>Ga0207645_10001993_pt1 | contig 16424 bp, 18 predicted proteins | sample KBSM53metaG_FD_184331 | JGI IMG/M metagenome (GOLD analysis project Ga0207645, IMG submission 184331) | Miscanthus rhizosphere microbial communities from Kellogg Biological Station, Michigan, USA - KBS M5-3 metaG (SPAdes) (version 2) | ecosystem: Host-associated > Plants > Roots > Rhizosphere >...
GGGCTCCTGCGCGAGCTGGGGTTGTGTGCAGGCCGCCAAGCCGAACCCGACGCGGGCCACGCCGGTGCACAAGGTCATCTTCGACAAGCCCATCATCAAGGTGCCCGGCTGCCCGCCGATCGCCGAGGTGATGACCGGCGTGATCACCTACATGCTCACGTTCGACCGCATCCCCGAGCTCGATCGGCAGGGCCGGCCGAAGATGTTCTACAGCCAGCGCATCCACGACAAGTGCTACCGCCGACCGCACTTTGACGCCGGCCAGTTCGTCGAGGCGTGGGACGACGAGTCCGCGCGCAAAGGCTACTGCCTCTACAAGATGGGCTGCAAGGGCCCGACCACCTACAACGCCTGCTCGACGGTGCAGTGGAACGAGGGCACCAGCTTCCCGATCAAGGCCGGCCATGGCTGCATCGGGTGCTCCGAGGACGGCTTCTGGGACAAGGGTTCGTTCTACAACCGCCTGACCGACATCCACCAGTTCGGCATCGAGGCCAACGCCGACAAGGTGGGTGGCACGGCGGCCGGCGTCGTGGGTGCTGCGGCGGTCGCGCATGCGGCTGTCTCGGCCATCAAGCGCGCCACGCAGAACAACGAAACCACCAAGGCCTGAGGACGACAACACATGGGTGCCTACGAAACACAGGGCTTCAAGATGGACAACACCGGCCGGCGCATCGTCGTCGACCCGGTGACTCGCATCGAGGGCCACATGCGCTGCGAGGTCAACCTCGACAGCAACAACGTCATCCGCAACGCCGTCTCGACCGGCACGATGTGGCGCGGCCTCGAGGTGATCCTGAAGGGCCGTGACCCGCGCGACGCGTGGGCCTTCGTCGAGCGCATCTGCGGCGTGTGCACGGGCTGCCACGCGCTGGCCTCGGTGCGCGCCGTGGAAGACGCGCTGGGCATCACGATCCCGAAGAACGCCTACCTGATCCGCGAGATCATGGCCAAGACGCTGCAGGAGCATGACCACGCGGTCCACTTCTACCACCTGCATGCGCTCGACTGGGTCGACGTGGTGTCGGCGCTGAAGGCCGACCCGAAGCAGACCTCCGAGCTGCAGCAGACGGTGTCGCCCTCGCATCCGATGTCGTCGCCGGGCTACTTCCGCGACGTGCAGAACCGGCTGAAGAAGTTCGTCGAGAGCGGCCAGCTCGGCCCCTTCATGAATGGCTACTGGGGCAACAAGGCCTATGTGCTGCCGCCCGAAGCCAACCTGATGGCGGTGACGCATTACCTCGAAGCGCTCGATCTGCAGAAGGAGTGGGTCAAGGTCCACACCATCTTCGGCGGCAAGAACCCGCACCCGAACTACCTGGTCGGTGGCGTGCCGTGTGCGATCAACATCGACGGCAACGGTGCCGCCGGTGCGCCGATCAACATGGAGCGGCTGAACTTCGTCAAGGCTCGCATCGACGAGATGATCGAGTTCAACAACAACGTGTACGTCCCCGACGTGCTGGCGATCGGCACCATCTACAAGAACGCCGGCTGGTTGTTCGGCGGTGGCCTGTCGGCGACCAACGTGTTCGACTACGGCACCTACGAGAAGGTGATGGGCGACCACTCGACGCAGCAGCTGCCGGGCGGCGCCATCCTTGATGGCAACTGGGACGTGATCCACCCGGTGGACCCGCGCGACCCGGAGCAGGTGCAGGAGTTCGTGCCGCACAGCTGGTACAAGTACGCCGACGAGTCCAAGGGCCTGCACCCGTGGGACGGCGTGACCGAGCCCAACTACGTGCTCGGCGACAAGACCAAGGGCACCCGCACCGACATCAAGGAGCTCGACGAGAGCGCCAAGTACTCGTGGATCAAGTCGCCGCGCTGGCGTGGCCATGCGATGGAAGTCGGCCCGCTGTCGCGCTACATCCTCGGCTACGCGCATGCCTTGAAGGGCAACCCGCACTGCCAGCGCGTGAAGGAGCAGATCGAGAGCTCGGCGGCCATCATCAACAGCGCCTTCCCGAAGGCGCTGGGCATGAAGGAGACGCAGTACACGGCCAAGCAACTGCTGCCGACGACCATCGGCCGCACGTTGGCCCGGGCGCTCGAAGCGCAGTACTGCGCCGAGATGATGCTGGCCGACTGGCACGAGCTGGTCGCCAACATCAAGGCCGGCGACCTGGCCACCGCCAACGTCGACAAGTGGGACCCGGCGACCTGGCCGAAGGAAGCCAAGGGCGTGGGCACCGTCGCCGCGCCGCGCGGCGCGCTCGGGCACTGGATCCGCATCAAGGACGGCCGCATCGAGAACTACCAGTGTGTCGTCCCGACCACCTGGAACGGCAGCCCGCGCGACAACAAGGGCCAGATCGGCGCCTTCGAGGCGAGCCTGATGAACACGCCGATGGCGAATCCGGAGCAGCCGGTCGAGATCCTGCGCACGCTGCATTCGTTCGACCCGTGCCTGGCCTGCTCGACGCACGTGATGAGCCCGGACGGCGCTGAACTCGCCACGGTCACCGTCCGTTGACCGGACGCGGCCTCACCCCACAACAGGAGACAAACCCATGAGTTCTCTGACCCGTCGCCTCGCCGTCGGCACGCTGCTCGCGGCACTGGCCGGCGCCGCCGCCGCCCACCCCGGGCATGGCAGCCACGGCTTTCTCGAAGGCCTGGCGCACCCGTTCGCGATCGACCACCTGCTGGCCGCGGTGGCCGTCGGCGTGTGGTCGGCCGCGGCCCTGCCTGGCTCGCGCCGCTGGCTCGGCCCGCTGGGCTTTCTTGTTGCGATGACGTTCGGCGCCCTCGCCGGTGCCGCGGGCTTCGGCCTGCCATTCATGGAGGCTGGCATTGCGGCCAGCGTCCTGCTGATGGGCGTGATGCTGGTCGCGGTGCGCCGCCTGCCGCCGGTCGCCGGTCTCGGGCTGATCGTCGCGTCCGCGTCGCTGCACGGTCTGGCGCATGGCGCCGAGCTGCCAGTGGGGGCGAACTTCGCTTCGTATGCGGCCGGCTTCGTCATGACGACCGCGGCGCTGCAGGTCGGCGCGCTGGCGCTGGGCGAGCGCATCGGTCTGGCGCGCACCTGGGCCTGGCGCGCCGGCGGCGCGCTGCTCGGTGCGGTGGGCCTGGCTTTGCTGGTCGCCGCCTGACGGCAGGGCTCCGTCGCCGCATCGAGGAGACACCGTCATGAACACATCCCACACGCCGGTTGCGTCCGGTGCGATCAAGGACCCGGTGGATGCGCACGAGTTCGCCGTCGCGCGTTCGATCAAATCGGTCTACGTTTACGAGGCACCGGTGCGCATCTGGCACTGGATCAATGCACTGGCCATCGTCGTTCTCGCGATCACCGGCTACTTCATCGGCTCGCCGCTGCCTACGCAGCCGGGCGAGGCCAGCGCGAACTTCCTGATGGGCTACATCCGCTTCGCCCACTTCGCGGCCGGCTACGTGCTCGCGGTCGGCTTGCTGGGCCGCGTCTACTGGGCCATCGTCGGCAACCACCACGCTCGCGAGCTGTTCTGGGTGCCGGTGTTCCAGCGCGCCTACTGGCTCGAACTGTGGGGCATGCTGAAGTGGTACGCCTTCCTGGCACCGCGGCCGGGGCGCTTCGTCGGCCACAACCCGCTCGCGCGCTTTGCGATGGTGTTCGGCTACCTGCTGCTGACGGTGTTCATGATCCTCACCGGCTTCGCGCTCTACGGCGAAGGCTCGCAGATGGGCTCGTGGCAGGAGCGCATGTTCGGCTGGGTGATCCCGCTGTTCGGCCAGTCGCAGGACGTGCACACCTGGCACCACCTGGGCATGTGGGGGCTCGTGACCTTCGCGATCGTGCACATCTATGCCGCCATTCGCGAGGACATCATGGGCCGCTCCAGCGTTGTCAGCACAATGATCTCCGGCCACCGCACGTTCAAAGATTGAGCCATGAACCCCGTGGACTGTGGTGATGCGCCCGAGACCATCGTCGTGCTCGGCATCGGCAACCTGCTGTGGGCCGACGAGGGCTTCGGCGTGCGCTGCATCGAGGCGCTGCAACAACGCTACGAGTTCGCGCCGCATGTGCAGCTGATCGATGGCGGCACGCAGGGCCTGTACCTGATCCAGCATGTGCAGGCGGCGGGCAAGCTGCTGATCTTCGACGCCATCGACTACGGGCTCGCGCCGGGCACGCTCAAGCTGGTCGAGAACGACGAGGTGCCGCGCTTCATGGGCGCGAAGAAGATGAGCCTGCACCAGACCGGCTTCCAGGAGGTGCTGATGCTGGCGCTGCTGACCGAACGGTATCCGACGGACGTGCTGCTCGTCGGCTGCCAACCGGAAGAGATCGACGACTACGGCGGCAGCCTGCGGCCGGTGGTGCGCGACGCGATGGAAGACGCGCTCGCGCTCGGCCTGGACACGCTGCGGTGCTGGGGAGCGCGGCCCGCACCGCGCTGCAGCCCGCTCACCGACCACGAGGCGGTCGGCTTCGTCGAACTGGAGCTGTCGCGCTACGAAGGCGGTCGGCCGTCAGAGTCGATCGCCTGCCGCAGCGGCGACGAGCGCTTCTTCCCCGCTGCGGACGGCGCCTGAGCCATGTGCATCGGCATTCCCATGCAAGTCGCCCGCATCGAGCCCGGCCACGCCGTCTGCGCCGGACGGGGCGAGACGCGCCGCGTGCGCACCGCGTTGGTCGGCGAGGTCGCGCTCGGCGAATGGCTGCTCGTCTTCATCGACAGCGCGCAGGAGCGCCTCGATCCCGACCGCGCCCAGGAGATCACCGCGACGCTCGCGCTGCTGCAAGACGCCATGAACGGCCTGCCCGCGATGGCGGCCGACACCGCCTTCGAACTGCCGTCGAGCTGGACGGCATCCCAACTGCGTGCGCTGGCCGGCACGCCCGTTCCCCACGCCACCGAAAGCACGCCATGAACCTTGCCGAAACCACAGCCACCGACCCGAACCTGATCAAGCTGCCGGTGCAGCCACCGAAGCAGCCCGCGGCCGCCGCGACGGCGCCGCTCGTTGCCCGTCTTGTCGAGCAGTTCGGCGCCACATGGGTCGACGAAACCAGCATTGCCGCGTGGTCGGCCGAGGGCGGCGACCGGGTCGTTCTGTTCGCCGGCGATCCGGTGCAGTTCCCCGAAGGGCTGGACGTGGCGGTCGTGCTGCCCGAGCTGCAGCGCAGCCTGCCCGGCCGCTTCAAGGTGGCGGTGGTAACGCGCGAGCGTGAGGACGCGGTGGCGCGGCGCTACGGCTCGCAGCGCTGGCCGACGCTTCTGTTTCTGCGTGACGGCCAGTACGTGACCACCGTGAGCGGCATGCACGACTGGGACGTGTTTCTCGAACGAGTGACGCAGGCGCTGGCGATGCCCATCTCGCGCGCGCCGACGATCGGCATCCCCGTCGTCAGCGCCATGAGCGTCGGCGGCGCCGCGTCCTGCCACTGACGCCGAAGGACCCGCGATGAAAGACTTCCCCATTCCCGTCGTCGCCGCGACCATCGGCCCCGGCAGCCAGGTCGAGGACGAGACGCTCGCCTACATGCCCATGCCGCAGGGCATGGAAACGTTCCGCGCGCCGGTGCTGCCCGAGCCCGAGGACACCGTCCAATGCCGGCAGGCGCACCGCGCGCTGCGCGAGACGCTGGCGCAGCTGGACCGGGTGCGCAAGGGCGGCGGCAACCTCGGTGTCGATCTGTCGAGCCTTCCCGCGGCCGACCTGAAGCTCGTCAACCAGGTGCTCGGCGAAGGCGAGGTCAGTGCTGTCGTCACGGCCGGCGAAGCGGGCGCCTGCGAGCTGCGCGTGCAGGAGTCGGTCTTCGCCGGTGTCTGGCGCGTCGTTGCCTCGGTCGACGGGGTCGTCACCTCCGACACCATCGAGGTCGGCGCCGTGCCGCAGGCGCTCAAGACGGAGGCCGCGAAGGATGTGTCGGCCACCGTGCCGCGCTGGCAGGGCGCGCTCCCGCCCAACGTGCAGAACGCGCCCGCGCTGCTCGCCGAGCTGGAGGACCAGTGGCGCATCTGGCGCCCCGGCCAGCTCGCCCATGTGGTCAACCTGACCTTGCTGCCGATGTCGGTCGAGGACATCGGCTTCCTCGACCACCACCTCGGCACCGGCCGCGTGCTGATCCTGTCGCGCGGATATGGCAACTGCCGCATCACCAACACGCGCATGCCGAACTGCTGGCGCGTCGTCTACTACAACTCTCAGGACGTGGTGATCCTGAACACCGTGGAGGTGGTGGAGCTGCCCGACGTCGCCCAGGCCGCGAAGGAAGACCTCGACGATTCGCACGAGCGCCTGACCGAGGTGCTGGAATGGGTGGAGGGCGGCACATGAACGGTGTCCCGCGCTTCGAAGGCAGCTACCTTGGCAGTGTCGCCAAGCTGCCAGTGGACGCGCGGCTCGAATGCAAGATCTGCTGGTGGGTCTACGACCCGGCGCAGGGCGATCCGGTCTGGCAGATCGATCCCGGCACGCCGTTCGTCAGCCTGCCCGCGCACTGGCGCTGCCCGCAATGCGACGGCGATGCCGAGCAGTTCATGGTGCTGATGGGCGCCGATTGATCCGCCATGCCCTTGCTCCGCCCACCCCTGCACACGCTTTACCGGCGTGTGGCCGATCTCGTCGCACGGTTCGACGACATCGCCCGCACGCGCATGGTCGGCGTGCCGCTGTTGAACCCGGCGCTGCAGGTCGAGGCGGTCGGCTTCACGTTGGAGGTGGAGGGTGAGGGCGAGGTTGGGGGCGCGGGCGTCGCGGTCGGCATCCTCGTGACACCGTGGTTCATGAACCTCGTGCGCCTGCCACTGCAGCCCGATGCCTGCACAGCCGGCGTCGGCCGGGTGCAGCGCCACCAGGTTGGCACCCGGTCGTTCGAATTCATCGGCGCACACGAGGGCATGATCGGCGCCTACGCGGCCTGCTCGCTGTTCTCGCCGGTGTTGGAGTTCGACACCCGGGCCGCCGCCCGCGAGACGGCGCTGGCGGTGCTCGACGCACTGCGCCCGGCGAATCCCGCGCTAGCGCCGGCCCGGCCTGCCGAGCCGGTGCCGGCGCGGCGCTCGTTCCTGTTGGGCCGCAGCGCGGCGCGCGAGGCCACGCGATGAGTGCGACCGAGCCGCTCGGCGGCCGGCTCTGGCTGGCCGCCGGTCGGCCCCGCCCGAACAACCTGCGCAGCACGCGGCCCGACTGGGTGGCGCGGCTCACCCACGGCCTGCCGGCCCAGCGGCTCGGCGTCACGCTGGCCAGCCTGTTCAGCTTGTGCGGACACGTGCACCGCCTGTGCGCCGGGCTGGCGGTCGAGGCCGCGCTCGGCCATGAGGCGGCAGCGACGCCGGCCCAGCACATGCTGCTCGCGCAGCAGACCTTGCGCGAGCACCTGAGCCGCATCGCGCTCGACTGGCCGCAGCAGCTCGGCGGCGGCGCGCACGACGCGGCGGGCCTCGATGCCGCCGCCCGCTGGCTTGTGTCGTGCCCGGCGTTTGCGGCCGTGCCGTCCGACGCCGCTGCCTGGCTGGAGTCGCACGCGATCGGCATGCCGCCGGACCGCTGGCTGGACGCCTGGGAGCACGACCCGGCGGCCTTGATGTCCGCGTGGACGCACGACGGCGATGTGCTGCCCGCGCGCCTGCTGCGCGAGGCGGCCAGCGGCCGGCAGGCGGTTGTCCCGCTCCATGTTCATGCCGAAGCGGCCACGATGCAGGCCTGGGCCGAAGACCTGCGCAACGGCGGCAGTGCCTTCGCCCGGCAGCCCACGTGGCGCGGCGCCTGTGCCGAGACCGGCGCGTGGACGCGGTTGACCGAGATCGACCCGATGCGATTCGACACCCCCGCCTTGAAGATGGGCGCGCGCGTGGCCGAGGTCGTCCGGCTGGGCTTGCACGACACCGACCGGCTCGCGGTCGGCGCGCTGCCGCTGGCATCGGGCGAGGCCATCGCCTGGGTCGAGATGGCGCGCGGCCTGCTCGTGCACCACGTGCAGCTCGACGGGTGCGACGACAACGCGCGTGTCGAGGCCTGCCACGTCGTCGCGCCGACGGAATGGAATTTTCATCCGCGCGGCGCGGTCGCCACGGTGCTCGAGTCGATCACCAGCGACGCACCCGGGCGCGTGCTCGACACCTGGATGGCCGCGTACGATCCCTGTGTCCCGTACCAGCAGGAGTCGACCGTGCCGCAGGAGCTCGCCCATGCATGAAGCCAGCCTGGCCGGTGGGATCCTGAAGCTCGTCGAGGACAGCGCGCGCCGCGAGGGCTTCGCGCGCGTGACGGCGCTGCACCTTGAGGCGGGCCGCCTGGCCGGCGTCGAGCCGCGCGCGCTGCGCTTCGCGCTGGAAACACTGGCCCCCGGCACGCTGTTGCAAGGAGCCTCGCTTCGGATCGATGAACCCGCCGGCCGCGCCTGGTGCATGCGCTGCTGCACGACCGTCGAGATCGGGCAGCGAGGCGACCCGTGCCACAGCTGCGGCGGCCACCAGCTTCAACCCACCGGGGGCACCGAGCTGCGCGTGGTGGAGATGCTCGTCGAAGACGAGTGAGAACCGACAACAAGGAGACCGACATGTGTGTCGTCTGTGGATGTTCCGATGCCGGCGCCGCCGGTGGTGTGGGCCATGAGCATGGCCACGATCACGATCATGACGATGCGCATGGTCATGGCCACGATCACGCCCACGAGCACGTGCATGCCCCTGCACATGAGCATGTGCACGTCGGCGGCAACGGCGACCTGCACTTCGGTGTCGGCGCGGCCCGCGTCTCGGTACCGGGGATGAGCCAGGCGCGGGCGATCAAGCTCGAGACCGACATCCTTGGTGAGAACAACCGCATCGCGCGCCGCAACCGCCTGCACTTCGAGGTGCACGGCGTTACCGCGCTGAACCTCGTCTCCAGCCCCGGCTCCGGCAAGACCACGCTGCTGTGCGCGACGATCACGGCGCTGAAGGCGCGCGCGCCGGCGTTGCCGGTGTCGGTGATCGAGGGCGACCAGCAGACCAGCGTCGACGCCGACCGCATCCGCGAGACCGGCGCTCCCGCGATCCAGATCAACACGGGCAAGGGCTGCCACCTCGACGCGCCGATGGTGGCCGAAGCCTTCGACGCACTGCACGACCACCACCATGCTCATGCGCACCATGGCGTGCGCAGCCTGCTGTTCATCGAGAACGTCGGCAACCTCGTCTGCCCCGCGGTCTGGGACCTCGGCGAAGACGCGAAGGTCGCGATCCTGTCGGTGACCGAAGGCGAAGACAAGCCGCTGAAGTACCCGGACATGTTCGCCGCCGCCTCGCTGATGATCGTCAACAAGATCGATCTGCTGCCGCACCTGCGCTTCGACGTCGAGCGTTGCATCGCGGCGGCGCGGCGGGTCAACCCGGCGATCGAGGTGATCCGCCTGTCGGCGACGACTGGCGAGGGCATGGACGATTGGCTCAGCTGGCTGGAGCAGCGCATGGCGCCGGTGGCCCGCGTCGCGGAAGGAGCCGAACGTGTCACCAGCGCCGCTCGCTGACCTGTTCGCTGACTTGCCGGATGTGCTGGCACTCGGCGCGTGGCTGAAGAACGCCGCCTGCCGGCTCGACGCGGGCCGTCCGCGGTTCTCGCCGGTGCATGGTGATCTCGGCGAGCCGCAGGCCTGCCTTGCACTCGAGGCCTCGGCTGCAGCGCTGCTGCGCGATGCACCGCGCGGCGTGTTCGCGGTGGCGCACGACCTGCACCCCGACTTCTTCAGCACCCGCCTGGCGGTGCAACTGGCGGGCGAACTCGGCGTGCCCGCCATCGGCGTGCAGCACCACCACGCGCACATCGGTGCCGTGATGGCCGAGCACGGCCTGCGCGGGCCGGTGATCGGCCTCGCGCTCGACGGCGTCGGCCTCGGCAGCGACGGCCAGGCCTGGGGCGGCGAACTGCTCCGGGTCGACGCGCAGGGCTTCGTGCGCCTGGGCCACCTGAGCCTGCTGCTGCTGCCCGGTGGCGACGTGGCCGCACGCGAGCCCTGGCGCATGGCCGCCGCGGCGCTGCATGCCCTCGGGCGCAGCGATGAGATCGAGGCGCGGTTCGCCGCGTCTGCCGGTGCCGGCACGGCGCGCGGCCTGCGCCAGGTGCTGCAACGCGCCATCAACTGCCCGCCGACGAGCAGCAGCGGCCGGTGGTTCGATGCGGCCGCGGCAGCGCTGGGGCTGAGCGTGCGGCAGTCCCACGAAGCCGAGGCCGCCATCGCGCTGGAGCGCGCGGCGGCGCGCTCGCTCGCCGCCGGCCGTGTGCCGCGCGACACCCGTGTGGCACGCGTCGGCGCCGACGGCGTGCTCGACCTGCGACCGCTGCTCGCGCGCCTGTTCGACACCCCGCCCGCTACCATCGACGATGCGGCGGCATGGTTCCATGCCGCGCTCGCCATCGGCCTGGCCGACTGGGCCGAAGCCGCGGCACAGCGCCACGACATCGGCACCGTCTGCCTCGGCGGCGGCTGCTTCTTCAACGCGGTGCTCACCCGCTTCGTCACGCGCGAACTGGAGTCCCGCCGCCTTCACGTGCTGCAGCCGCTGCGCCACTCTTGCGGCGACGCCGGCCTGGCGCTGGGCCAGGCCTGGGTTGCGGCGATGCAGTGCCGAACCACCGCAGTCTGAACCCCAACGAAAGCTTCTCATGTGCCTGGCCATTCCCGCCCGCCTGACCGAGCTGCTCGATGCCGAGCAGGCCATCGTCGACCTCGGTGGCATCCGCAAACAGGTGTCGATCGCCCTCGTGCCCGAGGCGCGCGTCGGCGATTACGTGATCGTGCACGTCGGCCATGCGATCGGGCAGATCGACCCGGAGGAAGCCGAACGCACGCTCGCGATGTTCGGCGAACTCGCCGCCGCGCCGGCCGCCTTGGAGACCACGCCATGAAGTACATCGACGAATTCCGCGATGGCGACCTCGCCCGCAAGATTGCCGAGCGGCTGCACGACGAGGCGCAGGGGCGCTCGTACAGCTTCATGGAGTTCTGCGGCGGCCACACCCACGCGATCTCGCGCTACGGCATTACCGAGCTGCTGCCCGCCAACGTGCGCATGATCCACGGCCCCGGCTGCCCGGTGTGCGTGCTGCCGATCGGCCGCATCGACCTGGCGATTCGGATCGCGCTGGAGCACGGCGCGATCGTCTGCACCTACGGCGACACGATGCGCGTGCCGGCCTCCGACAGCCTCTCGCTCGTGCGCGCGAAGGCGCGCGGCGGCGACATCCGGATGGTCTATTCGGCCACTGACGCGCTGCAGATCGCGCGCCAGAACCCGCAGCGCGAGGTCGTGTTCTTCGCGATCGGCTTCGAGACGACGACGCCGCCGACCGCGCTGGCGATCCGCACCGCGCATCGCGAGCGCCTGTCGAACTTCAGCGTGCTGTGCTGCCACGTGCTGACGCCGTCGGCGATCACGCACATCCTCGAAAGCCCCGAGGTCCGGCAGTACGGCACCGTGCCGATCGACGGCTTCGTCGGCCCGGCGCACGTCAGCATCGTGATCGGCTCGGCGCCCTACGAGCACTTCGCGCAGGAGTACCGCAAGCCGGTCGTCATCGCCGGTTTCGAGCCACTGGACGTGATGCAGGCGGTGCTGATGCTGGTGCGCCAGGTCAACGAGGGCCGCCACGAGGTCGAGAACGAGTTCACCCGTGCCGTCACCGCCGAGGGCAACCTGACCGCGCAGGCGCTGGTGGCCGAGGTGTTCGAGCTGCGCCCGAGCTTCGAGTGGCGCGGCCTGGGCGAGGTACCGTACAGCGCACTGAAGATCCGACCCGCGTTCGCGTCGTTCGATGCCGAGCGCCGCTTCGGTCTGGGCTACCGCCCCGTCGCCGACAACAAGGCCTGCGAGTGCGGCGCGATCCTGCGCGGCGTGAAGAAGCCGACCGACTGCAAGATCTTCGGCACCGTGTGCACGCCCGAGAACCCGGTCGGCTCGTGCATGGTCTCGTCCGAAGGCGCGTGCGCGGCGCACTACTCGTATGGGCGCTTCCGCGACATCCCGGTGCGGGTGGAGGTGGCCGCATGACGACCGCGCGCAAGAACTACCAGCGCCCGCTCGACATCCGCAACGGCCGCATCGACATGGGCCACGGCGCCGGGGGGCGTGCCGCGGCGCAGCTGATCGAGGAGCTGTTCATCGCGGCGTTCGACAGCGAGGGCCTGCGCCAGGGCAACGACGGCGCGACGTTCGAGGTGCCGGCCGGGCACCGCCTCGTGATGGCGACCGATGGCCACGTGGTCTCGCCGCTGTTCTTCCCCGGCGGCGACGTCGGCAGCCTGAGCGTGCACGGCACGGTCAACGACGTCGCGATGTGCGGCGCGCGCCCGCTGTATCTCGCGGCCAGTTTCATCATCGAAGAGGGCTTCCCGCTCGCGGAGTTGAAGCGCATCGTCGAGTCGATGGCCGCGGCGTCGCGCGCGGCCGGTGTGCCGATCGTGACCGGCGACACCAAGGTCGTCGAAAGGGGCAAGGGCGATGGTGTCTTCATCAGCACGACCGGCATCGGCGTCGTGCCGCACAGCGTGGACATCGGTGGCGCGAACGCGCGGCCCGGCGACGCGGTGCTGCTCTCGGGCACGATCGGCGAGCATGGTGTCGCGGTGCTCTCGAAGCGCGAGTCGCTCGATTTCGAGACCACGATCGAATCCGACAGCGCGGCGCTGCACACCCTGGTCGCAGCGATGCTGGCCGCGGCGCCCGGCGCGGTGCGCGTGTTGCGCGACCCGACGCGTGGCGGCCTCGCGACCACGCTGAACGAGATCGCTCGGCAGTCCGGCGTTGGCATGATGCTCGACGAGGCCGCCATTCCCGTGCTGCCGCAGGTCGATGCGGCCTGCGAGCTGCTCGGTCTCGACCCGCTGTACGTCGCGAACGAAGGCAAGCTGGTCGCCGTCTGCGCACCCGAACATGCCGCCGCGGTGCTCGCCGCGATGCGGGCGCACCCGCTTGGCGGCCGGGCGGTTCGCATCGGCATCGTCACCGAAGATCCGCACCACTTCGTCCAAATGGAAACGCGCTTCGGTGGCTGCCGCGTCGTCGACTGGCTCAGCGGCGAGCAGCTGCCGCGCATCTGTTGAGAGTGCCCGCTGTGAACGCACAGGCCCTGTCGACGCCGCTGCGGATTTTGCTGCTGTGCCACAGCTTCAACAGCCTGACGCAGCGCCTGTTCGTCGAGCTCGGTGCGCTCGGCCACTGCGTGTCGGTCGAGCTCGACATTGCCGACCGCGTGACTGAAGAGGCGGTCGCGCTGTTCAGGCCGCAACTGCTGATCGCGCCGTTCCTGAAGCGGCGCATTCCGGAGTCGGTCTGGCGCGGCATCGTCTGCCTGGTGGTGCACCCTGGCCCGCCCGGCGACCGCGGGCCCGCCGCGCTCGACTGGGCCGTGTTGGACGGCGTCGCGTGTTGGGGCGTCACGGTGCTGCAGGCCGACGGCGAGTTCGACGCCGGCCCGGTCTGCGATCACGACGGCTTCGAGATGCGCGACGTGGCCAAGGGCAGCCTGTATCGCCGCGAGGTGACTGAAGCCGCGGTCGCGGCGACCTTGCGTGCGGTGGTGCGTTACGCCGAGGCCGGCGCGGTTTGTCCGAACACTGCGGCGCCGATGGCGCCGGCCGCGCCTGCGTGGCGCGCGGCAATGCCGCAATCCGTGCGCAGCATCGACTGGCAGCGCGACTCCACGTCGCGCGTGCTCGCGAAGCTGCGCAGCGCCGACGGTCAGCCCGGCGTCGCCGACGAGCTGTTCGGGCAGCCCTGTCACTTGGGCGATGGCCACGCGGCGACCGCGGCCGTCATCGCCTCGCTGCCGCCGGCGGCACCCGGCGACGTGATCGCGCAACGTGATGGCGCGTTGCTGCGCCGCACCTCAGACGGCGCGGTCTGGATCGGCCAGGCGCGTGCCGCCGCGGCCTGCGGCGAGGGCGCGGCGTTCAAACTGCCGGCCGCGCTGGCATTCGACGCCCAGGCCGCCGCGCTGCCCGAGCGGTCGGCCGCGCTCGAACGCGCCGACGACGAATGGGGCGAGCTGCGCTACCGCGAGATCGGCGCGGCGGGCGCGCGTGTCGGATGCCTGTCGTTCGACTTCCACAACGGCGCGATGTCGACCACGCAGTGTCAGCGCCTGCTCGCGGCGCTGCGCGAGGTCGGGCGGCGCGACACCTGCGTGCTGCTGCTGCTAGGCGGGCGCGACTTCTTCAGCAACGGCATCCACCTGAACTGCATCGAGGCCGCGGCGCACCGCGCCAACGACAGCGCGGCCGAGGAGTCCTGGCGCAACATCAACGCGATGAACGATGTCGTGCTCGAACTGATCACGATGACCGGGCGCCTCACGGTCAGCGTGCTGCGCGGCAATGCCGGCGCGGGCGGTGCCTTCCTCGCGCTCGCGGCCGACGAAGTCTGGGCGCACCGCGGCGTCGTGCTGAACCCGCACTACAAGAACATGGGCAACCTCTACGGCTCGGAGTACTGGACCTACCTGCTGCCGCGCCGGCTCGGCGCCGAGGGTGCGCGCTCGCTGATGCAGCGCCGCCTGCCGTTGTCGGCCACTGCAGCCCGGCGCATGAACCTGATCGACCGCTGTGTCGACACGAGCCCCGATCGATTCGAGCTCGTGGCGATCACCGACGCGCTGGCGCTGGCGCTGACGCACAATCTGCCGGAGCGGATCGCGCGCAAGCAGGCCGCTCGCATTGCCGACCAGGCGCGGCGCCCGCTGGCCGAGCACCGCAACGACGAACTCACCCGCATGCATCGCAATTTCTACGGCTTCGACCCGAGCTACCACGTGGCGCGCTACCACTTCGTCCACAAGCTGCCGCATGCGTTCACGCCGCGCCACCTGGCGCTGCACCGCGAGCCGGGCTTTCGCGTCGACGACGGCGAGCCGAAAGCGCGGCCATGAGCTGGGTGCGCCGATGAGTGCGATTCTCGAGATGCCGCGCGTGCTCGTCGTCGACGACGAGGTGCGCTCGCAGGACGCGATCCGCCGAACGCTTGACGAAGATTTCGCGGTGTTCACCGCGAGCAACGCCGATGAAGCGCGCGCCCAGCTCGAGCGCCACGAGGTCAGCGTGATCCTGTGCGACCAGCGCATGCCGGGCCAGACCGGCGTCGTGTTCCTGAAAGAGGTGCGCGAGCGCTGGCCCGACACGGTGCGCATCGTGATCTCGGGCTACACCGACTCCGAAGACATCATCGCCGGCATTAACGACGCCGGCATCTACCAGTACATCCTGAAGCCCTGGGCACCGGATCACCTGCTCGGCACCGTGCGCACCGCCGCCGAGGCGCAGACGCTGCAGCGCGAGATGAACCGTCTCGATGTCGAGCTGCGCACCAGCACGCCAGTGCTGCGCCAGCGCGCGGCGCACAAGCTCGAACGGGCGCGGCGGGTGTTCGACTTCGATCGCATCGAGCGTGCCGCCGGCAGTCCGCTCGACGCTGTTTGCGAGATGGCCGCACGTGTCGCGCGCTATGACCTGAGCGTGCTCGTGTTGGGCGAGTCGGGCAGCGGCAAGGAGCTGCTGGCGCGCGCGATGCACTACGCGAGCCCGCGCGCGGGTGCCCCGTTCGTCGTCGAGAACTGCGCGGCGATCCCCGACACGCTGCTCGAATCGGAACTGTTCGGCCACAAGCGCGGCTCGTTCACCGGCGCGTACGAAGATCATCCCGGCTTGTTCCAACGCGCGCATCGCGGCACGGTCTTCCTCGACGAGATCGGCGAGACCTCCGCGGCGTTCCAGGTGCGGCTGCTGCGGGTGCTGCAGGAGGGCGAGGTCAGGCCGGTCGGCGGCGCGCGTCCGCTCCCGGTCGACGTGCGCGTGATCGCCGCGACGCATCGCGACCTCGAGCAGCGCGTGCGCGAAGGGCTGTTCCGCGAAGACCTCTACTACCGCATCGCCGGTGTCTCGCTGACCGTGCCACCGCTGCGCGAGCGCCCGGGCGATATCGGGCCGATCGTCGAGCGGCTGCTCGGCGACGTCGGCCAGGAGCTCGGCCGCAGCGGCGTCACGATCAGCGACGAAGCGATGGCCTGCCTGATCGGCTACCCCTGGCCCGGCAACGTGCGCGAGCTCCGCAACGAACTGGCGCGCGCGATCGCGCTCGGCGAGGGCGATCGCGTGGAGGCGCAGGCGTTCTCGAAGCGCGTGCTGCACGGCCAGGCCGGTCGATCGGCCGCGTTGAACGGGCACCCCGCGCCGCTGCCGGCCAGCGGCACGCTCGGCGAGCGGCTCGACGTGATCGAGGCGATGGTGCTGCGCGAGACGTTGCTGCGCCATCGCTGGAACAAGACCCGCGCGGCCAAGGAGCTGGGGCTGTCGCGCGTCGGGCTGCGCGGCAAGATGCAGCGCTTCGGACTCGAAGGGTGACGATGATGGCCGAAATCGAAGGCATGGGCTCCGCGCTGAATGTGCTGTGGCTGCAATCGGGCGGCTGCGGCGGCTGCAGCATGTCGCTGCTGTGCGCTGACACGACCGATTT
>Ga0207645_10001994_pt1 | contig 16419 bp, 13 predicted proteins | sample KBSM53metaG_FD_184331 | JGI IMG/M metagenome (GOLD analysis project Ga0207645, IMG submission 184331) | Miscanthus rhizosphere microbial communities from Kellogg Biological Station, Michigan, USA - KBS M5-3 metaG (SPAdes) (version 2) | ecosystem: Host-associated > Plants > Roots > Rhizosphere >...
ACCAAGGACCGCGCCAGTTATGCCATCCGGCAAAACCAACTAACGTTCGTTTTAACTACACCGCTGCGGCCCGACAATCCTATCGCGGAACACGTCGCCAGGCATGGTGACGGCGTGAAAGCGATCGCCTTGAAAGTGGAAGATGCCACTTCTGCCTGGGAGGAAACAACCAGCCGCGGCGGCAAGAGCTTTCTCGAACCGATGACTTTGACCGATGGCGACGGGCAATTGGTCATGAGCGGCATTCACACCTACGGCGACACCGTTCATCTTTTCATCGAGCGCAAGGATTACAGCGGCGTTTTCATGCCCGGCTTCGAGAAATGGGAATCGAATTACAATCCCTCTGAAACAGGATTGCTTTATTGCGATCACTGCGTGGGCAACGTCGGTTGGAATCAAATGAATCCATGGGTGAAATTTTATGAGGATGTGATGGGATTCCGAAATATCCTGACCTTCGACGACAAGGATATCTCGACCGAATACTCGGCGCTGATGAGCAAAGTGATGAGTAACGGAAATGGTTTCGTGAAATTTCCGATCAATGAGCCGGCCGAGGGCAAAAAGAAATCGCAGGTGGAGGAATATCTGGATTTTTACAACGGGGAAGGCGTGCAACACGTGGCCATCGCGACCAAGGACATCGTCAAAACCGTGACCGAAATTCAGAAACGCGGGATCGAGTTCTTGAATATTCCCTCAACCTACTACGACGAGTTGCCGGCCCGCGTCGGCCACATCGATGAAGACCTGGAGCCGTTAAAGCGACTCGGCATTTTGGTCGATCGCGACGACGAGGGGTATCTGCTGCAAATATTTACCAAGCCAGTGGAGGATCGGCCGACGCTCTTCTTCGAAATCATTCAGCGCAAGGGCGCGAAGAGTTTCGGCAAAGGCAATTTCAAAGCCCTGTTCGAGGCGCTTGAGAAAGAACAGGAGCGGCGAGGCAATTTGTAAAAAACTCTAAATGAACTTCGAGACGGCCCTCATCCTAACCTTCTCCCCGAGGGAGAAGGAACCACCTCTCCCTTTGGGAGAGGGTTGGGGTGAGGGTAATCTGCTTCTTGTCAGTCCCATTGATTCCTACTTCTAGTCAGACTTATGCCATTTTATCAAAGACTCGGTCAGATTCCGCGAAAACATCACATTTGGTTTCATCGCAACGGCGCCGCGCCGACCTACAAGAACGAAGGCATCGCCTACGAACACGTCATCACGACGGAGGGATTTAACGAAGCCTATTCCATTATGTATCATCTGCGTCCGCCTACGCGTGTGCGGAGCGTTAAACTCCTGAAATGTGAAGAGCTGAAGAAAGCGGCGGACAGTCCGCTGCGTCATCACCATTTAAAGACCGCGAACATTCCGCGTCGCGGCGATCTCTACAGCGGACGCATCCCGATTCTGTTCAACCAGGACATGACAGCGTGGCGGGCCCGGCCGGAAAAGCTGTACGGAAAATTCGAGTATTACAAAAATGGCGGTGCCGACGAAATCATTTTCGTTTTCAAAGGTGGCGGCACGCTCGAGACGGTTTTCGGCAAACAACGTTATCGCGCGGAAGATTACATCGTCGTTCCTCGGGGAATCACATACCGGCTGGTGCCGGATAAGGTTGAAGAGGAGGATTATCTTATTCTCGAATCATCCGGACCGGTCCGGATTCCGAAACGCTATCTGAACAGCGAAGGTCAGATTAAAATGGGCTCGCCTTATTCCGAACGCGACTTTCACGGACCGACCCAACTGAATCCAATCGACCAGGAAGGGGACACCGAGATTCTGGTGAAAGATGGACCCCGCTGGACGTGTGTGACCATGGCGCATCATCCGTTCGACGTGGTTGGTTGGGACGGCTACGTCTACCCCTTCACTTTTAACGCTCAGGACTTTGAGCCGATTACCGGAACTGTGCATCAACCGCCGCCGATTCACCAAACATTTGAAATCCGCGGCTACGTCGTCTGTACTTTCGCGCCGCGCTTGCTCGATACGCACCCCGAGGCCGTCAAAATTCCGTGGGTCCACGATAACGTCGAAGCCGACGAAGTTTTATTTTACGTGCGCGGTAATTTCGGGTCGCGGCGCGGGATCGAGCCTGCCTCGATCACACTCCATCCGCGGGGAATTCCGCACGGACCGCATCCGGGCACGATCATGGCGAGTAAGAACGCACAGCGTACCGAGGAGCTTGCGGTTATGTTCGATACGCAGCATACGCTCGAGCTGACCGAGGCGGCCGTCGCGCTTGATGATGAGAAATATCCGCTGAGCTGGCTCGATTAGTTATTGTGCATAACCACGAGACTGAGCTGGAAGCAGCTGAGCGCCGCATTCGCAATATTCCACGTTGCGGCGCCGCCAAGCGAGCGAGCATGGAGCAATCGTTTCTGGAATTGCTTCAGGCTATTGGCGAAGATCCGAACCGGGAGGGATTACTAAGGACGCCGACTCGCGCAGCGAACGCCTTCGAGTTTTTGACGAATGGTTATCGCCAAAGCCTCGATGATGTGGTTAATGGCGCGATCTTCGAGTCCGATGCGAGCGAGATCATTCTTGTCAAAGACATCGAGCTTTACTCGATGTGCGAACATCATCTCTTGCCGTTCATAGGACGCGCTCATGTCGCCTACATTCCGAACGGCAAGGTAATTGGTCTATCCAAAGTCGCGCGGTTGGTGGATGTGTTCGCGCGGCGTCTGCAAATTCAGGAGAATCTTACCGTGCAAATCGCCGATGCCTTGATGAAAACGCTGCGTCCTGCTGGAGTCGGCGTAGTCGTCGAGGCGAAGCATCTTTGCATGATGATGCGCGGCGTCGAGAAGCAAAACTCCGTTATGAAAACGTCCTGCTTGCTCGGCACTTTCAAAGAGGACGCGCGCACACGTTCCGAATTCCTCTCGCTGCTGGTCGGAACATAGACTTCCAAGTCTGTGCGCCCAGCGGAGTTGCACTCCGCTGAGTCTAAGCGAACAGCGAAATCTGAACTACGACGCAGCGGAGAAAATCTCCGCTGGGCGCACAGGCAAGAATGCCTGTGTTCCGACACCGATCCTTGCACGATCACCGGCAGCATGTTTGCTCTTTTATGCTCCTTACTGTCAGCAAACGCGTCGAATTCTCCGCTTCGCGCCGATTGTTTTCCCCGAAGTTTTCCGCGGAAGAAAACCGCAAGCTTTTCGGTGAAGAAAGCGCCGCGCCTTACGGCACCGGCCGCAACTTTGTGGCCTATTTTGTATTTAGCGGTCAGCCCGATCCTACTACTGGAATGCTGATCAACATCAGCGAAATTAAGGAACGCGCTGGTCAAATCATTCACGATCGCTACGATCATCGCTTTTTGAACGAAGATAATCCCGCCTTTCGGGATAAGGTGCCGACAGCCGAGAATATTTGTCGGCAGCTTCTTGATGATGTCGCACCGCTTTTTGGCGGCGATCCGGCGAGGCTTGTCGCGGTGCACCTGCGGGAAACTCCGGAGCGCAGCGCAACCGCTTATACTGAGGGCGCGATTGAAGCAAATTACTGGTTCGATTTCTCGGCGGCGCGCCAAACGATTTCTCCGCATCTAAGCGCATCGGAGAACGAAACACTCTTCGGTATTTCCACCGGCGAGCACGGTCACAATTATCGGGCGCGACTTACTCTTCGCGCCAACTCGATTCCACCAGAACCAGCCCTTGGGACGGAGGAGGAAATTTCCGCATTGATTCGCCTATTCCGAACCCAACTCGATCACAAAAACTTGAATCGTGATGTCGATGTATTGCGCGGGAAACCGATTACGACCGAGTCATTGGCTCGCTTCATTCTTCAAAGCGGGCCGGGCAAAGTGCCGTTATCCCGGGTTCGCCTGCATGAACGCGATGATTTTTTTGCGGAAGCTTGGAATGATGGCGGAATGTTCTTGGGAATGCGTGAAGCATTTAGCGCGGCGCACCGTTTGCATGTGGCGTCCTTTTCCGATGCGCAGAACGCTGAACTATTTGGTAAATGCAACAATCCGCGGGGACATGGCCATCGTTACGTTGCGGAGGCGACAATTAGCGGCGAATACGACGAACGTTCGGGCGCGCTGGCGAATTTTGAGGAACTGCGCGACGCTCTGGGACGGGCGCTCGCCCCTTGGCGCGACAAACACCTCGATCTTGAAACCGACGAATTTCGCGATCAGCCGTCCACCGGCGAGAATATTGTGCGTGCGCTTTGGTCGAAAATCGACACCGCGCTTCAACAGCGCCTCTTGCGATTGCGATTATGGGAAACGGCCAACAATCGTTTTACCTTGCGCAGAATGTAGGACCGCTGTGGAGGGACATGCTTCTGCATGTCCTGGATGCACAGAAGTGCGTCCCTCCGTATAAGTTGGCCCCACAGCCAAGATGGCAGCTAAAAGGTCTATACCCCGGCCTACCCCTGCGCTAAGGGCTTTCAACAGAGCTAAGCTCGCTCTACCTTCTGAAGGCATATGATCAAAGGACTCAGCGGCGACGTTACGGTTAATGTCATCGCGTCGATCATCGCCTCGCTCGTCCTGCTCACCGCCGGTTTTCTCTGGGGGAAATATAAGGAACGACGCAAGTTCGGCCGCAAGCTCGAGGAGTACGACTTCTATCCTTACAGCGTGACGCGCGAAAACTTCGGCGAGTTCAATCTGAACAATTTTCGCCTCGGCATGCATTACTTTCTGAAGAACAACGACTATACCGCGGCGCGTCAGCTTATCTTCATTGGCGAACAGAACAACGTGCGTGAAAAGCTCGAGCCTACTGAGCAAAAAGAATATGCCCGCTTGTTCGAGAAGTACGACGGCAAACGAATCGTCGACGATACGAATGAGTATCTCGAAAATTACGTGCGAATCGTTAGACTGATTGGGAAATCTTTTCCGAACACCGGGATCGAGATCCTATTGCACAATCTGGCTGATCCATCGCACTCACTTATTGTGCTCGAAAATAATGTCACCGGGCGCCATTTGCGCGATGGCACGACGAATTTGTTGATTGACTTGAAAAAGCGGCAGCTGGCAAACGAAGACAAACTCAACTACGAGCTCAACATCGGGGGCCGAAAATTCAAATGCACGACCATCCCAATTGTGCGGAAAGAATTCGGTGTTGTCGGCGCGATTTGCATCAACATCGATGCAAACTATCTCACCGACGAAGTGATGCAGAGCAAAGAACGGATCGAAGCATGGTTCAAGAATTTTTGCCGAATCGATAGGCAGCTGGATGAAAACATCCTGAGTAAGGATGAGTACGCCAAGGCCATGAAAGGCCAGCGGCACTTCAAAGACGAAGCTTTTTAAGTAATTTCCTGGCTTCGCCCGCTCCCCAAGAGATGAAACGTTACCTCATCACTGGTGCCAGCCGCGGCATCGGCCGCGCCATCGCAACGAAGCTGGCATCGCCTGACGTGATGCTATTGCTGCATGGGCGCGACACCATTGCGCTGGCCGAAACCTGCCGGGCGGTGGAAAAGAGCGGCGGAAAAACGGCAAAATTGATTCACGATCTCGCCAACTTTCGCGGCATCGACGACCTGGTCGCCGAGGTTGGGCATAAACCGATTGATCTGTTGGTCAACAACGCCGGCATTGCCGTGGTAAAACCATTTGCCGAAATCACGCGTCAGGAATGGGAGCAAACCATCGGCGTAAACGTAACCGCGCCTTTTTTCCTGATTCAACATTTTGCGCCGCGGATGCCGCCGGGCTCGAGCATCGTCAATATTTTGTCCATCGCGGCGAAAACCGCTTATCCAAACTGGAGCGCGTATTGCGGCAGCAAGTTTGCCCTGGAAGGATTGTCCACTGCGATTCGCGAAGAACTTCGTTCACGCAAGGTGCGAATGCTTAACATCTACCCAGCGGCGACCGACACCGATATCTGGAATGCTGTTACCGGTGAATGGCCACGCGAGCAAATGATGTCCGCTGTCGATGTCGCCGATGCCGTGGCTTTCGCGATCAATCAGCCGCCCGCGGTGATTATTGAGAATATCACCCTTTCAAATACCGCTGGCACGCTGTGAGGGGCCGCGCAGAGGTTGATAGCAGTTCGGATAATTTTTTCGCGCGAGTTTGAATCTGATCGGGGGAATCGGTGCATCTCAAGAGAAGAGTCATGTTTGAATCCTTCCTGCAAGACATCCGGATTGCATTCCGCGTTTTGATCAAGGAAAAATCGTTTTGTTTCCTCGCCGTCCTCGTTCTCGCGCTCGGCATTTGCGGTGTTACCACGCAGTTCACGGTCGTAAACGCCCTGGTGTTACGCGGATTTTCTTTCCCGCATCCGGAACAATTAATGAGCGTGGGATTGATCGATCCCCAGGCGAGTGAGCAAAACAATAATTTCGGCATCGGCAACATCCCGTCCTCCCAAGATTACGAGGACATGCGTGCGGCCCAGCAATCGTTCGCGTTGATGGCCGGTTATCTCAATGGCTCGACCATTAACGTGAGTTATCGCGGCAATCCGCAACGCTACGCCGGCGCTTATGTGACGGAAGACTTTTTCAAGATCATCGCGGTATCACCTGTTCTGGGCCGCGATTTCACCGCGGAAGATAACAAACCGGGCGCGGAGAAGGTGGCCATTTTGGGTCACAAAATCTGGCAGCGCGATTTTGGTAGTGATCCGAAAATCGTGGGCCAGGCGATTCGAATCAATGGGCGTTCCGCCACCATCATCGGAGTAATGCCGCCGAGCTTTGAATTCCCTAATAACGAAGAGCTCTGGGTTCCTCTTTATAATGAATTCCCGGTCAAACCACGCGGTGATCCCAACGCAGTGGGGCCTCAAGTAATGGGGCGTTTAAAGCCCGGCATAAGTATCGATCAAGCGAGCGCCGAGTTTGTCGGGCTGGCGAAACGAATGGCGGCGGAAAATCCGAAGACGAACAAGCAATTGGTTTCGGCCAATGTTCAGCCGCTCCTCAATGCCTTCACCGGTCCGCAACTACGCCAGACGGTTATCGCCATGCTGGGTGCGGTCCTGGTGGTTTTGCTGATCGCGTGCGTCAACGTGATGAACATGCAATTCGGCCGCGCGGCATTGCGAGGAAGGGAAATGGCCATACGCGGCGCACTCGGTGCGACCCGTTGGAGGCTGGTGCGGCAAATGTTGACTGAAAGCTTTGTTGTCGCCGTCCTAGGTGCAATCGCCGGAGTATTGATGGCGTTCTGGGGAGTCGATATGCTCGCGCGCGCGACAAAAACGTTGTCACCGCCGCCGGCCTATTGGGTTGTGTTTAAAATCGATGCCCCCGTTCTCGTGTTCACGGTGTTGATTGTTTTAGTCGCGACACTTGTCTCGGGTCTGGTGCCAGCCCTCGTTAGCTCCCGGACGAATGCAGCGGCCATGATGAAGGAAGGTGGCCGGGGCAACAGCAGCCGTTTGGTAAATGTGATCACGCGTGTTCTGGTCGTGGGCCAAATTGCCTTAACCGCCGCCCTCCTCATCGCGGCGTCGCTTCAAGTCAAATCCATTCGCAATCAGGTGACGCTAAATTACGGCTACGATGAAAACGGCGTTTACTGCGCCCGCATGGGCCTGATGGAAGGGGATTATCCGACGCCAAAGGCGCGAGTGGAATTTTTCAAACGCGCTTTACGTTCACTCCATGCCAATCCGGCCTTCGAGAGCGCGGCGATGAGCGATCGCTTTCGCATGACCTTTGCTAACTTCGGGAAATACGAAGTAGATGGTCAGAATTATGTAACCGAGCGAGACCGACCCCAGGGGAATTGGGAAGCAGTGTCGGACAATTACTTCACCACCCTTGGTTTGAAAATGTTGGAGGGACGCGACTTCACCATCGACGACAATGACGAGAAACGGCCAGTTGCCATCGTGAACGCCAGTTTCGCGCGCAAATATTTCGGCCGCGAAAGCGCAATTGGGCGTCGGGTGCGGATCTTCGACCCAGCTCAACCGCGTCCCTGGCGAACAATTGTCGGCGTCGTGCCCGACACGCTGATGCAAGGCCCGTTCAATACGCAAACCGATAACAGCGGTTTTTATATTCCACTGCTTGGAAGCATACCCGCACCACAGTTCGTCACGATCGTTGTTCGTCCACATCCCGGCCAGCGTGCCGAGACTCTGGCAACACCGCTTGGCAAAGCAGTAGCGGAACTTGATTCCAATCTGCCGACCTACTTTGGGGGGACACCGGGGAGACTGCATGCTGAAGTGCTCGGTGGGAATCGCATCATCGCCACGCTGTTCGCGATCTTCGGAGTTGTCGCGTTCGTCCTTTCCGCAGTCGGCCTATACGGGGTCATGAGCTTTTCCGTTAATCAGAGGACGCAGGAATTCGGTATCCGTATGGCGTTAGGGGCGGATGCCGCAAGAATTTTCCGGATGGTGATGAGTCAGGGTGCATGGCAATTGGCCATCGGTCTTCTTCTCGGCGGCGGTGCTGCTGCGCTCCTCCTGGGAGTCGTAGGGGCGGGTGCTTTGGCAAACATTCTGTTTAAGGTGAACGCACTCGATCCCACCATTTATTTCGCCGTCGCCGGAATGCTAACGTTGGTAGCCGCGGCATCGTGCTTTGTTCCAGCGCGACGCGCGACGCGAGTCAACCCGATGGTTGCTTTGCGAACGGAGTGAAGTGCGGGCGCAGCGATGCTGCGGGTTATCTGCTACCAGTTGTTTGTTGCCTATCAGAATGGAGCAGTGACTGGGACGAAAGGTTGATGGAAGATGCGGAATGACTTCGACTCTTCCGAATACGCAGAAAACGACGGATGAGCGCTGGCGATTTTGGCGCGATGTGCTCGTCTTCGAGCTAAAAATGTTCATCGGCAATTTGCGCGATTTCGCGCTCATGCCCGTCTCGGTGGTAGCGGCGATGATTGATCTAGTCAGCAAAGGGGAACGCGAAGGATCGCTCTTTTACCGGGTCTTGCGCTGGGGCGCGCATAGCGAAGAAGTTCTCGATGCCTACAGCCCGATCAGAGATGAGCTGCAAGATCGAACGGTCAATCCCAATTATACGGTGGACGCAGTCGTGGCGCGGCTAGAAGGCGTGCTGGTGCGTGAGTACGAAAAAGGTGGAACGGCTGCGACGATTAAAGCAGCCTTGGATCGCGCGATCGATCAGTTACACCGCGAAACGGGAAAACATCGCGAGCGGGCGCAAACTGCGGTGGTGAAAATACTGGATGAAGGAAAAAGGCTAACTGAGGGAAAGACTGGGAAAAAGGACGAAGGAGATTCGTCTTTATCAGAATAATCGTCGCAGCCGCGACGCTACGAGTCGCTGCAGCCATACTTGTCCTCCCGAGCCGCGCAGACAACGCCAGTCCTTCGCTGCGCTTGGGATGACAGAAGCTGAAATGGGCGCTTCAATGCGCGGTGGAGGCACGCTCGTGGATAGCGCGGTATTCCGGCATCTTGTGATATTCCACCAGACGAAAGCCCCAATCGACCAGGGTCTGTTTGTCTTTGTTGGTTAAGGCAACCTGCTTGAGGAATTTGGCGACGCGTTCCTTCAGCTCCGGTTCCTGCCCAACCTCGTCGAGAATTTCGAAAATTTCCATCGAGAGTAACCAGTCGTCGGGATGCTGCGCCTGCTGCGTTTCCCAAATCTCACCCAGCCGCTCGTAACCGACCTTGCGCTCGCGAATATCCCGCACTTGTTGATACAGGCTTTCCAGCTTCTTTCGCCTGGTGTCGGACGGCGCTTTGATCGTTCGCTCCTTCGGTACCAGCGCGACTTCAAGAAATGCGTCCTTGTCTGCGGCGCCATTGAACACTGAGCTGATTTGTTCTCCGACAGCCATATCGAATTCGCCCCACGCCGGATCGAACAAGACCCGATCGCCATGTTTCACGGTGCAATTAGAAAATGTGATCAAAAGCAGCTTGCCATCCTGCCGGAGAATTTTTTCGATCCGACCTGACACCGTGACGCAGCTTTCAAACCCGATTGTCGCTTTTTTTCCTTCGACAATGCCGATACTGTGCAGTTGGTCGTTAGAAAGATTTTCGGGCGGGGCATGAACATTTCGCCAGCGACCAATTGGCGCGCCAAATCCTTCTGCGTGCCGATCCTTTCCGTGCCCAGCCAATTCCTTATTTTGAAACGCGAGCGCAGTCGGTCCAGTGGTGCGTAGATATATTGGAAGCGCACGCGGGCGATTCGCGCACTCCTCGCTGGCCGTTAGAACCTCGGTAAAAGTGCCGCTCACCTGCAATCCCGATGAGTATTCGCAGGTCGCGATGTTATTGCACTCGATCGCCTTGTTGATGCCCTCAAGGCCGCCAACCTGATAAGCCATGGTGCTGGCAAATTCCTCGAGCACCTCACGCAGATGATTGAAATCACGAGAGACGAAAAGTTGCGGCTGACGTGTGGTGATATCGAAAGGCGTGTTCTGGGCATCAATCGAGTACGGAATTTTTTTCACGTTCGCCTCCAGACATGAAACCGATTCGCCGATAGAAGAGAGCAAGCCCGCGCCGTAGATTTTTGGCTTATCCAGCGTGCCGATCAGCCCATACTCGACCGTCCACCAATGTAAGCGGGAAAGCAGCGCCATTTCGGATGGCTCGCCCAAATTCTTCTGTCGCCGTTCCACTTCGCGAGTCGCTCCCTCAACTTCTTTTGGATCGGAGTTTGGCAGTTCCTTCAAAATCGAGAGATGCCGGATTGCCTGGTAAAGTTCGAAATCCCGGCGCGATTGCATTGCTTTCGCGCCCACTTCACCGAAACGCTGCAAATAATTTGAGTACTCGCGATCGACAATAATCGGCGCGTGTCCGGCCGCCTCGTGCACGATATCGGGCGCGGGTGTGTATTCGATGTGATGGATCTGACGCATGTCGCACGCGATCACGAGAACTTTGTAAGCCTGAAATTCCATGAACGCGGCCGGCGGAATAAATCCGTCTACTGCCACCGCGCCCCAATCGATCGTCCCGAGAATCTGGTTCATCTCTTCGATCCGCGGAATGCGCTCGAAGGAAATGCCGGTATCGAGCAGTCCCTGAAAATAGACTTTGTGTGCGTATTCCTTCAGGAAAAAAATGTTCTGGCGCATGATGAAACGCCAGACCGCGTGATCGACCGGGGTGTACTCTTCGTAGCGTTGATCGACTGCGAATTGCAGCAGATGTTTTGGCAGCGATTTCACTGCCTGGTTAGTTCGGCTGAAAGGTTGAATACTCATCGGGTTTCCTCCGTGCGCATAAGCGCCTACTCATTTTACGATGGTTGAATGTTTCGAGCAAGAAGGGCCTGCTACGAGCGGCGGAACACAGACTTTCCGGTCTGTGAGCCCAGCGGAGGTCTCCTCCGCTGTTTGGTAGGGCGACGCTCCGCGGTGCTACGATGGCCGAGTCTCGCCCTACCAGGCTGCCTGGCCATGTCCCCGATTTCTTGCATTTTTGTAGGGCAGGCGTTCCCGCCTGCCGATTGAATTAAGATGGCAAGCGGCGCGCTTGCCCTACAAATTCCTCATCCCGATGCCACGTTGATCCCGTAGCGAACACTTCAAGGTAACGCCGCGGGATCCCTCGACTTCGCTCGGGATGACGGCGAAGATAGATCGTCGAAATGGGAACCTTGCGCCTCGGAGTTAATATCGACCACATCGCGACGCTGCGTCAGGCTCGCTACGCCACCATGCCCGATTCAAAAAACGCCGAGCCCGATCCGATAGCGGCGGCCTCGATCTGTGAGCGCGCCGGCGCGCACGGCATCACCGCGCATTTGCGCGCGGACCGACGCCATATTCAGGACCGCGACATGGAACGGTTGCGCGCGAACATCATGACCAAATTGAATTTTGAAATGGGCAACACGCCCGAAATCCTTGACGTCGCGATTCGGATTCGACCAGATGAAGTTTGTCTTGTTCCGGAGAAACGCGCGGAAGTGACGACAGAAGGCGGGCTCGACGCCATCGCCAGCCGTCGGGATTTGCTCAATACTGTCCAGCGACTCCACGCCAATGGCATCCGCATCAGTCTGTTTATTGATCCCGACGAAAAACAGATCGACTGCGCGACGGGACTGGGGGTGGAAATGATCGAATTGCACACCGGCAAATTGGCGAACGCGTTCACAGAAAAAGTCGAAGCGCAGGAGCTGGATCGCCTGTGTCAATGTGCGCGGCATGCGCACGATTCAAAACTTCAGGTCAACGCCGGCCATGGCATCAATTATCGAAACATCGCGCTCATTCACAGGATTCCGCATTTGACCGAGCTCAACATCGGGCACGCCATTGTTTCGCGCGCAATTTTTGTGGGCTGGGAAAATGCCGTGCGTGAAATGCTCGGGCGAATGGAGAATTATAACGGGTGAGGACGTTTAGCGCCAACGGCGCGGTCTCATTGCAGCCTGGGGCATCGCCCCAGGGACTTGATCCGTGTCGTCAGAGAGCGCTGAAGGCGCGATTCAACGCGACAGGTCATCACCGACTCGACACAAAATTGAATCGCGCTTTCAGCGCTGGAACTTGCGGTTGCACGAATCCCTGGGGCGTTGCCCCAGGCTATTTTGAAAGCGCGCCTTTGGCGCTAGGGGCAAATTTCCCATGAGTGTGCTCGGCATTGGCGTGGACATAGTCCAGGTCGAGCGCATCCAGCACTCGCTCGATCGTTTTGGCGAACGTTTCATGAAGCGGGTTTTCACCGAGGGCGAGATTGCTTATTGCATCTCGATGAAATTTCCAGCGCGCCATTTCGCGGCCCGGTTCGCGGCGAAGGAAGCGGTCTCGAAAGCATTCGGCACTGGCATCGGCAAAGCAATGGGCTGGCGCGATATCGACGTGCATAAGAAAAAAAGCGGCGAACCGTTTTTGGTATTACACGGCGGAGCCGAGGCGCTCGCGAAAGAGCGTGCGATGAAATCCGCCTGGATCAGTTTGAGTCATACCGAGCATCACGCGGTGGCGATGGTCGTCATCGAAGCCGGCCCGCACCGCGCGTGATTCCTCAGTTCTGGGGTCTCCCGGCGACACCGGTTGTAAAGTCGTTATTCCTCGCGTTCCTCGTGCAGATATTCAATTACCTGGACACGTTCCAGCGTTACCATCCCGCCGCTCATCATTCCTTCCAGCGCCGGCAGGAAAGCGTTGATCTTCTCTTCGCTATCGACGATTTCAATGACGATCGGCAAATCCATCGAGAGCCGCAGAATTTTTGCGGTGTGCATCCTACTCGATTTCCCGAAACCCATCGGGCCGCGCAGAACGGTCGCGCCGCCGAGATGCATTTCGCGCGCTTTCAAAACAATCGCTTCGTAAAGCGGTTTGTGATTCCAGCGATCGCTTTCGCCGATGAAAATCCGCAACAACATCGAATCACGTGGAACTTCCATAGTCGAAAAATGCTAACGTTGATTGAGTAACACCGCGAGATGATCGCCGAGCCAGACGGCGAAGAGACAAAGCACAAATGATCCGATCGCGTTGAGCGTCGCGAAGAGCCACTCGCCATCGCGGGCGAGGGCGAGTGTTTGCAAACTGAAAGAAGAAAACGTGGTGTAGCCCCCGAGTACTCCGATCATGAAAAACTGGCGGAAACTCGGACTCGACCAAATGCGACCATCGGGCCCGGTGAGCGCAGCAAAAAACCCGATAATGAGCGAGCCACTGATGTTTACCAACAACGTGCCCGCAGGAAATGTCTCGCCGAATTTTTGCGCAATCGCACCCGAGAGCCAGAAACGGCCGACCGACCCAAGCGCACCACCAATTGCCACCACCAAATAGCTGAACATGAAAAAATTCCTGACGCTTCGCCGCGCATCAGGAGTCATCAGCGCTGAAAACAGTCAGGGCAGTTTTCCCAAACGAGGGACGGCAAACTCCATTGCCAGGGCAATTGGTAAGCGATGGCGTTGGAAATGCAAGGCGGAGCAGCGACGGTTACGCAATGGATTGGCTCTCGTTGAGTTTGTATCACGCGCTGGCGATGCTGTGGGCGACGTTCTGGGCGCTCGTGCTGGGCTTTACCATTTCCGGTGTCCTCCAGGTTTTTGTCAGCAAGGAACAGATCAGCCGAGCGTTTGGCCAGACGAATTTGAAATCGGTTTGGCTCGCGACCGGGCTGGGTGCGGCGAGCAGCTCCTGTTCGTATGCGGCGGTTGCGGCGGCGCGGAGCGCGATCCAGCAAGGCGCGGCCCTCATTCCAACTCTCGCGTTTATGTTCGCCTCGACCAATTTGGTGATTGAGCTAGGGGCGGTCCTCTGGGTTTTGATGGGGTGGCAGTTTGTGCTCGCGGAGATCTTTGGTGCGCTAGTGCTTATTATGTTGATGTGGTTATTAATACGCTTGTTTTTACCTAAAACTCTTGAAGCGCAGATCCAACAGCGGGCTGCGAATCAAACGCACGAAAACGGACATTGCCACCGCGAGCACCCGGCTTCGCCCGGGTCCGGCGCGGCGGACGAGCATGAGCATGAGCTCGCCACGGCGAGTTCGTCCATTGGCGAACACGAGGAAAGGAAATGGACGCGCGTCGCGCACGCCTTCGTCACGGATTGGTCGATGCTTTGGAAAGAAATTCTCGGCGGCTTTTTGATTGCCGGATTTTTGGCGACGCTGGTGCCGCATGATTGGTGGGAAGGATTGTTTCTGCAAACCGGACCACCTGTTGTTCGGTTGATCGAGAATGCGCTGGTCGGTCCAATCATTGCCATGATCTCGTTCGTCTGTTCGGTGGGAAACATTCCACTCGCCAGCCTGCTGTGGTCGCATGGCATCAGTTTCGGGGGTGTGATTTCGTTTATTTACGCAGACCTCATCGTCATTCCGATCATCATCATTTACGCCAAATATTACGGAGCGCGCGCGGCGGCTTGGATCACCGGAATTCTTTACGTCTCGATGGTTCTTGCCGGAATCATCGTCGATCTGATTTTCAGCGCATTACGCTTGATTCCCCAGGGACCGCGTCCGCCGAGCGCGGTGGAGCACGCGCACATTATTTGGAATTACACCAGCTGGCTCGATGTCGCTGCCGCCATTTTCGCGGCCTGGCTCTTGTTTTTGCATTTTAAGGCGCGCGGTAAAGAGAGCGGCCATGCTTGTCACTAACAATTGGAAGGACATGCGCCGGCATGTCCCAAAATTTGGGGACGCGACAGCGCGCGTCCCTCCAGGAATCCAAAATTGAAATCGCGCATTGCGCGTGACGATGCGTTCCATCACGTTCAGCACCGATGGCGAAGACGTTTTTCATCACCACGGCGATCGATTACACCAACTCAGCGCCACATATTGGTCACGCCTACGAAAAGATCCTGGCTGATGTCATTGCTCGCTATCATCGGCTGAAGGGGGAAAACGTATTTTTTCTGACCGGCGTCGATCAACATGGGCAGAAAGTCCAGCAATCAGCCGAGCGCGAGGGCGTACCGCCGGAGCAGTTCGTCGCTGGAGTGACCGAGCAGTTTATCGCGCTTTGGGACAAACTTGATGTTCGTTACGATGCCTGGGCGGCGACGACCGATCCGCTGCATAAGAAATGTGTGCAGGGAATGCTGCAGCGCCTTTTCGACGAGGGGAAAATTTACAAAGACAAGCAGGTTGGGTTCTACAGCGTTCGCCAGGAACAATTTTTAACGGACAAAGATCGAAACGAAGCAGGCGAGTTCGGTCCGGAATGGGGTGAGGTCGAGCAGCGCGAAGAAGAAAATTATTATTTCAAGCTAAGCGAGCACAAAGAATGGTTGCTTAACTTTCTGCGATCGCATCCAACTTTTGTTAGCCCGTCGTTTCGACAGACCGAACTGATCAATGCGGTTGAAAAATTAAGCGGCGATTTGTGCATTTCACGTCCGAAATCACGACTAAGCTGGGGGATCGAGCTGCCCTTCGACCGCGATTACGTCAATTACGTTTGGTTCGACGCGCTTACCAACTACATCAGTTTCATCGGCTACGATCCGAGTCGATCAACCATCAGCGATCAATCATCAACCTTCCGCGACAAATGGCCGGCCCTACACGTCATTGGCAAGGACATCATGGTTCCAGCCCACGGAATTTACTGGCCAATCATGCTGCACGCCCTCGGATTTCCCGACGAGCAAATGCCGACGCTGCTCGTACACGGATGGTGGAATATCTCGGGCGCGAAGATGAGCAAAAGTCTCGGTAACGTCGTCGATCCCGACGTGCTGATCGAGAAATACGGCGCGGAAGCGCTCCGGTATTATTTGATGAGCGACATAGTCATTGGCCATGACTCTGATTTCTTGGAGCATAGGATCATCGAACGTCATGATGGGGATCTCGCTAATTCAATCGGCAACTTGCTGAATCGCACACTGACGATGGTAATGCGGTATGGCAGTGGTCGGCTGGCGCGCAGCAAAAATCCGCCCGATTTGAAATGGTTGAATAGACAGATCAAAGCTTACCGTGACCTAGCTGAAGATGTTGCAAT
>Ga0207645_10002000_pt1 | contig 16372 bp, 16 predicted proteins | sample KBSM53metaG_FD_184331 | JGI IMG/M metagenome (GOLD analysis project Ga0207645, IMG submission 184331) | Miscanthus rhizosphere microbial communities from Kellogg Biological Station, Michigan, USA - KBS M5-3 metaG (SPAdes) (version 2) | ecosystem: Host-associated > Plants > Roots > Rhizosphere >...
TACGCGAAACACGTTTCGTTGCGCATGGCCACGGTTTTCGGCGGTGTGAGCGAACGTCCGCAGATCGAGGCGTTGCGTTCCGGTGTCGATCTTGTCGTAGCCACACCGGGGCGGTTGATCGATCTGATGGACCAACGAGTAGCCAACCTTTCCCGCGTCGAGTTTCTCGTGCTCGACGAGGCCGATCGAATGTTGGACATGGGTTTTCTTCCGCCGATTCGCCGCATCGTGAAAGCGCTGCCGCAAAAACGCCAGACGCTCATGTTCTCCGCCTCGCTTTCGCGGGAGATCGAACAGTTGACCCACCAGTTCCAACAGTCGCCCAAGATTGTGCAGATTGGCCGGCGCGCGAACCCGGCCGACACGGTCACGCAGTTTGCCTATGAGGTTCCTCCGCACTTGAAGTCGGCACTGTTGCTGCACTTGTTAGGCGATCCAAAATTCGACACGGTTCTCGTTTTCACCCGGACGAAGCATGGCGCCGACAAGATCGCCCGCCGTCTGGAAAGCAGCGGAATTAAGACGGGTACTATCCATTCCAATCGCTCGCAGAACCAGCGGCTCCGTGCGTTGAAGGATTTCAAATCCGGCGCGGTTCGTGTCCTCGTCGCCACGGACATCGCCGCGCGCGGCATCGATGTGGATGGGATCTCGCATGTGGTGAATTACGATTTCCCGATGCACTCAGAGGATTATGTCCATCGCATCGGACGCACCGGCCGCGCGCACGCCATCGGTGATGCGATCAGTTTCATTACACCGGAAGATCACGGGCCGTTGCGTTCGCTCGAGCGTTTCATTGGGCGCGGCATCGTACGGAAAAAGGCGGAAGGTTTCGATTATAATCAGGCTGCGCCGCCACGCGACGAGCGGGGGCGGGGGGAGCGAGTCTCGCAGCGAAAGATCGAGCCGCGGCTACTAGGAAATTCTTCGCGTGGAAGCAGCGATGCCCCGCACGGCCAGATCGGGTGGCGTTTCCGGAATGCTTCATCGAACAACCGTCCGCCGCGCAGATCCTATCGAAGGCACCGTTGATTCGTTAGTCAGAAATCGGGGTCGTATCTAAACTCCGAAAGCTTTCGCGAGCAGGCTATTTAACATTTGCGATGACGCGGACGTGATCCGTGAATCGTTTCGCCTTCGCCGACGCTACGGGCGCGACAAGTGAATGACGGCAAGGCTGGAAAACGCCGAACGCCCAACGTCCAACGCCCAATGTCGAAATCAGTCACTGCGGAGCGATCGCAGGCCGTTGCGCTCTCCCGAAGAAAGTAAGAAGGAAAAAGTTCACGGGAAGTGACCAGCCTTCGTTGCAACTACGGCTTGGCAGGCGAGTGACGAGCAAAGCCGGAAACGCCGAACGCTCAACGTCCAACGCCCAATGTCGAACTCAATCACCGCCGAGCGATCGCGGGCCGTTGCGCTCTCAAAATATATTTCTGAATCTTGCCGGCCGCAGTTTTTGGGTAGTTCTTTAACGAAGGTCACACTGTGCGGCGCCTTGAAGTGGGCTTGGCACGCGCGCCGTTCATATCATTTTGTCGTTGCGGTGTGGAAAACAAAAAAGGCAGAATCTCGCGCACGTGAAAACGACAATTCTCGCATCAACCAATTCAATGAACCGCTCGCCTTGCCAGTGGCGCCCTCGAAATGGTTCTTAGACCGCCAGTCATTAGAGATCAGGACAGGATCGATGTGCGGCTGACAGGAGAATCCGAGTACCGAATCCCGTTCACGTTCATCGAGGCGCTGAACGAAGGAACACTCTTTGATCGTCCAGCGCAGGCTTTCCTTGATGCAGCGCGGGAGCGCCGATTATTTCATGTCCTGAACCGGACGACCGACAACATTATTGGCACTGGCATCATTCAAGGATCCGGTGATGAGAAATCGACGAAGCGAGCGGAGGTTGGTGGCCTGATGTTCCACCCAGCCGCGCGCGGCTTCGGGCTCTGCTCGCTCTTGGTGAAAATCATGATGGTCTACGCCATCAAGGAGAGTGGTCGAGATTCGCCGGGCGAAGAGTATCTCGCGCATGTCATAGATGGCAACGGCGCCCCACTCCACTCACTGCTCGAGGCCGGCTTCAGGCCAATCGGACCTGTCGATGTGCACCGGGGTGATATCGACGCGGTGATTGATTACATGATTAAGGGGGGAGAGTCTGTGGTTCATATGCACGGCTTTGTCTTCGATCGCGAGGTGATCGGTAAGTTAGTCTTGTCTCTTTGGAAGTTCGTCCACGAGGATCACGGCGTCATCACTCGATCTGACGCAGCCGGCGACATTCGAATGACAGTCGATTTCTCCCAGGTTATTCCGTCCACCGACCTCAATATCTAGCTCGAGCGGCTGCACCCGTGGTTGGAATCAGTTCGGACGTTAGACTAGTCAAGCTGATCCTAATCCCAATATTCGCGAACAATCTGGATTGCGGACGCCCACCGCGACGGAAAGCGTTTCGTTGTGCGCGCAGATGAGAAATTGACTGCGTTTTTGGAACTCGCATGGCTAATTCGAGCTTGTAGGGAACATTGGGGTCGCGTCTAAACATTTAACATTTGCGCTGTCGCGGACGTCATTCGTAAATCGTTCCGCCTTCGCGCAAGGCTGCGGCGCGACAGGTGGTTGATGTTTGAGAGAGAGAAGTCATGAAAGCACTGATCCTTGTCCTCGTGATATGCCTCGTCACTGTAGTCACGGTACGTGCAAACGACACGTCGCAGGACCGTGCGATGATTCAATCCGCAGCGGACATTCCAAAAGGATACGAAGTGGGAGAAAAGAGCCTGTCGCCTGACGGGCGGTTTGCGATTTTATATCCAATTCGGGGGGACGACGACAGCGCGGAGCTGCCACCGAATCTCCTGGTCTGTCTCAAACCGTACTCAGTCCTGACACGAATCGGAACCGAAGGCGGTCGCTGGCAGGGCGCGCGTGGCCAACCGCTGGCGAAATGGAACGGCAACTCAATCGTCGCGATCTGGATGGCAGCAAGATGGGGGATGGAGGATCTGGCGATCTACGAAATCGAAGCGGATGAGATCAAACAGATCCAGCCCGTCTGGCGGCAGGTGCGGATTCTCTTTGATCGCGATTTTCACGAGCGTTTCCTGAGCAAATATCCGGACGAAAAAGGGTCGGGCGTTATTTTCGTCACCAAAGGCGAAGGACCCGCTTCAAAGCCCGAGTTGGAATTTAAGGGCCGCAAAATGTTATTGAATCTTTTCGCCGATAATAAGCCCAATCTGTCTACCACTCCGCATTGGACGGCATCGCTGCACGCCGTCTGGGACCTGGATAAGGTCGATTTCGAGAAGGTGGATTTTCAGCCGGGGCCGATCGAGCTGCGCCCGGAGGAATGAAGGTCACAGTGTTGATGGTTGAGGGTTGAGATCTCCGCTCGTGCGATGGGAGAGATGCTGGTAAAATAAGATATTTTCTTCCAGGTGATATGGAACGTCGCTTGAGTGCCATTCTTGCTGCCGATGTGGTCGGCTACAGCCGGATGATGGGCGCGAATGAGGCCGGGACTCTCGAGGCGCTCAAAGCTGTGCGCGCGGATCTTGTGGACGGCAAGGTCGCGCACCATCAGGGGCGCATCGTGAAACTGACGGGGGACGGCATGCTGGTTGAATTCGCGAGCGTGGTGAACGCGGTCGAATGCGCGGCTGACATCCAGCGGGCAATACGCGATCGCAATGTGGATCTTCCACCGGATCGGCGCATGGAATTCCGGATCGGTGTGAATCTGGGCGACGTAATCGTGGAAGGCGATGACATCTATGGCGACGGCGTGAATGTTGCGGTACGGCTGGAGCGCATCGCCGACGCTGGCGGAATCAGCGTTTCACATTCGGTGTGCGATCAGGTTGGCAATCGGCTCGACCTCGCCTTCGAAGATAAGGGCGAACAGAATCTGAAGAACATCGCTAACCCGATTCGCGTCTATAACGTATTGCTTGGCCGACCGGCGGCGCGAAGTGAGAAGCATTCAGCCCCAGCCAATCGCGAAAAGCAACGCCCGCCGGGAAAGCCAGCCATCGCGGTGCTGCCGTTTGCCAATATGAGTGGCGACCCTGAGCAGGAATATTTCAGCGAAGGAATCACGGAGGACATTATCACCGACCTCTCGAAAATCTCGGGACTCTTCGTCGTGGCGCGCCACAGCGCCTTTATCTACAAAGACAAGCCTGTAAAAGCGCAACAAATTGGGCGTGAACTCGGAGTCGATTTTCTATTGGAAGGAAGTGTTCGTAAAGCGGGCTCGCACGTGCGCGTTACCGGACAACTTGTTAACTGCACGGACGGCGGCCATCTTTGGGCGGAGCGCTTCGATCGCGACCTAACCGATATCTTCTCGATTCAAGACGAGATCACTCACGCGATTGTGGAACAGCTAAAAGTTAAGTTGTTGCCGCAGGAAAAGAAATCGATTGAGCAGGCGCCGACCAACAACGTCGAAGCTTACACTTATTATCTGAGAGGCCGCCAGTTTCTGCATCGACATTCGAAGGCGTATTACGATCTGGCGAGGCGAATGTTCACAAAAGCAATCGAGCTCGATCCGCGGTATGCGCGCGCGTATGCCGGAGTAGCCGATTGCGATTCGTTTCTTCGCCTGCATTACCATGACAATATTCCGGTCCGGCAAATTTTCGAAATGACGGAGAAGGCGCTGGCACTGGACGATCGGCTGGCGGAAGCGCATGCCTCACGGGGTCTGGCGCTCTCAATTGAGAAACGATTTGAAGAATCGGCGGCTGAGTTCGAGAGAGCCGTTGCACTCGATCCTAATTCCTTCGAGGCGCACTACCTGTATGCGCGGGGAAGTTTTGCCCAGGGAAAGCTCGAGCGGGCGGCAGAATTGTTCGAGCACGCCGCGGCGGTCAACCCTGAAGATTATCAATCGTTGATTCTGCTGATTCAAATCTATAGATCGCTTGGGCGTCACGCCGAGAAGGACGATGCCGCGCGACGCGGGATCGAGCGGGCGGAGCGCGAGCTAATTCTCCATCCCGAAGACCCGAGGCCGGCATATATGGGGATCGCGGCGTTGATTGAAACGAGAGAACACGCTCGCGCGAGAGAATGGATCGGGCGAGCTTTGGTAATCGGTGCCGACGATCCTTTCACGCAGTACAATGTCGCGTGCGGTTACACCAAACTGGGCGATACCGAGCTGGCTCTGGATCTTCTCGAGCGTTTGTTGCCGAACGTCGGCGCTGAAATCAGGATGTGGATCAAACACGACTCCGATTTCGATGCTATCCGAGAGAATTCGCGTTTTCAAAAACTGCTTGAGGCAAACCCGTAATTCACCGCGCGGAGCGCTGAGTCTTTAGTTTTCTATGCCTGATTGATCGCGACAGGAGAGCGTATGGATACGTCACATGAGAATCGTGAGCGGCTTTCACACGCGCATCTCCCGCGCGTCGTCATCGTCGGCGGAGGTTTCGGCGGCCTCTACGCCGCGCGCGGGCTCGCACGGGCGCCGGTCACCGTCACGATTGTTGACAAGCACAACTACCATCTCTTTCGGCCCATGCTCTACCAGGTCGCGACCGGTCTCCTCTCCTCCGACGAGGTCGCCGCACCGATCCGCTCGATCCTGCGACGGCAGAAGAACGTGACGGTCCTCATGGCGGAGGTGGTAGGGGTCGACCCGCACGCCCGCGTCGTGTTCACGCGCGAGGGCACGGTTGCGTATGACTATCTCGTTCTCGCGACTGGTATCGAGTACAACTACTTCGGTCACGAGGAGTGGAAGGCTCTCGCCCCGGGACTTGCTTCGGTGGATGACGCCGATCGGATCCGAGGCAAGATCCTGACGGCATTTGAATCAGCCGAAGAGCTCGCGGCGAGCGGGAAAGCTGACGCCTCTATCCTTCATGAGCTCTTGACGTTCGTTCAGGTCGGCGCTGGCACGGCCGGTGTCGAGATGGCTGGCACAATGGCAGAGATGGCGAGGTTGGCCCTAGCCGAGGACTTCCGTCATATTGATCCGAGTTCGGCTCATATTCTCTTGTTCGAGGCAGCGCCTCGCATCTTGCCCACGTACCCCGAAGAGCTCTCCGAGAAGGCCCGCCGCCACCTGGAGGGGCTCGGAGTCGAAGTCCATACGAATGCGAAAGTCGAGCGAGTTGACGAACAGGGCGTGATCGTCAATGGCGAACGCATCGCGAGCCGGACTGTGCTATGGACGGCGGGCGTCGTCGCGTCGCCTGCGGGCAGGTGGCTTGGCGTTGATGTCGACAGGGCGGGGCGTATCAAAGTGAACCCAGACTTGTCGGTCCCAGGTCATCCGAATGTATACGCCGTCGGCGACACGGCGGCGATTACCGCCTACACCCGAAGCCTGTTCGGTATCAGGAGCAAGACGCCGCAGTTTCTTGGAGGCGTCGCCCAGGTCGCGATCCAAGGGGGGAGGTATGTCGCGAGCCTCATCCGGCGCCAAGTCAACGGTGAGCACTCGGCTAAGCCGTTTTCGTACTGGGACAAGGGAAACATCGCGATAGTAGGTCGGATTTTTGCCGTGGCGGACCTCAAGCACGTGCGCTTCTCAGGGTTCACGGCGTGGCTTCTGTGGATAGGCGTCCACATCTATTTTCTGATTGGGTTTGCGAATCGGCTTTTGGTGATGCTGCAGTGGGGAATATCGTTCTTCACGAAGCGACGCGGGGTTCGGATTCTTCCGTTCGCGCAATCAGAAAACACTCATCCGGATACGGGCCGTCAGGCACAAGCTACCTGATACCGAAAACGTACATCGCCGAAATGCAAACCGAGGAGGAAGTCATCGATCCCACAAAAGAGGTGGAAACCGGTCATATGAATACGAATAAAAATGAGAGCTACAGCAAACCCAGCGCCGAACAAATCAAGCAGATGTTGACGCCGTTGCAGTACAAAGTGACTCAGAAGAAAGGCACCGAACCGGCGTACAAGAACGAGTATTGGGACAACAAGAGAGAGGGGATTTACGTGGACGTCGTTTCCGGCGAGCCGCTCTTCAGTTCGTTGGACAAGTATGATTCCGGCACGGGCTGGCCCAGTTTCAGCAAACCGCTCGAGCCGGGGAATGTTGTGGAGAAGCCGGACAATAAGCTTTTCGTCAAACGCACGGAGGTCCGCAGCCGGATCGCAGATTCGCACTTGGGTCACGTGTTCAACGACGGCCCCGAGCCAACGGGTTTGCGTTACTGCATGAACTCCGCCGCCCTTCGGTTTATTTCCAGGGAGAATCTGGAAAAGGAGGGCTACGGCGAGTATGCGCGGCTGTTTGCGAACTAGGAATCCATCCTGGTTCAGAACCTAGAACAAAGAAAAGTAAAATCATGAACATGAAACTAGAAGTGGTAATCGTCCCTGTTTCCGACGTCGATCGCGCCAAAGCTTTCTACGAGAAACTGGGGTTCCGATTAGATATCGACGTCGCGAATGGAAACTTTCGGGGGATACAATTCACTCCTCCTCAATCAGGGGCGTCGATCATCTTCGGCAAGGGGGTCACTTCCGCCAAGCCGGGTGCGATCGACCAATTGGTCCTGGCCGTGGACGACGTCGACGCAGCGCGCAGCGACTTGATCGCCCGCGGCGTCGACGTGAGCGACGTCTTCCATTACGCCGGCGGCCCCTTTAATAACGCTGTGGAAAACCCGCGCGTCGCTGGACGCGACCCGGAAGGTCGCTCCTATTTCTCGTTTGCCTCGTTTGAGGATCCGGACGGGAATGGATGGCTGTTGCAGGAAATCATGACGCGTCTTCCCGGCCGCGAATGGAAGTCTCGTGAAGAAGTCACGGACGTTGCAACCCTTGCAGAACTCCTCCGCGAGACGGAGCAGCACCACGGTCAGTATGAGAAGACGCACGGCCCGCATAACTGGTGGGACTGGTACGCGCCTTACCTGAGCGCGCGTCAAAACGGCAGCAGTCCGGAGGAGGCCGCCGCCGCCGCCGATCACTACATGGATGAACGTAAGAAGTAAGAATGTCCATGACTCAGTCGGATTCAGATTCAACAACAAACACCGCCGATCGGGAGTCGGTGCACGCGCGCGTGCTGAACGCATCACGCGAGCATGTCGTTCATGCGTTTCGCGAGCCCGAACATTTCGCGCAATGGTGGGGACCGAAGGGTTTCCGGAGCACCATTCATTCATTCGACTTCAGGCAGGGCGGACGTTTGCTGCTGACATTGCACGGGCCGGACGGCGCTGATTACGAAAACGAATATGTGGTGGAGCAGATCGTGGAACCGGAACGGATTGTGATCAGTCATCCTGATCCCGCGCATTACTTTCAACTCTTCATCACGTTGGCAGAGGAAGGGAAAAACAAAACGCGACTAAGCTGGCGTCAGCGGTTCGATACCCGCGAACATTTCGAGCAAGTGAAGTCGGTCGTGGCCGAGGCGAACGAACAAAATCTGGATCGGCTTGCGGCGGAACTTGGCCGCTCGCGCAACCCTTCGGATTCGCCGGTGGAACGTTAACGAATAGTTGCATCGCAGAAAGCTGGAATAGCGTTGGATAAGATGAGCTCTTACACACTGGAACCGGTTGGCTTCATTCGCTCGATCGTGAAGGGTCGGGAGGACGCGCCGCGGCAGGGACCGGAAGGCGCGCCCGACGCGTGGCTCGAGATCGAACCACGATTTGCCGAGGCGCTGTTGGGAATGGAAGTCGGTCACGAACTGATCGTGATCACGTGGTTGCACGAAGCGAAACGCGATGTGCTGAAAGGACATCCGCGCAACGATCCGACTCGTCCGCTGACTGGCGTGTTTTACACGCGCTCACCTGCGCGGCCAAATCCGCTCGGCCTGCATCCGGTGACGGTGCGTGAGATTGATCCGCCTTCGCGCGAGGGCTACGGCGCGACAGGCGGCACACGCGTGAAGATCGGGCCGATCGAGGCATTCGATGGCACGCCGGTGGTCGACATCAAGTCAGCGTCCACGCGCGCGGAGGGATGATCGGCACGAATTAAAGCTTCAACTACGTGCGAGTAAGTTCGCGAGCTACTCAACCTCCGCAGTGAATTTACCGTTCACGTCCTTCAACGTGACCGTGTCGACGCCTTCCAGCTTTACCTTATCGAAGGTCACTGAGAGTCCCTCGTCGTCCACCAGGTTGAAATCCCAGATTTCTGATCTTGCGTCGCTCTTGAAGCGCACCTGAATCTTTCCCCCAGCGACTAGCACTTTTCCCTCGAGAAGGAGATTTGCGTCCCAATCCTTGTTGTCAGAGGCGGTGATATAAAGACCTTCAAAGCTCCGCCCGGTCTGGTTCACCAGCGTGAAGTCGTGATCGGATGCGAATGCGTTTGCAATGCTTAAAAGAATGAAGAGAAAAAAAGGAAATTTCATGAGTGCGAACTACTTCTTCTTTTTCTTTACCTTGTGAGAGGTGGTCTTTTTGTAAACCGTGCGACCGTATTGGTTCTTCACCTTTGTAGTCTTGAACACCTTGTTGCCTTTTCTCTTCTTGCTTGTGTATTCGTAATAGCGTGGTTGGCGGTAGATCTTAGGCTGATCGTAGTAGGGGTCGAAGTCACTCGGATAAGGCCGCTCACCCACATACACGACGAATCCCTCTGAGAGGACCAAAGCATGGCTTACTTCGGGACAGCCCGCGACAAGAAAAGCCATGATTACCGTCAATGAGAGGGAGCGAAAAATCACGCTCATCGTTTAGCAAAAGTGTTTGGCCGAGTCAAAAGGAAATTAGGGCTGCGCAAGATCGCCGATCATCGACCGAACACCGAACCACCGGGGTAGCGTCCAAACATTTGACATTTCCGACGACAAAAGACTGAAACGCTGACGATTGAAATAGTGAATGGAGCGAATCGGATGAACGACATGGGAGGTAAAACGGCGAGGGTAAGAGCGAGTGAGCGTGGGAAGGGAGCAAGTTTCAAAAGCGGACGGAGTTCGGCGCTTCTGCGCTCGTGCGTGAGATTGACGGCACACATCCGAGATCAGGCCAATCGGATGCGAAGCGGAGGGTCCTTAGTAATGGGCGCCGACGTACTCCCACATCTGGTGATGCCAGTACGGCCATTCGTGCCCGCCCTCCGGGCCCCAGTCGTCCAGATGATGAGGGATTCCCCGGCTCGCCAACACCTCCGACATTCGGTAAGTCGGTCCGCTGTTCTCCCACGGACCACAGCCGGTCGCGAGATGGATGTCGCAACTCCGGTATTGGTCGAGAAACCAAGGGTCATTCTGGTTGGCCATGTAGTCGACCGGGTTATTGAAGTAGAAATTGTCGTCGTACATTCCGTCCATGGAATCGCGCAGGTCGTAGACGCCTGAGAGCGCGTAGCAGCGCTTCACGTGGTCGGGGTGCTTGAAGAGGGTATTGGCCGCGTGATAAGCACCGAGCGATGAGCCCAGCGTGGCGATGGCGATGCCGGGCGTCTGGCATTGGGAGTCGATGAACGGGAAGACTTCATTCGCCACATAGGCATCGTATTGCGCCTGCATCCAACTCCGATGGAAAGGGTGCGCTCCCTTGTTTGCGAACGAATCGCTCTGCACGCCGTTGATGCAGAAGACGCGAATTCGCCCTTGCTCGATATATGGGCTGAGAGTGCGGATCATGCCCTGACCTTCCTGCTCATGCTCGTCGCCCATGCTGGTGGGGAAGGCGAGGATGGGCGCTCCGTAATTGCCGTAAACCGCGACGCCCATGTCGCGATTGAGACGCTGTGAGTACCAACGCTGATGGTCACGATGCATGGCCTGTGAGGATAGCGGGTTAACAGTCGGGCTCAAGCCCGAGTGATCACTGAGGAGCGATCGCTGGCCGTTGCGATCTCAAAATATATTTTTGAATTTTGCCGGTCGCAGTTTTAGGTAGCTCGTTGACGAAGGTCACGCTGTGCGGGGCTTTGAAGTGCGCGAGCTTCGCCCGTGCAAACTCACACAGCTCGCGCTCATCGGCGCGCGCCCCTTCGTGGAGAACAACAAAGGCATGCGGTGCTTCGCCCCATTTTTCATGTGGGAACCCGACGATCGCTACTTCCTGCACGGCCGGGTGTCTCAAAAGCACGCCTTCGACTTCGACAGACGAAATGTTTTCCCCGCCACTGATGATGACGTCTTTCAGACGGTCGCGAATTTCGACGTAACCATCCGGATGCACGACCGCGGCGTCGCCGGTGTGAAACCATCCGCCGCGTAACGCGCGCTCGGTCGCGGCCGGGTCGTTGTAATAGCCGGCCATGACCACGTTACCGCGCGCGATGATTTCACCTTGAGTAACGCCATCGTGCGGCACGTCGTTGCCCTGCGTGTCCACTACGCGCAACTCGCCCGACGTAATCAACTCAACACCCTGGCGCGCTTTGATCGCGGCCCGTTCGCCTATCGGGAGGGGCGCATGTTCCGCGCGTGACTCGCAGACGGTGATGAACGGCGAGGTCTCCGTTAGTCCGTAAACGTGCGTGATCGTCCAGCCCAAATCTTCTTCAAGCCGCTGAATGGTCGAGGCCGCGGGCGGCGCACCGGCCGTGACAACGTGAATTCCTTTCGGCGCGAGACGACGCAGATTTTCCGGCGCGTTTGCTAACGAAATCAAAACCGTCGGCGCTGCGCACAACGTAGTCACTTGCTCGGTGGCCATCAATTCGAAGACGGCGCGCGGCTCGCATTTGCGCAGACAGATGTGAGTCGCTCCCGCAGCCGTTACGGTCCAGACGAACGTCCAGCCGTTGGCGTGAAACATCGGCAGCGTCCACAGATAACGATCGGCACAGGTCATAGGCGCATAGAGCAGCGTGCCGACAGAATTCATCCAGGCATTGCGATGAGTGATCATCACGCCTTTCGGACGCGCGGTTGTGCCGCTGGTATAATTGATTGTGAGCAGATCGGTCTCGTGAATTTCCGGGCGCGAGAATTCACCCGAGCTCGCGTTAACCATGGCTTCGTAGTCGAGCCAGGCAGAGTTCGGCTGAGAAGAGCCGACGCTACAGCTCAAGGCGACGAAGTGTTCAACCTTGGGAAGCTGTTCCCGAATACTATCAATCGTTCCAAGATAATCGCGGTCTGCGCAGACCATTCGCGAACCGCTATGATTGATCAGGTAAACGAAGTCGTCGGCCGTGAGCCGATAGTTTAACGGCACCAGCACCGCGCCGATTTGCGGGACTGCGTAGAACGATTCGAGTTGCGCGTGAGTGTTCGGTGAAAGATATGCGACTCGGTCACCCGGTCCGATTCCAAGTTTCTGCAAAGCCGCCGACCAACGATCACATCGATCGAGAAACCGGGCATAGGTCCAGCGTGAGTCGCCATCGATTACGGCGACACGGTCGGGATAAAGTTTGCGCGCGCGGCGAGCAAATTCGAGAGGCGTCAACGGCGTTTCCATTGGTCTTCAGTGAAACTGTGAAGCTCGGACAAGCGTACGATTTTAAGGACCTGTACGCGTAGTGGCAATGCACTATATCGATGAGCGTTGAAAGCTGAAAAACGGCCGGAAAACATCGAACGCCCAACGTCCAACGCCCATTGTCGAAGTCAGCATGCACGGCCCGTGCGTTAATTTAATTTTTGGATTCGCAGCCGTCGTTTCTCTCGTCTCCATTCGCTGGGCAATTTTCTTTAGAATCGCAGCGGGTGCCACACAGTTGAAGCTTGACCGACTATTTCACCGGAACACAAGCTGTTAAGTCTGTGAGGCAATTCCGCATCAGTGGATGAAGAAGTAAGATAACGTTATGACGAATCCGCGGATGCTTAGCCGGAGAAAGCCCTGGCTGTGTGCGTTGTTAACGGCGTGTTCGATCCTCTCACCTGCGCATTCGCAGCTTGTTCCGGGGACGATGGACGTGCACTGGAACGAGGGTTCGAAAGACTGCATAAAGAATCCGCAACCGCCGCTTCAGGTGCACCGGTATAACGCACAGACTTTCATCCTGCGTCAGAGCCTGTGCGCGACCTATGAGGCGCCGTTCATGTATCTGTTAATTGGAAAAACCAAAACGCTGCTGATCGACACTGGTGCCGTGGCCGACGCAAAGACCATGCCGCTGGCTCAGACGGTGATTTCCTTGTTGGCGAACGAGGGATCAAGGCTGCCGCTAATGGTCGTGCATACACATGGCCACCTGGATCATCGGTCTGGTGACGATCAGTTTCGGACCTTGCCGGATGTGGAAGTAGTGCCGACGGATCTTGAGAGCGTGAAGAGCCGTTTGGGCATCGCTGACTGGCCAAACGGTGTCGGCCAGATTGATCTTGGCGACCGTGTGATCGATGTGATACCGACCCCGGGACACTACGCGTCACATGTTGCCTATTACGATCGGCAGACCGGACTCTTCTTCTCGGGTGATTTTCTCCTACCGGGGCGACTTCTGATTGAGGACACCGAAGCGGACCTCGCGAGCGCGCGGCGTGTCGCGAAATTCGTCGAGCAGCGGCCAGTCACTTATGTGCTCGGCGCGCATATCGAGCTGGACGAGTCCGGGAAGATTTTTTTGGGCACGCGACATCATCCGAACGAGCGCTCGCTACAATTGACCAAGCAAGACCTGCTGGCCTTGCCCGGGATCGTCAGCGGATTCAATGGTTTTTACGCCAAGCGCGGCGTGTATGTGCTTATGAACCAGAACCGCATTCTGATTCTTCTTGGGGTTGGGGCGGTTGTTTTGCTCGTAGCAGTAATTCTGATCTTGCGAGCGCTCTGGCGCTGGCTGCGGTCGCCGGCGGCAGCGAAGTGACCTTGGTTTTACGAGATGGGTCCGAAACCGAAGCAAAGAAAAAGTTCGATTTCTGCGAAGAAGATCTGGAGCTGGACTTTTGATCGTTTGGCGCAAGGCGCGATCAAAGCCGATATGGCCTGATTGACACGCACTCCGCCCGTCATATGATCGGCGCCGTGCCGGAGGAAAAGGAGACGCGCGCGGCCACCCGATACGAAACGGTCATCGCGACGTTTATTGCATTACTCGCGGTGTGTGTTGCCGGTTACACCGCCTATATGCAGCGCCAGCAGGTGCGCGCAGCGGTGTGGCCGATCCTCGAATTCGATAGCAGCAATGGGCCTGTTCGATTTACCCTCGCCAACAAAGGCGTCGGCCCTGCAATCATTAAGCATGTTATCCTGAAGGTGGATGGCCGGCCGGTGAAGAATTGGGCCCAGGTGCTCGAACAAATTCTTGGCCCCGGATACCATCCGGGTGAGGAGAGCGACATGAGCGGTCGTGTGTTCGGGGCGGGTGAATCGATGAACGTGTTCACTCCGCATGATGAGGCCCAAAAACCGATCCCGTTCGACAAAGCCAATCCGCTTTGGGCAAAATTGGATACGGGTCGCGGCCGCGTCACGGTCGAGATCTGCTACTGCTCCACGCTCAGCGAATGTTGGACGCTGCGCGCCGGCGGGATGACACCAGGCACGACAACCGAGACGCGTCGTTGCCCGACTCCGTCGGACACTACCTTTCGGCAGTAGTCAGCGAGTTCTCGCCGGTTCTTTCGGAGGGCGGAAACCGGATGGCACAAAGCCGAGAGACTAGAGCCAGATCACAAGTAAGCATCAAGCATTGAGATTTAAGACACGAATGGACGTCGGGGTTGCTGTTGAACCCGAAATAACGACGTTCATTCAGTGGAGATAAAAAGATCTGGCTCACAAGCTTCCGGCAAAGGATCGGCGGACTGGTTTACCGGCAACGTTCGCATCGACCCACTATTCGAGGCACCTGAACCGGCGCGTGTTCGTGGTGCAAACGTCACGTTCGAGCCGGGTGCTCGCACCGCCTGGCATACACATCCGCTCGGTCAGACGTTAATCGTCACGTCCGGCCTCGGGTGGACTCAGCGCGAGGGCGGACCGGTTGAGGAAATCCGGCCGGGTGATGTGGTCTGGTTTGCGCCTAACGAGAAGCATTGGCACGGCGCCACGCCAACGACCGCGATGACGCATATCGCCGTTCAAGAAACGCTGAATGGAAAGGTTGTCGATTGGATGGAAAAAGTCAGCGAGGAGCAGTATCGCAGAAGTTGATAGTTGAGAGTTGAGAGCTGGGGTGTCAGAGATCACATGTCCGAAATCCGAAATCAGCTTCGTGCCTTCTGTCAGCGCGGTTTACTCTCCGATGATTTTAACGAGCACGCGTTTGCGACGTCTTCCGTCGAATTCACCGTAGAAAATTTGTTCCCACGGCCCAAAATCCAGTTTGCCTTTGGTGATCGCGACAACGACTTCCCGGCCCATGATCTGACGCTTGAGATGGGCGTCGGCGTTGTCCTCACCGGTTCGGTTATGTCGATAGGCCGAGGTCGGTGCGTGCGGCGCTAGTTTTTCCAGCCACACATCGTAATCATGATGGAGCCCCGGCTCATCGTCATTGATGAACACCGAGGCAGTGATGTGCATGGCGTTGACCAGACAAAGGCCTTCCTTCACGCTGCTGCGGTGAACGAGTTCCTCGACCTGCGGCGTGACGTTGATGAACGCGCGTCGATCCGGCAGTTCGAACCAAAGATGTTCAGTGAGCGATTTCATGTCGGAGAAGTTGATGGTTAATAGTTGAGGGTTGAGAGTTGAAACACTGAAGGGAGATCAAAACAATGCATCCAACTACTTACAACGCGAAAGCTTACTCTGCTGCCAGCGCCACATCGGGACTGGCTTCCACCAAGATCAAGCGTCGCGATCCAACTGAGCGCGACGTACAGATCGAAATTCTGTTTTGCGGCATCTGCCACTCCGATCTGCATTCGGTACGTAACGAGTGGAGCGAGTTCATGCCCACTGTTTACCCGATTGTCCCCGGCCATGAGATCGTGGGGCGCGTGACGAAGGTCGGCTCAGCAGTTACAAAGTACAAACCTGGCGACCTCGCCGCGGTCGGCTGTATGGTGGATTCGGATCGAACCTGTCCGCAGTGCAAAGCTGGCTTCGAACAGTACTGCCCGAACATGGTCCTCACCTTCAACTCACCGGACCACCACCTCGGAGGCAGGACTTACGGAGGATACTCCGAAAGCATCGTCGTGGATGAACATTTTGTTCTGCGCATCCCCTCAAATCTTAAACTCGGCGGAGCCGCGCCGCTGCTCTGTGCCGGGATCACGACCTATTCGCCCATGCGCCATTGGGGCGTTGGTAAGGGGAAGAAAGTTGGCGTGGTCGGTCTCGGCGGACTCGGTCACATGGCTGTAAAGTTTGCTCATGCGTTCGGAGCTCACGTCGTCGTTTTCACCACTTCGCCTGGAAAGAAAGAAGACGCGCTCCGCCTCGGCGCCGACGATGTCGTTGTTTCCCGTAATGCCGACGAAATGCAGAAGCACACAGGCAGCTTCGATTTCATCCTCGACGCCGTCTCAGCAGATCACGACATCAACGCC
>Ga0207645_10002002_pt1 | contig 16370 bp, 12 predicted proteins | sample KBSM53metaG_FD_184331 | JGI IMG/M metagenome (GOLD analysis project Ga0207645, IMG submission 184331) | Miscanthus rhizosphere microbial communities from Kellogg Biological Station, Michigan, USA - KBS M5-3 metaG (SPAdes) (version 2) | ecosystem: Host-associated > Plants > Roots > Rhizosphere >...
CCGATGGTGCGCGTCGAGGGGCCGCCGGTCGCGCGCGAGCAGAAGTCGCGGCTCGCCAACGCGATGGCGCGAGGCAAGTTCATCATCGCCGTCGAGCTGCTGCCGCCGCGCGGCTACCAGACCGAGCAGGTGGTCGAGCGCGCACACCGCCTCAAGATCGACAACGTCGACGTCGTCAGCATCCCCGACGGCCAGCGGGCCGGGGCGCGGATCAGCGCGCTGTCGCTGGCGGTGCTGATCGAGCAGAAAGCCGGAATCGAAACGCTGCTCCATTACGCCTGCCGCGACCGCAACCTGCTCGGCATCCAGTCCGATTTGCTCGGCGCGCACGCCATGGGTGTCCGCAACCTCATGCTGGTGACCGGCGATCCCGGCCGCGTCGGCGACTATCCGGACGCGACGGCGGTGTTCGACGTCGACTCGATCGGCCTCACCAACGTCGTCTCACGCCTCAACCATGGCTGCGATGTCGGCGGGCAGCCGATTGGCGCGCCGACCGGGTTCCATATCGGCGTGTCGATCAATCCGGCGGCGTCCAACCTCGACGAAGAGCTGCGCCGCTTCGATTACAAGGTGGAGGCAGGCGCCGAGTACGTGGTCACCCGTCCGGTCTTCGATGTGCGCGGCTTCGAGACCGTGCTGAAGCACATCGAGGGTGCGCGGCTGCCAGTAGTGGCCGGCGTGTTTCCCTTCGAGAGCGTGCGAAACGCCGAGTTCATGGCCAACGAGGTTCCGGGCGTCCGCGTCCCCGACGCGCTGCTCGACCGGATGCGCCGGGCCGACGGCCAGGAGGCCGCAGCGGCGGAAGGGATCGCGATCGCGCGTGAAATTGCCGCCAATTTGCGGCAGGTCGTGCAGGGTGTCCTGGTGTCCACCCAGTCCGGCGACATCGACGCCGCCCTGGCAGTCGTCGATGGACTTCGCTGACCCGGCAATGTATAGTCCCTCGTCGATACCGCGCGGGCATACAGCTTGAACGCTATCAACTGGTTAGCCCGTTTCGGGCGCCGCTGCTGAGGCAACTGATGGCCTTATTTGAACCGCATCAGACGCGTGAGAGCGACGAAATTGTCGGGTCGGACGCCGCGACGCGCGCCCTCTCCGTCACCGTCGTCGACAACAATCTGGTTGCGGGCGTCTACGAGAACATCGCCTGGTTCTACGACCTCACCTTCGGTCCGGCGCTGCATCCCGGCCGCGTCGACGCCATCAGACGGATGGCGATACGGCCTGGGGATCGTGTGCTCGAGGTGGGGGTCGGCACCGGCATCAACGTGTCGCTCTACCCGTCGGACTGTGCGGTGACCGGCATCGATCTGTCGAGCTCGATGCTCGAGAAAGCGCGCGACCGGGTCGCGCGCAAGGGCGTCCGCAACGTGCGGCTGCTGCAGATGGACGCCGTGAACATGAAGTTCGCCGACGAGACTTTCGACATCGTCTACGCGCCGTATGTGATCAGCGTCGTCCCTGATCCCGTTGCGGTCACGCGCGAGATGGTGCGCGTTTGCAAGTCGGGCGGGCGCATCGTCATCCTCAACCACTTCCGCAGCAAGAGCCGCGTCGGCGCGTGGCTCGAGCGGCTGATCGCGCCAATCACGCCGTACATCGGGTTCAAGTCGGATCTGGACCTGCCGGCGTTTCTCGTTCAGGCGGGACTGAAGCCAATCTCGATCGACAAGGTGAACTTCCCGCGGATCTGGTCGCTCGTAACCTGCGTCAAGGACTAGTCGGTGGGGGCCGAGCTTGCTCGGCCCCCGTCACGTTACGAACTCCCGAACGGATCCTCGATCGACGGACTCTGCGCCGTGAACAGCTCAGCGCCCTCTGGCGTGATGTGCATGTCGTCCTCGAGGCGCACGCCGAATTCTTCGGGGATGTAGATCCCGGGCTCATCGCTGAACACCATCCCGGGCTGCAGCTTCAGCGCCTTCGCCCACCCGAACATGTTGTTCTTCACGAGATACGGCCACTCGTGGCCGTCCATGCCCATGCCGTGCCCGAGGCGGTGCGTGAAGTACTTGTAGCCGGGCCCGTATCCGGCATCGACGATCACCTTGCGGCCGGCCGCATCCACGTCTTCGGGCGGAATGCCGGGCCGCGCCGCCTTCAGCGCCGCGGTCTGCGCTTTGTGGACGATGTCGAACACCTTCTTCATCTTGTCGGTGGCCTTGCCGAGCACGTAGGTGCGCGTGATATCCGACTGATAGCCTTCGGCGCTGCAGCCGTTGTCCATCATGATGATCGTGCCTTCGCGGATCGTCTGCGGCGTCATTGAGCCGTGGGGCAGGGCGGTGTATTTGCCGACCTGGACGCTGGCCCCGCCGGCGAAGCCGACGCGCCCGAAGCCGGCCGAAAGCAGCGCGCCCACCTGGTCCTGCGTCATCCCCGGCGCGAGCGATCGATAGACCGCCTCGTACACCTTCAGCGTCGCCTCGCACGCCAGCCGCATCAGCGCGACTTCGTGGGCGTCCTTGATCATCCGGCAGCCGGCGGTGATCGGCGTCGCGCTGGTGATCTTCAGCGCCGGCGCAGCCGCGCCGACGCTGTCGGCGAAGACGAACTTGGTCGTCTCCTCGACGCCGAGCCGGCCGGCGCCGATGCCGCGATCCTTCAGCCCCTGCGCCACGCGCTCGAACGGGCTCTCGTCTTCCTGCCAGATGCCGACGTCGGTGTGCGCGAGCGGTCCGAGCCCGAGCTGCTCCCGCGCGCGTTCCTCTTCGAAGGCGGGGCAGACGACGTAGGGATTGCCCTCGCGCGGGATGAGAATCGCCAGCAGCCGTTCGCTGCTGCCCCAGCGCAGGCCGGTGAAATAGACCAGCGAGGTGCCGCCGGTCAGGAGGATCGCGTCGATCTTGTGCTCGGCCATCAACCGGCGCGCTCTCTCGATCCGGGCGCGGCGCTCGTCGTTGGTGATCGGCTTCGCGCGGTCGCGCATCGACGTCAGCGCGGCAATGGCCGGCGGCAGCGGACCGGCCGGCGCAGCGGCGCGTCCCCGCTGCGCGGCGACGCGGGTGACCGGGAGCCCGGCGGCGGCGCCGGCGATCGACAGGAACGTGCGGCGGGAAAACATGGGATCTCTCCTCAGAAACGGAATCGAAGACCGCCGCCGATGTGCAGTCCACCGGCGTCCACGGTCACGTTGTCCAGCGGCACCCGCGCGCGCGAGACGCCGACCTCCAGGCCGACGCCGACGTGCGGCCGCAGGATGTAGCTGAGATCGGCGGCGGCGTTGAAGCCGGCATGGCTGCCAGTTTGCCGCGCGCTGGTCGCGCTGGCAAACGTGGCGCTGTCGAACGGGTAAGTTTGCGTCACGGTGACGGTGGTCACCAGATCCTGTTTGACGTCGAACCAGGACGGGCCGCCGGACAAGCCGAGCTGCAGCCGCTCGCGAATCGGCACCATCCACAGCAGCCTGACGTGCACCGCCGTCTCGTCGTGGGCCAGCGCTCCGGCATCCCCGGTGACCGTCCGCGGCTGCCGGAAGAACAGCGGATGGGGAATGCGCGCGTCGACGCTCGCGCTGCCCGATTTCGAGAACCGCGACACCTGCGCGCCGATCGCGAGGTTGCGCCACACGCGAACGCCGCCGCCGACGTCGAAGCCGCCGGTCGAACCGGTGTCGTACTCGGTGTCGATGTCGGCCGCCTCGACGTCGATGATCGGATGGACCTGGTCGGTGAACGTGGTCCCGACCGGTTGATACCAACCCCCGATCGCGATGTAGCCCCGATCGCGCCACGACGACTGGGCGCGGGCCGCAGCCGGGCACCCGGCAAGCAGGACGAGAACGACGACCGATCGATGGCATCGCATCATCGTCTCTCCCTATCGAGGCGCGAGCAGCGGAACCCGCGGCGTCACGAACGTCAGATTGGCGCCGCCGTCGTCCTGCGCCGTGAAGGTGATTTGCGCGCTGCCGCTTTGCTGCCCGAACAGGCCGACGCAAATCGCGGCGCAGGCGTCGGCTTGAGCGAGGATCGTCGCGCTGCCGGGCCCGCACTGATTGAAGAAGGTGCTGAAATCGACGGCATTCAGGGTGCCGCGGCCAATCACGCGGTTCGAGCCGTCGAACAACTCGGCGACCCACTGCGTCACGCGCAGGTTCGTGGCACCGGCCGACACGGTCACGCCGAGGGTCCAGCTCGGGCTGGTGCTGCCGCACGCCTGCGTGGTCCCCTGCGCCGGGTTCGGAAGCAGCGTCGCGGTGGGCGCGGTGCGCGGCTGAACGCCGACCGCGTCCCAGGCCTGCGTGATGGCCCGCACCGCCGCGCTCCCGGCGCCGAACAGATCCTGCGCCGCCTGGATGGTGGCGGTGCGCGTGAGCGCGAACGTCGCGCTCGACGGCAACAGCGACGTGAGCGCGCGGAAGAACGCCTTCTCGATCTGATCGCGGTTGGCGGCGCCGACGCCGGTGACGGTTTGCCCGGAGGTTCGATTCGTGCCGCCTTCGATCGCCAGGAAGAACGCGTGGCTGACGATGGTGGAGTTGAAATGCGGGTCTGCGCCGGTAATCCGCTTGGTGTAGTGATCGGGATCGTCGAACAGCGCCGGATCGGCCATCGATCGGCCGAACCGCCCGGGCGGGACCGTCAAGTCACGTCCGCTCGTGTAGCTGGCGTTCAACGGTGCGTTGCCGGCAGGCTGGAAGAAGAACGCGGTCGCCGCCCCGACGATGTCCGAGAACGCCTCATTCAATGCGCCGGCCTCGCTGAACGGGAAGCCGTTCAGGTTGGCTGAGTTCGCCGTCACGCCGTGCGTGAGCTCGTGCGCCACCACGTCCAGCGCGGCGGAGAACGGCTTCACCTCGATCCCGGGCAGGAAGTTGAGCGGCGCGCCTTCGCCGAAGACCATCGCGCCGCGGCCGTCGGTGAGGCAGGTGCGGCAGAAAAACGCGTTGAGATAGAAGAGGCCGACGACATCGGGCGATGCGCTGTTGATGTCCTGCTGGCGGACCGGATGGGTGAACATCGGCATCCGCAGATCGCGGTTGTCGAGGCCGCGGCGCGCGAATCGCTTGAAGAGGAAGTCGTAGTACCAGCCGGCATAGACGTGGGCGTCGACGACGGTCGCGTCGGTCCAGTCGTTGTCGGTGTCGCTCGAGATATCGGAGGCGGCGACCGGCGTGATCCGGTTGAGGATGCTGGTCAGCCGGCCGAGGTTGCCGCGCATATCGTAGGTGGTGATCGCGGCCGGCCGCAGCGGATCGTCGGTCACGAAGGTGCCGCCGACGCTTCGCGCGCTCACCTTCTTGTCGTCGCCATAGGTGCCCTTGCCGTGGCCCACTTCGCGGATGAAGTCGCTGAACTGCTGGAGCGCCGCGCCGGTGTTGGCGTCGACGAACACGTTCTGGATGTCGAGCGCGCCGGTCGCCTGGCCGAAGTAGGCGAGGTGGTACCCGTCCGACAGCGGCAGGACGACGAGCTCCGGTGCGCGGCCGAGCAGTTCGCCGCCGGCCGCTCGCGCGATCGCTGCCGCCGCCTCGTCGCGAGACAATCCCGGCGTCACGCTCAGCGCCAGATCGCCGTGCAGCAGTCCGAAGAGCGAGACGGTGCCGTCCGTTGCTGTCTGGCGCGTGATATCGCCGCCCGCGATGCGGACCCCGCGCACGTACTGCTCGAAGCGCTCGTGCGTGCGCCCGCTGACCAGCGGATCGGTTTCGATCGAGGTCGCCACCAGCGCGCGGTCGCGGATCAGCTGGTCGACCAGGCGGTCCGCGGCGCGCAGTTCAGCAGGCGAGCTGCGGGTCGCGTCGAGCCGAATCGGCCGCTGCGCGCGCGCCTCCGCGGCGGCGACGAGAAGAACGCCTGCCGCGAGGGCGGTGCTAATGCGGTTGGAGCGCCCGAACGTCATCGACCCTCCATGGCTGTCCGAAATCGTGGAGATCGCGCCCTGCGCGATCGTCGCGGCGTTCAGCCGCCAGGGATGTGCAGGAGAAAGTGCGCCGCGACCTCCGCGCCGTCGATCCGCGCCTGCTCTGGCGGCCCCGGCTGGGCCAGCAGCGCATCGATGCCGTCGGCCCAGCGCCCGGCCAGCAGATCTTCCTGCGAAATGTAGCGGCACCGCAAGACGCGCGGCATCTCGGCGACGAACAGGTCGTACTCGATGAACCGCCCGCGCGACGTGTAGAGCAGCGCGGTGTCGTTGGCGAGACACTCGGACACGATCCCGTAGCCGGGCTTGCTGACGACGACGTCTGCGGCCGCTACCAGATCCTGGTAGACGAAGCCGGGCGGCGGCTCGCGCCGCGGATCGATCAGCGTGAAACGATCGCTTGCCAGCAGCCTGTCGACCGGCAGATCCGCGCCATACGCGCCAAACGACGCGACCACGACCGGCCGATCGCTGGCGATGCCGAGCGCCGCGCGCGTCTCGGCGGGATCGCGGCGCGAGCGCCGCGCGATGAACGGGATGTCGCGCGTGACCGCCGCCATGCTCGCGAACCCGCCGTGCAGCGGCAGCCGCAGCGCGGCGTTGGCGTGTGAATAGGCGCGCCGGATCGTGGGGATGACGTGCGGCGCGGTGTGTTCGAACCCCGGGTAGAGGCTGTAGATCCAGTCCCAGGTGAAGTTGCCGACCGCCACCGAAGGAACGCCGGCGTGCGCCGCGCCGGCAAAGGCCAGCGGCGGGATGTCGCCGACGACGAGATCGGCGCCGGCGGACTTGATCGCGGCAGCTTCGCGCTCGGCCTGGGCATCGAAGCGCGCGTAGAACGCTGCGGCGCGCCGCACGGTGTCGTCCTCGTCGATTGTCAGGCTGTCGATCTGCGTGATCCCGGTGTCGGTCTCAACCCGTTCGACGGCGACGTCGCCGAGGCCCGCCAGCGGCGCGAACAGCCGGTCGGCCACGCAACTGCGGATGACGATGCGCGCGTCCGGCCGGCGCGCGGTGAGCGCCAGGATCAACTCGATGGCGCGCGCCGCGTGGCCGAAGCCGTGGCCGGAGATGTAGAAGACGGCGCGCATCAACGAGGGCAGCTAGGGCGGGTGGGGCGGGTAGGGCAGGTAAAAGCGTTCTGAGCCTCTTCGAAGGATTGCATGCTACCTGCCCGGCGGCGCAGCTGCCTGCAACGCCGGCAGCGAGACAGCGAGCGCTTCCAGCAGGGTCCCGACCGGCACGAACTCCATCGTCTTCCGCACTTCAGGCGGCAGCTCGGCGAGGTCCGGTTCATTTCGCGCCGGCAGGATCAACGTCTTGATGCCGTGCCGCCGCGCCGCCAGCGCCTTCTCGCGGATGCCGCCGACGGGCAGCACCAGCCCGCTGAGCGTGATCTCGCCGGTCATCGCCACATCGTCGCGCACCGTCTGGTTGCGCAGCGCCGACACGATCGCCGTCGCCATCGTCACGCCCGCGGAGGGGCCGTCCTTGGGGATCGCGCCCGCCGGGACGTGGACGTGCAGATCGTGCGTGTTGAGGAAATCGGTCGAGACGCCGAGCTCGGTTGCCGACGATCGGATGTGGCTGACGGCGGCGCGCGCCGATTCCTGCATCACGTTCCCGAGTTGTCCGGTCAGCGTGACGTTGCCGTGCCCGGCCGGCAGGACGCTCGCCTCAACGAACAGCACGTCGCCGCCGGTTTCGGTCCACGCCAGCCCGGTCGCGACGCCGGGCCGCGAGACGCGGAACGCCACCTCGTCGTGAATCTTTGGCGGGCCGAGGTACTCCGCGATGTCGGGGCCGGTCACGGTGAACGACTTCGCCGCCGCCGCATCGCGATCCGCGATCATCGCCACCCGCGCCGCAATCTTGCGCGCCACCGCGCCGATCTGCCGCTCGAGGTTCCTGACACCCGCCTCGCGCGTGTACTGCGAGATGATCCGCCGCACCGCGCCTTCTTCGAGCGTCACCTGCAGCGGCGAGAGGCCGTGCTCCTCGAGCTGGCGCGGGATCAGGTACTGCCGCGCGATGTGGACCTTCTCCTCCTCGGTGTAGCCGGCGAGCGAGATGATCTCCATGCGATCGAGCAGCGCCGGGTGAATCGTGCCGAGCTGATTCGACGTGGCGATGAACATCACCCGCGACAGGTCGATGTTGATCTCGAGGTAGTGGTCGCGGAACGAGTGGTTCTGCGCCGGGTCGAGCACCTCGAGCAGCGCCGCGGCGGGGTCGCCCTGGTAGCCGGCGCTGATCTTGTCGATCTCGTCGAGCATGAACACCGGGTTCATCGCCCCCGCCTGCTTCAGTGCCTGGACGATGCGGCCGGGGATGGCGCCGATGTAGGTGCGGCGGTGGCCGCGGATCTCCGCCTCGTCGCGCACGCCGCCGAGCGAGATGCGGACGAACTTGCGGTTCATCGCCCGCGCGATCGACTGCCCGAGCGAGGTCTTACCGACGCCCGGCGGCCCGACGAAGCACAGGATCGGCCCCTTGATCGTCGCCGCCGCGCTCTGCCGCATTTTCAGCTTCTGCACCGCGAGGTATTCGACGATCCGTTCCTTGACCTTCTCCAGGTCGTAGTGATCCGCGTCGAGCACCTCGCGCGCCGCCGTCGGATCGAGCCGATCCTCGGTCAGCGTCGACCACGGGATGTCGAGCACCCAGTCGAAATAGGTGCGGATCATCTGGTACTCGGGCGAGGCCGGCGTCATCCGCGCCAGCCGTTCCAGCTCGCGCTCGGCGACGCTGCCCACCGCTTCGGGCAGCTTCGCGTCGGTGAGCCGCTTGCGCAGGTCGGCGATCTCGGTCTTCTCGCCTTCGCCGAGCTCGTCCTGGATCGCCTTCAGCTGCTGCCGCAGGTAGTACTGACGCTGCGCGTCGGTCATCTCCTGCTGCGCCGCCGACTCGATCTTGCTCTTCATCTCGAGCAGCGCGATCTCGCGGCCGAGCGCGTTGGACACCGCCTGCAGCTTGCCGATGACGGTGTTGTCCTCGAGGATCTGCTGCTTGTCCTCGGGCTTGATGTCGAGCAGGCTCGACAGGAGATACGCGAGCCGCAGCGGATCGTCGATGCCGGCCACCATGCCGCGCAGCTCCTGCGACAGGCCGGCGGCCAGCGTCAGCGTCCGCTCGATCAGCTCGTGCAGCCGCCGCACGTAGGCGTCGATTTCGAGCGACCGCTCGACCACCTCGGGCAGCGGCGACACCGTCGCGCGCAGCGACAGGTTCGCCTTCGACACCACCTCGCTCTTCGCGCGCGCCAGGCCCTCGACGATGATGTGCATGCCGCCGTTCTGCACCTTGGCCATCTGCCGGATCGCGGCGACGGTGCCGATCGCCCGCAGGTCGCCCGGCTCCGGCTCATCCTTGTCGGTGGTCTGCAGCGTCAGGAAGATCTGCCGGTCGGCGGCAAGCGCGCGGTTGACCGCCTCGATCGACATCGGCCGGTTGACCGCGAGCGGCTGCAGCGTGAGCGGGAAGACGACGCTCTGCCGCAGCGCCAGGACCGGAAGCTCGCTGGGGTAGGTGCGTGCCGGTTCGGTCGCCATCCGTGTAGTGTCCTTCCCGGCGTGAGCCGCGTCAAACCGCGCTATCATTTTCGAATGGCGCTCGACGAACGCGACTTCTTCAACAACCGCAACGAAACGCGGCAGGACACGCTCAGCTGCCCGCGCTGCCGCCGCTCCAACGAGTATCCGATGCGCTGGGTGGTCCGCACGAAGAAGGATCGGCTGCCGCCCGGCGCCGACGAGCGCGATCGCGCGCTCTATGCCAAGCTGCGCGACTACATGATCCGGGTCGACGACTCGGTCACCTGCAAGACCTGCGGCAAGAAGTTCGATATCCCGTCGCAGCACTCGATGGTGTTCATCGATGGCGGCGCGCCGGCCCGCACCTACGCCGGCGGCGACGACGAGGACTCGCGCTTCAATAGATGAAGGGGAAGATCCGCCAGCGCACCGCGCGGCAATAGCGCCGGTAGTCGTCGCCGAAGCTGTCGGTGAGCGATCGCTCCTCCCACGGGATCGCCAGCAGCAGATAGATGGTGGTGATCGCCGCGAACGCCAGGCGATCGCCGGTCATGTGCGCCGCCGCGAACAGCGCCAGCACCCAGCCGAGATAGAGCGGATGGCGCACCAGCGCGTAGGGACCGCGCACCTGCAGCGGGCCGCGCGCCGACGCGGCGCGGATGCCGGCCAGCTCGAGCGGGTCGATGCCGCGCACCGACTGCGCGATCAGCGCGACGCCGGCGAGCTGCACCGCGGCGTGCGCGATCGCGCGCCAGCCGGCGGCGCGATACAGCTCGCCGCCAATCGGCAGCCAGAGCAGACACACCAGGATCAAGAGCGCGCTTGCCACCCAGACGTAGAACGAGCGCACCAGCGCCGGCGGGATGGCGCGGGCCACGCGCGCCTTGATCCGCTCGCGGGCGAAGACGCTGTGATGCAGCGCGAAGATCGTGATCAACCCGGCGTCGACCGCGAGCGCGGTCCAGTCGATCGCGCCGCGCGCGCCCTGAGCAAGGTCGACGGGCCTGCCCTGAGCAACGTCGAACGGGGGCCGCGCCAGCGCGACCAGGAACCACCACGCGCAGTAGGCCAGCGATCCGACGAACAGCGCGCCGCCGAGCCAGACGAAGGCACGCTGCGCCATGACCGGACTACTATAACGGCATGGTCCACGGCGCCGCCCCCCGCGTCGTCATCACCGGCATCGGCGTCGTCTCCCCGTTCGGCATCGGCCGCGAGCGTTTCTGGGAGCACGTCAGCCGCGGCTGCAGCGCGACGCGTGCGATCACCGAGTTCGACACCAGCGACATGGCGAGCCGCGTCGCCGCGGCGGTGCCCGACGTCTCGATCGACGATGTGCCGCCGCTCGAGGGCGACGATGTCTGGGATCCGGCGTACCGCGCCGATCCGAAGCGGTATTCGCGGGCGGCGTTGATTGGCGTGATTGCCGCGCGCGAGGCGTGGAAGGACGCCGGCCTGCGGATCGCCGAGCCCGGCGCCGGCGTGGTGATCGGCAGCGGCGGCGGCGGCATCGACGTCGGCGAGCGCCAGTACTACGATTTCTTCGTCGAGCGCGGCCGCCGGGTGACGCCGTACGCGATTCCGGTGTCGATTGTCGGCATGGTCTCCAGCGAGATCTCGATCTCGCTGCGGCTGCGCGGCGTCAGCCACGTGCTTTCCTGCGGCTGCACCAGTTCGACCGACGCGATCGGCTACGCCGCGGCGCTGCTGCGCGCCGGCGAGGCGGAGACGATCGTCTCCGGCGGCACCGACGCGTGCGTCACGCCCGGGATGATGTTCGGGTTCTCGCGGATGCGCGCGGTGTCGACCGCCTACAACGACCGGCCGGCGGAAGCGTCGCGGCCGTTCGACAAGGGACGCGACGGCTTCGTGCTCGGCGAAGGGGCGTGGATGATCGTGCTGGAGCGCGAGGATCGCGCCCGCGCGCGCGGCGCGACCATCTACGCCTCGATCGACGGCTACGGCTCGACCTGCGACGCCTACCATCGCGTGCAGATGGCGCCCGACGGCGACGAGATCGTGCGCGCCATCGAGCTGGCGATCGCGCGCTCGGGCCGGCACCGCGACGAGCTCGGCTACGTCAGCTACCACGGCACCTCGACGCTGCTCAACGACGCGGTGGAGTCGCGGTGCGTGCGGCAGGTGTTCGGCGATCACGCCGCGCGCCTGGCGGGATCGTCGGTCAAGTCGATGATCGGCCACCCGCAGGGCGCGAGCGGCGCCGCCGGCGTCGTCACCTCGGCGCTCGCCCTGTCGCGCGGCTTCCTGCCGCCGACCATCAACCAGCATGATCCCGATCCGGCGTGTGATCTCGACGTCATCCCGAACAAGGGGCGGCGGGCGGAGGTCGGGGCGGCGCTGTGTAATTGCCTTGGGTTTGGATCGAAGAACAGCGCGCTCGTCATCGGCCGGGCTTAAGTCGGAAGTCGAAAGTCTTAAGTCGAAAGTCGAAGGTCGAAAGTCTCGAGTCGAAAGTCTTCAGTCTTCAGTCTCGGTCTTCAGTCGCGGCCGTTGAGATGCACGACGTTCTGATCGTTGGAGCTGGACCCGCGGGCGCCGTGGCGGGGATCGTGTTGGCGCGCGCGGGGGTGCGGGTCCGGATCGTCGATCGCTCGTCGTTTCCGCGCGACAAGCTGTGCGGCGACACGGTCAACCCGGGGACGCTGGCGCGGCTGCAGGCGCTTGGCGTGGCCGACGAGATCGCCGCGCGCGGGTTGCGGGTCGACGGGATGCTGGTGACGGGGGAAAACGGCGTCTCGGTCGAGGGACGGTATCCAGACGGCGCGCACGGCCGTGCGATCGTTCGGCGCGATCTCGACTGGCTGCTGCTCCGCGCGGCGATGGACGCCGGCTGCCAGTTCGAGCCCGGCGTCAACGTGCGCGGCGCCGTGTGTGATGACGGGAAGCGGCGCCAGGTGCGGGGCGTGATGGCCGCGTCACGCGGCGGCGACACGCGGATCGAGGCGCCGATCACCATCGCCGCGGACGGGCGGCGCTCGGCGATCGGCTTCGGCCTCGGCCTGGCACGGCACCCGGCGCGTCCGAGGCGATGGGCGGTCGGCGCGTACTACGCGGACTTCGGCGTCGGTGTCGGCGTCAGACCGGACGCCGGTGTGACCCCGCGACTCGGCGAAATGCACATCCGCCGCGGGCGCTACATTGGCATCGCGCCGGTGCCGGGCGGCCTGACCAACGTGTGCCTCGTGCGGCCGTCGCGCCCCGGCGACGCGGAGCTTCGCGACCCGTCTGCGCTCCTCGCGCGCGAGCTGCAGCGCGACGCGAGCTTGCGCGACCGCGCCGCTGCCGCCCGCCTGGCGGCGCCGCCCGTTGTGCTGGGCCCGCTCGCGGTCGACGTCGACGCGCGCGTCGCGTTCGACGGGTTGCTTCTTGCCGGCGATGCCGCCGGCTTCATCGATCCGATGACCGGCGACGGCCTGCGCTTCGCGGTCCGCGGCGGCGAGCTCGCGGCGGCCGCGGCGCTTCGTGCGCTGGCCCATGGCTGGCCCGGCGTGCACGCGCAGCTCTCCGCCGAGCGCCGCGCCGAGTTCGGCGGCAAGTGGCGCTTCAACCGCGCGCTGCGCGCGCTGGTCGCCTCGCCGCGCGCGATCGGCGTGGCGGCGGCCGGGGCGCGCGTCGCGCCCGGCGTCCTCGCGCGGGTGATTGCGCGGGCAGGGGATTGCCATGCCCGGTCCGCCTGCGCGGTGGGTCCGCGGTAGCTGCGCGCCGAGCCGGAAGGCGGACACGACGTGTGGATTCTCATTGTCGCCGCGCTCGTTTACGTGCCGATGGCGATCGAAGCGCAGCGCGCGGCCCGCAACGAGCGCGCGCAGCGCGGCCGGGGCGGCGTCGAGCCGCCCGGCGACGTGTACCGATTGATGCAGGGCGTGTATCCGGGAGCGTTCGCGGCGATGCTGGTCGAGGGCGCCATCCGCGGCGGCCCGCCGCCGGCGCTCGTCGCGGCCGGCGCGATCGTCTTCGCAGCGGCAAAGGCTGTGAAATGGTGGGCGATCGTCTCCCTCGGCGCCGCCTGGACCTTCCGCGTCATCGTCGTCGCCGGCGCACCGCGCGTCGCGAGCGGTCCCTACCGCTTCTTTCGCCATCCCAACTACGTGGCGGTGGTCGCCGAACTCGCCGGCGCCGCGGCCATGGCAGGGGCGCCGGTGACCGGTGCACTCAGCCTCGCCGTGTTTGCGCTGCTGCTGCGCAAGCGAATCGCCGTAGAAAACGAAGCGCTCCGCGCCCTCGGCCCGTCGGCCCAATCTGCGCCGTCGACGTCTAACCAAGTCGGGTAGATGTCTCCACCCGACCCACGCGACCTACCGGGCCGGCAAAGCCGGCCCGGCCTTGGTCTTGCAGCCATATAATGAGAATCGCGATGACTTCTCGGGTTTCTCTCTCCCTGCTGGTCGCCGCGCTCGCCTGCCTCGTGCTGACTTCGTCCGGCACGGCGCAGGCTCCCCGCCGCCCGACGTCGCCGCTCCAGGCCGCCACGCGCGCCGTGGTGGAAGGGCGCTTCGACGAGGCCGACGCGACCCTGGACAAACTCGATGTCCGCGACCCGGCCGTCGCCGCGATCAAGGCGCGATCGCTCATCGCGCGCGGCCGCTACGCCGACGCCGAAACACTGCTCCGCCCGATCGTCTCGCGCGCGCCGGCGAGCGAGGCGGCGCTCGAACTCGGGCTGCTGCAGCAGATGCTGGGCCGCAACGACGCTGCGGCGATCCTCGAGCGCGTCGCCGCGCAGGCCGACACCAGCCGCGACGCGCAGGAGATTGCCCGCGCCGGGCGCGCGCTGCGCGCGCTCGGTCGCTTCAAGGAAGCCAACGCCGCCTATCGCGACGCCGCCGGCGACGCGCCCGGCGATGCCGCGATCCAGGCCGCGTGGGGCGATCTCTTCCTCGAGAAATACAACCGGCCCGAGGCGCTCCGCTCCTATCAGATGGCGCTGCAGGCCGATCCGCGGTGGGTGCCGGCGCTGGTCGGCTCGGCGCGTGCGCTCTCGGACGACAACCCGCCGCAGGCGGTCGCCCTGGCCAAGCGCGCGCTGGAGCTGAATCCCTCGTCGGTCGACGCGTATATCTTCCTCGCCGGCGAAGCGACCGACGCGGGCAAGCACGACGAAGCGGTCGAGGCGATCGACAAGGCGCTCGCCGTCAACCCGTCGAGCCTCGAGGCGCGCGCGCTGCGCGGCGCGATTGCCTATATCAAGGACAAGCCGCAGGAGTTCGAGGCCGAGGCGGCGAAGACGCTGGCGATCGCGCCCTCCTACGGCGACGTCTACCGTATCGCCGGCGAGCTGGCCGCGCACAACTACCGGTTCGACGAGGCGGTGGAGCTGACGCGCCGCGCGCTGACGCTCGACGGCCAGAACCCGCGCACGCTCGGCGACCTCGGCGTGCAGCTGCTCCGCACCGGCGACGAGCCGGCGGCGCGCTCGGCGCTCGACGCGTCCTTCAAGACCGATCCCTACAACACCCTCACCTACAACCTGCTGCAGATGATGGACACGCTCGAGAAGTTCGTCACCGTGCGCGACGGCGACGTCGTGATGCGGCTGCACGCGGACGAGGCCGCGGTGCTGCAGGAGTACGCGATGCCGCTGGCGAAGCAGGCGTTGAGCACGCTCGCCGCCCGCTACGAGTTCACGCCGCGCGGACCGATCCTGGTCGAGATCTTCCCCAAGCACGACGACTTCGCGGTGCGCACCGTCGGCCTGCCCGGCATGATCGGCGCGCTCGGCGTCTGCTTCGGCCGCGTCGTCACCATGGATTCGCCGCGGGCGCGGCCGCCGGGCGAGTTCCAGTGGGAGGCGACGCTCTGGCACGAGCTGGCCCACGTCGTCACGCTGCAGATGTCGAACCAGCGCGTGCCGCGCTGGCTGACCGAAGGCATCTCCGTTTACGAAGAGAAGAAGGCGCGCGCCGAGTGGGGCCGCGAGATGGACCTCGCCTTCGCCGGCATGCTCAACCGCGGCGAAACGCTGAAGCTGCGCGACCTGAACTCCGCGTTCCAGAGCCCCAAGACCATCTCGCTCGCCTACTTCCAGGCCTCGCTGCTCGTCGAGCACATCGTCAACACCTACGGCGACGCCGGGCTGCGCAAGCTGATTCGCTCGTACGCGCAGGGCATCGACACCGATCAAGCGCTGAAGACGGTCCTCAACACCAACTTCGACGAGCTGCAGGTCGGCTTCGACAAGAGCGTCGAGAAGTGGTTCGGCGCGACCCGCCGCGCCCTCGACACGCCTGAAGGCGCCGACGAAGTGATGCGGATGCCGGCCGCGGCGATCCGTACGCTCGCCGAGGCCAACCCCGGCAGCTTTCCGCTTCAGATGGCGCTGGGCCGCGCCCTGCGCAAGGACGGCGACAAGGACGAGGCGATCAAGGCGTTCGAGCGCGCCGCGGCGCTGGTGCCGCAGGCCGGCGGCCAGGACAGCCCGCACGAGCAGATCGCGGAGCTCGCGATCGAAAAGAAAGATCAGCCGCGCGCGATTGCCGCGCTGACCTCTCTGGTTGCCGTCGATTTCAACAACGTCGAGGCGGCGCGCCAGCTCGCCGGCCTGCTGCGGCAGGGCGGGGTGGAGGAGGCGGCGAAGCTGCAGCCGGTCTACCAGCGCATCGCCGCCATCGATCCGTTCGACGCCGAAGCGCACACCATGCTCGGCCGCTTCGCGCTGCAGAAAAGCGATGCCGACGGCGCGGCCCGCGAATTCCGCGCGGTGATTGCGCTCGGGCCGGTCGACCGTGCTGCCGCCTACACCGACCTCGCGGAGAGCTACTTCCAGGCCGGCAAGAAGGCCGAGGCGAAGAAGCAGACGCTCAACGCGCTCGAGATCGCCCCCGGCTACGAGCGGGCGCAGGATCTGCTGCTCAAGATCGTCGGCGGAGGCGATCGGTGAAACGCGACATTGCGGATTGCGGATTGCGGATTGCGGATTCATTGGCGATTGCCAATCGAAAATCCACA
>Ga0207645_10002004_pt1 | contig 16358 bp, 11 predicted proteins | sample KBSM53metaG_FD_184331 | JGI IMG/M metagenome (GOLD analysis project Ga0207645, IMG submission 184331) | Miscanthus rhizosphere microbial communities from Kellogg Biological Station, Michigan, USA - KBS M5-3 metaG (SPAdes) (version 2) | ecosystem: Host-associated > Plants > Roots > Rhizosphere >...
GAGCGGCATCACCGTCGCAGTGCCAACGTCCTGCAATCGCTTTGCCAACACCGGATCGGCATTGATGTAGGGCAGGACGGTGAATCCTTCCTTCACCAGAACCGCCGCGGCGGCGAGCGTCTCGACCGGATCGGGAAGCAAATAGTGCGGGTCGGGATGAATCTCTAGCTTGACCCACGTTGGTAATCCGGCACTGGCGGCGAGCCGGGCGATTCGCACTGCGTCGTCGGCATCGCGGGCGCCGCTGGTGTTCGGTAACAAAAGAAATTTCTTCGGATCGATGAAATCGAGAATGTTCGCGAACGGATCATGTTTGCCGGAAAGATCGGCACGGCGCAGCGCCACCGTCACGATCTCGGTCCCGCTAGCCAAGAGCGCGTCACGCATCACTTCATTCGACGAAAATTTTCCCGTGCCGACGAGTAACCGCGAGGTGAATTCTCGATCGGCAATTTTTAACTTGGATGGCTTATCCGACATCACGGAAACATATTCGCAATCGTGCCGGCTGCGAATACAGCCTTGGTTCCGCAGGTCCGCCCTACCAACTCTCGTGCGCGATCGCAACCGGGAGGGCGAGACCCCATCGAGCCGCACTCGACCGTCTGCCGGTTATATTGCGCGAATGGAACACAGGGCCGTGCCCTGTGCGCCCAGCGGATATTTTGTCCGCTGCGTTTACTCAGCGGAGTGGAACTCCGCTGGGCGCACAGACTCTAAGTCTGTGTTCCGGTTTTGGCTGTACGCGCTGGCAGAAATGCGGCAAAATTGTCCCGTGACCGCGTTCGACTTACGCCACGAAGATTGCGTCGCTGGAATGCAAGCGCTTCCCGCAAGCATCGTCGATCTCGTCGTCACTTCGCCCCCTTACAATCTGGGGATTCGTTATTCAAAATTCTCCGATCGCGCCGATCGCGCCGGTTATTTGCATTGGTGTAAAACGTGGGCTGCGGAAATCGCGCGCCTCCTCAAAGCCGACAGCTCATTTTTTCTCAATGTCGGTGCATCTCCTGCCAATCCGATGTTTCCACACCAGATCGTGCTGGAGCTGCGTGACCTATTCGCTTTGCAGAACACGATTCACTGGATCAAGTCGATCAGCATCGAGGAGAAAAATGGCAGGATCGTCTCGCGCGGTCATTTCAAGCCGATCAGTTCGCGACGCTTTCTGAATGACTGTCACGAGTACGTCTTTCACTTCACCAAGAGCGGGCGCGTTGAAATCGATCGACTCGCACTCGGTGTTCCTTATCAGGACAAGAGCAATATTGCGCGTTGGTCACACACGAGTGGGCGCGATCGCCGTTGTCGCGGCAACACATGGTTCATTCCGTATGAGACGATTCAAAGCCGCGCTAAGGAGCGTCCACACCCGGCGACGTTCCCGGTCGAGCTGGCGGAGTGGTGTATCAAGCTACACGGCGTTTCGCGCGTCGACACCATGCTCGATCCATTTTTGGGAATCGGGAATTCTGCGATCGCGGCTAAAAATTGCGGCGTCTCGAGGTTTATTGGCTTCGAGATCGACGAAGCATATTTGGCGGAAACGAAGCGAAGGATTGGGGCGCAGGCATCCCTGCCTGCGGGGCAGGCGGGCGTCTCGCCTGCCGGATGATCGACAGAGACCAGGCGAGACGCCTGGTCGCCCCACAGCCGAGACGGCTACGCCCCGTTTTACTTGTTGGAAGGCGTCCCAACTTTCTCGAGCGATTTGACCAGATTCCCCGGCAATGGGCGCACGCGATCGAAAATGCGCTCGGCAATTGGTTTCGCGGTTAAATAACCGGCGGCGAACATCTCCAATCGCGCATCCAGGTTATCGATGTAATGAAGCGTCATCGCTTCCGGGGTTTTGGGATAAACCGGCGAGCCGAATTGCATGTCGCCATGATGCGACGCGATCAGGTGCAGCAAATGTAGCCGGCAGTCTTCCGACGGCGGCACGAGATTTTCCCAAGCCCGTGCCTTTTCCTCCGTCTGCAATTTGCGCCAGAGGGAATTGACCAGCTCGAGCCCGATCGAGATGTGCCCCATTAATTCGCCGCGCTCATCGAATGCCATGGTAAATCCATCTTCTGGCAAATGATTTTCCCAAAGTTTTCCTGAATCGTGGAAAAGAATTCCGGCGAGGAGAAGATCGAGATTCAGTTGCGGATAGAGCGGGCAGAGCGCCACCGCCACGCGCATCATTTGCGCGGTGTGCTCGACCAATCCACCGCGGCGGGCATGATGATAATTTCGCGCCGCGGCAGTGCGACGAAAGCGTTCGCCAAAGTCCTTCAGAAATACTTCGCAAATTCCGCGCAAACGCGGATCGGAAATCGCCGCCACCGCTTGGATGATGAAAGCGGAATCGCCCGATTGCTTGGCTCGCAGCTCGGGTGGCCCGGCCAGAAGATTTGCAATCTCATCCGAGGTAAGGCTTCGAGATTTCCATGTCCTCGCTTCCAGTCCGAACTGCTGGTGCTGGGCAAATTCACCGTCGATCTCAATGAAATCGCCATCCTGTAACGCACTGCAGGACTTGTAATCAGGATGATTATCCCAAACCCGCAGCATCATTCGATCGCAGGCGTCGGCCAGGCTGATTTCGCAATATGGTTTCCCTTCGCGCGTGGCCTTCGCCGACGCGCTCTCCACTTGCGCATGGACCCGCGCCGTCACAAATCCGTTCTGCGTGCGCCGGCGAACTTCGCTGATCGTCAGCAACTCGATCATTCGGCGGCTGCGCTCACGGTTTGGCCACGCCAATTACCCCGCAGGCGAGACGACCACCGGCATTGCCAGTCGGCTGCGTTTTCAAATCATCGACCTTTTCATGCACGATCACGGCGTGACCCACGATTGAATCAGCGCCGGAAAGTTTCATGACTTTATCGCTCCATTCTAAATGAGCCTTGCCCGAAGCGTCCGCTTCAATGTTCCCCAAATCGCCGGCATGCCGATCGCTCGCGTCTGGCGCGCCGTGGTCCTTGTGCGTCGGGTTAAAATGGCCACCGGCCGAATTCCCATCGCTGGAAGAGCAATCACCGAATTCGTGAATGTGGAAACCGTGTTTGCCTGGTGTTAATCCGGCGACGTCAGCCACAACCTTTACTTGGTCGCCGGACTTGGTGAAGGTGACTAAACCGGTGACGTTATTGCCAGCGGTGGGGTGCAGAACCGCGATCGCCTTAGTTGGCTCCTGCGCGTTGGCCAGGCAAAGGCCGAGTCCAAGCGCGAACAAACCGAGAAGAAATTTCATTTTCATCCTCCAACCTACGCGGCGAATCGCGAAAGCGAAACTGGGCTAATCGATCAACCGTTGCTGAATTCCTTCGTAGGCGTCCACTCTTCGATCGCGCAGAAATGGCCAGTGTGTGCGATGCTGATCGACTCGTTTCCATTCCACTTCGGCCGAAACAATTTCTTCGCGATCGATGGATCCTTGCGCCAGAACTTCCCCACTGGGCGCGCAGATAAAACTTTGTCCCCAAAACTCGATGCCATCGCCCCCGGCTGGCGCTTCATGGCCGACACGATTTGCCGCTGCCACAAAGCACCCATTCGCGATGGCATGGCTGCGCTGCATCGTCTGCCAGGCGGAAAATTGAGTGGCGCCATATTTTTTCTTCTCGCGCGGGTGCCACCCGATGGCGGTTGGATAAAAAAGAATTTCTGCGCCGCGCAACGCGGTTAAGCGCGCCGCTTCCGGATACCATTGGTCCCAGCAAACGCAGACGCCGAGATTGCCACGCGCGGTTTTCCAACTCTGAAAACCGAGATCGCCCGGCGTAAAATAAAATTTTTCGTAGTAAGACGGATCGTCCGGGATGTGCATCTTGCGGTATTTTCCGAGGATATTGCCGTCGGCATCAATCACCACTGCGGTATTGTGATAAACCCCAGCGGCGCGTTTTTCGAAAAGCGAGGCCACGATGACGACGGATTTTTCGCGCGCGAGTTTTGTCAGCGCGTCGGTCGACGGTCCAGGGATGTTTTCGGCTAACGAGAAGTTGTCGTGGTCCTCCGATTGACAGAAATACTGCGAGCGAAATAATTCGGGCAGACAGACGATCTCCGCGCCGCTTTTGGCTGCTTCGCGAATAAATTCAATCGCTCTTGTCAGATTTTGCTCCGGGTTCGCGCCACAACGCATCTGAACCAGCGCGACTTGTGTTTTCTCCGAATTAGGCATGGTGGATCGGCCGCTCCGCGGGCGAGGTTAAACACATATCGCGAAGCGATCAAAACAATGGGTCTTACGACGCAGGTTAACATCGCGCGACGGAGCGCGCGATCCACCTATTTCACCGAATCAGCTGGCACGATCTTGATGCTGTCGACCGTCACGCGTTTTGTTGGCTTGCTCCGTTCGCCGCTGTCACTCGTGGTCACTTCGGTGTCGCCGATCTTTCCCAGGACATCGTCCCCTTTTATGATTTTCCCGAATGTTGTGTACTGATGATCGAGCCGGCTCACATTCGCAAGGCAGATGAAAAATTGGCTGCCGGCCGAATCGGGATCGCTCGAGCGCGCCATGGAAAGAACACCGCGCTCATGACTGCGGTCGTTAAATTCCGCTTTGATTTTGTAGCCAGGATCGCCGGTTCCGTAGCGACTCTCCTTCGCCGGATCTTTGGTCAACGGATCGCCCCCCTGGATCATGAAACCTTTGACAATCCGGTGAAACGCCGTGCCATCGTAAAATCCAGAGCGTGCCAGTTTCTTGAAATTCTCGACCGTGTTGGGCGCCACCTCCGGCCAGAATTCGGCAACCATTTCGCCCTCGCTGGTCTTAATCACCGCTACTTCTTTTGCTGAGTTCATCGGTTTCTGTTCTTCGGCGTTAACTGACGCCACCGCAAGTACGGCGGCGAGCAAATTAATCAAAATCGATTTCATGACGGAAAGTGGCGCAAGTTTCCAAACTTGCGAAATCAAACAAAGGAAGCGGAAAACCCGCTCTACTTTGCCGCGTGATACTCCTGCAGCGAACGGACGCGAACTTTATTTTTTTGGAGCGATCGAATTCCGTAAACGCTGGCTTGCGCCGCGCGCAATGTGGTCATGATCGGAATCTTTTGCGCAATGGCGGCGTTGCGAATGGTCACTTCATCTTCGCGCGGAATTTTTCCGCTCGGACTATTGATGATAAAACTGATGTCGCCGTTTTTCACCCGGTCGAGCACATTGGGACGGCCTTCGCGGATCTTGAACACTCGGGTCACTGGCACCCGTGCCGCTTCGAGTGCAGTCGCCGTTCCGCTGGTGGCAATGATCCCGAAACCGAGCTTAACAAATTCTCGCACGACCGAAACGACGGAGGTTTTATCTGAGTCCTTCACGCTGACGAAAACGTTGCCTGATTTCGGCAGTGGCGGCGGCGCAGCCATCTGTGATTTGGCATAGGCGAGACCGAGGTCATGATCGATTCCCATCACCTCACCGGTCGATTTCATCTCCGGTCCGAGAGAAATATCCTGGCCCTGGTAACGCAGGAAGGGAAAGACTGCTTCCTTTACCGAAAAATGTTTCGGGACGATCTCTTTGGTGAAGCCAAGCTCGCTCAAAGTTTTTCCCGCCATCACTTTGGCCGCCAGTTTCGCGAGCGGAACGCCGATGGCCTTGCTCACGAATGGCACGGTGCGCGAGGCGCGCGGGTTGACTTCGAGCACGTAAACGTCCTCGCCCTTGACCGCGAACTGCACATTCATCAGGCCCCGCACGTTTAACTCCCGCGCCATCGCCTTAGTGGCGGATGAAATTTCCGCAAGGACCGTCTTCGTTAGCGAAAAAGTAGGAATGACGCAGGCGCTGTCCCCGCTGTGGATGCCGGCCTGCTCGATGTGCTCCATGATCGCGCCGATCACGGTGGTCTCGCCGTCACTGATGCAATCAACGTCCACTTCCATCGCGTCTTCGAGAAAGCGGTCGATCAGGATGGGACGGGCAGCGCGCACATCCTGTGCGCTTGGCTCCGCATTCTGCGGAGCTTCCTCCAATGTATCGGACAGAATGTCCGATACTGCGCGCGGAACGCGCGCTCTACCTAGATCAATCGCGGCAGCAACGTAGCGCCGTAAATCACTCTCGTTATAAACCAGCTCCATGCCGCGGCCACCGAGGACGAACGATGGCCTAACGAGAACTGGATAGCCAATGCGATTGGCGATCGCGACCGCTTGTTCCACGCTAACAGCGGAGCCGTTCGGGGTCTGGCGCAAACCAAGTTTGTCGAGCATAACGGCGAAGAGCTTGCGATCTTCCGCCATTTCGATGCTCTCCGGCTGGGTGCCGAGAATGGGAACGCCGGCGGCTTTCAATCCATCGGCGAGATTGAGCGGCGTTTGTCCGCCGAATTGCACGACTACACCTTCGGGTTTTTCCTGATCGTAAATGTTGAGCACGTCCTCAAGCGTGAGCGGCTCAAAATAAAGTTTGTCGCTGGTGTCGTAATCGGTCGAAACCGTTTCCGGATTGGAATTTACCATGATGGTTTCGAAACCGAGCTCGCGCAGAGCGAAGGCGGCGTGGACGCAGCAATAATCAAATTCGATGCCCTGGCCGATGCGGTTGGGACCGCCACCGAGAATCATGATTTTGCGTTTGCCGCTTTCGCGGCGCTCATTCTCGCTTCCGTAGGTGGAATAATAATAAGGGGTATAGGCTTCGAATTCGGCCGCGCAGGTATCGACCAGGCGATAGGTCGGGGTGATGTTTTGCGCGATTCGTTGCGAACGGATCGCCTTTTCCGGAACGCCACCCGCAATCGCGAGCTGCCGATCGGAAAAGCCGAGTTTTTTGGCGCGAAACATCTGGGGCGCAGACATCTGTTGCGGCGCGGACATCTTGTCTGCGAGGCCAGCAGGCGTCTCGCCTGCGGCATCCTCGCTCAGCTCCAAAATGAACTCCCCGTCGCCCAGCTTTGCTGCTACCGGGTTCTCTTTGATGTAGTCGCGATATCGTTCCAACTCCGCAAAATCCCGCACCATCCGATCGTAGTTTTCGTCCTGCCAAACAGCTCCGGACCGCTCCCGCAACTTGTTTATTTCTTCTGCCGAAAACGATTTCCAGGAATGCAGAATTTCGGATAGGGAATGGGATTCATGCGGTCGCACCAGAACGTGCACATGATTTGGCATGACCACGAACGAATCGAGCGCGTAACGATCGCCATCGAAGTGGCGCAGAGAGTTGGCAATCGTTGCCGCAATTTGCGGCCGCCGAAGGATGCATTCGCCATGGCCTTGATCGAGCCACGCCTCACGCGCATCGTGAAATCGCTTTTGATACTCGTACTTCGTCGAAGCATCCCAAGGTTCCGGATGAAATTTCCTCCACGTTTCCAGTTCTTCTTTCCACTGCCGAAGCAATTTCTGCGGGACGGCATCGGCCAGACGGAAGGTAATGAAAAACGTTGCGCCTTGCTGTTCCCAATGAGGGAGGCGGCGTCGGGTCTGGATTACTGGCGCGCGTGGGTCCACGGGTCGGAACCTTGACGTTGCGAGAGGCGGGACCCCCGTCGTCCCCACAGGCTGGAAGCCTGCGCCCCAGTCCTCGGTCTGGTTAACAGCCGGGACGGCTATTTTCCCTGACAGCCGGAGACGGCTGTCTTCCTCAACAATTTGCTGAACATTCCGCAGAAACCACCGGTCAATTTTTGTTAACTCGTAAATTTCCTCGACTGACATGCCGTTTTCAAAGGCTTGTCCGATATAGAAAATTCGTTCGTCGTTCGGCACTGCCAGCTTCAAACGCAATGTTTCTGCATCGACTTCGTTCTCATTCCCGTCGCCGATCAATCCGAAACGTTTGATCTCCAGACTACGCAGCGCTTTTTGCAGGGCTTCCTTGAAGGTGCGGCCAATAGCCATCGCTTCACCCACGCTTTTCATTTGCGTGGTCAGAGTCGGATCGGCTTGCGGGAATTTTTCGAAGGTGAAACGTGGGACTTTGACGACGCAATAATCGATTGTCGGCTCGAAACTGGCCGGCGTTTCGCGGGTAATGTCGTTTTTGATCTCGTCGAGGGTGTAACCGACTGCCAGTTTGGCCGCGATCTTGGCAATCGGGAATCCGGTCGCCTTTGATGCCAGAGCACTCGAGCGGGAGACCCGTGGATTCATTTCAATCACGACCATGCGGCCGTTCTCCGGGTTAACCGCAAATTGAATATTCGAGCCGCCGGTCTCGACCCCGATTTCGCGAATTACGGCAAAGGCGGCGTCGCGCATCATTTGAAATTCCTTGTCGGTCAGCGTTTGCACCGGCGCGACCGTGATTGAATCGCCGGTGTGAATGCCCATCGGATCGAAATTTTCGATCGAGCAAACGACGACGCAGTTATCCGCCCGATCGCGCATTACCTCCATCTCGAATTCTTTCCAACCGACTAACGACTCTTCGATGAGCACCTCGTTGACCGGTGAGGTGGCGAGTCCGCGCCCGGCTATTGCCGCCAGCTCTTCGCGATTGTAGGCGATGCCGCCTCCGCTGCCGCCGAGGGTGAAGGCGGGCCGGATGATGAGCGGAAAACTACCGATGGCATCGGCGACTTTACCCGCATCCTCCACCGAGTGCGCGATACCGGAACGCGGCACATCAAGTCCGATGCGTAACATCGCCTCTTTGAAGAGCTGTCGGTCCTCGCCTTTCGCGATTGCCTGCGCGTTGGCGCCGATCAACTTCACATTGTGTCGGGCGAGCGCGCCATTGCGGTTCAGTTCCATGGCGGCATTGAGCGCCGTCTGGCCGCCCATCGTGGGTAGAATCGCGTCCGGCTTTTCCCGGTCGATGATGGCCTCGATCACCTCTGCCGTAATCGGTTCTATATAGGTACGGTCGGCGAACTCTGGGTCGGTCATGATCGTGGCGGGGTTCGAGTTTACCAGCACCACCCGGTAGCCTTCCTCGCGCAACGCCTTGCACGCCTGCACCCCGGAATAATCAAATTCGCAGCCTTGCCCGATCACGATTGGACCGGAGCCGATGAGTAAAATTTTTTTCAGCTCGTTATTTCGCGGCATTGCGCGGCGGGAACGTTAGGCGAAAACGCGGGCGCGTCACGAGAGAATCGTCATTGGAACACAGGTCGGTGGCCTGGGCGCCCAGCGGGTTTGAAACCCGCTGCTGCCCTAGGAGAACGACACATTCCGGCCTCGCCATTTTCAGCGGAGTGCAACTCCGCTGGGCGCACAGGCTGGAAAGCCTGTGTTCCGACCACGCTACGCCACCGCCATGCGCTGGCGATCGAGGTAAACCTTGCAAATCCCTTTGATCCGGGTCAGCACGTAATAGGTAGTTTGACTGCGCACACGCACCAGTTCGGCGCCGATAATTCGGGTCACGAAATCGCTCGGCAGATCCAGAATTTCCTGCGGGGTTGCGCCTTCAAGTCCCTTGCAAAGAATCGCCGTCATTGCCCGGGTAAGGGTTTGCACTTCGGGCCCGAGCGTCATCCTAATCTGGGCCTTGCCATTTTCATCGACATGCAAATAAACGCCGACGGTGTCCGCGCATTCCTCGTCTTTGCGGATATCTTGCAAATCGAATTGCTCGCCCTCGCGCGGCTCCTGTTTCCGCGCGTTGTCGGCATAGGAGACGAGCGTCTCTCGCCGCTCCTCTTCCGGGAGCGATTCGAAAAGGTTGATTATATTATTTAGCTTGGGCGGGTACATCGAGAACCAGAATTTACCTCGCCTTTAACGAGCTGTCATTCAGGACGACAGCATTTTGATTTGAATTGAGGCGGAAGTAATAGAGGAAGAAGGCCGCGCCAGGGTGACAAGCGGGTTCGGGCGCAGGGGAACCCGGATCGCCCTACCAGCCGGCAGGATGACGTGCGTCGAAGCCGTGCGTATCGCGTCCATCTGCATACCAGCGCGGTCCGACCGCGCCGCCATCGCGCATATCGGTAGTATCGAGGCGCAAACCGGCGATGATGGCGAAGGTGTGCCCATCGCGCGAATAAATCGTGACCCAACGCCCGCGCCCGCGTTTCCCGTAACGACGAAAATCATTCGAGGGCAACGGCGCGTCGAGTAATCCCGCGTAATGCAAAGCGAACGAAACCGCGCCTGAGCAGTCGTATCCGTAATCATTAAACGAGCCGTGCCCACCACCCCAGACGTACGGTTTGCGTCGCAGCGTATTCACGGCCCAAATCGCATTCTTGATATTATCCGGCGCCCGTGACGGTGCGTAGGCGATTCCATTGCGCAAAATCGCGCGATCACCCGCAACCACCGGCCGGTTCGAGTTAATTTCCGGAAACTCATTGGTTGTTTCGACATCGTCTTCGCCCTCGGCCGATTCAGCGCGTGGCGTCGATGCCGGTTGTGTACGCGGTGCGTAATAGGCAACGCGAATTGGTTCGGCGCGCGGAGAAGCGTCAGCCGTTTCGTGCAGCGAGAAAGGCTGCAGTGGCACCCCAAAAGAGCCGCGTCCGCCCGAGATACGTTCTTGCGCATACGCGGTCCCGGCGCACACAACAAATCCGGCGAGTAACGTGATAAAGCGCTGCGGCGGTCTCAGAGTCACGGCCAGCATGCTTTATCATGCAGCTTGTACCGCGCCAAGCCCGCTCTTACGATGATGCTGGGTCAGTGCCGGGTCATCCCGAGTTGGGCGAAAAGAAATGAATATTCGTCCGCAAGTTGTTTAATCCGCTCGCTCAAGGCCGTGCCAATTCCGTGTCCGGAGCTGGTGCTGGTGCGGAGCAAGATCGGATTGCTTGACTTGTTGGCTTCGTCTAGGCGCGCCACCATTTTGCGCGAATGATACGGCGCAACCCGCCCGTCGTTCGCCCCGGTCATGAACAAGATCGAGGGATAATTGGTGCCGTCGGCAACATGATGATAGGGCGAGTAGGCATACAGGGCCTTGAACTGATCCGGGTCCTTGACCGTGCCGAATTCGGTAACATTGAACGCGCCGTTGGGAGCAAGCTCGACGCGCAGCATGTCGTAAATCCCGACCGCCGACACCACCGCTCGGACCAAATCCGGATGCTGCGTGATCATTGCTCCCATCAGCAGGCCGCCATTACTGCCTCCGAGGATCGCCAGTTTTTCCGGACGCGTCCACTTCTCGTTAATTAAATATTGAGCGGCGGCCGCAAAATCATCGAAGACACTTTGCTTTTTGGTCAGGTTTCCCGCCTTGTGCCAGTCCTCGCCGAACTCGCCGCCCCCGCGGATATTCGCAACTACCCAAACGCCGCCACGATCGAACCAGAGCCGCCGTGTAAAATCAAAGCCCGGCTGCATGCTAATGCCGTAACCGCCGTAACCGTAAAGCAGCACCGGGTTATTCCCGTCGAGTTTTGTTCCCTTTTTGCGAATGATGTTCAACGGAACCTTCGTGCCATCCTTCGAAGTCGCCATTTCGCGACTCACTTCGATGTCAGCAAATGAAACCGGTGAGCTATCGACCAACGCCGTCTTTTTCGGTGGAGCATTTCCAGTAAGATGGAACCAGGCTGCCGGTTCGGTATAACTGACATCGCGAAAGAGAAGGGAGTTATCCTCCAATGATTCCATCTCCGTTACGGCGGAGATGTTTGGAATGGGCACAATCTTCTCGCCGGTGCCGTTCAATCCAAAGCGCCGAATCTGCGAAGGTCCGCCGAGCAGATCGCCGACATAAATTGCGTCGGCGGTCGGTTCCATGAACTGAATTACCGCGTCGCTGGGCGGAACGATCACCGTAGCATTCGCGAGCTCCGGTTTATCCAGGGCAGCCCGCAAAATTTTCCCGCGCGGCGCGCCGGCCCGCGAAAGCAGATACAGCGAGTCATCGCGACCGATCCGCGCCGCTTTAATTTGATCGCTGAATTGTGTTAGCTGCTCCCAGTTGCCATCCGGCCTGAGCAAGTAATGCGCAAAATCACCGCCATCGCCGTTCGCGACGGTAGCGAGAATGTATTTTCCATCGTAGGACGCTTCGAGCTTGATCTCGGCGATGCGAGGAAAGTCTTTGCCGATGGAATAGGTGTCCTCGGAATCGGCGGTGCCGATTTTATGAAAGTAAACCTGCTGATAAAAATTCAGATCCGCATCTGGTCGGTCGCCTTTGCGGGGAAATCGCGTGTAATAAATTCCCGTTTCATCGGCGTTCCAGGCTGCGCTGCCGCCGGCGGTGGGATATTGGACGTGCGCAATTGAGTCTTTCAGCGTTTTGCCGGTCGCTGTCTCATAAATGTGCAACGTTCCATCTTCGCTACCGCCTTGCGAAATCGACATCGCCACGTATTTGCCGTCGCGTGACGGAACGAACCAATCGATCGCGGTCTTACCCGATGGATCGAGCTTGTTCGGGTCGAGTACCACTTTCTCCGATTTCAGGGCATCGGCCGAGGCCAGCGTCACAAGGATTTGCTGTTGCTTTGGTGGTTGAAACTTGCGCGCAAACAAAATGCCCGGCCGCGAAACAATGCCGGAATAGGTCGGCGACGTTTTTGCATACCAATCGGTCAATTGTTTCTCGATCGCGGTACGGTCCGGCAACTTGTCGAGGTACTCGCGCGTCCGCCGACTCTGCGCATCCGACCAGGCTTTGACCGCCGGATCATCATCCTGTTCCAGCCACTGATAATTGTCTTCGACCTTCACCCCCTGGTATTCATCCGTAACTGGTTTCTTCGGCGTCTGCGGCAACGGTTCTGCGCCAGACAGATTCAGCAAAGCCATAGTGCAAACCACGCCGGCGCTAACGAGTGAAAAGCGAATTCTCATTAAAATAAAGAACGCGCACTCGCCCTTGCGTTCAATGACAATCAGTCAGTTGCTGCTTCTTGGCCTTAGCTTTCGGCGGATTCGGGAACTGCTTTTTCCGCCGCTTGAAACCCAATCTTCGAATGCGTGCCGTCGCAAAACGGCTTGGTGGTGGACGCGCCGCAACGACAAAGCGCCATCCGCTTCTCCACCGGAAACGCGTTTCCATCCGCGTCGATGAGCTCAACCGCTCCCTTTACAATGTAAGGGCCGTTTTTAATCGTCTCGATAGTTACGTCAGCCATGATGGAGGTAATCTAATCGATTACTGCGCCCTCCGTCCACTGTAGTGAAACTCGCTATCTGTCGTCCTGAGTGACAGTCGAGGGGAATCCCGTGAAGTCATCTTAAAGGTTTCGCATCGGGATCCTTCGACTTCGCTCAGGATGACGGAAGATAGGTTACTCGCCGCCGAATGCGTTTTTCAACCACTCGCCAAATTGGCGGAGCAAAAGCCCGAGCGCAGCGCCCGGATTCTCTTTGAGGACTTCCATGATACGCGGACTTAAGTCTTGCTGCGGCGCCTCAATCGTTCCGGACAAATGCACGGTTGTCCAAAGGTAACCATCGTGTTGGTGTGGAAAAACTTCTTCAGGTTTCGGTAACCAATCCATCAAATAGCGGGCAACTCCCAGCTCGATCGCCCCGCTTAACTCTTTCTTTTCGACTTGGATCCTCCCTTCCGCGCGAAATTTGCCCTTCTCTTCGATTGCAATGTTTTTGATTTCCGCTCTCGGATAGTTCCACTCCAGGGCGAAGGAACAATCATTTAGCGTCAACCGCTCAAGTGCTTTCTCCTTCGTGATCTTCGCCACGTTTTCCAGAAACGGTAGTTCGATGATATGTCCGCCATCCACGCGCAATGTGGCCTCACCGGTAGAATTCTCCAGCTTCGGATCTTTCCCGCGCCATGAAATTTTCCCCGAAGCGTTGCCCCTGACGTGCTCCCGCCACCCTTTCGGCAGCCATTCTTCAACCGGAATGTGTTCGAAATTAAAATTGAAATCGACGCTCCGATCCTCACCTGTGCCCGCCTTTCCTTCCGCGTGAATGCTGCCGGTCGCGTCGCCACCCGGCTGCAGATCGAGATTGTAAAGGGTGAGCAATTTCCTGGTGATGAGCAGATGCGTATCGCGCAGTCGCAAATTCGGAATCAGCGCCATCTTTAAAGTTCCGCCGCTCGCTTGATAGTTGAAGTCCCGCCCATGTGGCGTGATTACGAGGTTCGTGCCGAAGAACCCGCCTTTCTCGCCCCGAAAACGCCAGATCACATCGGCCGGATTCGTTTCGACGTGCTTAAGATAAACGCGCTGCGGGAAGAAAACGTGGGACCAGGGTTTGGCGGGGCTTGGCTCTGGCTTGGGCGTGTAGGTTTGGATTTCGACTTCGCCTGAATCGATACGCACATCGTCGAGCTGCCAGCGCCTCAAGAATACTCCCCATGGATTAAACCTGGCCGTGATGCCACGCGCGTCGATCGCGCGGAGCGCCTTGCGGCCGTTATCAACTTGAAAGCGGTCCGCCGCTGTGGCGAGAAAACCTTTGCGATGAATCGGCGCGTAATGTCCCGCTGGGAAATGCAGACCTTTTGCCGTTTCTTTTTCCAATTCCGCGCGAAAGCGATCGCTCTCGATGTAGTGAGTTAACTGAGGATTGAGCCAGGCGATTCCAATCGCGCCAAGGATCAGCAGAATTCCAACCGCTGCGACCGCCCAACCTTTGCGCTGCATGCTAGCGCTACGAGACGGTTGAAAAGCCCTCATCCTAACCTTCTCCCCCAGGGAGAAGGAACTGCTCCCTCGAAGCGATTACAAAGACACGCGACGTGCGAGCTTCTCCCCTCCCTTCCATTCTCTCCCGCTGGGAGAGACGCACGCGTAAGCGGCAGTGAGGGCAGTTGTTCAACAGTCTGCTAAGGCGCGGGGGCGGTCAGAAGATTATTCGCGGAGTAAAGGACACCATTTTTGATCACACTCTCAATATCGGAGGCGTGCGCGATGTCATCGGCCGGATTCGAGTTCAGAACAACGAGATCGGCGAAATATCCCTTTTCGATTCTGCCAATGTGCTCGCCGGTTTCGCCGCCGAACAATTGCGCGGCGTTCGAAGTAGCAGATTGCAGAATCTGCATCGGCGTCAGCCCGGCTTCCTTCATTAATTGAAACTCGCGGAATAAAGCCGGACCGTGAATGGTGCCAATGTTTCCCGCGTCGGTGCCGGCCGCGATCGTAACTCCAGCATCCTCCAGTGTCTTTAAATTCTTGAACGCGACATCGTAAGTTTTCTTGATGCGGTCGAGCGTCTCGTCCGGCTTGGCCAGCGCCGTCTTAATCCGCTCGGGCAGTTTGTCCGCCGGGATCTTCGTCACATCGAGCGATGCGATCACTTCCGGATTTCCCCACGCTTTTTCTTCGGGAGTAAGGTTGAGTTTGTTGGCAAAGGTGCGGCCGTAGCGCTCAAAGACGACGAGCGTCGGACACAAAATCGTGTGCCGATCCTTCAGTAACTTCACAAAGCTGTCATCGACGAGTTTGTCGATGACACTGTGGACAAGGACATCGGCCCCTTCCTCAACCGCAGCGCGCGCTGTTTCCAATTCAGTTGCATGAACGGCCACGCGAATCTTATGCGCGTGACTTTCTTCAATTGTGGCGCGTGCAATCGGCCGGAACGAATCAACCGGATGATCCTGGTCGACGATGTACCAGATTTTAACCAAGTCTGGCTTTTGCGTGGCCAGTTTACGCACGAACTCGCGCGCTTGATCGGGGGTATCGATCTTCACGATCGGCGGATCGCCAAGATCGAGTTTCTCGCGGGAGACACTGGATATTAACGGCCCAGCCACGGCCACGCGCGGCGCTTTGGCGGTCGAATCCGCGGTTTTGCGCACTTCGAAATTCCACATTGGCCCTCCCACATCGACCACGCTGGTAATGCCACAGCGCAAATAGCGCGCAAAAGTGTCAGCTAGATGCGATTTGATCCAGCCCACTTCGTCTTTGTACGGCCGCACGCTATTGAGATCCGCGCCGTCCGGCCGCGTGAAAAGATCACCTGACTGGAAGAAATGCACATGAGTATCGATGTAGCCAGGCAGGATGAATTTCCCGTCGCATTCGACCCAGCGGGAACCGACCGGGACACCGCTTTCTTTGCGGCTGGCGACGCTCTCGATTTTGTCGCCATTAATTACGAGAACGGCGTTCTGAACAATCTTGCCGTCCGCCGGATTAATTGCGGTACCGCCGACCAGGGAAATTTTCTGAGCAAGCGTGCTGGTCGCAAGCGCCGCTCCGATGAGGAAAGCAGCAATTCGATTCATAAAGGGAGAGTATCGTGAGCCGATTCGGTGCGGACAATTCGATCAGCATCGCGTTCGAGCGGTGCGTAATCGACCTCTCGCGGACGGAGATAAAATTCTTCGATGACAATTTTGGTTAGAGCAGCCGCGGGCAAAGCCAGGATGGCGCCGGCCAGCCCAAAGAGCCAGCCCATCGCGACGGTGAAAAACAAAATGAGTACCGGGTTTAACCGCATTTCTTTTCCAAGGATGTAAGGGACAAGGAAGTTCACCTCGACCTGTTGCACGAATAAAATTGC
>Ga0207645_10002009_pt1 | contig 16339 bp, 10 predicted proteins | sample KBSM53metaG_FD_184331 | JGI IMG/M metagenome (GOLD analysis project Ga0207645, IMG submission 184331) | Miscanthus rhizosphere microbial communities from Kellogg Biological Station, Michigan, USA - KBS M5-3 metaG (SPAdes) (version 2) | ecosystem: Host-associated > Plants > Roots > Rhizosphere >...
GCCGCCGGCACGGTGTGTGCCGCCACCGCACTCAACGACAGCGGCATGACCGCCGGCGCCTGCGTCGCGATGTCGAGCGGCACGCTCACGGCGGCGTCCGGCCGGAAGGCCACGCTGAACAACCTCGGCTTGCTACCGTTCGGGCATTACGCGGTGGCCACGGCCGTGAACTCGCTGGGCGTCACGGTCGGCGACGGTGACGCGGGCGACTGGCAGCCACGTCCGTTCGTGACCTATGAGGGGCAGCTCCTGAACATCGACCCGCAGGGCGGCGCCAACATGCGCGCGATCGGCATCATGGACAACGACATCATTTTCGGGAGTCCATCGCCTGGGGGATCAACGATCTCGGGCAGGCGGTAGGCAGCAGCTGGATCCCGTTCGTCGGCGACCGCGCGGTGATGTGGGACAGCGACGCCGCGCACACCCCCATCGATCTCGGCGTGCTGCCGGGAGACGTCTCCAGCACCGCGATTGCCGCCAACGCCGCCGGACAGGTCGTCGGGATCAGCGTCTCGCCGACGAACGAGCGCCGCGCGTTCCTCTCGCAGCACGGGACGATGCTGGATCTCGCGTCGCTCATCGCCGCTGAGGACGGCGTGTGGACCATTCAGGCCGTGTTCGCCATCAACAACAGCGGTCAGATCGTGGCGGTCGGCGTGAACAACGGCCGGGCCGCCTCGATCCTTCTGACACCGGTGCTTTAGTTCCCCGAAGCCATGGGAACGGCCGCGACCACCACCGGCTCGTGCGTCGCGGCTTCCTCGCTGGCACGCTTCACTTCCGAGTGCCACTTCCACAGCTCGTAGATCGGCGGGTAGATCACCAGCTCCAGGATGAACGACGTGAGCAGGCCGCCGATGAGCGGCGCGGCGATGCGCTTCATGACGTCGGCGCCCGTCCCCGTGGCCCACATGATCGGGATGAGGCCCAGGAACATCGTCGCGACCGTCATGAACTTCGGCCGCAGCCGCGTGACGGCGCCCTGCATGATCGCCTGGCGCAGCTCGTCGAGGTTGCGCAGGCGTCCGTCGGCCTTCGCCCGTTCGTAGGCGAGATCCAGGTAGAGCAGCATGAACACGCCGGTCTCGGCGTCGACGCCGACCAGCGCGATCAGCCCGACCCAGACGGCGATGCTCATGTTGTAGCCGAGCGCGTAGAGGAACCAGATCGCTCCCACCGCCGAGAACGGCACGGCGAGCAGGACGATCGCGGTCTTCACGAACGACCCGGTGTTCACGTAGAGGAGCAGGACGATGCACACGAGCGTCAGCGGAATGACCAGCGTGAGCCGTGCACGGACGCGCGCCATCGCCTCGTACTGCCCGCTCCACACGATCGCGTACCCCGACGGCAGGCCGATCGCCGCGGCCAGGCGGCCGCGCGCCTCCTCCAGGTACGAGCTCGGATCGCGGCCGGCCAGATCGACGTAGACGTAGGCCGTCAACAGGCCGTCCTCGTTGCGAATCATTGACGGTCCCGTGACCGGGACGATCGAGGCGAGCTGCGACAGCGGAAACTGGCGCTGGCCGTCAGCCGCCGTGACCCGCAGCTGTCCGAGCGCCGCGAAGTCGTTCCTGAAATCCGCGGCGTAGCGCACGTTGACCGGGTACCGTTCACGCCCCTCGACGGTCGTGGTGACGTTCTCGCCGCCGATCGCGTTCTGCACGATCATCTGCGCCTCGGCGATGCCGAGGCCGGCGCGTGCCAGCTCCTCGCGCTTCCAGACGATGTCGAGGAAGAAGCCGCCGCCGGTACGCTCGGCGAAGACGTTCCGCGTGCCCTTGACCGGTTTCAGCGCGGCCTGCACCTCGGCGCCGATGCGATCGATCTCGTGCAGATCCGCGCCGGTGATCTTGAGGCCGATGGGCGTGCGGATGCCGGTCGAGAGCATCGCCGTCCGCGCCTTCACCGGCATCGTCCAGGCGTTGGAGACGCCGGGCAGCCTGAGCGCATGGTCCAGCTCGGCGACGAGCTGCTCCTGCGACAGGCGATCGCTCGTCACGCGCCGGAACAGCGGCTTGATCCACTCGGGCGCCCACGACGAATACCAGGTCGGCACCTTCCGCCACTGGTCACGCGGCTTGAGCGTGATGACCGTCTCGAGCATCGACAGCGGCGCCGGATCGGTTGCCGTCTCGGCGCGTCCGGCCTTGCCGAGTACGCGGTCCACTTCCGGGAACTGCGTGATCGCGCGATCGGTCGCCTGCAGCAGCCGCTGCGCCTCTCCGATCGAAATCCCCGGCATCGTGGTGGGCATGTAGAAGAGCGTGCCTTCGTCGAGCGGCGGCATGAACTCCGCGCCCAGCCGCCCGGCGATCGGAATCGTGGCCACGATCAGGAGGCCGGCCGCCGCCAGCACGAGCCCGGTGCGGCGCAGCGCCCAGGTCGCGACCGGCGCGTAGAGCCGCATGAGCACGCGGCTGATCGGATGGTGCTCTTCCGAGCGGATGCGTCCGTAGCGCATCAGCAGCAGCCGCAGCGCCGGGTCGAGCGTAATCGCCAGCACCGCCGCCACCACCATGCAGAGCGTCTTGGTATAGGCGAGCGGCGTGAACAGCCGCCCTTCCTGCGCCTCGAGCGTCAGCACCGGCAGGAACGACACCGCGATGACCAGGAGCGCGAAGAAGCTCGGCCCGCCGACCTCTTTCACCGCGGCGATGATCACCGACTCCTGGTCCTCGCGCCGGCCGGTACGGTTCCAGATCTCGAGCTTCTTGTGCGTCTGCTCGACGACGACGATCGAGGCGTCGACGAGCGCGCCGACGGCGATGGCGATGCCGCCGAGCGACATGATGTTGGCGCTGAAGCCCATCGCGCGGAACGGGATGAAGGCGATCAGCACCGCCACCGGGATCGTGACGATCGGGATCATCGCGCTGGGGATGTGCCAGAGGAACAGCATGATCACCAGGCCGACGGTGACCATGATCTCGAGGAGCGTCCACTTCAGGTTGTCCACCGAGCGCTGGATCAGCTCGGCGCGGTCGTAGATCGGGACGACCTTGATGCCGGGCGGCAGTCCCCCCTTCACCTCCGCCAGCTTCGCGCGCACGCGCTCGATCACCGCGAGCGCGTTCTCACCGTGGCGCATGATGACGATGCCCGAAACCGCTTCGCCGCGGCCGTCGAGATCGGCGGTGCCGCGGCGGATGTCGGGGCCGACCACCACCTGGCCGATGTCCTTGATCCGGATCGGCGCGGCCGGCGGCGCGGCCGAGAGCACGATGTTCTCGAAGTCCTCGACCGACCTGGCGTAGCCGCGGCCGCGGACCATGTACTCGGTCCCTGACACTTCGATCAGGCGCCCGCCGGCCTCGTCGTTGCCGCCGCGCACGGCCTCCACGACTTTCGCCAGCGGAATGCCGCGCGCCCGCAGCCGGTTGGGATCGATGTTCACCTGGTACTGGCGGACGTAGCCCCCCACCGACGCGACGTCGGCGACGCCGCGGACCGACTTGAGGTGGTAGCGGAGGTACCAGTCCTGATACGAACGGATGTCGGCGAGGCTGTGCGTCCCCGATTCGTCCACCAGCGCGTACTGGTATACCCAGCCAAGCCCGGTGGCGTCAGGACCGAGCTCGGTCTTGACACCCTGCGGGAGACGCGACAGCGCCGCCGACAAATACTCCATCGTGCGCGAGCGGGCCCAGTAGATGTCGGTCCCGTCCTCGAACACGACGTAGACGAACGAGGCGCCGAAATCGGAGACGCCGCGTACGGCCTTCACGTGCGGCGCGCCCACGAGCGCCGTCACGATCGGATAGGTGACCTGGTCCTCGATCAGGTCCGGGCTGCGATCCCACTGCGAGTACACGATGACCTGCGTATCGCTGAGATCGGGCAGCGCGTCCAGCGGCACGCGCTGGAGCGACCACCAGCCGGCAAACGCGCCGGCCAGGGTCACCAGGACGACGGCGGCGCGGTGCCGCGCGGAGAGATCAATGATTCGGGCGATCATTGGCCTTCATCCGGCTTTCCGAGTCGAGGAGGAACGTGCCGGAGAGCGCGATGCGCTGGCCCGGCTCGAGCCCGTTCACGATGGCGATGCGGTTGCCGTGACGGCGGCCGATCTGCACGTCGCGCGGCTCGAACACCCCGGCGCTGCGCTCGACGAACACGTGCGCGCTGACGCCCGAGAACACGACCGCGTCGGCCGGGACCAGCAGCGCCGGTTCGTACGCGACCTCGAAGGCGACGTCCACCGACATGTCGGGACGCAGGACGAAGCCGGGATTGTCGGCCTCGAGCCGGAGCTTGAAGGACTGCGTCGCCGGATCGAACTGCGGCAGCACCTGGCTGCTGACGCGGGCGCGCACCGGCGTCTCGCGCCCCGCGACGATCACGCGCGCCGGGGTGCCCGGCTTGATGCGGTCGCCGTCGGCCACGGGCACGTCGGCGAGGATCCACACGCGATTGAGAGCGCCGAGCTGAAACAGCTCGGCGCCGGCGTCGAAGCGCTGCCCCACCGCGACGTTGCGCGTCAGCACGAACCCGTCGACCGGCGAGGTCATCCGCACCGTCGTCGTCTGCTCGCGGGTCCGCGTGATCTCTTCTATCTGCAGCGGCGACATGCCCATCGTCATCAGCCGCTGCGTCGCCACGGCGATGCTGGTCCTGGCGGTGGCCAGCGAGGTCGGGTTGGGCGAGCCGGTCTTCTCCTCGCGGTCGAGCGTGTTGACGGCGGTGATGAAGCCCGCGACCGGGAGGCGAGCCTCCGGCGTCGAGTAGCTGCCGAGCCACTGCCCCTTGCGGACGGCGCTGCCGGTGGTCACCCCCGACAGCTCGCTGATGTAGGCCTCGAGCCCCCCGGTGATCCGGAAGACGCGCGTTTCGTCCGCGGCGACGCGGCCGAAGGCCCTGACCTGCTCGGTGCCGCCGGCGGCGGCGACGACGCCGGTGCTGACGCCGATCATCTGCTGCTGGGCCGCGCTGGCGGTGACGGCCCCGGCCGTCGCCTGCGCGCCGGCCTCGTCCGCGTAGAGCGGCTCGAAGGCCATGCCGCAGCACGGCGTGGTGCCCGGGTGATCCGAATGCACGTCGGGGTGCATCGGGCAGCGGTAATAAAGGATGGTCCGCGACGTCTCGACCGTAGCGGCGGAGACGGTTTCCCGCGGAGCGCGCCAGGAACCGGCCATGTAGGCCGTGCCGGCGGCGGCAATCAATACGAATGAATACGCAATCTGTCTAGTCATGATGAGCGCCCCGCAAAAAGGCGGCAGGCCAGGGGCGGGTTGCGGGTCCTCCCCTGCGCCTGCCGCGTGCTCACCCGTCACACTATGGTGTTGGATTCACGGTCCAGCCAAACATCATGTTGTGATCCTCGTGAGCGAGGTTGTGGCAATGTGCGACGTAGGGTCCCGTGAACGTGCGGAAGTTGCGGTAGAACTGAACTTCCTCGCTCGGCTCCAGCGCGACCACGTCTTCGCGCCCGATGTCTTCGGGGTGATGTGGATCCAGCCCGGTCGCCACGCCGTTGCGCGCGATCACCCGGTGCTCCTCGTAGTGCATGTGCATCGGATGGACCCACCCGCCGCCGCCGTTGCGCACGGTCCAGACCTCCGGCTGCCCGAGCGTGGGGAACGCGAGCGGAACGGCCGTGTTGAACTGCTCGCCGTTGATCAGCCATTCCACTTCGCCGCCGAACCGGCCGCCGCGCTGCAGCTCGAAGGTGCGCGTGCGGAGCTCGGGCAGCCGCTTCATGTTGATCACGGGATTGGGACGAAGGCTGGTCGGAATCAGGCTGTTGTCGACCGGACGATCGTTGCCCTCGACGACGATCTTCACCATCGGCACGCAGAACCCCGGCTCGAAGTCCGGGTTCGGAATCGGCGCCGGCAGCAGGATGCCGTTCTCGTCGTGGGTGATCATCTGCTCGGTACGCTTGCGGCCGTTGACCATCTGGTAGGTGTTGACCAGGTAGAACTCCTGGCCGTCGTAGGTCGGCTGTCCGTCGAGCGTCGTCGAGAAGTCGACGATGAACTCGCGCCGCTTGGCCGGCCAGATCTCGAAGTTGTTGCGAACGAGCTTGACCGGGAGCAACCCGCCTTCCGCGGCGATCTGATGCAGCACGTGCGACTGCTGCCCGCCGCGATAGCGCCACTGTCCCTGCCGCTTGTTCGGGTTCGCGTCCCAGCTGGCGGCGGCGAAATCGAAGTTCGCCCCCTGGGCCAGAAAGTCCGCTTCACCGGCGGCGTTGAGGCCCGCCGGCACGACCTTCCCGTCCGTCTGGATCGAGAGCTCGTAGATGCGGGACACCGACGCGCCGAGGAAACGGAGGCGGTACTTGCGGCGCTTCACCTTGAGCACGGGGTAGGCGACGCAGTTGGTCGTGAAGATGTCGCCGACGAACCCGTGGTTCGGCAGGTGACGGAAGTAGTGCTTGCCCCACCACGCGGGATGCGTCTCGCCGCAGCCGTTGTGCGCGTCGCGGTGCGGCGTCGTGCCGTCGTCGATCGCGACGTCGTAGAACGCCATCGGGATGTCGTAGTCGACGCGGCCGGTGGTCGGGTTCGGCACGCCCGGCAGGCGGAGCCCGAGCCGCTCGTCGCCCGGATCCAGGATCGGATCGTAGAGCGGATACAGGCCGACCATCCCCTTGTAGACGTTGGCGCCGGTGTGGTGCATGTAGTGGTCGTGGAACCACAGGAACGACTGCTTCTCGCCCGGATCGTTGTCGGGCGGGAAGTTGAGATAGAGGTTGTCGACCCACTCACCGGGATGGTAGCCGCCGGTCGTGCGGTAATGCGGCTGGCCGTCGGACTCGCACGCGGTGTGGCCGTTGTGCAGGTGCGTCAGGAAGCCCCATTCCGGTGAACCGAAGTCCATCCGGTCGAGACCGCCGTCGAGGTGCAGCTGGTTTTCCAGGCGCAGGTTGACCGGCTGTCCGTAGCGCGCGTAGATCATCGCGCCGGGGAACCCCGGGTTGTTGGGAATCTCGGGGGTCTGGCTGAACCCGTAGATCGTGCTCAGCGGCAGCCTGTCCTGGCCGTAGCCCGGCGCGTCGAGCCCGATCGGGAGTCCGTTCTTCTGGATCGGCTTCACCTTCGAGGTGGTCCATTCATGCTGTCCGACCTGCAGCGCGAGACGGTAATAGAGCGGTTCCGGATATGTAATGTAGGAGACCTTCCGCGTCCCGGTGCCGATGGGAATCTTTTCGTAGCCGACCTGGTGCACGCCGTTGGTGACGCCGAAGCGTCCGCCGGTGTCGTTGCGTCCGCCGGTGCGGGGGTTGGGCAGCGCCCAGTCGAGCGCGCCGAACCGGTTGACCCACGTCGACGGGTTCGATGGCTTCGCCGGGATCGGGTTCGGCAGATCCTGCGTGAACGGCTCGAGGATGAACGGGCTGGTCGGGTGCGACTCGATATAGAGCGGCCCGCCGTCCAGGCACGGCGCCTCCTGCGGAATGCCGGCCGGCAGTTTTCCCGCCGATGTGGCAGCCGAGGCGCTGCGCAGCGCGGCGCCCGAGGCGACCAGCGCCCCGCCGCTCAGCCTCAGCATCTCCCGCCGATTCATGTGGTGCTTATGTCGGGTGTCCATAACATGATCTCCTACTGCATGAACGGATTCAGATTGAGGAAGCGCCCGAGAGGCTGTCCGCCGGCCGCGCCAGTCGGAGGAACCTCAATCAGGTTGTCGGCGCCCGTGGCGGTGACGCCGTTGGGCACGAACAACTGCGGGTGATCGAACGGCGCGCGCTGGTACCTGACGCGCTCGTCGGTGAGAGAGAGCAGGAACGCGATGACGTCGCGAATCTGGTCCGGCGCCAGGCCCAGGGGCCGCATCAGCGGCGCGCGCTCGAAGTTGGCGAAGTCGCCGCCGTCGTCGTAGAACTCCAGCACTTGCATCAGCGTCGCCTTGCCGCCGTTGTGGAAGTACGGGGCGTGCAGCTCGACGTTGCGCAGGTTCGGTGTCTTGAACGAGCCGGTCACGCGCGTGCGCTCGCCGGCCCGCAGCGAGCCGGAAAGCAGCGGATAGCCGGTCGCGTTCTTCACCAGCGTGGGGCCGCAGTTCATCGCCGCGCCGGGGACCTTGATCATGGACGGATCGCCGTAGGTCGCCTGCAGCGAGCGAACGATCGACAGCGGGTTGCCGAACGGATCGGTGCCGTCGTCGCCGGGATCGTCGGAGCTGGGACGGACGCCGATGTTGTAGTAGCCCGCGTCGTAGATCGCCACCGGCGCATCCGACGGCGGGACGCTGGGCGTGCTGGTCTTGTACTGCGTCACCGTCCAGGTCAGCGGGTTCAACGTGATCTGATCGGTGCCCGCCGGAACGGGAGGAATCTGCCAGAACATGCGCTCCATCCGCTGGTCGAACCCGGCATTGACGAAGGCGACGTCGCCCGCTTCGATCCCGGCATTCAGGTTGCGGAACGACGCGCTGGTCAGCTCGGCGCCGACGTGGCAGAGCATGCAGCCGAGGCCGTTGGGGGCCGGGGCCGGGGGCGGCGGCAGCTCGAAGAGACGCAGGCCGTTGAGGATGTTGTCGCGCGTGATGGTCTGGCCGTAGTTGGCGCTGATCTGCGCGGCGATGTCATCGAGGAGCAGCGCGGCGTTCGGATCGAGTGCGGTCCGCGCGGCGGTGTAGCGATCCATCGGCGTCTGGTCCGCGACCAGCGTGGCCTGGTAGAGCGCCACGGACAGGCCCCAGAACAGCGACATGTTCGCTTCCATCACGGTGAAGCTCTTCTTGTTCACCGTGACGCCCTTGGTCGAGCTCCACCACTTCGGCTGGAACGCCGCCTGGATCATCGCCTTGTAGTTCGTGGTCAGGCCGGTGGTCGCATCGGCGTAGGCGCCGAGGACGCCGTCGGTGGCGTCGACCTTCTGCAGGCCGAGCGGCTTGACGCCCATCAGCTTGTGTCCGAGGTCGCCCCACGTGCGTCCGTTGGCCGACATCTCGACGGGATTGAGCGCCGGGCCGACCGACTGCGACGCCAGCGCCGCGTCGGTGATGTGGATGTCGATCTGCGCCGGGCCCAGCGGCCCCACCATCCACACCCGCGCCGATGCGTCGCGGCTGCCGAACGGATTGACGCCATTGAACACGGGCTGCGCGCGGCCGTCGTGGAACATGCGGGCGTTGAAGACCGCGTTGATCGTCGACGGCGCCTTGCGGCCGGTGACCTGGCGCACGTTCTGGCCGTTGACGCTGTACACCGGATCGGAGACGAGCGAAACCGTCTCGGCGCCCGTCCTGCTGAGGCCGCCGAACGTGCTCTTGCGGATCCCCTGCGAGCCGACGATGTTGTCGGTGTCGCTGACGCCCGGCTGGGTGAACGGGAATGCGCTCGACCACAGATCGACGTTCGGGCCGAAGCCCGGCGCATCCCACTGGCCGTTGTGCCCGGGATTGAGCTGGTTGCGCGTCCGCCCGTCTTCACCGGCGTTGAAGTGACAGGTGGCGCAGGCGATCTTGTTGTCGCTGCCCGCCTGCATGTCCCAGAAGAGCGCCTTCCCGAGCCGGATGGCCGCTGGCAGGTTGGCGACGTAGTCGGCGAGGTCGCCGCGCAGGGTCGGGTTGCCAGTGATCGGATCCTTCGGGATGAGCGGGTTCGGCACCGCGGCGAGCGAGGTCAGGGTGACCGGCACGATGATCGCTTCCTCGGTGAACCCGCCGTAGCAGGTGTAGGTCGTGGTCTGCGTTTGCGCCTGCATCACCTTCGCGCCGCCGGTCCCGACGAGGAGCAACAGCGCCGCGAGGCAGATAATCAGAGCGCGATTCTTCCGATGGAACATTCTCGCCATGGGGCCGCCCCTCCTGGGGGCGCAGCGACGCGTGAAACAAATGTCCGAAAGCAACGCGCGAAGCCTACGGGCGCGGCCAGTCGGGCTGTGCCGCGGCGCGCGTGCCGCGGCACAACCATCAAGACGTCGGCGGCCGCAAGGAAGCCATGGGTCGGTGCTAGCCCTTGCAGGTATCCGCGTTCATCTTGACCATGGACACCTGAACGGTGCCGTCCGCGTTCACCTTGATCCGGAACACCGCTCTGATCACCCAGTTGTCGATGCTCTTCGCGCCCCTCATCGCCAGCTTGTCGACGAAGTCGGAGGTGAACTCTTTGCTGCCGGTCGGGGGCAGCGTGAACTTGAACTGCGAGCTCTCGTTGAAGGCGTAGGTGGCGCCGGTGAACGACTGCGCGCCGTTCAGCGCCACCCAGCCGGCGCCGGTGCCCTTCGTAATCTCGCTGACGTTGACCTTGAGGTTGCCGAACTTGTCGATCGACTGCGCCGTCGAGATGGTCGACGTGCCGCGGACGTCGACGTTTTCCGCGGTGCAGGGATTGATAAACGCTCCGATGTCGTTCGTCTGCTGGATCGTCTGAGCGGGGTTCAGCGGATCGATGACGGTGACGACTTCCGTCCCCGGGGTCCCGACGCGCTCGAACGGGAGAACGAACGTAGAAGTTTGTGCTGTCACCACGGCCGGCAGCGCCAGCAGAATGAGTGCGCCACAAATGACTCGATAAGATTTCAAAGCAGCCATGACCTTCCTCCGGTGTGATCTAATCCAGCGTTGCCGCTGCAAGTGCTCGAGCGTGGCGGCCGCCCCGCGGCCGGATGCCGCCCGGCGGCGCGAGGCCGCCGGGCGGAGTCAGACGTCCTATTCGCAGTTGTAGTAGTCCCACAGGGCCAGGGCCCATGTGAGGATCGCGGGTGTCACGTACTTGTAATGGATGATTTCTGAGAGGTAGGAGCAGATTGCCTGCTGGCCACCGCCGCCGGGCTTCTTGTTCGCCGCCTGCGCCGTCGTGCCCATGCCCACCGCGAGCACGGCCGCCATCACCACCGCCACTCCGAACTTGCGAATCCGACCCATTACCCACCTCCTGTGAAACTGCAGTTTTTCCTGTGACGTCATGGCGGCCAAGATACCGTGCCGCTGCAAACGTGTTGAGTCGGTGATCTCCCATTGGCCCGGCGGGAATTCACAGGGTGTGCGTGGGGAATTTCGTGACCGACCGGGAACCTCGAACACGACGCGTGGCCGTTCCACGCACCGGAGAAACCCGGTGTCGGCGCACGGAAAAGTCCGGTGTCGGCGCGCCGCCGCGGTGGCGCGTGCCAGGCCGGTGTGGTAGTTTCCTCGCGCCCGAGACGCGCCAGCAGTTCGCAGTGAAGAACGGAGGTCGCCGGTGGCCCAGGTGTCGAACGCGGAAACCCGCAACCAGGCGTGGAGCTCCACCGCGCCGCCCGGCGAGTTCCGGCCCTACGTCGCGGAGAACGCCAATCTGGCGGAATTCACCGTCAAGGCGGTGATCTTCGGCGCGATCTTCGGGATCATCTTCGGCGCGGTCACGGTCTACGTCGGCCTTCGCGCCGGGCTGACCGTGTCGGCGTCGATCCCTATCGCCGTTCTCAGCATCAGCCTGCTGCGCGCGTTCGGCAAGGCGACGATCCTCGAGAACAACATCGTGCAGACCGCCGGGTCGGCCGGCGAGTCGGTCGCGGCCGGCGCCATCTTCACGCTGCCGGCGCTCATCTTCATGGGGTTCCCCTTCGAGTACTCGCGGATCTTCCTGCTGGCGCTGATCGGCGGCTGGATCGGCGTGCTGTTCATGATCCCGCTGCGCCGGCAGCTGATCGTGCAGGAGCACGGCAACCTGCTCTACCCGGAGGGCACCGCCTGCGCCGACGTGCTGGTCGCCGGCGAGAAAGGGGGATCGTTCGCCAGCCGCGTCTTCTGGGGCCTCGGGCTTGGCGGCGTCTATACCTTCCTGATGGCCACCGCGCAGGTGTGGAAGCAGCGGCCGCTCTACGAGCCGGCGTGGCTGCCGGGCGCGTCCTTCCGCGCCGAGATCACCAGCGAGTATCTCGGCGTCGGCTACATCATCGGCCCGCGCATCGCCGGGACGATCTTCGCCGGCGGCGTCTTCTCGTGGCTGGTGCTGATGCCGGCGATCAAGTTCTTCGGCGAGGGGCTGGCCACCCCGCTCTACCCGAGCACGATCCCGATCCGCGACATGTCGCCCGGCCAGATGTGGGAGAACTACATCCGTCCGATGGGCGCCGGCGCCGTCGCCATGGCCGGCCTCATCACCCTGACGAAGACATTGCCGACCATCGTCAATGCGCTGAGGAGCGGCATCAAGGACGTGCGCGCGCAGCAGGCCGGCATCGCAGCCGCCGGCGGCCGTCTCGATCGGGACCTCTCGATGCAGTGGGTGCTGCTCGGCTCCGGCGCCATCATCGTGGCGATGTGGCTGATGCTGACCTTCAACCCGATCGCCGGCGCGCGGACGTCGGGGCTCGAGAACCTGGTGGCCTCGTTCTTCGTGGTGCTGTTCGGGTTCCTCTTCGTGACCGTGTCGTCACGCATCTGCGGGCTGATCGGCACGTCGGCGAACCCGGTCAGCGGCATGACGATCGCGACGCTGATGGCGACCTGCGCGATGTTTCTCGCGATGGGCTGGACCGCGCCCGCCTACTCCGCGCTGGCGATCACCATCGGCGGCGTCGTCTGCGTCGCGGCGGCGAACGCCGGCGCCACGTCGCAGGACCTCAAGACCGGGTTCCTGGTCGGGGCGACGCCGTATCGGCAGCAGGTGGCGCTGATGATCGGCGTCATGGTGTCGGTGTTCGTCATCGGCGGCACGCTGATGCTGATGAACTTCGGGCTCTCGGAGTTCCGGCCGGTGCAGCGCCCGCTCGACATCGAGCAGGTGCGCGCCGCGCAGGGCACCCGCGGCGCCGCCGTGCGCGTCGAGAAGGAGCTGGACGACCCGCACCCGCAGGTCTACAAGGACAAGAAATACATCCTGGTCAACGCCCTCGGGTCGCGCGAGCTGCCCGACGGCAAGTATCTCTACGATCCCGACACGAAGCAGATCGAGGTGCAGTGGATCACGGGCATCGGCAGCGACAAGGCGGCGGCGCCGCAGGGCCGCCTGATGGCCACCGTCATCACCGGCATCCTCAATCAGCGCCTGCCGTGGCGCCTGGTGGCGATGGGGGTGTTCCTCGTCATCGCCGTCGAGCTGCTCGGCATCCGATCGCTGTCCTTCGCCGTCGGGTCGTATCTCGGGCTGCACACCACGCTCGCGATCTTCTGCGGCGGCCTCGTCCGCTGGGCGGCCGAGCGCGGCCGGGCGGCGGCAGGCCACGCGGAAAGCGAGGTCAGCCCGGGGTCGCTCTTCGCCAGCGGCCTCATCGCCGCCGGCGGCGTCATGGGCCTCATCGCCATCATCATCAACGTCCTCGGCGATCCGGAGCTGGGCATCAAGCTGATCCCGCCGGGCATGTTCGCCTTCGGTCCCAGGCTCGCGCCCGGGCTGGCGACGTCGAACATCTTCGCGGTGATCATGTTCGGCCTGCTGGCCTACTCGCTCTATCACTTCGCGCGGAAGAAGCTCGATTAGCGGCACGCTCAATCGGAGACGTTGACTCCCAAGCGCGGCGCGTTCGGGTAGGGCGCGAGACGACCGGGTGTTTGCGCTCTGGTGTTCGCGACAGCCCGCTTCGCGCCGTCACGCACCGGTCACTGCGGCATCCGGAGCAACAGGAGACCAAGAGGAAAGGGAGATCTCTAAGAAAATTGTTCTCCCGTTCCTCCTCTTCTGCTGTGGCTCCACCAGGCCGCGGTCATCCATCTGGGACGAACCAGTCGTACGCCTCAATCGCCAGAGCAGCCGCTGATGACCCAGGTGCCGCGATCGGGATGGACGCGGCCCGGGACGGTTCGCGGCCGATGGACGTATAATCCGCCGACTCCGCATGGCCCTGCTGGCAACGGCGATGCGTGCCCGTCTGATCGGAGGCCTCGGCCTGGCCGCGCTGGCCGCGGCGGCCGCGTCCCCGACCCGCGCCCAGTTGCCGCTGGCCGTCCCGAAGTCGAGCGGCCAGACGGTGACGCCGGCCTTCGAGGGCTGGTACCGCAATCCCGACGGCACGTTCAGCATCAGCTTCGGCTACTACAACCGCAACGCCAGCGAAACCGTGAGCGTGCCGATCGGGGCCGCCAACCGGGTGGAACCGGGACCGCCGAACCAGGGGCAGCCGACCGAGTTTCAGCCGGGGCGCCACTGGGGCGTCTTCGCGGTCAAGGTCCCTGCCGATTTCGGATCGAAGGAAGTGACGTGGACGCTCGCGGTCCGCGGCGCGACGTACGCGATTCCAGGAAACCTGCGCGCCAACTGGCAGATCGACGCGCTCGAAGGTGAAGCGGGATCGGGGAATACCCCGCCTGTCCTCAAGTTCGCGGCGGACGGCCCCGAAGGCAGCGGACCGCTCGGCATCACTGGCGGCCCGGTGTCGGCGACGGCCGGCACACCGGTCGCGCTCAGCGTGTGGTCGCGCGACGACGGCAAGGCGGCGGGAAGCGTGGGCAGCGCCGGACGAGGCGCCGTGCCGGTGACGCTGACGTGGTTCATCCATCAATGCCCGTCGAGCCTCGCGGGCCCCTGCCCTGTGGCCTTCGCGCCGACATCGGCACGCGTGGACGTGGCCGGCGGACAGGCGACCACGCAGGCCACGTTCGGCGCGCCGGGAGACTACCTCGTCCGCGTGCGCGCCAACGACGCGTCGGGCATCAGCGGTGCGGGCCACGCGCAGTGCTGCTGGACGAACGGGTTCGTGAAGGTGACCGTTAAATAACAAGGACGCGAACATGAGGATCGCAGCCCTCGGAGTATCAGCGCTGACCGTGGCCGTCCTCTCGGCGGCGCCGGTCGCACGGCCGGCCGCGGGCCCGAGGCCGGTCACCTTTACGAAGGACGTGGCGCCGATCCTCCAGCAGAAATGCCAGGTCTGCCACCAGCCCGACTCGATCGGCCCGATGCCGCTCATCACCTACGAGGACGCGCGCGAGTACGCGGACAAGATCAAGAGGAAGGTGTCGCAGCGCCTGATGCCGCCGTGGCACATCGATCGCACGGTCGGCATCCAGGAGTTCAAGAACGACCGCAGCCTCAGCGACGATCAAATCGCGACGCTCGTCGACTGGGCCGATGGCGGCACGCCCCGGGGCGATCCGAAGGACATGCCGCCGCCGCCCCGCTTTCCCGATCCCACGGGATGGCAGCTCGCGAAGGAGTTCGGTCAGCCCGACCTCGTGATCAAGTCGGCGCCCTACACCCTGGCCGCACACACGCAGGACAAGTGGTTCCGCCCGGTCACCGAGACCGGGTTGACCGAGCCGCGCTGGGTGCGCGCGATCGAGATCAAGCCGGCGTCGATCGTCGGACGCCGCATCGTCCATCACGTGCTGGCCTCGCTCGAGCAGAAGGAGTCCGACGGCGTCGAAGGCCTTGCCCACAGCGCGCACGACGTGCAGACGTCGGCCGGACTCTTCATGGAGTGGGCAGTCGGCAAGACCGGGCAGGTCTTTCCGAAGGACGCCGGCAAGCTGATGCTCCCGGGCTCGCGGATCCGCTGGGAGATCCACATGTTCGCGATCGGCGAAGAAGTGAAGGACAGCCAGGTCGAGCTCGGCATCTACTTCTACCCGAAGGGGACCGTGCCGGCGCACCGCACCGTGCTGCGCATGTTCGACGTCACCCGCGGCATGCAGCTCGACATCCCGCCGGGCGAGACCGCGATGTCGCAGAACTACTACGTGCTGCAGGCGCCGGCGCGCCTGGAGAACTTCCAGCCGCACATGCACATGCGCGGCAGGTCGATGTCGATGGAGGCGGTGTATCCGGATGGCCGCAAGGAAGTGCTGAGCGCCGTCAACCGCTTCCAGTGGAACTGGCACGTCAACTACGTCTACGCCGACCACGTCGCGCCGCTGCTGCCGAAAGGGACAATGCTCGTCTTCACGGCGTGGCACGACAACACCGCGAAGAACCCGAACAACCCGGATCCGCGGCAGTGGGTGGGTTGGGGCGACCGCACCGTCGACGAGATGGCCCACGCGTGGGTGGACGTGACGTATCTCGATCAGGAGGAGTTCGAGCGGCTCGTCGCCGAGCGCAAGGCCACCACGACCGAGCGGCAGCGGTATTAGACCGCCGCTCGCAGTGCGGCGCGCGCGAGGGTGCGCGTCGAGTCGATGGCCGGCAGCGGCGACTGCTCCTCGGTGATGAGCAGCGGGATCTCCGTGCAGCCGAGGACGACCGCGTCACAGCCGCGGTCTTGGAGGCTCTCGATGACGCGCACGCACTCCCCCCGCGAACGCTCGGTGAACCGCCCCTGCACCAGCTCGTCGAAGATGATCGCGTTGATGCGCTCGCGATCCGCCTGATCGGGGATCTCGCACGCGATGCCGCGAGCGCCGAGCTTCGCGGGATAGACGGGCCCTTCCATCAGATAGCGGGTGCCGAGGACGCCCAGGCGGCGGAACCCCCGGCTCGCCGCCACCGCCGCGACCTCCTCCGCGATGTGCAGCCACGGAACCG
>Ga0207645_10002012_pt1 | contig 16324 bp, 19 predicted proteins | sample KBSM53metaG_FD_184331 | JGI IMG/M metagenome (GOLD analysis project Ga0207645, IMG submission 184331) | Miscanthus rhizosphere microbial communities from Kellogg Biological Station, Michigan, USA - KBS M5-3 metaG (SPAdes) (version 2) | ecosystem: Host-associated > Plants > Roots > Rhizosphere >...
TAGATGAACTGCAGCAATTTGAAGTTGCTGCAAAAGAAAATCATACAGGCAAAAACTGGAACCTTACAATGAAATGCGCTGTCAATGGCGCACAGGTAAGTGAAGGAAAACTGAGTGATATGGACTGGACATTTGCCGAATTGATTGAGCGGGCTTCATATGGTGTGAACTTATATCCCGGCGACATCATTGGCAGTGGTACGGTTGGCACAGGTTGTTTTTTAGAATTGAATGGTACCGGAAGATTGAATGATCCCGATTATGCGGAGCAGTGGTTGCAGGCGAATGATGTTGTTGAAATGGAAATAGATGGTTTGGGAAAACTCAGCAATACGATTGTACCGGAGGAGAGTGACTGGAGCATTTTAAAATTGAAAAAATAGTTGGATATGCACCAGGCCGGCTTTCTTAAAGCTGAAGATGTTTTTGAGAACCGGCCCGATGCCTTCGATCATATTACCTGTTTGCTTACTTTTTTCGTTGGTGCGCTGCCGGTATTTTTTACTTTACCCAAAAATGAATCACGCACTTTCAATTCCTTTACGGCATTTACCTGTGCGCCGCCTACGCCATCATTTTGTATATCCATTACCTGCACAACAAAGCCGGACGCATCGATAGCGCCTACGCTATTGCTTTTTATGATTGCATTATCGGCTTTACCTCTCAACTTCAAACTGCCTACACTACTATTCTTTACATTTATTTTCTGAGTAGACAGATCAAGGTCAACATTACCAACGCTGCTGTTTTCAAGACTAAGGTCATTGAAACTCAAAACACCTTTTGCTGTAACATTGCCAACAGAACTGATATTAAGGCTTTTGAGGCTTTTGAATGTTACATATACATTCATCTTCTTTGAATGCTTCAGGTTTACGTCCTTTTTCATTTTTATTCTGAGTGTAGATCCTTCATTCGATACTTCAAACAATGATTGCAGGTTATCTTCTGCTTCTATTTTTACCTGTTCAGTAGTTCCCTGTTGAAGTACCAGGTTAAACACGCCACCCGCTGACAACGCATCAAATGGTTTTACAGGAATTTCTTTGGTTATTACATTGCCGCTGCCTTCGAGGGTTTCCCTCTGCGCATAACCGTTATTATGAAATAATAAAACAGCAGACAACACAGCACCGATAAATAATTTGCATTTCATGGTTTTAATTTTAGAATGTGAAAGTAAGACAAATAACGAAATTATTCGTAGAACGTATGAGGGTGACGCTTTGTTACAAAACAAAATGGATAGGCCACGTGCAATGTAGAACGAGGTTCGGTGATGAATGATATGGCGAAATCCGACCCTTCCATATATCATTATTAATGAATATGTTATGAAACTTTTTTTGTGTCGCAATGATCGCCGGAGAAATAAAAAAATTAAATTGCGGGAGTGAATAAACCCGTTATATATACGATAGGTCATTCAACGCACCCGATCGATTATTTTCTTGGCCTGCTGCAAAACTTTTCTGTCAATTGTGTTATTGATGTCAGAACGGTTGCGGCCAGTGCCCATAATCCACAATATAACCAGGAACCCCTTTCTAATTTTTTAAAGCAAAATGGAATTAACTACCTGCACTTTGCCGATGAATTTGGCGCAAGGCAAACGGATCCGGATTTACTGGACGAAGACGGAAAGGTGGATTTTGAAAAAGTAAGAAAAACGTGGAATTTCAAAAATGGAGTGGAGCGTTTGTGGTTGGCGATGGATAAAGGTTTTATAATCGCATTGATGTGTTCGGAAAGTGAACCATTCGATTGCCATAGATTTTCAATGATTTCAACTGCATTGGATAAGGATGGTTTCGATGTAAAACATATTTTAAAAGACAAAAGCATAAAGAGTAATGCGGAGCTCGAAAAGGAATTGCTTAGAAAATATGATAAAAAGATACCAAGGCCGGAACTATTTAACCCAAATGTCACGGTAGAAGATCAATTAAAAGAAGCATACCGGCTAAGAAATAGAGAAATTGCATTTTCTCCATTTGCAAAAGATGTAGCGGATAGATATGATTAAACTATACACGATCGGTTTCGCAAAGAAATCAGCGGAAACTTTTTTTAATCTTCTAAAAAATGCAGAAGTTAAAACGATAGTGGATACAAGGGTTAACAATGTTTCGCAACTGGCAGGGTTTGCAAAAGGTACAGATCTGGAATTTTTTGCAAAGGAAATTTGTGATATTTCTTATGAACACAACAATGATTTTGCGCCTTCAAAGGAATTATTGACGAGGTACAGGCAAAAGAAGATAAGCTGGCCCGAATACGAAACGGAATACCTGAACCTGCTGGATATAAGAAAAGTTGCTCAAAAAACTGATATCGGGAAACTGCATCAAAACTGTCTTTTATGCAGCGAACATTCTCCTGAAAAATGTCATAGAAGGTTGTTGGCAGAATACTTTAAGCATACAAAAAACGAAATTGAAATTATTCATTTAATCACGTAGCTGATGCTTACCCGTTTTGTATGTTTGGCCAACTCGTTTAAAGAGGGTGGAAGATGTATAGCCGGAATTGTCCTGGATAATGATAACAATCCTGTATTTAAAAATGGACGGCCAAAGTGGATAAGGCCTGTTTGCAAAACGCTGCATGGACAAGTGTACACGCATCTTGTTTCCCACATGCATATTCTTGATATCATTGAAATAAAAGTCACGGCTTATCCCACACAGACTTACCAATCCGAAAATGTTTTTTTTAATGAGAACACAATTAAAGTAGCCGGCAAGTTCAATAAAACTAACTTAAACGCGATCTGCGATATTGACAAAATGATTTTTGGAAATACAGGCAGGGCTGTGCACCAGGAGGAAATTGATTTACTCGATCATTCTCTAATGCTGATTCATGCCGATGATATTAAGGTTGTAAAAAAGCCCGGGGATGATCCGCATAGACCAAAGTTAAGGTTACTATTTTCGTACCGGCAGGTTGATTATGATTTTCCTATTACAGATCCGGCTTTCATACAGCGCTATCATACTAATCCCGTTTTTCACCAAACTATAAAAGAATTACTTCTATGTGTATCGCTGGGTATAGTATTTAATGAATGGCATTACAAATTGGTTGCCGGAATTGTGCGGATTGACTAACACAAAAACTGTATTGTTCAGATAAAAAAGAGAACTCATTCACATGTTCGAAAGATTTAAAAAGTAATGGAGCTATCCATATCCTTCACCGGAACGGTAACACTGCCCGCTACTATTTTCATAAAACAATTTTTTAGTGGTAAAAAGGAAGCAATATTCTTATTTACTTCTTAAGCCGGTTTAGTTTTTTCCCCTTCTCGTCAAAGGCCTCAACGATACCTCTTGTTTCCAGATCGCGTTTAACGGAAATTGTATACCAGGGAACAGAACGTTTGAAATCCGGTATTTGCTTCCGGAGAATTTTTGTAACATCTTCCGTCAGTTCGGTAAACGTTTTTCCTTTACTTCCTTTCAGGCTTTTGATGATCGCCGCCTTGATGGGTTCATAAATGGCTGCATCAAATTTCCGTTCAGTGCCGGTAGTAGGGTAAGTAACGATTACTTTTTTATTGGGTGGTTTCGCCATCGTTCAACGTTTATTTTTAAAGAAATCGGTCATCAACCGGGCACAATCTTCTTTTAATATGCCATGCATCAATTCGGTTTTTGGGTGAAAAGGCCAGTTGCCATGCACCGTTTTTTTATAACCATTTTTTTCGTCTTCCGCACCGTAAATGATTCGCTTTATTTTACTCCAGTATAAGGCACCGCTGCACATGAGGCATGGCTCGATCGTAATATAAACTGATGCCTCCATTAAATATTTACTTCCCAGGGAATTGAACGCCGATGTCAATGCGATCATTTCAGCGTGCGCTGTTGGATCATTCAGCCGTTCAGTCATATTGTGCCCGCGGGCAATTATTTTTTCATTCATCACTACAACGGCGCCGATAGGTATCTCCCCGTCATCAAAGGCTTTTTTTGCTTCTTTCAGCGCCTGCATCATAAAGTATTCGTCCGTCATACTAATTCTAAATTACCTAAAATTGCAAACTAATACATGACAAACTCTTTTTTACAGGTATTGTGTTTTCTTGCGGCCGGCATTGCCGTTATTGTTATTCTGACAGCAAAATTCAGGATACATGCATTCTTTGCTTTGCTGCTTGCGTGTTTTGTGGTAGGTATCGGCGTACAGATGCCTGTTGCGGATATCATCACAACAGCCAAACAAGGGTTTGGCAATATCATGCAATCGCTCGGTTTTATAATTGTACTTGGTACTGCACTCGGTGTAGTATTGGAACACACCGGTGCTACACGTGTAATGGCTGAATATATTTTAAAGAAAACGGGCCAGCGCAATGCACCCGTGGCCATGAGTATTACCGGGTTTATTACCGGTTTGCCCATTTTCTGCGATTCCGGGTACATTGTACTCAGCGGACTGAATCAATCGCTGACCAGGCGAACTGGCCTACCCGTTGCCGTTATGTCTGTATCATTGGCGACAGGCCTGTTATCGGTACATTGCCTTATTCCGCCACATCCCGGTGCATCTGCTGCTGCAGCAACAATCGGTGTGGATTTTGGCAAACTCATTTTAATTGGAATTATAGTGGCGATACCTGCGTCGATTACCGGGTATTATTGGGCAAAATTCGCCGGCAGAAGAAATCAAACTATAGCAACAAACGAAACAATTGCTGAACCCAGAACAGAAATTAAATCGATGCCGGTGTTATCCGCATTTCTCCCGGTTGTTATTCCTATTGTATTCATTGCGGTTAAATCATTCCTTTCTATTGAAACGGCACAGGCTTCGTGGGGTCTAAAATTTTTTGCAGTGATCGGCGACCCGGTTATCGCGCTGTCAATTGGTGTTATTATCGCCTTAAGCGCCGGCAGCGCGTGGAATAGACACACGTTAGGCAAACTATTACATGACGCCGTTGAAAAATCAGGAGGTATTCTCGTTATCATTGGTGCAGGAGGTGCATTTGGTGCAATATTGAATGCCACACATATCGGTCAGCATTTCAGCAGCGCATTGCCTTTGCAAACGATGGGTCTGCTTTTTCCTTTTCTTTTAACCATGATCTTAAAGACTGCCCAGGGTTCTTCGACTGTGGCCATTATTACGGCTTCTTCCATCGTTGCACCACTGCTGCCGGCTTTGGGTTTGACCGATGAACATAGTAAACTACTCTGCGTGCTTTCTATGGGGGCGGGTTCTATGATTATGTCTCATGCCAATGATGCGTATTTCTGGGTGATTGCAAAATTTTCAGGATTGGAAATGAAGACGATGCTGCGTGTTTATTCGGTCGCGACACTGTTAATGGGACTTGTTAGCCTTGGCATGGTGTATATCGTATCTTTATTTTATTAATCGTTAAAACCGGTTTTATTTTTTATGTACCGGGCTAGATTGCTACTATCAGGCTTTCGTTGCGTCGCACTCTTCAACGTTCTGTTCGCTATTGCGCCGGCAACACATCAAAATTAATAAGCTCAACCGAAAAACATAAGCTGTATGGACACAACAACGATTGCTGAAAAGAAACCAACAACAATTTCAGGTGATTTGAAAAAGATGCGTAACCATTTTGAGAGTGGTAGTACACGTACCTATGAATTTCGCAGGCACCAATTAAAAAAATTCAAAGAGGTTATTCTGCATCATGAAGAGGAAATTTATGCCGCACTATATAGCGATTTAAAAAAAAGCAAAGAAGAAAGCTATGCATCCGAATTGGGATTATTATTAGCGGAGATAAATGTGACGTTGAAAAATCTTCGCCGCTGGATGCAGCCGCAACCTGTAAAAACGGATCTTGTCAATCTGCCCTCACGTAGTAAAATATACCGGGATCCGCTCGGGGTTGTGATGATTATAGCGCCATGGAATTATCCTTTGCAGTTGTTATTGATCCCGTTGGTGGGCGCTATTGCCGGCGGCAATTGCGCGGTATTAAAACCATCCGAACTGGCACCGGCAACAGCTGCAGTGGTTGAAAAAATAATTTCAGCAACGTTTTCGCCTGAATATATAAAGGTCGCACAGGGCGATGGCGCTGTTGTTATTCCGGAGATGATGAATGCTTTCCGGTTTGATCATATTTTTTATACAGGAAGCATACCGGTTGGAAAAATTATTTATCAACTGGCTGCAAAAGAGTTGATACCGGTAACGCTTGAGCTGGGTGGCAAGAGCCCGGCGATTGTGGAACCCGATGCAGATTTGATTTCAACGGCGAAGAGAATCGTATTGGGGAAGTATCTTAATGCGGGGCAAACCTGTATTGCTCCCGATTATGTGCTTGTACATGAATCTGTGAAAAATAAACTGGTTGATAAAATAAAAACGCAGATCGAAAAATTTTATACTTCAGATGCGGCAACGAGTTATGATTATAGTAAAATCATCAATGAAAGACGATTTGAAAAATTACTGACTTACCTGTCGCAGGGAAATATAATTGCAGGCGGGCAGCATGATAAGTCAACCTTGTTTATTGCACCAACAGTGATGGACGATGTTTCAATGGACTCACCTTTAATGAAAGAGGAAATATTTGGGCCGATACTGCCGGTGCTTGGTTTTACTACGATAGATGAAGCAGTCAATATTGTGCAACAGAACGCAAATCCATTGGCTTTTTATTTATTTACCTCCAGTAAGAAAAAAGAAAAGGAGTGGATAAAACGTGTGTCCTTTGGCGGCGGCTGTGTAAATAACGCGGACTGGCATTTTACCAATCATCATTTGCCATTTGGCGGTGTTGGGAATAGTGGTTTCGGTTCTTATCACGGAAAACACACGTTCGAAACGTTTACAAGAGCAAAACCGGTAATGAAAACACCTGCCTGGTTTGATCCTTCAATTAAGTATCCGCCATTTAAAGGGAAGTTGAAGTTGTTTAAGTGGGTGATCAGATGATGTGAATAGTGAATGGTCAATGGAGCCTTAAAGTGCGCAGATCATTAAAGGAATTAAAAATGTTGGTGAGTAAACTAAAAAGAGTTGGTTTTGTTTTATTATTGTTGTGTATCGCATTTAGTGGATATGTTACAATAGTAAATAGAGATTCAAAGAATATGACAGTACGACAAAAAATATTAAAAGCAGTCTATCCGCTGTTTGCATTTTGGTCGAAAGCGACGGGGAAAAATGTAACAGCACTTAGCAATAGCGCAGCAAAACCCGTTATTCCTTTCTACACCTTGAGAGATACATTGAATAATGGAAACGAATTTGACTTTACCTCTTTAAAAGGTAAGAAAGCATTGCTGGTAAATACGGCTTCTGATTGCGGGTTTACGCCACAATATAAAGATCTGCAGAAGTTGTACGAGCAATACAACGACAAAGTAGTGGTGATCGGGTTCCCTGCAAACGATTTTAAAGAGCAGGAAAAAGGAAGCGATGAAGAGATAGGACAATTTTGCAAAGCAAATTTCGGTGTTACGTTCCCGTTGATGAAGAAAAGTACAGTTGTAAAAAGTAAAGAGCAGAATAAAGTTTACAGCTGGCTGACTCATGCTGCACAAAACGGATGGAATAACAAACCGCCTTCGTGGAATTTTAGTAAATACCTGGTAAACGAAGAAGGAACACTGGTGAATTATTTCGGTCCAACCGTATCACCATTGAGCGATGAAGTGCTGAGTGCCATTAAGAAGTAATACTTGCGCCATTACTATTAATCATCGGAAATCATTTTTAAATAACAGATTGATGAACTACAATGATATTGTCGGCATAATAGGAGTCGGGCTGATACTACTCGCTTACTTTCTCAGTACGTTCAGACTTTTAAAAAATAACAGCAGGTTATTTTTCGCATTGAATGCAGTCGGCGGAGGTCTTGCCTCCTATGCATCGCTGCTGATTAATTACTGGCCCTTTGTAATATTGGAAGGAACATGGTTTATCGTTTCGCTGGTGGGGTTGTTTAGAAGGAGTCGGGACCCCGCAGATGCGGGGGCCTGAATCCGTCTCGTGGAGGAATGAAATCATAGGAAGTTCTTTATAATCTCCTCCGAGAAATCAATTGCAGATTTTAATATAATGTCATCTTGCGACAATCCGGAATGAAGAAAAAATAGCTCCTTTTCACATAAAGTTCCATTTCTTAAACCGGCATAGTCAAGATAGGAAGAATAAGGCCACCCTGACAGATTATTCACAAGTTCAGCCTTAAGTGGATTTTGATGGATGTAAAAAAAGCAACTCCCCAGATAACTTTCCTGCCTGCCATTAATTTCTTCACGAAGAATTTTACATCTTGTTTTTTGTTGAAACAATGACCCGATCGTTCCATTCTGTTTGTTTATCGCCTGCGCATAACTGCTTAACAGAATTCCCAACCGGTATGGCAACTCCTGCATTCCTTTTCCTCCAAACGTTTTCCTTTCTGTGATGCTATTTTCGGTAGCCACTATTATAAAATGAAAATGATTTGGCATTAAACAGTAGGATATAATCTTACAAACAGGTAGTAACTGTTGTCGTACTTTCTTTAAAAAGAAGAGATAATTGGCATGGCTAAAGAATATAGGTTGCCTGTTATTTCCACGATTATAAATATGATAGAATTCATGGACGGAGAAATGCATTGAAAATGGTTATTTATAAAAATATACGAAAATCAATGCGGTTGTATCATATATTAATAGTCAGGAATGTTTAGAAATTCACCTGTGTTTTCCGCTAAAATTGATGTAATGGGATTGTCACTAACCTCGTAATTTGAATGCAGTCATTTATCGTCGCAGCGATTTTTTGAAGAATGATTGAACAAGGTTACGGTTCAGGCCGCTACAGCGTCCCGACCCCTACACCGCACATTTCTCATGATAGTTAATCAGCTCTATCGGCGTTTTTTCAAATTCAAATCCTTTGTAGTTTGCAGCAATTTCATCCAGTACCGCATCAATTTCTTCAACAGTTTTTAATATCACCAGTTTGTTGCGGTAATCTTTTATGTTGGGTAGACCTTTGAGGTAATTTGAATAATGACGACGCATTTCATTTATACCAACAACAGGATTTTTCCATTCCACTGATTTATGCAGATGTTTACGGCAAACCGCAACTCTGTCGTCAATTGTCGGGGCAGGTAGATAGTTCCCGGTTTTTAAAAAATATTTTATTTCATTAAACACCCAGGGGTAACCGATAGCAGCGCGGCCAATCATAATTCCATCTACTCCATACCGGTTTTTATATTCCAATGCTTTTTCCGGAGAATCAATATCACCATTGCCGAATATGGGTATGTTGATGCGCGCATTGTTTTTTACTTTACCAATCAATGTCCAGTCCGCATGACCTTTATACATTTGTGTCCGCGTGCGGCCATGTATAGCCAATGCCTTTATGCCCACATCCTGTAAGCGTTCAGCTACATCTTCAATATTCCTTGTATGCTCATCCCAGCCTAATCTTGTTTTTACGGTTACAGGCAATGAAGTTGCTTTAACAACCGCTGATGTCAACCGAACCATCAGATCGATATCCTTTAATACACCGGCGCCGGCGCCACGCATGGCCACTTTTTTTACAGGGCATCCGAAATTTATATCCAGGATATCCGGATTAGTCACTTCTACAATTTTTGCCGCCATCGACAAACTTTCTTCATCGCCGCCAAAGATTTGAATGCCTACCGGTCGCTCATAATCGAAAATGTCTAACTTCTTTTTACTTTTTATGGCATCGCGGATCAACCCTTCGGAAGAAATAAATTCCGTATACATCAGGTCCGCACCGTTGTCCTTGCATACGGCGCGAAAAGGAGGATCACTAACATCTTCCATTGGCGCCAGCAGCAGCGGAAAATCAGGGAGCTCTACATTACCGATCTTTACCATTTTGTTCTATTCATGCAATTGTTGGAGGGTAAATAAATCCGCGACAGCCAACTGTTAACTGCCAACTGTCAACTATTTTTGAACCTGCAAATTTATTGACAAATATCCAAGCTATGGCACACCCGGCAACAAATCGATTTACCTATTGGGGACAATTGGGCATTTTGGCAGGACTTGTGGCTGCCGGCTTGATTTGCAGCGGCATTATCCAACTAATTTTATTAACCAGGGTAAATATTGGCGACCTGAAGGACCTGGAAACTAAGATTTTTGTTCCTGAAAATGCGGGCATACTCCGCGTTGTCCAGTTTCTCAGTACGCTGATTCTTTTTTTTATACCTACTTTTCTCTACGCCCGTATCTGTCATAAAAAACCATCGAAGCACCTGGGTTTTAAACAAGCTGTTACCATACAACAGGCCGGTATAGCCGTACTGATCATGCTTGCCGCTCTACCTCTTGTCGGCACATTATCGGAGCTGACGGAAAAACTTCCCTTTTCCAAAGCAACATTTGACAGATTTAAAGCAGCAGAAGATGCATACAATAAACAGGTGGCGATTATCGGCCGCATGAATAATTTTACCGATTACCTGCTTTCCTTATTTATGCTTGCATTACTACCCGCTGTGTTTGAAGAAACGTTGTTTCGCGGGGGCATACAAAATTTATTAAGCCGCTGGTTGAAGATGCCGATACTGGCGATTATTATTACGTCTGCAGTATTCAGTGCTGTGCATGGGTCTTACCTCGGTTTTCTCAGTCGCTTTGTGTTAGGATTTGTTTTAGGCTGGATGTATTACCGTACGGGAAATATCTGGCTCAACATCATTGCACACGGATTTTACAATGGCACGGCCGTAACGCTTTTGTATGTTACAAAAGTAAATAACCCCAATGCCGATCTTTCAAAAGCGGATATGCAATTTCCACTATGGACCGGGCTGGTTTCTGTAGTTGCTTTATACGGTTTGTTTATTGTGTTTGAAAAGGTGAGCAAGTACCAGGTTGATAAACCTGGCGAAGAAGTGTTGCTGCCAGTAGAAACCAATAATCAACCATCATGGCTCAATACACCACTGCGCAACAATGATGATCTATAATGGCATTTAACTGGCAAACATTCCGCACGCGGACTTTAACAGCATTGATTTTCGTGGCAGTAATGCTGGCGGGATTGTTATGGAATCACTGGAGCTTTTTTATTTTATTTTCGGTTATACATTTTGGTTGTTGGGTAGAATACCAAAGGCTTGTTGGGTTGATCGATCCGGGCTATAAACAAATATCAACTCTTCACAAATACGGAGTGATGATCGCCGGGTGGAGCATTATGCTCTGTTTTACAAATAATGCTTACACCGTTTCGGGTTTTCACTTGAATGAAATGAGCTGGTGGCCATTATTGATCTTTTTTATTTTGATAATTTCTGAATTATTATTCGCAAAGGATAAGTTGCCCAAAAACATAGGGCATTCCCTATTTGGTTTGCTGTATATCTCACTGAGTTTGGGATTGATGATTTCATTGCGAAATGTTGGAATTGCATTCAAAGGAGATAACTATTTTTTAGATTTCGGAAGACTTTATCCCTGCTTACTGATTTTTTCCATCTGGATAAATGATACAATGGCTTACATAGTTGGTTCTTTAATTGGTAAAACGCCGTTATCAAAAATTTCTCCAAAGAAAACATGGGAAGGAACAGTCGGCGGGGCAATACTGGCAATAATTGTAATGGCCTTGCTTGGCCCAATGGTTGTGGGTGGTCGCACAAAGGATGTTGCGATGGTTGCAGCGATCGCCGCCATTGCCGGTACCTTCGGCGACCTCCTTGAATCAAAATTAAAACGTATGGCCGGCGTAAAAGACAGCGGTCACATCATGCCCGGCCATGGCGGTTTCTTAGATCGATTTGATTCTTTGTTATTAGCAACTCCTTTTGTCTGGATTTTTGTTTATTTTTTTGTTTAAACGCCCAGAACTTTCTGACCCGGACTATTCACTACTGACTTCCCGATAGTTATAGAGGCACTCTTTATTATCTTTGCCGCATGACAATACACAGGGAAGGTTTTAAAACTATTGCATGGAGCGCCATCATCTTCGGCGTTATCAATATCGTTTCATTTTACTTTATCAGTTTTTCAACACCGCTTATCAGTACATTGATTTTTTTAGTTACCCTGGGACTGTTGATTTTCCTCGTTTCTTTTTTCCGTATTCCGAAAAGAAATCTTACCACCCGGGAAGATGCTATCGTGGCACCGGCCGATGGTAAAGTAGTAGCTATTGAAGAAGTACAAGCCGATGAATATTTCAATGATCGCCGTATCCAGGTGTCCATTTTTATGAGCCCGCTTAATGTGCATGTTAACCGGAATCCTGTGAGCGGTGATGTTACATATAGTCAATACCACAAAGGAAAATACCTCGTCGCATGGCATCCAAAATCATCAACAGAGAACGAACGGCATACGGTAGTGTATAAAAAGAATGGCAGGGAAATATTGGTAAAGCAAATTGCCGGTGCACTTGCGAAACGTATTGTTAATTACCTGCAACCCGGTCAGCAGGTGGTGCAAAGCAATGAAATGGGGTTTATTAAATTCGGATCAAGAGTTGATTTGTTGTTGCCGCTTGATGCTAAAGTGCAGGTGAAAATTGGAGATACACCGCAGGGTGGCGTGACGGTGGTTGCAACGTGGTAGTGTACGGGTATTAAAATATTTCTTCCAACTCCTTCAACGTATGCACCATATACGTCGGTTGTATATGACTGGTGATGCGATGATGATTGATAAATACCTGGTCAATACCGGCATTGATAGCACCCTGAATATCTACGTCAAGCGTATCTCCCAGCATAATACTTTCTGAAGGGGCGGCATTTGTTTTCTGAAATGCATACTCGAAAATCTCTTTATTCGGTTTCAGGCTGCCCGATCCTTCTGATGTAATTACTTCTTTAAAAAATGAATCAAGACCTGAGTATTGCAGTTTCTTGTGCTGCGTTTTTTCAAAACCGTTCGTGATCAGATGAAGTTCATAACCTTTATCGATAAGATAAGTAAGAATTTCTTTCGCATATGGAAACAGGATGGTTCGTGTAGGCAATAATTCCAAAAACTGAACGCTCATGGCCTGTGCAAGTTCTTCGTCTGCAATTTTAAAGTCAAGTAAGGATTGCCGCATCCGTTTTATCCGCAAATCTTCCTGTTTGATAAAACCATTGCGATACCGCTCCCACAATCGCTCATTGTGATCCAGGTAATTCCTGTAAAATAATTCAAAATCGTTGACACCTTTTTCCCGGAGATGCAGGGTTTCATATAAACTTTCCAGTGTTGCTTTTGCATTGGCTTCAAAATCCCAGAGAGTGTGGTCCAGATCAAAAAACAGGTGACGATATTTCATTTCGGATTGCAGAATGCGGATTTTAGATTTGTAGCTGCTATTAAAGGCTGCAAGCTACAATCTAAAATCTGAAAACATGAATGTGGTTATTACCGGTGCATCAAAAGGTATAGGACGATCAGCTGCAGAAATTTTTGCAGCCAATGGCTGCAATATTTTTATATGCAGCAGGGGCGAAGCATCCTTATATAAAACCACGGAAGAGCTGTTGAATAAATTTCCCGGCGTTACTATTAAGGCAAAACCATTTGATTTATCTATAAAGGAACAGGCAAAGGAATTTGGCAAATGGGTATTGGAACAAACGGCGAAAACAGGTAATGGAAATATTGATGTCTTGTTAAATAATGCCGGCTTATTTGAACCGGGCAGTGTATACAATGAACCGGAAGGAACATTGGAAAGCCAGATTGCCGTAAATCTGTACAGTGCTTATCATCTTACCAGAACTGTATTGCCCGCTATGATGAAAGCGAAAAAAGGACATATTTTCAATCTTTGCTCTATTGCATCAACGAACGCTTATAAAAACGGCGGGGCATACAGCATCAGTAAGTTCGCCATTTATGGATTCAGTAAAAACCTGCGTGAAGAAATGAAACCGCACGGAATAAAGGTGACACATGTAATACCCGGCGCAGTCTTTACGGATTCATGGGCTGGCGCAAACATTGATCCTAAAAGAATTATGGAAGCGGACGATATCGCCAAAATGATTTTTGCTGCTTCGCAGCTTTCACCACAGGCATGTGTAGAGGAAATTGTTATCCGGCCTCAACTCGGAGATTTATAGAATAAGCGTTGAGAGTTCATCTTAACCCTCAACTCCGTTCTTCAATTTTATATTCTTTTTCACAGCATCTGTTCTATTTTTAGGATAAGCTATGAGGGGTGTAATTCTATCTTTTATTTTTTTTACTGTTTCTCTTATTACTACAGCACAGGTCAGCTTTCGCACGGTTGTACCGCAGCAACCTGTTGTAGCCGGTGAATCATTTGAAGTACAATATATCATAGAAGGGGATGTGAACATTGAGTCATTTACGGCCCCGGCATTTTCCGGTTTTCGTTTAGTTACCGGCCCACATGTTTATAAAGGCGCGGTGATTGATTTGAATATTTCGAGGCCTTTAGTAAATACAGTCTACACGCTTGCTTCTGTTAAACCCGGACGCTATATCATTCATGGAGCTAAAGTATGGGCAAACGGCAATGAACTCAATAGCAGCGATGCCTTTGTCCAGGTTATTTCCAAAGAGGAAGCCTATAAATTGAATAAGCGAAAGGATGGCTCTTTTTATAGCAACTCCGAATATTTTTTACAACCGGGCGAAGATCCGATTGTAAAGATCCGGAAGAATCTTTTTATGAAAGTGATGGTGGACAGGCATACCTGTTATGTCGGTGAACCGGTGGTAGCTACGTATAAGTTGTATTCCCGGCTCGAATCAAAAAGTGATATTATAAAGAATCCCGGCTTCTATGGTTTTTCGGTACACGATATGATCAATCTGGCTGACCGCTCCCAGGCTACCGAAACAATTAATGGAAAGACATTTGATGTTCATACTGTTCGTAAAGTGCAGCTGTACCCATTGCAGGCCGGAACTTTTGTGGTGGACCCGATGGAAGTTTCGAATAAAGTGGAATTTTCGCGAAGCGAAGTAAATAAAAAAACAGAGCAGGAGATAATAGAAGGTGTACTCAACAACCCGGCTGATGTTATACATGATAATACGGTAGTGTATGAAAACGAAGTAAAGACGGAACCGGTACCTGTAATTGTAAAACCTTTACCAGCTAAAAATAAAACAGATTCGTTTACGGCAGCTGTTGGTGATTTTTCTATTCATGCGTCGCTTGAAAAAAATGCAATGGCAAAAAATGAACAATGCCATCTTATTGTTGCCATTACCGGCAAGGGAAATTTTACACAGATCAATGCGCCGGTGATCAAATGGCCGGCAGGTATTGATGCGTTTGAACCGGTTATCAAAGATTCGATCGACAGACTTAAAGTGCCGCTGAATGGTTCAAAAACGTTTAGCTATGCGTTTGTGGCCGGTAAAGGCGGTAATTACGAATTACCTGCTGTGGAGTTTAATTTTTTTAATCCCGATACCAATCACTTTGTAAAGCTGGAGACGGAGCCATTATCGCTGCAGGTAAGTTTTAAGGAAAAGGAAAGAGAAAAAGTAATCGACACAAAAAAATCGAACCCGATACCGGGAGTTGTTTATACCTGGTTGAGTATTGGTTTGGCTGCAATGGTTTTATTGTCCGGCATTTTGTTTTGGGTAAATAAGAAGAATAAAAGAAAAACGCAGCAAACCGGTAACCATGCAGTATTAAGCACTGAACCGGTTATTTCTATTGAATCCATATTGGAAACATGCCGGATAATGCTCGTAGCCGATAATAATAATTTTTATAAAGAGCTGCATAACGCCACCTGGGAATATTTTCGTCAAAAAATAAAAGTATCCGGCAGCACAATGAATAAGTTGTCTTTAATTCAGCATTTGAAACAGGAAGGGATAGCGGACGAGATTGTAATTAAATTGATAGAAATTATGGGGCAATGTGAAACGGTGATGTATACGGATTCAATCCCGCTTTATTCGAAAAAGGATTTATTTGCCGATACGAAAACGGTATTGAGATATATAGATAGTCATCTGAAATAAGTTTCTATTCTGAATATTTATAGCCCACTCCCCTTACGGAATGAAAATATTTTGGATTGCGGCTGTCTTCTTCAAAGTATTTCCGGAAGCTGAGAATAAAATTATCAATGGTTCTTGTGGTAGGATACACATTGTAGCCCCACACAGCCTGTAAGATTTTTTCCCGGGGCACTACCTCATTTTTATTTTCAATCAGCAGTTTAAGGAGCATGGTTTCTTTTTTACTTAATTGTACTGTTTCGCCCTTTTTTGTTTTTGCTTCCTGCGCTTTGAAATCGATTGTATTGTCGCCAAAACTGTAGGTATCACCCACTGTTTCTTTATCCTGCATTTTTTTATTC
>Ga0207645_10002013_pt1 | contig 16324 bp, 17 predicted proteins | sample KBSM53metaG_FD_184331 | JGI IMG/M metagenome (GOLD analysis project Ga0207645, IMG submission 184331) | Miscanthus rhizosphere microbial communities from Kellogg Biological Station, Michigan, USA - KBS M5-3 metaG (SPAdes) (version 2) | ecosystem: Host-associated > Plants > Roots > Rhizosphere >...
CACCAATGCTAGTGGTGCGCGGGTAGCCTTGGAAAACAGCAACCCTTACGGCGGCACTGCCGGTAAAGCGATGCAATCGCCACTGTTTTTGACGCCACTATTTAATTTGTTCGGACAAAAGGTCAAAAATACGGCCGACGTAAGTGTGAGTGCAGTAGCAGTGAATCAGGCGCTTCCCGGTCTGCCGATCGTCGTTGTGCAGAATAAGTGTAATCAAGTTGGCGATGTGATATTGGATTTTCAAGCGGGCGGCAAAAGCACCGCCGGTTGGGAAACCTACCAGATAATAAATGCCAGCACGGACCAGATTAGAGAGCTATGGGACAAATTGCCCTACTGTGCAGGCCAGCCGGCTATTGATACCGGCTATTGTGGAAATATTGCCAACGGCGTGAACTCCACTATTTTTAATCAGAATCTCAAACCCATGTTCAAAGCCGATCCTTCGCGATGCTATTTGATTCCAGTGATACCAAATGGTGGGAACTTGAATCAGTGCCAAGACATTATTGACTGGGCGCAATTTTGTCCGGCACAAGGAAACAATACAGCCGACGCGTTTCCCAGCCAGGGCGCCTTAAAAGGAACGGTTACCTGTGGTCAAAGCCCCTGGACCTCACGGGATACACAGTGTTACGTCCAGCGTTTGGTTCGTGACAAAACTTCCGGCATGTAGCCAGATCTGTCGAACGTCTCAGTCGTCATTTTTTGGGGATTTATTAAATCGAGCATTTGGGAATGGCGGATGTTGGAAAGAGGTGTGGTGCTGAAGAAATACTGCCGTGAAAGACTGCCTGCGTACCGCGCCCCGAACGCGAGTACCAGTAACTGGCAGAACGCGCCATGGGCATAGTAAAGAGCATCGGACTACCGGAATGCTCTTGGAGACCACTGAGTTATCGTCTCAAAAATTTTACTTTATCACTCTGTCCGCTCTCGCCAGCATATTGGGTGGAATCGTGAGGCCAATCTGCTTGGCGGTCTTCAGATTAATCACCAGCTCGAATTTCGTTGGCTGTTCGACAGGAATGTCCGTGGGGCTCGTCCCTTTAAGGATTTTGTCAACATAGCGAGCATGGATCTTTCCCGTCGTTGCTATAACCAGGTCCGTATGCCATCAAGCAGCCATTTTCGGCGTAATCAGCTCCGGCAGCGGCTTTTTTTGCAGCTAAAGCAGCGTTAGTCGTAACCGCCACAAAAACTTCGGGCTTTTGCCCGACCACCTCAGCCGCATGTTCAGGAAGACGGTCAAGATCGCGGCCTTCGTGACGCGTTTCGATGAGAATGTTCTGTCATTCGATGTAACCATGATCGCGCAGTGCCTGCCGAAAAGCGTCCAAACGCGGTGCGTCGGCAGTAGCCGAAACGCCAGCCAGATAGACCACAGATTTGATTCGGTGGGGCAGGGCAGGGTTGAGCGACTGGTTTTTGATTGAGGTCCTTAAATCCGTGTGGGCTGGAAGCGATGTGCCACCGACTGTGAGGTAGCCGTCGCACCTTGCGGTTGTACATTTTACAATAATCTTGCCCGGCATAGGCTTGCCCGCGCGTCGAGGGATTCACAACCGTCAAAACGATGGCTTAATATCCTGACCAGTGCGCAAAATACGAAGTGGCACTTTTACAAATCAAAGTTGAGGTTATTCTGAAAGCATGCCAGGAAAATGCTCACAGTGTGGCTCGAAGACTCACATAGGCCGAACGACAATACAAACAGACATCATTGAAATCCAAAATATCCCTTGCACGGCATCCGAGGAATGTGGACAGGAAGAGATCGGGCAGCGGGTTCAGAAAAGCATTGATAAGGTTCTCGAACGTGCGGGCAAAGGAAAACTGAAAACGCGTATCGTCGTAATATGAGTTTCCGACTGTAATTGGTCTGCGAGTCTTCTGATGTGCGGCTTTTATCGTGCGCCGTTACTAAATACATGAAGTTAAGAGAACGGTCGCTGCTGATGAGCATTGACTAAATCCGGACGGCTGCGGCGCAGGTGGAGGTGACTTTCGGAGGAGATCACGCATCCAATTGAGTCCCCATTATTATTGCGGTCGCAAACCCAAGCGGGTGGGAAGCGGCAGAAGCGGGATGCCAAACTGTGCGTATTCTTTTCGGTCGGCCGCAGCGAATTAAACGTCTCTATCTGGAGTTTTAGGAATTTAAGTTGTCTCGCACGCAGGAATTTGCCCTACGCTGCTCATCAAACGATGAGACATCGCATCGCGAAATCGTCCGTCAGCAATATAATTTCAGTCCGCCCGATACCACGACTGAACGGGAAGATTATTCTGTGGATCTCGATAGCGTGACCAATCTTGAACTGCTGATTATTCCGGATATCAGCGGCGGACATGCGCGCGCAAGCCTTGCAAACTGCGCATTGGGTCGAATACCACTACCCCAAACGAACGCTCGAATTAATGTCCGCAGCACTATCGTGCGTTGGGACCTCATCCACGGCGGCTGAAGTTATCAACGATTGTCCATTAGCCGACCGGTTTCGATCTATTTCGGATTTTGATTATCGCATGGCATTCCGGTTGCTCTGCTGAGTAATAAAGCGGCGAAGCTGGCGCCGCGTGCCGGAAACGCCGTCAGTCATCTCGAGGACACGGTCATGAAACTCAGGAGCCATCCTTCAATGACATACCAAGGGGTTCGAAACTGGCCACCCGTATGGACTCGCGAATTTGGTCCAGAGACATATGCCGCAGGGGAAGTAGGCACTTTAGAGGAGGTGCGCCGTTCCGTACTCGACAATCAATGCTATCTGGCTATTCAGTACAATGGGAGCCGATATGTAGGGTTTCTACAGTGCGACGATCGTGAATTTTTTGAGAAGGTCTATCACTCTCTTATGCAAAGCTGCGGTCAGCCCATTCACGCAATTGGTGAACTCGATTTTGATCTCAGTTAGGAGTCGCAGACCTCGTCCGCCGATGTACTCGAATTTTGTCTTATCGTAATGCAAATAGCGAAATTTTGAGGAGAAGCATCCGCTTGGTTGACGATCCTTCTTTGCCTATTTGTTTCTAAGTTAGTCCGCTGTGTTACGTGGTTGCGTTATCGGTTTGAGCGAAGTCTTCTGCACCGACGACACATACTCTTTCCACGGGCCCATTCGCGCGCAAACTAACCCGGACGGCGTGCGAAATTCCACACAATCTCAGTAAACTATTCCTTAGATTTCCTTCAGCCTATGGATCGAATGGTTTAAGCGCTTTAGGAAAGAGAAACGTAATTTCATTGTTTTTTCCTGATCCTGGCTCACGGCATAGCCCTTGCCCTGCTGGTTGCGATTCTAGTCTGACTGTGTCCATCCCCAAAGCGCTGAAGATTGCCTGACAAAGAACCGGGCGGTCTTGTAACCGTCCAATTGCCAGCGGCTTGAAATTCGCTCTTGGTCTCAATGTAAGATGGAAATGGCAAGTGGGGAGCACATTCAATATCTGCTACTTACACGTGCGACTACATCGATGGGTTTCAGTCGCACAGGCGCGTTAACTACCGATTTTAAGGTAAAACCGCGATTGGTTGCACCTCCATAATACTTTGAGGTCGTGCCAGGTGACTCACTTCGATGAATGTCATCGCAGGAAAATTTTTCTTGAAGACGTCTTTCGCCATTTTCTGAAATTGAGGCGTGTAGCGCAGATCGGTAAGAAATACGCTCATGGATACGATATCGTCGAGATTGCCGCCGGCCTTGGCGAGGGTATTGGCGATCTTTTCGAATACCGCTTTAAACTGGGCATCGAAATTGCCCAGATCCGCATCGGGACGCGGCTGGCTTGCAGTATGACCGGCAAGGAATAGCATGGTGCCGCCTTTCACCTTAACCGCCGCCGAGCGGGATTCCTGGCCTTGTGTGTCGATGAATTCCTTTTTGAGCTCCTGCGCCATACCAACGGGCGCGATCGTCAAAATCAAAACCACTGGTAGTAGCTTCCACATTTTCATCGTTTCCATTGCTCTGTCGCTCCAATACTCCGGCACTCCGATGTTCCTCAATCGTACAGCACGGCGATTGCTTGGATCTCGAGCAGAGCGCCGGGAGTGAGTAGTTTCCGTGCTTCCATGAAAGCGCTCGATGGATATCCTGTCTTGAAGACTTCCTTACGCATATCCGTAAAGGTTTCTCCCCACCGACGCTCCGTTGTGTAGACGGTCATTGTCACAATGTCGTCGAGCGAGCCGCCCGCTTTGGCCATGATGCGCCGCATGTTTTCCCAGGTGGCGCGGACCTGGCCGGGAAAATCTCCGGGTGCCAGCAGCGCGCCTTTTTCATCGGTCGGACCGACGCCCGAGAGAAATACCAGCGTCCCGCCTTTTACTTTCACTGCCTGAGAATACGCCGACTGCGGGACCGGAATGACCATCTCTCGGTTCTGCGCGTAGATCGGCTGAAACACCGGCGCAAAGTAAAGGACGACAAATACTGCGAGTCGTTTTGCAGCCGTCATCTTGCTATCAGAGCTCGATGCGCCGCCTCGATGTTGTTGCCCAAGCGGTCCTGACCTTCCCAATCTTCGGTGCCGGGAATTTTCAATTCCTTCTTAATCTGGTCGAGTGATTTTCCTTCTTTCACCATCTGTCTTACTCCCTCCATCAGTTTGCTGTAGTAGTTTTCCATGTCATCGAGGATTTTTGCCGTGCCCGGATTGCCGTGTCCGGGGATGACGACTTGCGGGTTGAGCGCTTTCATCATTTTGATCGCGCTCAGCGTATCGGGAATGCTGACGAATGGCCGGTGGTTACCGAAGCGTTTGACTCCGACCGAAGCGGCGGTAAATAGCACGCGTTCTTTGGGTAGCCAGATCGCGGAATCCGCCTCACTATAAACGTTTTTCAAAATAATAAAGCTCCATGGTGCGCTCGTCGACATTGAGAGTCATTCGGTCATGATATTCAATATGCGGCGTGATCAGCCGAAAACCTTTGAACGCGGCGCGCATTTCGGGCGATGTCGCCATCTGCTTCTCAATGCGTTCCGGTTTGAATGCTTCCGATTCGCTCATGGAGGCGGTTGCTCCCGCATGCGCGATGACCACGGCGGGCGGTGAAAAAACAAAATCGCCCATCGCATGATCAGGGTGCGGCTCAGTATGTATGACAATTCGCACCGGCTCCGCTGTGAGCTTCTTCACGGCAGCCATGACAACGTGCGAATCCTTTGGACTTTGCCGGTATCTGATCAAGACCACACCGTCTTGCGTCAGGACAATTGTGCTGTTCGCTTCATTTAGCACGGCTGCATACACATAAATCCCTTCGCTCACCTTTTTAAACTGCGGTCCGAGGTCCTGCGCGAACAGGCTTTCTAAGGCGCCGAAAAAGAAGATCGTGGCGAGGACGATAATTAGTTTCGTTTTCATAAATCCTTTGCCCCGATTACCTGGTTTCGACGTCTGCTCAGGCGCCGAATGCTACTGCCAAAGCGAAATGAGCTTCAAGTTTATAGCTGGGTACATGCTGGAAATCGAACGACGGTGAACCTACTAGGAAATCCCGGCACGTGTCAACTTATTCGATGCGATCTTCCTGATAAACGTTTGCGGGCTGGGCGATCAAACAAGCCTGTCTCACTGCCTCAATTAGACAGGCAGGTGATACCCGCCTTTTTGATGGATTGACTTAAACGTTTGCCTATGAAAGTAGGGACGAAGTTTCTTGGCCGTGAGCGCGGGAGGGTGAATGATCAATTGGCTTTGGCTCGGCTCGGCGATGTTGCTTTGTCTGCAATGGATCTTTGTGCACTTTGCCGGAATTCACCTGCCGCCTCACCTGCAAGCATTGACGTCGGGAGTCGCGATCTTCGGTGCGGCATTTGCCCTGTCGTGGGCCGCAGAACTCTCGCAAAAAGACATTCCGCAGGCGTTGGCCATAGCTCTGTTGGCGCTCATTGCTGTTTTGCCCGAGTACGCGGTCGACATGTACTTTGCTTGGACAGCGGGGAAAGATCCCAGCTATGCGGCTTTCGCCACCGCCAATATGACCGGCGCGAACCGCTTATTGATCGGCGTCGGATGGGCGGCTGTGGTGTTGACATATTGGTTTACAACCCACAAGAGAGCCGTCCGGCTCGAGCCAGGACACAAAATCGAAATTTTATACCTGGGAGTGGCTACGCTTTACTCCTTTTTGATTCCTCTGAAAGGGCAACTCGATCTTTCTGATGCGGCCGCGTTGATTCTGGTTTTTATCTTTTACATGCGCGCCGCGGCAAAAGCCGATCACGTCGAACCGGAACTCGAGGGTCCGGCGGCAATGATCGAGGGCTGGGGTGCGGCGGCGCGCCGGGCGATGACCATCATCTTCTTTTTCCTGTCCGCATTCACGATCTTCATTGCTGCCGAACCGTTTGCTGAAGCACTTCTCGCCACGGGAAGAGAGTATGGCATCGAGGAATTTGTGCTGGTTCAGTGGCTGGCGCCCTTGGCCTCGGAATCACCTGAATTCATCGTTGCCATACTGTTCGCTTTAAAGGCGCAGCCGGGTATCAGCATGGGCGCGTTGTTATCATCGAAGGTCAATCAATGGACATTGCTGATCGGCATGATTCCCGTCGCTTACGCCATCTCGGCAGGTCAGATTACGGCCATGCAAATGGATCCGCGCCAAGTGGAGGAGATGTTTCTGACCGCGGCGCAGTCGATTTTTGCTGTCGCGGTTCTCGCGAATTTGTCGTTTTCAGTGCTGGAAGCGGTGATGATTTTTGTGCTCTTCTCGACCCAACTGCTATTGCCCGACCCGCAGTTCCGATTTTACTATTCGTTCTTGTACGTCATCCTCGCCGTGGGTTTAGTGCTGCTTAAAAAGGATGCGCGCGATGGGTTGTGCAGTTTGCTCTCGCGCTCCGCTCTGGGATCACACGCCGTCGACAAAAGCTGAGGTGATTTGGGCGCTAGGCGATTGGGTTGCTGGCCGAGACCTCAGTGTTTGGCAACGGCTTTCTCTTCCTTGATGTTTTCGTGGATCAAACGAGGTACGCCACCGCAGGTAAAGCAACGCGGCGGCTCATATTTGGTCTCGCCCTCGGGATAGCGCATGAAGCGCCGATAAAACGGTTTCTCGGTGCCGACATAGTCATCGTAGTAGAAGGCGAGTTTACCGCACTCGCTGCATTGCAGATATTTTGCCATGGTTTCCTTCCGTTAAAATCAGAGTGGTCCGGATCCCGCTGCTTTTACCGGCGTAATAGACTCGTCACGCCAATGCCCAGGAGCATAGCGACCAACCCAGATTGGGTCAACACGGTTACGCTGCGTCACCGGTTGAGAAATCGTGAATTTTATTGCATTGCTAAGGAAACAGCGTAAAGCTCGTCAGCGGAGCTCTTAGAAGTCTATCAGGAGGAAAAGTTTATGGCGATTAAGCTCTTTCAGTCTCAAACATCGATGTTTTGTGAAAAAGTTCGGATCGTTCTGGCGATGAAAAAAGTGCCCTATGACATCATCGATGTACGCAAGGACGACCGCAAGTCTTTGATCGAATATACCGGCCAGCGAAAAGTTCCGTCCGTGGACTACAATGGGGAGTGCGTTATCGATTCAACGGTGATCTCTGCGCGTCTCGAGAAAGACTATCCTAGCACTAGTATTTATCCGGAGGGCGCGGCCAATAAGGGGCTCTGCCTGGCGCTGGAAGATTGGTCCGATGAAGCGCTGATCCATGCGAATCACGCGATGCGGCGCGCGGAAACGCCCGAGGCGCGCAAAAAAGCTGAAGCGGAATGGGATGTCCATTTCAACACATTGGATCTGCTCTATTCCGGGAAAAAATTCGTCTTCGAGCGGATGACCATTGCCGATGCGGCGATCTTCTCGCAGCTTCACTATCTCTATACAACCGTAAAATACGAAGTTCCGGCTAAATACAAAAATGTCCATGGGTTCATGGAGAACATGCGTCAAGCACTCAAATTGAAATCACTCGCCGATAGTTTTGAGGCCCATTCCTTGTAATGGCATGGTGCGGCATGTCTCGGGACGTCATTATTCCTCGTCTCGGTTCAAGCGACGAAAGCGATGAGGTCCGGGTGCTCCGCTGGCTAAAAGAGCAAGGTGATGAAGTTCATAAAGGCGAAGCCATCGTCGAAGTCGAGACCGACAAGGTCAACGTAGAAGTCGAGGCTCCTGAAGACGGAGTGCTGCGTGAAATTTATGCCCAAGAAGGCGAATTCATAAAGTTCGGTGCCGTGGTTGCATCCATAGACAAGCCGAGTTGAGACATTCAATGAGCGGCGCCGTATTCACCGATAAACATAGCTCAGAAGTTGACTGAACGCTTAGGTCAGTCCGCTGTTTCTTGATACCCGATTGCGTACACGCCAATTCTTTCCCTGGGATTCCCGCGCGGGATGAGCTTTCGCTCGTCAATAAAAACGATAATCAAGTCGACGAAGCGGGAAAGCTGATGGAAGAGCGCTTCTCGGTTCTTCTGTTGCGAACGGTTCTCGTCGGTTGCCTGCTCGGGATCAGCGCGACGGTTTACTTTCTATTTGGTCTCGCCGGTTACGTCCATAGTTTTTGGGTCAATACGAGCGTCGTTGCTGCATTAGCCTTCGGCGCGTTATTTTTTTTCGCGAAATTTTTCACGATTCCAGGGCATACGAATTGGCTTGGCCGCTTCCTCTGGGCAGCGACTTTGATTCTGATCGTTACGCAAATTGCACTCGGCCTCCTGCCGCCTACCAGCCGCGACGAGCTGACCCATCATCTGGCAATTCCAAAGCTCTACGCCAATGCGGGGCGAATCATCGAGGTGCCGATTGCGCCCTACGCTTACTATCCCATGCTGCTCGACATGCTCTACACGCCCTGGGTCTATTGGGGCTATGATTTTGTTCCAAAATTAATTCACGGTTTGTTCGCGGCGCTTACGGGGTTGTTGCTGTTCGCATACTTGGGTCGCCGACTAAATACCGTGTACGGGCTTCTCGGCTTGTTCCTTTACTTATCGATGCCCGTTATAGCGCGACTGAGTCACTGGGGCTATATCGACCTCGGAATTACGTTTTATACCACTGCGTCGCTCCTGTGCTTGCTCGCCTGGCGCGAGCAAAGAGATCGGTTGTTCTGGCTCAGTTGCGCCGGAGCTTCACTGGGTTTTGCGCTCGCGACCAAGCCCAATGGATTGCTCGCCGCACTGGTGATCGGCATGCTCTTTCTGCTCGTCATCGTGCGCCAGCCGCGTCGGCGATTCGCCGAGACCACCACCGAAATCGCATTGTTTCTCGGCCTGACGCTCTTGCCGTTTCTGCCTTGGGTCGTCAAGAATTGGGTCCAGACCGGAAACCCGTTTTTTCCTCTGTTGAACTCATGGTTCTTGTCGAACACGGGCGCGACCAGCGCGACGCCAAGTTTCGGCGGGGTTGGCATCCTGCGAAAACGGCATTGGCTCTATGACGAGAGCCTCGCGCAGATTCTCGCTTTACCGTTGAGGATTTTTTTTTCCGGTCAGGACGATCATCCGCAGTTCTTCGACGGCGTGCTGACGCCGGTTCTCATCGTATTCCTGCCATGGGCGTTCAAAGGTAAGTGGCTGGAGGAGAAAAAGCTCCTCGCTGCATTCGCCGCGATCTTTCTGTTCTACGCGTTATTTCTTGTCGATATGCGTATACGTTACATCCTCTCGATCGTTCCACCTCTCATTATTTTGGCCGTCTACGGCGTTTTTAATATTTATCTTAATATCAAACGCCCGATTTATCTGTTTGTGGTTGTTCTGGCGGTGGGCGTTTGGCAATGCACTTATACTTGGCATTATTTTCGAGAAGCGAGGCCGATTGGTTTTCTCTCTGGCGCTGAAACCCGGGGGGCCTATCTCGATCGGATGCTGCCCGACTACAGCGCGTTCCAATACATCAATCACTCGACGCCATCGACTGCGCGAATTTATCTTCTCTTTGTTGGCCGGAGGGCGTATTATTGCGATCGGAACTATTTTCATGACGGCGGTGATTTGCCGTGGTATTTACTCACTGCCATAACCCGAGCTCAAAATGCCGATCAGATCGTTCGAGCGATGAGGGAAAGAAACATTACGCACCTGATCGCGCGTGAGGATCTGCTCGCGACTTTTTTGGCCCACAACCTGAGTCCGAGCCAAGCGGCCGTGTGGAACCAATTCGTCCAGACCCGGCTCACGTTGATGTTTCGAGACCGCGGCCACGCGGTCTATCAACTCCATGGCTAGCCATTGCGCCATCTCGATCATTATTCCGGTATATAACGAAGCCGAGGTTTTGCCGGAGCTGCTCGATAAAGTCCACGCGCTCAATCTCGGACAGACGGAAGTGATTGTTGTCGATGATGGTTCCAGCGACGGCAGCGCGGAGACCGCGCTCAATGCCGGCGCGAGCGTTGTGCGCCATCCTTATAACATCGGCAATGGTGCCGCCGTGAAGAGCGGCATCCGAGCAGCGCGCGGACGATTGCTTGTTCTGATGGATGGGGATGGGCAGCACAAACCGGAGGACATTCCCAAGCTGCTCAAGGATTCCGGCGAGTATCACATGATTGTTGGCGCGCGCAGCAAAGGCTCTAAACTGAGATTTCACCGTTATGCGGCGAATCTGCTCTATAACTTGCTCGCCTCTTACGTCACTAAGTTTAGAGTCCAGGATCTCACCTCCGGGTTTCGCGTCCTGTCGCGGGAGCACGCGCTCAGTTTCCTCGATCTTCTGCCCAACACGTTTTCATATCCGACCACCTTGACTCTGGCATTTCTCCGCTCCGGGTTCGCGGTCAAATATGTGCCGATTCAGAGTCTGTACCGTGCCGGCAGCAGCAAAATCAGCCTGCTCACCGATGGCATTCGTTTCCTGCTGATCATCACCAAGATCGCGACGTTATTTTCGCCGTTTCGCGTGTTCTTGCCGGTGAGCTTGTTTTTTTTCGTCGCGGGTCTGGGCAACTATGCCTATACCTATTTCACCCAGAATCGCTTCACCAATATGTCAGTGTTCGCGCTGACCACCTCGGTGATTATTTTCATGCTCGGCTTGATCTCGGAGCAGATCGCCTTGCTCCGCATGGAGCGACGCGGACCTCCCGTCGAGTATCGCGCCGAAATCGATCGGTAGTGCCCCATCCGTCTCATGACTGTAGCTCGCGAAGACGTACGACGTTTTTACGATGAGGTGTACCATCGCCATGGGCGTGAATTGTCTCGCGTGCCGGGTCATCTCCGACGTTTGGCGCGCCGCTTGGGGCCGTGGCAAAGGCAAAAAGTTTTGGATATCGCCTGCGGCCAAGGCGAGTGGTTGCGCTGCGTAAGTGCGCTCGGAGCTGCGAGCGCGGGCATCGATATTTCTGCGGTAGCGCTGGACGTGTGCAGAGAATACTTGCCCAGGGCCGAGCTTTTTTGCGCCGCTGCCGAGCAGCTCCCGCTCGACAATCAGCAGTTTGATTTTGTTTCCTGTCTCGGCGCATTGGAACATTTTCCAGATCCCCGAGCCGCTCTCCTTGAAATGGCTAGGGTTGCCAAGCCGGGCGCCCTTTTTTTGCTTCTGGTGCCCAATGCTGGGTTTTTGCCTCGGCGGTTGGGCCTCTACTCCGGCACCGATCAGGCAAAGGTTCGGGAAGATGTTCGCGCACTGCGTGAGTGGCAGCAACTCTTCGAATCTGCAGGGCTTAGAATCGTCTACCGTTGGCGCGATTTGCATGTGCTCTCGGCGGGCTGGATTTGTTGTGGGCCGTGGTACCACTGGCCGCTGCGCGCGGCGCAAGCACTGGCGCTGCCCCTTTGGCCGCTCACCTGGCAGTATCAGGTTTATCATCTGTGTAAGCTCAAATCGTAGTTTCTTGTCAGAATGGAAATTCTGGTCGTCACGTGGAATTATCCGCCGCGGCGCGGCGGCATCGAAAATCTCATCGGTAATCTTTGTCGCGAGCTTAGAAAGAAGCATTCCGTGAAAGTCGTTACGACATACTCGCCAGCGAGCAGTTTTTCCGAAGTCGATGTTTTCCGCGCGCCGCTGCCTGGGTTATTCAGCTTTGCTGTTTATGCCCTTTGGCGCGGAACCATTCTGTTAGCGCGCAACAGGGAAATCACTGTCGTGTTCGGCGGCAGTGTTTTGGTCACGCCGCTGGTGCTGCTTCTCGCTCGCGTGTTCGGCAGGCGCGCCGTCGTGCAAGCACACGGGTTGGATATCATCTATCGAAGTTTTTTTTATCGTCAGATTTGTGTTCGCTGGTTGCAACATTGCGATTACGTCGTCGCCAACAGCGGTTACACCGCTGGATTGGCGCAAGCGAGAGACATTCCGCAGGAGCAGCTCGCGATCATTCCACCAGGGGTCGATCTGGATCGTTTCACTGCGTCGGCGGATGTGGATATGATTAGACGGAGCTTTTTCGTAGCAGGTCGAAGAGTCATTCTCTTCGTCGGCCGCTTGGCAAGACGAAAAGGCGTGAAGGAATTTATTGAAAATTCATTAGTTCAAATCGCTCGGGAAATGCCCGAGGTCTGTTTTTTAGTGGTTGGCGACCATCCGGCCGAATCACTGGTGCATTCCGAAAACATCATTGGTGAAATTCAAGCGGCGATTACTCAATCGAAGATTACGGAGCACGTGCGTTTACTCGGTTCGCTCAGTGATGGTGACATCATTACGCTGTATCAGATATGCGATGTGGTTGTGTTGCCGGTGTTGGATCTCAACGACGATGTGGAGGGATTTGGCATCGTTGCATTGGAAGCCGCGGCCGCCGGTAAGCCCGTTGTGGCGACGCGCGTCGGCGGCATTCCGGACGCCGTGGAAGACGGTAAGAGCGGTATCCTCGTGGCGGCTGGCGATTACACAGGATTGAGTCGAGCCATCACCGCCCTTTTGAGGGATAGCGCGTTCCGCGTCGCATTGGGAGAATTCGGACGTTGTCGTGTGCGCGAAAAATTTTCCTGGTCGGCGATTGGTCGCCGCTACGAAAAGCTCATGTCGGAAATCGGATCGTCGGCCAGGAGTTGTTGAAAGAACGCGCTTAGCCGCCGCGCAGAGTCGTTCCAGGAGGGAACCGGAATTTCGACTACGATTTTGTGCTTCAACTGACGCCGGATCGCCTGAACAAGGCTGACCGGGTTCTCAGGTTGAAACAAACACTCGGGATAGTTTTTCAGAAGTTCAGTCATCGATCCCACTCGGGCGGCGACCAAAGGAGTGCGGCAGGCAACGATCTCATACGTCTTTTGCGGGAAGCTGATCTCCCCTTGGGGCGAATCCCGGTAACAGATCACAGCCAAATCCAGCGCGTTCAGGAACTCCGCCACATTTTGATGCGGCAGATTAGCGAGATCGTGCACTCGAACTCCGACGGGGATCGCCAGCCGGGGGGGGCGCGGGCCGGCGAGGGCCAGATGAAGGTCGTCGATTTCGTGCGTGAGCGCTCGAAATGCTTGAAAGAGTGTTTCGATTCCGCGGCTTTTATCCAGTGCTCCGGCTGTACCGATGATGACTCTGTCAATCGGCAAGCCGAGGCGTTCCCGGCAATCGTTCTTGTCGCGCGGGCCAAATAAGTCTTTGCGAATACCGTTCTCAATGACAGCGGTCGGTTTTGTCCGCGGGCAGGATCGCTCCACGTGCGCCGCTAATCGTGTGCTGAACGCGGTGACGCCGTCGGCCGCTTTTACGGCTCGGCGGAAAGCCGACAACACGCCCGGAATTTTACTCGCGCTAAACGCTTCGAAGTTATCGTACAGATCGATCACATGTCGCGCAGTTGTCCTTTTGGCGAGCCATCTCCCGAAGATAGCATGATAAGCATCTGAGCAGGCCCAAATGATGTCGGGACGAAATTGTTGCGCAATTTCTAGCGCGCGGTGTGCGTACCGCTCTATCTGTGGAAAATAACCACGCATCAAATTGACGGAGTTCCATACGACGTGGAATTTATCCGGTTCGATGAAGTCTCCTTCAGCCCGACGGCGATAGCTTAACGTCAGTCCCTTAATTTCGTGACCGAGCGCCGCCAGTTCGAACGGCAATTCCCAAAACCGGCCGAAGTGATCATCGATCAGATCCTTCGCCATATATTGCCGTTTCGTGAGAACGAGGATCCGCAAAGCCAAGACCTCAGTGGTCGTCAATTAAGCTCGTTGAACGGAGTGGTTTGATTCAAGAGCGCTGCGCCGGCTCGCCGCGCCACCCGCCATCCCAGACGTATCGACGATAAGCGCGTGGGCAGCCACTTCAGACTCATTACGGCAACCTGCGTAAACCTTTTTAAGTCCTTCCCTCGCAGATAAGTCTCCATGTACCGCAGCCCCGTAAGAAAATAGCGAGTCTCGACGTACCCGGGATCCGACAAACGCCATCGCAAAAAATTTTCCGCGAGCTCGGGCTTGACCGCGAGTGGGTCCGTGCCGGTTTTCCGCCTGGCCCGTGCGAGACGAAACGCCAGCTCTTGAAGAGCGGTTTGTCTCGCACGAGTGCGAAAGCTCTCCTGGGTCGAGTCCAGGCGGTAATCAAGCAGCGCTTCGCCGAGATTTAAGAGTTTGTTTTTTTCCGCCAGCCGTAAGATAAGGTCGACGTCTTCAGCGCCATCCATCTGGGAGCGATAGGGCGTAGCAAGTAGAGCATCTCTTCGAATGACCAGCGTAGGGTGGATAAAAGATGTGGTGCAATAAATCTGCTTGACGATATCCTGCCAAGCGGTGGGCAACCGCGAGCGATCGAGCACGACGCCGTCGGCGTTGATGAATCTTACTTGCGTGCCGCAGCCGATGGTGCCGTCGGCTTGTGCCTTTAGAAATTCGAGCTGTCTTTGAAGTCTTTGCGGATGAGCGACATCATCAGCATCCATCCTTGCGATCCACTCAGCGGAACTGTGCCGGATCGCGGTGTTTAGGGCGGCAGAAATCCCGTGGCCGTCATTTTCTAGTAGTTGAAAGCGTTCTCCGAACAAATCTTTACCCAACTTTTCGACGGATCGCGCATCATCCACTCCGTCATCAACTAGCGTAATGCATGTTGGAGCGAGGCTTTGGTCGGCTATGCTCTGCATGCTACTGCTTAGCCATCTGCTCAAGCCGCGTGCTGGAATGACTAGCTCGATTGATGTATCCACGTCCGAAGATCATCCGAATGCGTTGAGTGGGTTGATGTGAGGTGGTCGAAGACATGGAAGTTCATGGGCGCGACGACGGCTCAATTCGGCAAGCTCCTCAAAAACCTGACTGTACTCCCTAGCGCAGTGCTGTGCCGTGTACTGCTTTGTGAATTTCCGTTTACTGGCGATTGACATACATTGTCGCCGCTTATGATCATAGAGCAGTCCGATGCAAGCCCGAGCAAATCGGTCGACTTCTCCGATACCGGTCCGAACGAGAATGCCTATATCGGAGGTAACGAGTTCGCTCTGACCGCCGACATCAGCTGAGATTTGTGGCGTTCCGGCCGCCATCGCTTCGAACGATACGAGCGCGAGCCCTTCGAAACGCGACGTGATCATCAATATAGAGCTATCGCATATCAACTGAGAGCCGTTGAGCTGAAATCCGAGCAAGTGTACTCGATTGCGCAGCCCCAGCTTCAAGACAAGCGCTTCGACGTTGCCGCGCATTTCCCCATCGCCCACCATAGCGAAATGAGCGGAGCAATCGGGGCGCCTTGTGCAAATTCGAGCCGCGACTCTGACGAATATTTCCGGTCGCTTCTCGGGGTCGAGCCGGCCCAGATACAAGACAATCGGCACCTCGTGGGACACGCCGCACAGGGAATGAAGCAAGGCGGGATTCGTCGAGGTGTTCGGTCGTGGCAGTTGAAGATCAGTACCCGCGTAAATGACTCTGAGATTGTCGCCTGCGAGCCCATAGGTTTGGGACATCTGGCGCGCCAGCTTATGATGACCGACAGTTCTTAAATCGATAGCTTCGCGTCCGACGCGAGCCGCGGGTGCATGCTTATTCCGTGGCCGCAACGACTTTGCTCAGCCGCCGCAGCGCCGTTCGCGAATACCTACACGGCGCCTACTGGGTGCTGCCGACGCTCGGCATCGTGATCGGCCTTGGGGCGGGGGCCCTGCTGTCGATCATCCCCGTCGAGCCCGGCTCGCTGATCGACAAGGTGATGTTCCAGGGCACTGCCGGCGACGCCCGAGGGGTACTGATCGTCGTATCCGCGACGATGATCACCACAACCGGCATCGTCTTCTCGCTGACGGTGCTATCCCTGCAAATCGCCTCGAGCCAATTCTCGGTCCGGCTGCTGCGCACGTTCCTGCGCGACGTGCCCAACCAGGTGGTCCTCGCGATCTTCGTGTGCACCTTCGCGTACGCCACTGGCGGGCTCCTCACGGTTGGGGAGCATGCGGGCGGGGGCGCGTT
>Ga0207645_10002019_pt1 | contig 16306 bp, 14 predicted proteins | sample KBSM53metaG_FD_184331 | JGI IMG/M metagenome (GOLD analysis project Ga0207645, IMG submission 184331) | Miscanthus rhizosphere microbial communities from Kellogg Biological Station, Michigan, USA - KBS M5-3 metaG (SPAdes) (version 2) | ecosystem: Host-associated > Plants > Roots > Rhizosphere >...
GAAGCGGGTGGTCACCGACCGCGAGGCCGAGATGATCATCGGCGGCGAGTCGTACCCGCTGCCCTACCACATCTGCCTGTCCGAGCTGCTCTACGGAGAGCCGCTCTACCGCCAGCGGCGGGTGATGTGGAACCTGCCGCTGCCGACCATGCCGCGCGCGGCCCCGGACGGCGGCAGCGACGCGCGCGATGGGGGCGCAGCGGAGGCGCCCGCTCCGCCGCCGCCGCCCGCTACTCTGCCCCCGCCATCAGCGCGACCAGACGCGGCCCGATGAAGACCCACAGCAGCGCGGCCGCGGCCAGGAACGGACCGAACGGGATCTCGGTGTAGCGCAAAGGTTGGGGCTCGGTCGCGGGGTCGGTCGCGGGCTGCCCGCGGCGCGCCCACAGGATGATCGGCAAGCTGATCAGCGATCCCAGGAATCCGCCGACGCCCAGCACGAACACCAGCGCCCGCCATCCCAGCAGCGCGCCGATGACCGCGAGCAACTTGGCATCGCCCAGGCCCAGCGCTTCGCGCTTCAGCACGTAGTAGTAGAAGTCGGCGACGATGCGCAGGACCAGGTAACCGGCGGCGGCGCCGATCAAACGATGCAACCACGGCACGTGGTGCGTGGCGAACCCCGACAGGAAGAAGATCGGGATCGCCGGCAACGTGATCACGTCCGGCAGGCGCTTGGTCTGGAGGTCGATGACCGACAGCACCAGCAGCACGCCGGAAAAAGCGAAATAGACGGCGAAGCGCGCGACGCGGATGGCCGGCACCTCGCCCGGATCCCCGGACACGAACGTGAGCCACAGCGCCGTCGCGATCACCGCGGCCAGCGCCTCCACCACGGGATAGCGGGCCGAGAACGGCTGCTTGCACGCGCGGCAGCGCCCGCGCAGCAGGAAGTACGACAGCAGCGGGATGTTGTCAGCCGCGCGGATCGGCGTGCCGCAGCTGGCGCAGCGCGAGCCGGGACGGACGATCGACAAGCCCGCGGGGATGCGTGCGATGCAGACGTTGAAGAAGCTGCCCCACACCGCGCCGAACGCGGCCGCCACCGCCGTCATGACGGGCGATGACAGAAGTGCGCCGACCTCATCCATGGGACTCAGGAGTAATGCTAAGGTTACGCCCGCTTTGAAGCGAGTTTGGGTGCTTGGTTTCGCGATCTCCGCCGTGCTCGCGGCCGCCGGCTGCAAGCGCGACCGAAACCCGGGATCGGTCCCGGCGCGGAAAATGACCGTGCTCGCCGATGCGTTGCGGCCGGACGCGTTCGCGGCGGCGTTGAAGCGCGTCGGCGGCGCACACTTTCACGCCACGGCGCGCTTCACCGTCGGGCCGTCGGGGGGAACCCCCAACGTCGTCACGACAACGACCGACGTGTGGGTCGATCGCTCGGGCAATTACCGCTTTCGCGAGCAGAACGATCGCGACGGCGGCCGTGAGGTGGTGCTGTACGGGCGCGAGCTGTCCGTTGCGCTACGCTATGGGAAGATGATCCGCCGCGTCGCCGAGGAGCCCGAACCCAGCCGCTTGCTGGAAGAGGCGCTGGGCGCGCCGTTCGCGGTGTTCGATCTGGTGGCGCGCAAGGCGCTGGTGGCGCGCGCCGGGAACGAGCTGGTGGGCGGCGCGCGCGCGACGGTGTTCGAGCTGAAGCCGGGCGACGGCCGCAAGTCGGACCCCGCTCCCTCGCGCGAGGGCCTGCAGAAATGGCGCAACGACGCGTCCATCGATTCGCTGCAGGGGCGCGTGCTGGTTGATGACGCGACCGGCGCGTTGCTGCGCTGCGATCTGACCGCGAAGTTCACGACGCCGGCTGATCCGAAGCCCGTGCAGGGGACCGTCGAGGTGAGCACGTTGCTGTCGGAGGTCGCCAGCACGGCGCCGATCGAACGGCCGAGCGCCGAGGATCTGGCGATGCGCCAGCGCACCCTCCCCGAGCAGCGCGAGCTGCTGCGCGGCCTCGGGCAGGCGCGCGCGGCCGCCGAGCCGCCGCGGCCCGGCGGACGTCCCAAGGTCGTGGTGCGTCCGGCCGCGCCCAGCGGCGCCGCGCCGGCGCCCGCCGGCAAGCCCGCCGGCAAGAAGGGCCCATGAGCGACGGCGAGCGGGACCGGCCCGAGCTGGTGGTCACGACGCGGGTCGCGGCCGACGGTTCAGACCGCGGCGTTCCGCACCTCGCCGACAACCGTCGCTTGATCGTCAAGCGCGCTCTGCTGGCGACGGCGGTGGGCGGCGTCATTCCGATTCCCGTGCTGGACGACTACTTCGCTGGTCGCGTGCGCGCCGGGATGCTGATCAAGATCGCCGAACGGCGCCACGTCGATCTGGCGCCCGGATCCGCGGACCTGCTGGGCGACCCGCGCGAGGGGACCACGGTGCGGAACGTGACGCTGTTCGCCGCGACGATGATCGCGGTCAAGCTGGCGTGGCGGAAGGTCTTCGCGCTGCTGGCGATCGGCCGGCGCGCGGAAGACATGACGACCAGCTATCAGCTGGGCATGGTGTTCGATCATTACTGCACCAAGCTGCACGTCGGCGGCGCCGTCGATCGCACGCAGGCGATGTTGCTGCGGGAGGCGATCTTCGCCGCGCTGTCGGACACGGAAAAGCACGCGTTCGTGGCGGCGTTCCGCGAGGGTGGCCGCGTGCTCGGGCGGTCGTTCATGGAAGCGCCGAACTGGCTGAGCGAGCGGATTCGCCTGTCGGCCGAGCGCTGGGCCGAGAGCGGCGGAAAAAGCACCGATCCCGATGAGGTGGCCGAGATCGGCGACGCTGCCGAAGAGGGGCGCTGGCTCGATCGCGCTGCGGCGGCGGTGGAATCCCACATCGGACGCGCCGAACAGGGCTATCTGTCGGGACTTGTGCAGGCGTTCGAGCGTCGCTGGCGCGAGGTCCAGGCACGCAAGAACAACGCGGCCGCGCCGCCGCCGCCCGCTGCCCCGTAACCTTGTTGAAACAGAAACAACAGACCGACACAGAGGAGCTGTGCGGCGCGATCATAGAAATGGCCTGCCGCGGGCTGCTTTGCTAGATTGGAACTAGGTGAAGAAGCCTCGACGCGGGTCGATCGGTAAACGAAAGGTCCAACGCAAGCAGGGCGGTTCACGGCCCGCGCAAGGATCGAGCGGGGGAGGCCGGATCCCGGTACGGGGCGCGCGGCGGTCGCAGGTCAAACCACGAGCGGCCGTCGAAGCGGCGCCACGCGCTGCACGGCCGGCGGCCGAGCTGGCGCAGACGCGCGCGCTCGCGGTCGCGGCGATGGAAGCGGCTCTGGACAAGCGGGCGCTCGAGCCGGTGCTGATCGATGTCTCGTCCATGGGCAGCTACACGGACTTCATCGGCATCGTCAGCGGGCGCAGCGATCGGCAGGTCGACGCGATCGCCGACGGCGTCTGCCAGGTTTTGAAGGCGCGCGGGCTGTACCCGCTGGGTCAGGAAGGGACCGGCAGCGGGCGCTGGACGCTGCTCGATTTCGGCGCGTTCGTGATTCACATCTTCTATCACCCGGTGCGCGAGTTCTATGACCTCGAGAGCCTGTGGATCGAGGCGCCGCGCGTGAAGCTCGACGTGCCGCCCGAAGCGACGCTGCAGCAGCCCGACGCGCTCTACGGCGCGCTTTAACGGGTGAAAGTCGTCGTCCTCGCGGTCGGCAAGCTGCGCGATCGCAGCTTCGCCGCGCTGTGCGATGACTACGTGACGCGGGCGCGCCGCCATCTGAACGTCGAGGTCGTCGAGGTGGAGGACGACGCGGCGCTCGCGCGCAAGTGGCCGGCCCAGGGCGAGACGATCGCGCTGGACGTCGGCGGCGAGGCGTGGACGACCGAACGTTTCGCGCGCCACCTGGGCGACCGCATGCTGCACGGCGGCCGCGCGCTGACGTTCGCGATCGGCGGCGCCGACGGGTTGCCGCCGGCGCTGGTGGCGCGCGCCAACCTGCGCCTGTCGCTGTCGGCGATGACACTGCCGCACCGGATGGCTCGTCTCGTCCTGTTGGAACAGATCTACAGGGCGCTCACGATCATCCGCGGCGAGCCTTACCATCATTGAGGCCGTGATAAGTTACCGCGCATGAGTATCGCGCCCCGCGTCGTTCTTGTCGTTCTCGACGGCTTCGGCGAGCGTCCCGAAACCGACGGGAACGCCATTCGCCTCGCGCGCATGCCGACGTTCGCCGGGCTCTACGAGCGCTACCCGCACGTCTTGATCGGCGCGTCCGGTAACGACGTCGGGCTGCCGGACGGGCAGATGGGCAACAGCGAGGTCGGCCACCTCAACCTCGGCGCGGGGCGCATCGTCTATCAGGACATCGTGCGCATCGACAAGGGAATCGCGGACGGCTCGTTCTTCGCCAACGAGACCCTGATCGCGACGATCGAAGCCGCCAAGGCCAGCGGCGGCACGCTGCACCTGTTCGGCCTCACCAGCCCGGGCAACGTGCACGCCTCGCTGGATCACGCGTACGCCGTCTGCGAGCTGGCCAAGCGGCGGGGCCTGACGCGCGTCGCGTGGCACGCGTTCCTGGACGGCCGCGACACGCCGCCCGCGTCCGCGGCAGGGTACCTGCGCGACGTCGGCAAGCGGCTCGCGGAGATCGGCGTCGGCGAGCTGGCGTCGGCGGTCGGCCGTTACTACGCGATGGATCGCGACAAGCGCTGGGACCGGCTGGAGGTCGCCTGGAAGATGCTGACGCGCGGCGAGGGCACCCTCGTCGACGACCTGGCCGACGCGGTCGAACGCGGCTACACGGCCGCGAAGCCGCTGACCGACGAGTTCGTCATGCCGCTGGTGCGCAAGGGACCGAGCGGTCCGCGCGCGGTCATCAAGAACGGCGACGCGTGCTTCTTCTTCAACTTCCGCGCCGACCGGGCGCGCCAGCTGACGCTGGCGCTGCACGCCTCCGACGCCGACTTCCCGCACTTCGATCGCGGGCCACGGCCGAAGCTGGCGGCGTTCGCGACCATGACCCGTTACGACGCGAAGATCGACGTGCCCGCCGCGTTCCCGCCCCAGAGCCTGGCGAAGATCCTGGGCGAGGTTCTGTCGGATCGCGGCGTGTCGCAGCTGCGCACCGCCGAGACAGAGAAGTACGCGCACGTGACCTACTTCTTCAACGGCGGGGTCGAGCAGGCATTTCCGGGCGAAGAGCGGCGCCTGGTGCCGTCGAACCGCGACGTCGCGACGTACGACCTCGCGCCCGAGATGTCGGCGGCGCCTGTCACCGACGGTGTCGTCGACGCGCTGAAGCCGGGCGGTTCGCAGTTCATCCTGGTCAACTACGCGAACCCCGACATGGTCGGGCACACCGGCAAGCTGACGCCCGCGGTCAACGCGCTCGAGACCATCGACGCGTGCATCGGGCGTATCATCACTGCGGCGGCTGCCGCGAAGGCCACGGTGTTCATCACGGCCGATCACGGCAACTGCGAAACGATGATCGATCCCGAGACCGGCCAGCCCCACACGGCGCACACGACGAATCCGATTCCCTTCATCGCCATCGCCGACGATCTGACGGGGCGCAAGCTGCGCGCCGGCGGGCGCCTGGCCGACGTCGCGCCGACGATCCTCGATCGGATGGGGATCCCACAGCCGCCCGACATGGACGGTCGGAGCCTGTTCGCATGAGCATCAGCAAGCGGCTGATCGATCTCGCGCGCTCGGAGCTGAATTCGCTGCTGGAACGCGCCGGGCGCGAGGAGGACGAAGACGATCGCGAGAACGCGCGCCCGTCCGGGCGCGGTGGCGGCGGCGCCAGCGGCGACGTCTCTCAGATGTCGGACGAGGAGTTGATGGCGGAGATCGAGCGCCGCCGGCGCGCGCGCGAGGAGGTGGACGAGGCGCTTCACGGCAAGCGGCGGCCGCCGCCGCCCCGGTCCGCGCCGCCACCGCGCTCGTCGCCACCGCGCACGGCCGCGGGCGACGACGCCATCCGCAAGGCCTACGCCGCGCTGGAGGTGCCGGCCGGCTCCGACTTCGAGACGGTGAAGAAGTCGTACCGGCGCCTCATGCGCAAGTACCACCCGGATCTGCACGCCGGCGCCCCGGAGAAAGCGCGCGCAGCCACCGACCTCACGCAGCGACTGACCCAGGCGTACAAGACGCTCGAGAAGCACCTGCGCCGCTAGCCGATCCCGCGCGAAGCGCGGGATATCGGCTACCTGAAAAAACAGTAGTCGCACACCGCGCCTGTGGCGCGGAGCGACTAGGCCGGGCCGTCAGAACGCGCGCTTGTTGCCGATCGGCGGCATGGGCTTGCCGTCCTGCCAGCGCTGCATGAGGCCGGGGAAATCCTGCATCGTCACGCCCGGCGGGCGCGGCGAGACGCCGTCCCAGTTGGTGGGGCGCTGGCGATCGGCCGCCGTCGGCACGACCAGCGATCCGACGTAGTCGGCCTTCGCGTAGACGTTCTTGATCTGCGTCCGCAGGCTCTTCACGTCGGCGGCGGCGAGCACGCCGTTCGACGTCGCCTGGTAGAACTGCACGGTCACGCGCACCGGGAAGCGCGGGTCGCGTTCGATGGTGAGGCCGTCGAGCTCCGTGTACGGGCCCAGCTCCGGGCCGTGGCCGAGCACCGCGGCCTCGACGTCCGATCGCCGGGACGGCGCCGGCTGCGCGGGAGGCGCCGGAGCGGGCGCGCCCGCCGGCCCGCCGCCGTCTCCGCCGTACGCGAGCGAATCCATCATCGGCGCGGCCATCTTGTGCGCGACGGGGGCGCGGAACTTGAGCGGCACCTGGATGATCATGAGCAGGTTCGCGTCGCCGCCCAGCGATTGCGCCGATTCGCCGTTCATCGTCACGCCCGACGCCTTGACGTCGGAGATGCGCTCGGCGGTCAGCGGCGCGCGCTGCCCGCTCTTGTTGAAGAACAGCCGCTGACCCCACGACTCCGCGCCCAGCGTGTCGCGCGTGTTGTCGACGATGGTCATGCTGGTTCCCTGACGTGTCACCAGCAGCGTCAGCACGGCCGGGTTCTTGCGCGACGACTGGTAATTGAAGATCACCGGCCAGAACGTCGCCTGGCCCTGCTGCGGGATCGGCAGGAACGTCGCCTGCGCGCTCACCAGCGCGTGCCGATCGCGCGGCGCCAGCAGCGAGCCGCCCTTGATCTTTCCCTTCGCGGGCAAGGTCATGAACTGCGTCGGCGCCGCCAGGAAGGTGCGCAGGCTGACGTAGGCGAGGTCGCCGTCCTTGCCGTGATTGCCGACCGGGATCATGAACTTGTCCAGCGCGACGTCGCCCGTCTTGTCGGAGAAGTTCTCGTACCGCATCACCGGCATCAGCGCGGTGCGCGTTCCGCCGCGCGCGTCGTCCATCTGCACCTCGATGGTGACGTCGCTGATGTTCGGACCCAGCGCCGATCCCTCCCAGCGGCCGGTGTCCTCCCACAGCACGTTCAGCAGCTGGAGTCCCGTCCGGCTCACCAGGTTGGTGGCCTGTGAATCTTCGGGCATGGCCGCGACCTTCTGTACGACGCGTGCGTACGCGCTGCGCGCGCGGGCCGCGCGCGGGATGCTGCCGTCGACGTACGACCGCGGCGGCAAGCTCCACGCGGCGGCGGTCGACGCCTGCAACAGTCCGAGAAGCCCCAGTCCCCATCCGAGCTGCAACGTACGCGAGCGGTTCGACATCGTTCGATCCTCCGGGCCCGGTACGACGCGCGTGGGCCGCCGTGGATCTGGGACGGCGCGATATCGGACATCGAAAGCCCGGTCGCGCCGGAAAACTGAGGGCCGGTCGGCGTCAGACCCGCGACACGCGGGCCGATTCCGCGTTCCGATCTGGAACCCATGTTGCTTGCACGGGGCGGCATGAAGAACGCCCTGGGTTTCCTGGTGGTCGCGCTGGCGGTCGCGTTCGCGGCCTGCGGTGGTAAGGATTCGAGCGCGGACGGTGGCCGCGGCGGCGCCGCCGGAAATGGCGCCGGCGGACGGGGTGGCACCGGCGGCGCCGGAGGGGATGCTGGATCGGGCGTTGCGGGAGGCGGGAGCGGCGGGACGACGGGCGCAGCGGGCAGCAGCGCAGGCACCTCGGGGGCGGCCGGCGACGGCGGTGGAGGCGCAGGGAGCGGCGGGACGACGGGCACGGGTGGTGCGGGCGGCAGCGGGGCGCGCGGCGGGACGACAGGCGCGAGTGGCGCGGGCGGAAACGGTGGCCGCGGCGGGACGACAGGTGCGGGCGGCAGCGCGGGGCAGGGCGGGACGACGGGCGCCGCGGGGGCGGGCGGTAGCGCGGGGCGCGGCGGGACGACGGGCGCGGGCGGCAACGCGGGGCGCGGCGGAACGTCAGGAACGGGAGGCACGGGAACGGGAGGCACGGGAACGGGCGGAACCGGCGGCACGGCCGGCGGTCGCTGCACGGCGCCCGCCGATTGCGGCGGCAGCTTGCCGACGGGGACGTGCTCGGCCTCGTGGAGCTGCGTCGAGGGCAATTGCACCGCCGAGTGCATGGGCGGACGGACCTGCACCGAGTTGCCCAACTCGGGCTGCCTGCGCTGCCCGTTGGCGTCGCCGATGTCGGAGGGGTGCGTGGGGACGGCATGCGTGTTCACCGCTGGGCAGGTCTTGGATCGCGCGCAGAGCAACGGCTGCGAGGCGTCGAACACACCGAACTTCAACACCTGGCACTGCACGGGACGGTGGGCGGTGCTCGACGGGAGCGGCACCATCTGCACGATCCAGACGGTTCCGACCGACGCCATCCGTTGGAGCGTCTCCTGTGGCTCGTGCGTGACCATCGTGACCGTCGGTCTCACCAACTAGCGCCCGGTGACGGCTGCGCCGCTCCCGGCGGCGGATCTGAGGCAAACTGCGGGCGGCGCCCGCGCCGCTCATGTCCACCGCATCACCAGATCCCGGAACCCCGGCCTCGCCGGCTCAACCACCGCCGCTGGCGGCGCTGTTGCCGCCGCCCGGCACGGGGCCCGACGAGATCCTGTCGCGGTTCATGTCGTTCGTCGCGTCGTCGGGGCTGGAGCTGTACCCCGCGCAGGAAGAGGCGTTGCTGGAGCTGATGGCGGACAAGCACGTCGTGCTGAACACGCCGACCGGGTCGGGCAAATCGCTGGTGGCGACGGCGCTGCACTTCAAGGCGCTGGTCGAGGGGCGCACGTCGTTTTACACGTGCCCGGTCAAGGCGCTGGTGAACGAGAAGTTCTTCGATCTGTGCCGGCTGTTCGGCCCGGAGCGCGTCGGGATGCTGACCGGCGACGCCAGCATCAACCGCGACGCGCCGATCGTCTGCTGCACCGCCGAGATCCTGGCGAACATGGCGCTGCGGGACGCCGCCGCGCGCGCGGCCTACGTGGTGATGGACGAATTTCACTACTACGCCGATCGCGAACGCGGGATGGCGTGGCAGGTGCCGTTGCTGGCGCTCGATCGGACGACGTTCCTGCTGATGTCGGCGACGCTGGGCGACCTGCGCGTGATCACCGAAGGGCTGCGCGCGACGACGGGACGCGAGGTCGCCGTCGTGCGCGGGCGGCAACGGCCGGTCCCGCTGGAGTTCGAATACCGCGAGACGCCGCTGCACGAGACCATCGACGAGCTGGTGAAGACCGGCCGCGCGCCCATCTACCTGGTCAACTTCACGCAGCGAAGCGCGGCCGACCAGGCCCAGAACCTGATGAGCGTCGACGTGTCGTCGAAGGCGGACAAGGAAGCGATTCGCGCCGCGCTGGACGGCGCCGCGTTCGACACGCCCTACGGCAAGGACTTCCAGCGCTTCCTGCGCCACGGCGTCGGAATCCACCACGCGGGCTTGCTGCCGAAGTACCGGCTGCTGGTCGAGCGGCTGGCGCAGAAAGGGTTGATGAAGGTCGTCAGCGGCACGGACACGCTGGGCGTCGGCGTCAACATCCCGATCCGCACGGTCCTGTTCACGCAGCTGTGCAAGTACGACGGCGAGAAGACCGGCATCCTGGGCGTGCGCGAATTCCAGCAGATCGCGGGGCGGGCGGGGCGCAAGGGCTTCGACGAACGCGGCTACGTCGTGGCGCAGGCGCCCGAGCATGTCGTCGAGAACAAGCGGCTCGCCACCAAGCAGGCGCAGGGCAAGAAGGTGGTCATGCACAAGCCGCCCACGAAGGGATACGTGCACTTCGATCGCGGCACCTTCGATCGCCTGATCGGCGGCACGCCCGAGGCGCTGGAGTCGCGTTTCGAGATCACGCACGGCGTCCTGCTCGCGTGTCTGCAGGGCGGGCGCGACGCCGAGGCGCCCGCCGGCAAGCTGCGGGCGGCGGGTTATCGCCGGCTGCTGTCGATCATCGCGCGGTCGCACGGCGGCCCGCGCCAGCAGCGCGAACAGCGGCGCCGCGCGGCCGCCTGCTTTCGCACGCTGCGCCAGCACGGGATCGTCAACGTCGTGCCGTACGAAGCCGTGCGCGGGCGCGCCGTCGAGATCAGCGCCGATCTGCAGATCGACTTCTCGCTGCACCACACGCTGTCGCTGTTCCTTGTCGAAGCGCTGGGCCGTCTGGATCGCCAGTCGCCGACGTATGCGCTGGACGTGCTGACGCTGGTCGAATCGATCGTCGAGGATCCCGACGTGGTGCTGCGCAAGCAGCTGGATCGTCTCAAGACCGAGAAGATGGCGGAGATGAAGGCGGCCGGCGTCGAATACGACCAGCGCATCGCCGAGCTGGACGCGATGGAGTGGCCGAAGCCAAACCGCGACGCCATCTACGAGGCGTTCAACGACTTCGCGGATCGCCATCCCTGGGTGGGCACGGAGAACGTCCACCCCAAGTCAGTCGCCCGCGAGATGTACGAAGGCTTCGCCAGCTTCGACGACTACGTGCGCAGCTACGGCCTCGAGCGCAGCGAGGGCGTGCTGCTCCGTTACCTGTCGCAGGCGTACAAGACGATGGCGGAGACGGTGCCGCTGCCCGCGCGCAGCGAGGAGGTGATGGACATCCTCGCTCACTTCCGCACGCTGCTGCGCGACGTCGACACCAGCCTGATCGAGGAATGGGAATCGCTCGGCCGGCCGGGAAAGCCGCGGCCCGGGCGGGCGGCGCGCCAGGCGGTCGATCCGGTCGCCGAACGCCGCGCCTTACTCGCGGCGATCCGCGCGGAGCTTCACAAGCTGGTGCGCGCGCTGTCGCGGCGGGACTACGCCGCGGCCGCCCGCATGCTGGGCGAGGCGTGGACTGTCGAACGGCTGACCGCCGCGATGGAGCCGTTCTGGGCGGCGCACACCCAGCTGCTGACCACGCCCGCCGCGCGCGCGCCGCAGCGCACGCGCATCGACGATCTGGAGCCGGGCCGCCTGCGCGTTCAGCAGACGCTGGTCGACGCCGAGGGCGACGAGGACTGGTCCCTCGACTGCATCGTCGACACCGAGGGCGCCACGCCTCGCATCGAGCTCCAGCGTATCGGGGTCTAACGCTCGACGATGATCGCCGCGCCGGCCCGCAGGTCCGCCGGCGCGTCCACGATCACCTCGTCGCCGACGCGCAGGCCGTCGCTGATCAGCACGTCGTCGGACGCATCGGCGACGACGACGTCGCGCCGCTCGGCGGTGCCGCCCGCGCCGGCGATCCAGAGCGAGCGCCGCTCACCGCTGCCGCTGACCGCGGCCGCGGGCACCGGAAACACGGCGTCGTACCGCTGCCGCGCGAGGCGCAGCGGCTGGCCCGGCACCAGCCCGAGGTTCTCCGGCAGCGCGACGTGCAGCTTGTTGCCCGCGGGGCCGTCCGATCGCTCGACCGTGCAGTCGACGAAACGCGGCACCGCCTGCGCGTCCGGCGAGCCGACGTCCGCGACCGCGCTTCCCGCGGCGCGTTCGTCCGAATTCGAGGCGCGCGGCCCCAGCCCGACCACCTCGACACGGCAGAACCCCAGCTGGCTCACCTCCGCGATCGCCTCGGCGTCCAGCTCGAACTCGCCGTGCAGCAACCGACCCTTCACCCGCAGCAGCGGCGCGTGCGCCTTCACCGGCGTTCCGACCTTGGCGAGCGTCTCGATCACCTCGCCCGGCTCGGTCGCGCGCACCACCAGCTTCGCGAGGCCGGCGTTCGTCTCGTCGATCAGGCGTTGCTTGTCGGCCAGCTTGATCTCCGCCTGCCGCAGCTCAGGCTGGTTGTTCGCCGCCCGCATGCTGTCCCGCATCTGCAGGTAGAACGCCTGTCGCGCGCGATGGCGCGCCAGCATCGCCTCGACGGGCGGCGCCCCGCGCAGCCGCCCCAGAATGTCGCCCGCCGCGAACGTCGTCCCGGGCGGCAACAGGTCGGCGAGCGTGCCGGCGCTCTCGAAGGCCAGCGTGCGCTTTTCATGATCCGTCACCGTCCCGCGCGCGGCGTACCAGCGGTAGACGGCGGCCGGCCTCGGCGTCAGGACGCGCACGCGCACGGCCTGCGGAACGCGCGCCTGATCGCGCCGCCACGCGAAGTACGCGACACCGGCCACTGTGAGCACCAGGAGGATGACGCCGATGATGCGGCCGGCGTTCGACTTCGGCTTCGCCGCCGCGGCGCCCTCGGCCGAGAACGCCGCCATCTGCACGGCGTCGGGCGCGGGCGGCTGTCGTCGCTCCGGCAAGCCCGGTGGCGCCGCGGCGCCCGGTCGGGGCGGCGGCGTCGCGTCCGTGGGCGCATGCATGAGCGGCGGCGGGGTCTTCGTGTCCGCCGGGCGGGCGGGCAGCGGCGGCGGCGTCACGTTGGCGTCGGCGGGCCCCTTCAACGTCCCCTCGAGATCGGCCGCCCAGTTATGTGCCGGCGCCGCGGGCTGCGGCGACGGTACGGGTGCCTTGAACGCCGGGAGGGAAGGCGCCTTGGGCACGTCGTTCGGCGCCGCGGGCGCCTTCGCGACGGCGGCGGGCGAGGGGATGTCGAACAGACGCGGCGGTGGCGTGAGCGCGTCCGGCTTGGCGGCCTCGGGAGAGGGCGTCGTCTCGTCCACCGCCACGTCCGACGATTCGTCTTCCAGCTTGGGAAGCGCGGGCGCGACCGGCGTCAGGTCAGGCGAATCGAGCATCGCCGCGTCGGGCGTGAAGCTCGCGGTCTTGGCGCCCTGGTCGGACATCCATTCGGCCTCCGCGCTGTCGAGCTCCGGCGCCTTCGTGATGACGGGCGCCGAGTCGGCGGGCGGGGTCGCGGCCGGCGTCGCCTCGTCCTCCAGGAAGCCCAGCTCGGCCAGCCGCCCAGCGAACTCCTTGATGCCGTCGCTGGTCAGATCGACGCCGTAGGCCGCGGTCGCCCATTCGACCACCGATTGCACCGGCTGCCCGTTGAACTGCAACGCCAGCTGGTACTCGAAATCGTAGAAGCGGAAATTCGTGCCGGTCTTCGGATCGGTCACGTCGACGCAGGCGACACCGTCGGCTTCGGTGGTGGATGCTTCCAGATCCTTGCGGAATCGGGGGCTGGCGTCGTCCATCCGGGCCCGAGCTTACAGGTAACTTTGAAACCCTGGAAGGGTTCGAGGTGGGCAACCTATAGTGCGCCTGGCAAATGGAAGGGCGGAAGACAGCGGCGCGCGCCTTCGTTCATCGCGGGGGAGGCGTGCGCCTCGCCGGCACCGTGATCGCGTGCGACGCCGCCGCCAGCACCGATCTGGTGTTCCTGTCGCACGCCCCCGCATTCGCGCTGCACGCACGGCGGGCCCTGCCGCGCCTGGGCGGCGGCCGCCGCCAGCTGCTGGCCACAGAGCTGACGCTGGCGCTGCTCGGCCCCGTGGGCCAGCGTCTCAAGGGCCACGCGCTCCCGGCAGGCTACGGCCGTCCGTTCAGCCTGGGCGACGTCCGCCTGGAGATGTTTCCCTCGGGGTTCATGCCCGGCGCCGCCTCGCTGCTGTGCGAGCAGGGTGGCCGGCGGATCGTCTACGCCGGGCCCGTCGGCGCGGAGTCAGCGGACGTGCGGGCGGCCGACGCGCTGTGCATCGACGCCACCTACGGCAGCCGCGCGACGGTGTTTCCCGCCCGGGACCAGGCGCTCGCCGACGTCGGACGGGCCGTGCGCGACGTCCTGGCGCGCGGCGGCGCTCCCGTCGTGCTCGTCGATCCGGTGTCGGTCGCCGTCGACGTCGGCGCGGCGCTCGCCGCCGATCGCATCGGGCTGTGCGCGCACCGCGCGATCGTGCAGGCGGCGATCGCGTTCCGGCACGCGGGCCTGCCGGCGCCGCCGCTGCAGCGGTTCTCGGGGAAGGTCGCTCCGGGCGAGGCGCTGCTGTGGCCGGCGGGCGTGCGCGTTCCGGCGCGTCGGGCCGGGGCGCGGCCACCGGGCATCATCCTGGTGTCGCCCGATGCCGACATTGGATTGGGAACCCTCAAAGGGTTCCCAAACCCTCCCGCGATGATGCGCGGCGAGCAGAGCTCGCCGGCTCCTCACGCGCCCGCGTCTCCCACGCTCGACGGACCGCGCGTCGTGTTTCCGACCGCCGCCGACTTCGCGGGCCTCGAGCGCTACGTCGTCGCGACGGGCGCGTCGGAGGTCGCGCTGATCAACGCGCCCGGCGATGAGCTGGCGGGCGCCTTGAGGGCACGCGGAATCGACGCCTACGCCCTGGGACCGCCGCGCCAGATCGAGCTGTTCGCCGCCTGAGCTGGACCCCCTGGCCTCCGTCGGGTTTGAAGCCCCGCCGGTAAAGTGTGTGTTAAGTTTCCCGTCCGATGTTCAACCTCGGAATGGGCGAAATCACCGTGATTTTGGTGCTCGCCCTGCTGTTCATCGGCCCCTCGAAGTTGCCCGAGCTGGCGTCGGGGCTGGGGAAGTTCATCCGCCAGATCCGCAAGACCACAGCGGACGTGAAGAACGAGATCGTCCTCGACGACAGTTTCCGCAAGCCGTTCGAGGAGTTGCGTGATGCGGTCACGCTGGCGCCGGAGGAGCTGAAACGGCGCGATCAGATCAAGCAAGCGCTCGACGACGCGCGCCGCCAGGCCGAGGAGCTGGAGCGCGCGAACGCGGTGCCCGCCGACGACGGGGCCAAGACGCCGCCCCCGGAGACCGGGACAGGCGACGCGAACGGTGCGCCGACCGTGGTCGACTCGGCGCGGGTTGCGGCCGCGGGCCAGCCCCCGACGACCGACGCCCCCTGGCCGCCGCCGCTGCCGCCCAACCCGCTGGCGCCGCCGGTCGCGCCGCCGGTCGGCACGTTCCCGCGCTCGCCGACGCCGATGCCGCTTCAGCCCGGCCGGCTGGGCGGTCCCCAGCGCGTCACCCCGCCGTTCTCCAGCCTGGCGAGCGACCGCGCCAACATCACCCAGGTGCTGACCGAGGAGGATCTGCAGCCGGCGAAGAAGGGCGGTCCTCCGCCGTTGCCGCCGCCCCTGCCGGGTGTGCCGCCGCCTCCACCCGGGGCCAAGAAGGGCTGAACCCTGGTGTCCACGCCCGACAATCCGGTCCAGCAGGACAGCGATCCCGACCGCGCGCGCGTTGACGACGCGCGCATGTCCTTCCTCGAGCACCTCTACGACCTGCGCAAGCGCCTGCGAAACGCCGCGCTGATCTTCATCCTCGCGACGCTGGGTTCGTTCTTCTTCGCCCAGAAGTACTTCGAGCTGCTGACCCGGCCCGCGCGCGTGGCCTGGACGGCCGTGCTCAAGACCGAGCCGAAGTTCATCTTCACGGGCCCGACCGAGGCGTTCTGGGTCTACACGAAGCTCGCGATGTACGGCGCGCTGATCGTCGCCAGCCCGTTCGTCATCTGGGAACTGTGGAAGTTCATCGCGCCTGGCCTTTACCGCAAGGAAAAGCGGATGGCGCTGACCGTCACGATCGCGACAGCCCTCTGCTTCGCGGGCGGCGCGGTGTTCGGGTACCTCCTGATCAGCAAGCCGGCGCTGACGTTCCTGTTCGGGCTCGCCGAGGTGTTCACGGGCCCGATGCCCTTCAGCATCGAACCGATGGTGAAGATGGACGAGATGGTCGGCTTCATGCTCGCCATGCTGCTGGGCACGGGGGTGGCGTTCGAGCTGCCGGTCGTGATGGCGGTCCTCGGCTGGCTGGGGCTGGTCAGCGCGCGTGGGCTCTGGAAGTTCAACAAGTACGCGCTGATCCTGTCGGCGGTGGTGGGCGGCGTCCTGACGCCGGGCCCCGACATCTTGTCGCAGCTGTTGATGGCGGGCCCGCTGTTCGGCCTGTTCAACATCTCGATCATCGTCGTGTGGATGATCGAACGGACCCGGCGCAAGAAGCTGGAGGCGCTCGGCAAGGAGACCGGCGCCGATCTGGTTCCGTCCGGCTGACACGACGACAGTTGATCGAAAAATTTGACGGCGTCGACGGTCTGCCCAAGATGGGGATCCTCCATGCTGGGCGAATTTTCAAAAGTCGACCGAGGACCGCACAAGAAAACGCTGGCGCGGCGCGGGCTGG
>Ga0207645_10002020_pt1 | contig 16293 bp, 11 predicted proteins | sample KBSM53metaG_FD_184331 | JGI IMG/M metagenome (GOLD analysis project Ga0207645, IMG submission 184331) | Miscanthus rhizosphere microbial communities from Kellogg Biological Station, Michigan, USA - KBS M5-3 metaG (SPAdes) (version 2) | ecosystem: Host-associated > Plants > Roots > Rhizosphere >...
CCCGGCGAGTTCGGCGAACAGACCGTGCTGCGCTCGCGCGTCTATCTGTCGGCGCCGGAGCAGGTGCTGGGCGACGATCCGCCGCGCAAGCCGTTCAACACCTTGGTCGCGAGCGGCCGATTCGGTCCGGGCGATATAATCGCGGACCTGTGCGACGTGGTCGCCGGCAAGAAACCCGGCCGCAGCGGTGACGACGAAATCATTCTATACGAATCCGCGGGCCTCGCGCTGCTTGACGTTGGCATCGGCCACTGGGTTTACCAGCGCGCCCGGAGCCGCGGGCTCGGCACTGAGATGCCTTTCGGCGAACACTAGGAGGAGGGCGCAGTGAACCGGCGGGAACTGCTGCAATGGGTTGCCGGTGCGATTGTGGCCGTTGTGCCGCGAAACACGCAAGCGCAACCGGCCTATCCGGACCGCCCGATCAAGCTGATCGTGCCGCGCCCGGCCGGCGGCGTTGTCGATGTCATCGCGCGGGAATGGAGCGGCAAGGTCAGCAAGACGCTCGGCGCGAACTTCATCGAGAACATGGGCGGCGGAGGCGGCACGATCGGAGCCGCGGCCGCGGCGCGCGCGCCTGCGGACGGCTATAGTCTGTTGTTCGGCACCACCAGCGAGCTGGTCATCAGCCCGCTTCTCGGCCACCAGTCCTACGATCCGGTCGCCGGCTTCGAGCCGATCGCCATTCTCTGCGATTCAGCCGCTTCGATCGTCGTGCACCCGAGCTTGCCGGTATCCAATCTGCGCGAGCTCGTGGCTTACATGCACCGGTACAAGGACCGGGCGGCGGGCAAAATCGTCCCGCAGGCGACAAGGCGCCTATCCAGCAGCGCGCGCACGAACTTTACCGCTTCGTCGGTGTTTGCAAGGGTGGTCAGCACAACCACTGCGTCAGTGTGGCCCACTTCTCGTATCCGGGGTGAGGTGCAGAGAATCTAATGCACTCCCCTCAACCGTAGAATGCGCGTCGATCCCAGTCTTTACATAAACCGTGAGCTGAGCTGGCTCGAGTTCAACGCCCGTGTGCTCCACGAGGCGTTCGATCAGCGCAACCGTCTGCTCGAGCGCGTGAAGTTTCTGTCGATCTTCAGCACCAATCTCGACGAGTTCTACATGGTTCGTGTCGCCGCGCTCCGGCGACAGTTGGCGGCGGCGGTCCACCAGACGGGACCAGACGGCATTCCCCAGCCGCAACTCCTCAACTCGATCGGCGCTCGCGTTGCGGACCTGATGGTGCAGCAGAGGAAAGTGCTCTGCGATCACCTTTTGCCCGAGCTTGCCGAGCACGGTATCAAGCTCGTCGCGATGAAGGACGTGGGTAAAAAGGATCGCCAGCGTCTCGATCAGTTCTTCGAGTCCCAGGTCTTTCCCGTCCTCACTCCTCTCGCACTCGATCCTGCCAATCCTTACCCCTATATCGCCAATCTCGCGCTCTCTCAGGCGGTCCTCGTTTACGATCCAGCGAGAAGGGAATCGCGGCTCGCGCGAGTGAAGGTTCCCAAGAGTCTGCCCCGCTGGGTGCCGTTCGGCCACAAGAACCATTTCGTTCCGCTCGAGCAGCTCATTGCCGCCAGGCTCGATGTGCTCTTTCCGGGGCTCGAGATCGTCGACTTCAGTCCATTCCGGGTCACGCGCTGGTCGGACCTCGAGCTCACCGTCTTCGATGAAGACGACGATCTGCTTACAACCATTGAGGAACAGGTTTTCGAGCGCAGATTCGCGGAAGCCGTTCGCATCGAAGTCCAGGAGAAAACGTCGCAGGAAATCCGCGAGCTGATTCTCGAGGAGCTGAACGACGATCAGCCGGCGATCGCCCTCGAGCTCACGGCGGAGGATGTCGTCGAAACGGGTCCGCTCCTCGACCTCGGCGATCTGATGTGGATCGCCAACATGAATATCCCGGAGCTGCGCGATCCTCCATTCGTGCCGGTGACACCGCCCGAGTTCCTGCCGGCTAACCGGTCGGTCTTCGACGCAATCACCAAGGGCGACATCCTCGTCCACCATCCGTTCGAATCATTCACCGCCAGCGTCGAGCACTTTCTTATCTCCGCAGCAGCCGACCCCGACGTGCTGGCGATCAAGATGACCTTGTATCGAACATCGGGTGACACCGAGATCGTCCGCGCGCTCACCGAAGCGGCGCAGCGCGGAAAGCAGGTGGCTGTCCTGATCGAGCTGCAGGCGAGGTTCGACGAGGTGAACAACATCGCCTGGGCGCGCACGCTCGAGGGATTTGGAGTGCACGTCGCCTACGGCCTGCCCGGCCTGAAAATCCACACAAAAACCGCGATGGTCGTGCGCAAGGAGCCGGGTGGAATCCGTCGCTACGTCCACCTCGGCTCAGGGAACTACAACTCCCAGACGGCGAAGGTCTACACCGACATCGGACTCTTCACGAAGAACGAGGAGATTGGGGCCGACATCACCGACTTGTTCAATTCGCTGACAGGGTTCTCGCGCCAGAACGATTTCCGCGACCTCCTCGTCGCGCCGCGTAACATGCGGTCGGGCTTTATCGAGATGATCGATCGCGAGGCGGATCACGCGCGGGCAGGGAAGCCCGCCCGGATCATTGCCAAAATGAATTCGCTCGTCGACGAAGAGATCATCCAGCACCTGTACGAGGCGTCGAAGGCAGGCGTAGACATCGATCTGATCGTGCGCGGCATCTGCTGCCTGCGTCCCGGCGTGCCCGGTGTCAGCGACCGGATTCACGTCATCAGCATCGTCGGAAGATTTCTGGAGCATTCGCGGATCTTCTTTTTCGCCAACGCCGGCAAGGAGGAGATCTACTTCGGCTCGGCGGATTGGATGCCCCGCAACTTTGACCGGCGCGTGGAGGTCGTTACCCCGATTGAAGACCGCCGTCTGCATGGTCGCGTCAACTCGCTCCTCGACACGTTGCTCGCCGATAACCGGCAGGCGTGGGACATGAGCTCCGACGGGAGTTACGTGCAACGCAATCCTGGTGACGGCCCGGTGATCTCCACGCACGAACGCTTGTTGTCGGATCCATGGGGGCAGGAGCCACTACCGGCGACCGATGGCGAGACGCCACCCAAGTCACGACAACGTCAATCAGCGGCGCCTACCTCGTCCTCGTAGGTCATTACCGTGCCGTCGGGTCCTACGATCTCGACGGGCACTCCCGCTACTTCGGCGAGCAGGTTCGACTTCCGGCTCGCGCCCCATAGCTCCAGTCGGAGATTCTGATTGGTGCGTCGCGGCACCGCCGTCAGACGCAGCGCGCGACCGAGCCAGCGCGCCTTGATCTCGGCTACTGCGCCGGCGTGTCCACGATCGAATCCATCGGCGACGCGCAGCAGAGCCGACAGCCGCCTCACTGTTTTCCGCATCGGCTTGTCGAGATTGCCGTAATTCACGTGCTTCTTCTTCGGCTCGGCGCCGCGGTGATAGCGAGCGATGTTGGCGACCACGAGCTGCTCAGAGGGAGTCATCCCCAGCAGCTCGGCGTGCTCGATCAAGTGATAGGAGTGCTTGTTGTGCTTGTCGTAGCTGATGTGATACCCGATATCGTGGAGCATCGCGGCATCTGAAAGCAGCTGGCGATCCTCCGGCTTGCAGCCCAGTCGCTCACCGATCGCATCGAACAATTGAAGCGCCAGTTTCTGCACGTGCTTGGAATGTGGCGCTTCGTAGTTCGTCCGCTGAGCGAGGTGGAGAACCGATCTCTCTCTTGCTTCGCCCGGGTCGGCCGGGGCTGGTGCAATGCGCGCGCTCTCGAGAAGAATGCCTTCTCGAATCCCGTAAGCCGAGACGACGAGCTCCTTCGCCTCGACGCGCGCCGCTACTTCGGCGGCGACGGCGAGTCCGCCGACGATGATGTCGCTTCTCGCCGCATTCAGCCCTGGCACGGTTTGACGCTCCGTGACGGTCATGTTGTGTAGCGTCTCGACGATGTGCTCGAGATCACCGCGCGGAATCACGGTGCCGTGTACCGTCTTCGCGTGCTCCATCCCAATTCGCGCGAGATAGATCGAGGCCAGGCTCGTAAAAGTGCCGCCCGAGCAAAAGATCCTTGGCGCGCGCCACCGTCGTCCGGGGAGCCGATCGCGAATTTCTTCCCGCACCTGCTTCCTCAGTCGGGCCAATCCTTTCTTCTTGCCGTCGGGTCTGAGGTAGCGCTCCGACATGTGAATGGCGCCCAGCGGGAGTGAAAGCAGCCGCTCGACCAGCCCATCCTCGCTCAGCGCGAGCTCCAGTGATCCACCGCCAATGTCCATTACCACGGCGCGTCCCGACCCGAGATCGAAGTGCGCCAGCGCGCTGCGAAACGCGAGGCGAGCTTCGTCCTCCCCGCGGAGAATTCGTACCTGCAGTCCGGTCTCGGACTGAACGCGCGCCAGGAATTCCTTGCCGTTCTTTGCGTCGCGCACAGCGCTCGTCGCGACGACCTCCGTCCGCTTCACGCCGAGCTGCTTGCCGAGCGTCGCCATCCTGCTGAGGGCAATGAGCGCGTTCTGAATCGCTATCTCGCTGAGCACTCCGGTCTCGAGCAGGCCGGCTCCGAGTCGCGGAGCAGCCTTCATCTCGTCGACCACTCGTATCGCCCCGTTCGGCGAGACATCCGAGATCGTTTGCCGGATCGAGTTCGATCCGATGTCGATCGCGGATATGCGGATGTCCCCGCTCTGCGCCGGAGCGGCGGAGCTGCTGAGCGTCAGTTGTGGCGGTGACGAAGTAGCCATTGTACAAAGTTGACGCGTGGCGCGCGGAAGTGAAACGATTTTTTTAGTGGCAGCGTCGTCTCCCCGGGTCCCAGATCCTTCCCTCGGTGTCGATGAACGCGTGCGCATACTCCCCGGCGCCGAGCGCCACTTTCAGAACGCCGAAGCGTCCGTGTATCCGCGCGGCGGAGTTTGGGGCAGCTGCGTCCTGCATCCGTCGCAGGTCTCCACCGCCGGTGCCGGCGATGATCTGCTCGATCCCGCTCACCGAGTCTGCCGTGCCCGCCGGCGTTTGCGGGAGAAACCGCTCGTAGTCATGCTCGTGACCGTTCAACACGAGATCCACTCCGTTGCTGTAAAGGATCTGCCACAGATTCTTCGACTGCGGCGAGGAGCCATAGCTGCCCGAGCTGAAGAGCGGCCGATGGAAATAGGCCACTGAGCATTGGCTGCGATGCGCCGCCAGATCGTCCCGCAGCCATTGCTCCTGGGCTCGTACCTCCGCGGCGCTGCCCTCGCCCGAGTAGAGCTCGCTGTTGAGAGACAGGATGTGCCAGCTCCCGAGTTCGTAGCTGTAGTAGCCCTTTCCTCGCGGCCCTGCCCGAGCCCCGAAATAATCGAAGTAGACGCCGTGCCCGCCGTCGTAGTCGTGATTTCCGGGGGAGGGACGAATGGCGGCGAGAATTCGCGGCTTGCCCCAAGAGTCTGCAAAGCAGCGCTCGAAATACCTCCACGTGCCGGTGATGTGGGACGGATAGGCGTTGTCACCAGCTGTGAAAACCGCCGTGGGAGTTCCGGCACTGCTATCCGCTCGCAGAACGCTGTCGACTATCCGTGCCGTCGGCTCGGCGCCGCTCGAGCCGCAGACTCCGATATCGCCGGCGCCTATCAGCACTGCTGCGCCGGGGATGAGTATCTCCGCGGGTTGCGCACCTACGGGAATCCGGCTCGGTTTTTCGTCGTCGCCGGAACAGGCAATGAATGCAACGACCAGGAAGAGTGCGCTGGCTTTCCTAGAAAGCGAAGCCAAAGTTCGTTATGAACCGATGATCCGGATCGTTGGTGAACTCGACGTTGAAGTTGAATCCCGGATTCACGTAGCCGGCCCATAGTCCCGCGCCGGCGGCGCTGTGCCATCCGCCTGGCGATTCCCCATCCACGTAAACTCGACCCGCGTCCATGAAGCCGAGCGCGCCAAGGTCGAGGGGCACGAGGAACGGGAACTTGGCGATGGGTACTCGTAGTTCCGCCGTCCCGTAAATCGATGCGTCACCCGCGAAAGTCTGCTTCTCCTGAGTGCGGATGGTCTCCGATCCGCCGAGGAAGGCGGCGTCGAAGTACGGGAAGGGGCCCCATAGTTTCTTGCCGCCGCCGCGCAGAGCGAGGACCGGCTTCGTAAAAAACGGGAAGGTGAAGTAAGTCGCCGCCCAGGCGTCCAGTGATTCGTACGCCTTGGTCGCATCCCAGATTCCCGGGTACGCATCGCCGGTCAAACTGACTACGAAGCGAGGCTTCAGAGTGTCCGGGTGCATCCGGTTGTCGAAGTGGAGTCGCAGCCGCGCTCCCGCCTGTCCGAACGTCGAGAAACCATACGGACGCGCCTGCGATATCAACTGGTTCGCAACGCTGTCAGTCGTCGTGTACCGAACGATGGGGCCGATCGATATGTCGCTTTCTGAATTGAGCGCGCGGCCAATCGCGGGGAAAATCTGCCACTGACGCTGGCTGAGATCGAAGAAGGGATCCTCTGATTCCGGCACGTCGTTGCCGAAGCCGCGGAAGTGCAGCACCTCGAGCTGTGAGATGAATCCTCGCACCGGAAAATGCATGTCGGATTCTTCCAGGCGCTTGTCATATTCTCCGCGCACGCGCCACCGCTGGCTGGCGAAGGAATACGCCGCGCTCGCGCCGTACGCGGTCGCGTAAGGCTCTTTGCGGAAGTCGTACCGGTAGTGAACTACACCGACCTCGGGATAGATGCCGAGTCCGCGCTGGGAATGCAGCGCTCCGTAGGGAACTGTCGTAGACCCCTGATCGCGAATCGGCGGAATGGTCGTGCCATATGCTTCCAGCCATGGACGCCTGTTGAATGAATGATTGAAGGCGTTGTCGAAGTTCCTCCGCTCGTCCACCGTGTCGCGCGCGTACTTCACGTCCGTCACCGTTCCGCGATCGTAGAAGTGCGTTGGATTGCGGTGGCCGCCGACGGTCGATTCGTCCACGAAAGTGTTGGTACCGTTGCCCCCGATGATGCGCAGCGGAATGCTGCGCGGGACATCGCCACGAACTGTCGCGCGGTCATTGCCGCCATGCAGGTAAAGGCGGATCTCCTCGGTCTCGGCGGGACTGAAGCGGCGCGAGAGGTAAGGCGCCGTGTTACCCGACTGGAGCACGATGTCGACCGTTCCATCTCCTGACCGGGTTATCGTCGCCTGATCGTCGGCGTCGGTCCCGTGGATGTCTGCGATCTTCCACAGCTCGTCATAGTACTTGGCCGCGGCTGCGCGGAGGCCGTTCCGGCGCGCTTTGAGGGTTGCCGCTATGCCGAGCGAAGTTCCGACGTATTCACGCGGCATGTTGCGGACTGCCTCGTCGATCACCGCATCAGTCAATCGCTGAGACAGGCTCGTAGCCACTGAATCCCAGTCCGCTTTATCCAGCGGGGCTAGCAGCCGCCGGTCGAAATCGCCGGCATTGGCGAACAGCGCACTGCCAGACGGATAGTGCGGGCGAAACTGCACCAGTGCAGGAAGTAGGATCCGTGCCAGCGCCAGCAGCGAGCCTTCGTAGCTGACGAACGCCTTGTCGCGATCCGTCGGCACGGGCTCCCAGATCTTCAGGTCACCGGTCTTACCGAATCTCGCCCAATCCCAGTTGTCGGGGTGCCGGTCGTTGTCGCCCATTACCATGTCGAGCAGGCGTGCCGTGAGCAAAGCGCGCGCATCGACGCGATCCTCGGCAGACTTGTTGATTGCCTCGAGAAGCTCTTTGCTGTCTATGAGATCGCTCGCCTCAGCGAAGGTGTGCCCGGTCTTCGGCTTGTTGGGCGACTCCTCCACCATTCCCAGAACGTTGGCGAAGTCCTTTCTGAATTCGCCGAGCCGTGGATCGTCGGGCATGAAGTAAAGCTTTGGAGTCGCGTGCAGCACGTGCGCCGCGGTGGCCAGCCCGGGCACGGCGATCGCGCCCGTGGGGTGCGAAGCGCTGCCTTGATCCTTGACGATGTCTTCGATGACGGTGTGACGATACTCATCGCCGAGGATCGTCTTTGTTTTCCGCACCTGTCTGAAAACGAATTCGGTGCTATCCGGCGCGACGAAATGAAGATTCTTTGCCTGCATGCCGCCGCCTTCCTTGGTCGGCGTCAGGCCGCCGTGAAAAGTGGCCAGATTGAGGACTGGGACCTTGATCGGCAGCGTCCACAGCTCGCGATAGTTGTTGCCGAAAAGCGCAGCGTGCGGCTCGTCCGCGGCAAAAGCCTCACCGGGAATCACGACGACTGAGTCTTCACCGATCCGGCGGGTTACTCGCTGCGCGTCTGCTGTCGACACCGCCACCGAGACCAACACGGTAATGGCGATCAGGGTCCTGGTAGTGATCGAAGTTGGTGACATTATCGGATCGATTGGCTTACTGGGGGTGCCACTTATAAGCCGTGATGGTGGCGGGCTTCACGTTGGACTCATCGCTAATCAGCAAAATGCTGTCCCTGGTGATCGCCACACCCTCTGGCTGGGGATGGTCTCCGGGCAGCGGAACCGATCGCACGACGTCGCCGTCGGGAGTGACCATCACCAGTCCATGCTCGTGCGATGAGATGAGCACGTAGTTGTGCGTGAATGGATCGATGGTGATATCCGAGGGGCGGAAGCCCTTCCACGGGTTCGTCCCCACCACATCCTGCACCGGTACGTGCATCGCGGTGATGGTCGAACGATTCAGTGGTAGCGGCAGACGATAAAGCAGCAGCTCCTTAGGTGCCTGCTTGTCGAGCAGTCTCTTGCAGGCCATCACCAGCCGCGTGCTGTCCGCTTCGTACGCCAGTCCCTCGAACTCGCACTCCTTCTTCAAGCCCGGATTGAACACCATGAAGTTTACCTGCTGGCCGTCGGCGCCTTCCCGGAATCGAAAAAGCTTGCCGTCGCTCGCCATCAGATAGATGTCGTTGCCCGCGATTGCGATGGCCTCGAAATCCTCCTTCTGGTTCCCGTTCAGCGAGAAGCCTCTCAACAGAACTCCGCTTTTCGGATCGATCTCCGAGATCCGACCCGCGTTGTCGTCGTGAGTCAGGAGTGTGCCGCGCGAGGTCAATGCCAGTCCTGAGATTTCCCGCAGCTGCGGCGGCATCAGCCACTGTGCAATCGGCTCGTCCTTTTGCGGATCGGCGTTGGCCGCAGCCAATCTCTTGGCGAACTCGCTCCTTCTGGTCTGGACGAGTCGGTTCAGCTCGGCGGCCTTTGCGCGCGGCGTCTCCCGGCAGCCGCAGACGATCGGCAACGCCAACAACAGGGCCAGAACGCGCTTACGGATCATGCCTTGGAGCCGTTTTTCTCTTCCTCAGCGAATGTGCCGGTCTCGAGGTCCACCGAGGCGATTACCCCGTCCGCGTTTTCGTGAATTGCCGTCAGCAGCACGTCGCGGGGAATCGATTTCCGCAGACGGGTGAGATAGTAAATCTCCGACGGCTTGCCGGTGTGCTGCACGACTTCATCGAGCGTCCAGCGCTTCGTCATTCGATCGAGCACTTCCTCGACCTGTCGCTGCGCGTCGGGAATGGTGTCGCTGGTAATGGTGACGACGGAATCGAACCGCGGCTTGTTCTTCTTCTTGCCGATCTTTTTCTGAACGCGGGTGAAGCGTTCAGCGAGAGCATCGGCCCGCTCCGGTGTCAGCGACAGAACGAGATCGCGGTCGGGGATCTGATGGGTCCCGGTTGGGCTCGCCAACGCCTGCAGCGGACGCGACCACTGGGCGGCGGCGCTCGGCGTGAGCATGTTGCGGCCATAGTCGTAGTGCCAGGTGACCAGCAGCACGAAATTGAAGACCATCGAAATTACGGCGCCGACGGCCAGGGATTGGACTCCCGCGGCGAAGCCGACGACGATCGACAGGAAGATGTAGACGAGATCGCGGGAGTCGCGCATCGACGTTCTGAACCGCACCGCTCCAACCACGCCGGCAAGGCTGAACGCCAGCGCCAGGCTGTTCTGAACGATGAACACGATTCCAGCCACGACCAGCGGCAGGAAGATCAGGGTCTGTACCACGTTCTGGTTGTGCTGCCCACCGGACGGCCGCGCCGACATGTACACCCAGGTGACGGGCAGCATCAGCACTAGTGAACCGAGCAGAATCATGACTGTCGTCAGCCCGATGTCGAGCAATGATCCGGGCCCGAAGCTCACCGAAGAGGTCGGCGAATTGCTCAGCGCATCCGTCAGCACCGTCGGGCCTTCCGGCACATCGCCAAGGCCTTTTCCGGCGATCAGGGCAACCCGGGAGATGGCACCCGGAAAGAAGAAGGCCAGTATGGCAACGACGATCGCAACCACCACGTAGTAGGCGATAAGTCGGCGCATAGGCTTGTCCGACTTCATCGCCAGGACATCGACAATGTTCCTTACAATGGGCATGAGCCCTCCAAGTGCAAAATGGACGCCTGAGCTTGACCGTTTTCAAGCCGCCCACCCGTTTTAACGACTATATAGCGCCGCTTGAGTCTGCGCGTGTAACCCGCGACTTTACAAGGCTATGCCCGAAGAAGCCCTGATCGTCCGCGGCGCCCGCGAGCACAACCTCCGCAACATCGATGTCACAATACCCCGGGACCGGCTGACTGTTATCACTGGCCTGTCGGGCTCGGGTAAGTCATCGCTGGCCTTCGACACCATCTACGCCGAAGGGCAGCGGCGCTACGTCGAGTCCCTCTCGGCCTACGCCCGCCAGTTCCTCGGCCTGATGGAGAAGCCGGATGTGGACTCCATTGAGGGGCTGTCGCCGGCCATCTCGATCGAGCAGAAGACCGCCGGGCACAACCCGCGATCGACCGTTGGGACAGTTACGGAGATCTACGACTACCTGAGGCTCCTTTACGCACGGGCGGGCACTCCGCATTGCCCCAACTGCGGGAGACCGGTAGAGCGTCAGAGCGCCGGCCAGATCGCCGACTCGATCCTTCAGTGGCCGGAAGGGACGAAGATCGAGATCCTCGCCCCACTGGTGCGCAGCCGCAAAGGTGAATTCCGCGAGCTGTTCGACGCTGCCCGGAAGCAGGGATTCGTGCGCGCGATCGTCGATGGCGACCTGGTCGAGGTCGCCAATCCGCCCAAGCTGAATCGGCGCATGAACCACAACATCTCCGTTGTCGTCGACCGGCTGGTGGTTCGTGGCGAGGATCGCGGCCGCCTCAACGACTCGGTCGAAACAGCGCTCAAGCTCGCCGAAGGACTCGTCGAGGTTCATCGCGCCGACGATCGCTCACCGCACCTTTTCTCGGAAAGGTACGGGTGCCCGGAGTGCGGCATCTCACTCCCCGAGCTGGAGCCGCGACACTTCTCCTTCAACTCTCCGTTCGGCGCCTGCCCGGCTTGCGGAGGCCTTGGATCCCGCCGCGAAGTAAGTGAGGAGCTGATCCTGGGCGATCCCAGCATCAGCATTCTGGAGGGCGTCATCCTGCCGTGGGGAGAGCCGGACGGGTACCTGAAGAAGGTGATTCTCCCCGGACTCGCCAAACAGTTTGGGTTCAACCTGAATACCCCGTGGGGGCAGCTCAGCCCCGCAGTGCGGGAGACGCTTCTCTACGGAACCGGTGGCAGGAGCGGGACGAAATCCGACACCTCCGGAACTCACTGGGAAGGGATCGTCTCCAACATCCAGCGGCGCTACGACGAGACCGAGTCAGACACGGTGCGACTGGAGCTCGAGGAGTACATGCAGGCGCGGGCGTGCACGACGTGCGGCGGGCGCCGCCTCAAGCCCGAGTCTCTCGCCGTAACTCTCGCCGGTCAGAACATCGGCGATGTGGTGGCGTTGTCGATTACGGATGCTCTGGAATTCTTCGAGAACGTGCCGGTTCGCAGCAACGGCAAGCCCGGTCTCGATCCCGAGATTGCCGCGCCGATCCTCAAGGAAGTTCGCGAGCGGCTGCGCTTCCTGAATGATGTGGGACTGGAGTATCTCACGCTCGGTCGCTCCGCTGAATCTCTGTCGGGCGGTGAAGCGCAGCGCATCAGGCTCGCGACTCAGATCGGCTCGCGATTGGTCGGGGTGCTGTACATCCTCGACGAGCCGTCGATCGGGCTGCACCAGCGCGACAACGGCAGGCTGCTCAACACGCTTCGCCAGCTGCGCGACCTCGGCAACACGGTCATAGTCGTCGAGCACGACGAGGAGACGATGCAGGCGGCCGATCACCTCATTGACCTCGGACCGGGAGCGGGGAAGCACGGCGGACTCGTCATCGCCGAAGGAACGGTCGACGAAGTAACGAGCAACACGGAGTCGATCACCGGCCGCTACCTGCGGGGCGAGATCGAGATTCCGATTCCCGAAGTGCGCCGACGTGTTAACGCGGATCGCCAGATTCGTATCGAGGGTGCGCGCGAGCACAATCTCCGCAATCTCGAAGTCGAGATTCCTCTCGGAGTCTTTGTCGCGATCACAGGCGTTTCAGGCAGCGGAAAGTCCACGCTGATCGAAGACATTCTCCATCGCGCGATGGCGCGCCACTTTTACCGCGCGCGCGTCATTCCGGGAAAGCACGATCGCATCACCGGGTTCCAGCACCTCGACAAAGTCATCGACATCGATCAGAGTCCGATCGGTCGTACGCCACGCTCGAACCCGGCGACGTACACGGGATTGTTTACGCCGATCCGCGAGCTCTTCGCCGAGCTCCCGGAGGCCAAGATCCGCGGCTACGGTCCGGGACGATTCTCGTTCAACGTGAAGGGCGGTCGCTGCGAAGCGTGCGAAGGAGATGGTCTCGTCAAGATCGAAATGCATTTCCTGCCCGACGTTTACGTGCCGTGCGATGTTTGCAAGGGAAAGCGCTACAATCGTGAGACTCTCGAGGTTCGCTTCCGCGGTCTCAGCATCGCCGACGTGCTCGAGCAGACGGTTGAAGATGCGCTTGCATTCTTTGAGAATCAGCCGCGGGTTCGCCAGAAGCTGCAGACACTCTTCGACGTCGGGCTCGGCTACATACATCTCGGCCAGTCGGCGACTACGCTCTCGGGCGGCGAAGCGCAGCGCGTGAAGCTCGCCGCCGAGCTGTCGAAGCGTGATACCGGACGAACGTTCTACATCCTCGACGAGCCAACGACCGGTTTGCATTTCGAGGATGTGCGAATGCTGCTCACCGTTCTGCATCGTCTGGTTGACCGCGGCAACACTGTGCTCGTCATTGAGCACAACCTCGACGTCATCAAGACCGCCGACTGGATCATCGATCTCGGTCCGGAGGGCGGGTTGCGCGGAGGTAACGTTGTCGCGGAAGGAACTCCGGAGGACGTTGCTGCTGTCCGGGAATCGTACACCGGCCAGTACCTGAAACCGTTGTTGGGCAGAAAGAGCGGCGAGATCCACCGAAAGTTGTTGCAGTTCACTCCAACAATGCGCGGCGCCGCGGGCTGAAAGCTGCCGGCCGCCGGCCGGTAGTCTTCATTTGTGGTTCAATAAGAGGAGGAAGAGGCGTGGTCAGTCTTCTGGACATCATAGGACCTGTAATGGTCGGCCCCTCTTCGTCTCATACGGCCGGTGCCTGCCGCCTCGGCCTGCTCGCCCGCTGTCTTGTCGGCGGAACCCCGCAGACCGGTCTGCTCCAGCTCCACGGTTCCTTTGCGCGAACCGGCGAAGGCCACGGTACCGACAAAGCTTTGGTCGGTGGTCTTCTCGGCTTTCGTCCTGACGACGAGCGCCTTCGCGAAGCCCTGACAATCGCCGAGAAGGAAGGCCTCGACTACAGGTTCGAGAAGACGACCATCTCCGACGCCGCGCACCCGAACACGGTGCGAATCTCCATCGACCGGGATGGCAACAAGGCGAGCATGCTCGGCTCCTCTCTGGGGGCCGGCCGCATTCTCGTCCAGGAGATCGACGGCTATCCTGTGGAAGTGACTGGAAACTTACACACCATCGTTCTCGTAGCTGAGGATAGGAAGGGTTCCATCGCCAGAATCACGGGGATCCTGGCGGAGCACGACATCAACATTGCCACGCTGAGGCTGACGAGGAAGGAACGGGGCGGCGACGCATTCATGGTGATCGAATGCGACGAGCAGCCGGATAAGAAAGCCGGTGAGGAATTGCGGGCGCTCGACTGGGTAAGGTGGACGCGCCGTCTCGACAAAGTGAGCGGGGGCTGATTTGTACAAGGCACTCGCTGACGCGATCAAGGATGCCGAGCGTGAGAAGAAATCGCTGGCGCAAGTGGCGCTGGCGGCGGAGGCACGCGATCAGGGACGCTCAATCGAGGACATTCGTGCAGCGCTCAAGAGGGCGCTCGACGTGATGCGCACCGCTATCGAGAAGGGTCTGACCGGTGATCTCATTTCCGCATCGGGGCTCGTTGGCGGCGACGCCGCCAAGCTGCGCCAGAATCCTAACGGACCGCTGGCGCAGACTCCGTTTCGCGACATTCTCACGCGCGCGCTGGCGGTGCAGGAAGTGAACGCGGCGATGGGTGTGATCGTTGCCGCGCCGACCGCTGGAGGAGCTGGAGTGCTGCCGGCGATTCTTACCGGTTTGGCGAAGGCGAAGAACATCGGCGACGAAAAGGTCGTCGACGGGCTCGCAACCGCGGGGCTGATCGGCGCGGTGGTCGCCGAGCGAGCGTCACTCTCCGGCGCGGAAGGTGGCTGTCAGGCAGAGACCGGTGCGGCGGCGGGAATGGCGGCGGGGGCAGCCACAGAGATGCTCGGTGGATCGCCCTCACAGGTAGGACACGCCGTCGCGCTCACGATGCAGGGTACGCTGGGTCTGGTCTGCGATCCGCTAGGTGGCCTCGTTGAGCTGCCCTGTGTCTTTCGCAACGCCACCGGCTCGGCGATCGCGCTGGCGGGAATCGAGATGGCCTTGTCCGGAATCACCTTCGCCATCCCGGTCGATGAAGTGATCGACGTAATGGGAGAGATCGGGCGGGAAATGGACGTGCGCTACCGCGAGACGGCAGGCGGGGGGCTCGCCGCAACACCGACCGGCCGGCGGCTGGCAAAGGAGCGGCTGTATCAGATCAAGCGTTCGGATAGCTAAGTGATAGTGAAGGCGGTACTTTCGCGGTAAGCTCAGGTGAGGAGCTTTAGATTGTTAACTGAACGGCAGAAAGCGATAAGCAGGAAAGTCTCAAGCACCAAGCGCACGACTTCGGGACGTTTCGCATCGCCGATCAGGCCAGATTCCTTCACGCCAAGAGAACGGTCCTTACGCAGTTTGCTTGTCGCTTATGACTTTCAGTCTTATCGCTTTCTGCCGTGCAGTTGCTTTTAGACTCTGACTAACGAGATGCCCGAAATTTCATCCAACGCCATATGAACATTTTCGACAGAATTGCAATGCTTTTCCGGGCCAATGTGAACGCCGCGATCAGCGAGTTCGAGCAGCCCGAGAAGATGCTGAATCAGATCATCCTCGACATGCGCTCGCAGCTGGTGAAGGCGAAGCAGCAGGTGGCTGCGGCGATCGCTGACGAGAAGCGACTCCAGGACCAGACGCGGCAGGAGATGAAGGACGCGGAGGACTGGGAGCGGAGAGCAATGCTTGCCGTGCAACAGAGCCAGGATGACCTCGCCAAACAGGCGCTCATTCGCCGGTCGGAGCACATGTCGCGAGCTGACCAGCTGAACCTCACCTGGCAGGCGCACAAGCAGGAGACGGACCGGCTCAAGGATTCGCTGCGGACGCTCAACGACAACATCGAAGAAGCGAACCGCAAGAAGAATCTCTTGCTGGCGAAGCAGCGCCGTGCCGACGCTCAGAAACGCATCAACGAGACGATGTCGCACATCTCCGAGAAGTCGGCGTTCGAGGCCTTCGCGCGCATGGAAGAGAAAATCGATGCCAACGAACGGAAGATCCGGGCGAGCGCCGAGATCGAGGAAGAGTTCTCGGGCGACAAGCTCGCCAATGATTTCAAGCGCCTCGAGGCGGCGGGCGGAAATCAATCCGCGGAAATTCTCCTCATTCAGCTGAAGCAGAAAATGGGCGTGCTTCCGGCTGGTGCCCCTGTGAACAACAAGGCGCTCGGCGCCGGGACGCAGCTACAGGAAGAAGAGCCCGTCGACGTCGAGATCCACGACGAGAACAAGTAGCATTGGCTAACACCGCGGCCCCCGCCGGCAGGACGAAAGTAGCGCCGGTTCTCGCCGGCGTGATTCTCACCATCCTGCTGCTTTGGATGCTGGGCAAGACTGCCCACGTCTTCATGCTGCTGTTCATTGCCATCATCATCTCCCTCTATCTGGGCGCCGTGAGGGATCTGCTTGTAAGCAAGGGACACGTTCCGCCGCGACTGGCATTCTTCGTCTCTGTGGTCGGTTCCGCGGCAGCGTTGACGGGACTGTTCGCGATACTTCTTCCGCCGGTGATCGAGCAGACCTCGCCGCTG
>Ga0207645_10002027_pt1 | contig 16269 bp, 14 predicted proteins | sample KBSM53metaG_FD_184331 | JGI IMG/M metagenome (GOLD analysis project Ga0207645, IMG submission 184331) | Miscanthus rhizosphere microbial communities from Kellogg Biological Station, Michigan, USA - KBS M5-3 metaG (SPAdes) (version 2) | ecosystem: Host-associated > Plants > Roots > Rhizosphere >...
ACGTCGAAGCGGTTGGTGACGAGCGACCCGTTCTTGAAATTGCGGTCACCGTCGTCGAAGTTCGGGCTGCCGAGGATGTTCGAGTCCTGCGACTGCGCGCGGACGCCGATGTTGTAGCGGACCGTGTTGTCCCAGCGCACCTGGACGTCGGGATTTCCGGTATCGATCTCGAACGCGCTGACCAGCCGCATCTGCGCATAAACCGTGACCATGAACTCCTTCATCGCCGCCTTCGCGAAGCCGGCCTCGCGCTGCGTGTGCGAGAACAGCTTGACGGTCGCGATGTTGGTGTAGGCGTCGGTGATGCGGCCGGTCATCAGCGAGCGCGCATCGGCCTGCTGCTTCGAGATGCGGCCCATGCGCGGCACGAAGTACCACAGCGCCGCCACGTAGGCCGCCAGCCAGCCGATGAACGGCAGCAGCAGCCAGGCATCGAAGCCGCCGACGACCGCCGCCATCGTGACGAAATAGATCGCGACGAAGACCAGGATGTCGCACAGGACCATCACGACTTCGCGCGCGGCGAGCGCGGTCTGCATCACCTTGGCGGAGATGCGGCCGGCAAACTCGTCCTGGTAGAACGCCAGGCTCTGGCCGAGCATCAGGCGATGGAAGTTCCAGCGCAGCCGCATCGGCAGGTTGCCGGCCAGCGCCTGGTGCTTGACGATGGTCTGCAGCGCGATCAGCAGCGGGCTCGCGACGACGATGGCGGCGAGCAGCGCCAGCGCGCCGCGCTGCCGGGCCCAGAGTTGCGACGGCTCGACGCTCGAGAGCCAGTCGACGATGCGCCCCAGCATGCTGAACAGCACGGCCTCGAACACGCCGCAGGCCGCGGTGAACACGATCAGCCAAGCGATCGCCGGCCGAGCCCCGGTCGTGCAGGCCCACACGAACGGAAAGAAGCCGCGCGGCGGCGCCGCCATCGGTTCGTCGGGGTACGGGTCGAGCAGCTTTTCGAATCGGCGAAGCAGCAAGACGGTTGCCTCCGGGCAAAGGCGGCAAGGTTAGCGGAAGGCCGGCCCTGCCGCTCGCGAACCGGCAGCCCGCGCCAATTCGGGGACGGAACGCACGCTAGAGGTGCCTCTCTTCGGCTTCCCGCCCCGCTTGCGAGCATGGCCTAGGGTTTTCCCTTATGATTGAGCCCTCATCAACCAAAGAGTGAATCATGTTTGCCCTCATCCAGTCGATCAAGAACCTGTTCAGCGTGTCAGCGACACCGGCCCAGGATCGCGACGACCAGTACCTGGCCGAATCCGCCGACATCTATGACCTCGAGCGCCGCATGCGCCAGGTCGATTCCGGGCGGCACAACCTGTACGCGATCGGTTCCTACGGCATCTTCATGCGCTGAACCACGCCGCGTGAGCGCAGCGGGCCCCGTTCAGCGGCCGCCCCGCTGCCGCTGTCTCCTGGCACCTGCTTCTTGCGCGACTACTTCTTGCGCACCTTCTCCCATTCGCGCAGCGCCGTGAGCGTCTTCTCGACGTGCTTGCTCGGGTTCAGGCTCTGGTAGTTGTAGACGATCGAATTGTCGGGCGCGATGACGTAGGAGATGCGGTTCGCGTAGTCGGGCAACAGCAGCATTGCCGCGTCGTATGACTTCACCACGGTCTTGCCGGCATCGGACGCGACCGCGAACTTGCCCTGGCAGGCCTGCGCCGAGAACTTGACCTGGGTGTCGATGTCGTCGGTCGAGACGCCGACGACGGTGGCACCGAGGGCGGCGAACTTGTCGGTCGCCTCGGCGAACTCATGCGCCTCCGCTGAACAACCCGGCGAAAACGCCGCCGGGAAGAAATACAGCACGACCGGCCCCTTGGCCAAGGTCTCGGCCAGCGAGAACTTGTATTCCTTGCCGGCCAGCGCCGCCGGCGCGCTGAAGTCGGGTGCCTTCTCGCCGATGTCGAGGGCGGCCCATGAGGACGAGTTCAGCGTCAACGCGGCCAGCGCGGCAACCGCGATGCTCTTCATGCCGATCTGCTCCATGCACCACTCCTTCGGTCCTCGGGGGACCGCGATATTGCCAGAACCGCTCCAGCCCTGATGCCTACGTTGGCGAAGCGCCATTGGATGCATCGACAGGCGCCGGCACGCACCGAACGGCGGCGCGTGGAAGCCTGCCAACCTAGGCAGCCCGCCCTAGCGCGAGGCGCCGCCGCGGCCGATCACGCCGATATGATCCGCCGCGCCTCGAAGCGACGCCGCCCGTCGGGCGCGCGCATTCCGAGACTCCCGGAGAGCGGCATTGTTCGACTACATCGTCATCGGCGGCGGCTCTGCCGGCTGCGTGCTGGCCGCGCGCCTGAGCGAGGACCCGGCCGTCAGCGTCTGCCTGCTCGAGGCCGGCCCGGCCGACAAGAGCGTGCTGATCCACTGCCCCGCGGGCTTGGCGGTGCTGGCGCAGACCGGGCAGGCGAACTGGGCCTTCCAGACCGTGCCGCAGCCGGGGCTGAACGGCCGCCGCGGTTACCAGCCGCGCGGCAAGGTGCTGGGCGGCTCGAGTTCGGTCAACGCGATGATCTACACCCGCGGCCCGCGCGAGGACTACGACGGCTGGGCCGCCGAGGGCAATGCAGGCTGGGGCTTCGACGATCTGCTGCCGTATTTCAAGCGCGCCGAGCACAACGAGCGCGGCGCCGATGCGCTGCACGGCATCGGCGGGCCGCTCAACGTGATGGACTTGCGCAGCCCGAACCGCTTCGGGCCGGTGTTCGTCGAGGCCGCCCGGCAGGCCGGCTTCGTGGAGAACCGCGACTTCAACGGGCCGAGCCAGGAAGGGGTCGGGATGTACCAGGTCACGCACCGGGCCGGCGAGCGCTTCAGCGCCGCGAAGGCCTATCTGGCGCCGAACCGCGCGCGACCCAACCTCACCGTGATGACCGAGGCGCACACCACGCGCATCCTGATGGACGGCCGGCGCGCGGCCGGCGTCGAGGTGCAGATGCGCGGCGCGCGGACGCAGATCAGGGCCAGGCGCGAAGTGCTGCTGTGCGCTGGCGCGCTGCAGTCGCCGCAGATCCTGATGTTGTCGGGCATCGGCCCGGGCGCGCAGCTGCAGCAGCACGGCATCGGCGTGCTGCACGACCTGCCCGGCGTCGGTGCGAACCTGCACGACCATGTCGACGTGGTGCAGGTCGTCAACGCGCCGCAGCTGACCGAGCTGTTCGGGCTGTCGTTCACCGGTGCATTCAACGCGATCCAGGGCATGCTCGAATGGCGCCGCAGCCGCAGCGGCATGCTGACGACCAACTTCGCCGAGGCCGGCGGCTTCATCAAGAGCCAGCCCGACGAGGCGTTGCCCGACCTGCAGCTGCACTTCGTCATCGGCAAGCTGATCGACCATGGCCGCAAGCCGACGGTCGGCCACGGCTACTCGTGCCATGTGTGCCTGCTGCGCCCGAAGAGCCGCGGCAGCCTGACCCTGGCCAGCGCCGACCCGTTCGCGGCGCCGGCGATCGACCCGAACTTCCTCGCCGAGCGCGACGACATCGAGCGGCTGGTGCGCGGCTTCAGGCTGATGCGCGGTATCCTGAACCAGCCCGCGCTCGCCGCCTTCCGCGGGCGCGAGCTGGCGGCTTCAGCCGGCGCGCAGAGCGACGCGCAGATCGAGGCCTTCATCCGCGATCACGCCGACACGATCTACCACCCGGTCGGCAGCTGCCGCATGGGCCGAGGCGCGATGGACGTGGTCGACGCGGCGCTGCGGGTGCACGGCCTGCAGGGGCTGCGCGTCATCGATGCGTCGATCATGCCCAGCATCGTCGGCGGCAACACCAACGCGCCGGTGATTGCGATTGCCGAGAAGGCGGCGGACCTGATCAAGGCCGCCGCATAGCGCGCTGGCGCTTCGGGGAGAATGGCGCCCACCCAACGCCACTCAGGAAACCGACCCATGAAGACCCGAGCCGCCGTCGCCTGGAATGCCGGCGCCCCGCTGACGATCGAAACCGTCGACCTCGCAGGCCCGCGCGCCGGCGAGGTGCTGATCGAAGTCAAGGCCACCGGCATCTGCCATACCGACTACTACACCCTGTCGGGCGCCGACCCTGAGGGGCTGTTCCCGGCGATCCTCGGCCATGAAGGCGCCGGCATCGTCGTCGACGTCGGCCCGGGCGTGACGACCTTGCGCAAGGACGACCACGTCATCCCGCTGTACACGCCCGAATGCCGGCAATGCAAGTTCTGCCTGTCGCGCAAGACCAACCTGTGCCAGCTGATCCGCGGCACGCAGGGCAAGGGCCTGATGCCCGATGCGACTTCGCGCTTCAGTCTCGACGGCAAGCCGATCCTGCACTACATGGGCACGAGCACGTTCAGCAACTACATCGTCGTGCCCGAGATCGCGGTCGCGAAGGTGCGCTCTGACGCGCCGTTCGACAAGATCTGCTACATCGGCTGCGGCGTCACGACCGGCGTCGGCGCGGTGATCTTCACGGCCAAGGTCGAGGCCGGCGCGAACGTCGTCGTGTTCGGCCTGGGCGGCATCGGGCTGAACGTGATCCAGGGCGCGAAGATGGTCGGCGCCGACAAGATCATCGGCGTCGACCTGAACCCGGCGCGCGAGGCGATGGCGCGCAAGTTCGGCATGACGCATTTCATCAATGCGAAGACCACCGACAACGTCGTCGACGCGATCGTGCAGCTGACCGACGGCGGCGCCGACTACAGCTTCGAGTGCGTCGGGAATACGAAGCTGATGCGCCAGGCGCTCGAATGCACGCACAAGGGCTGGGGCCGCAGCATCATCATCGGCGTGGCCGAGGCCGGCGCCGAGATCAGCACGCGGCCGTTCCAGCTCGTCACCGGCCGCAAGTGGGAAGGCTCGGCCTTCGGCGGCGCGCGCGGCCGCACCGACGTGCCGAAGATCGTCGACTGGTACATGGACGGCAAGATCAACATCGACGACCTGATCACCCACAAGCTGAAGCTCGAAGACATCAACCAGGGCTTCGAGCTGATGAAGAGCGGCGAGTCGATCCGCTCGGTGGTGATGTACTGAGCCCCATGCAGATGCCAGCCGACACCACCCTCACCACGCTCGCCGAGCACAGCTGCTTCGGCGGCGTGCAGGGCTTCTACGCGCACACATCCGCGGCGACCGGCACGACGATGAAGTTCGGCGTGTTCCAGCCGCCGCAGATCCGCCTCGGCCCGGTGCCGGTGCTGTTCTACCTTGCCGGACTGACCTGCACCGAAGAGACCTTCGCGATCAAGGCCGGCGCGCAGCGACTTGCGGCTGAGCATGGTTTGATGCTGGTGATGCCCGACACCAGCCCGCGCCAGACCGGCATCGACGGCGCCGATGCCGCCTGGGACTTCGGCCACGGCGCCGGCTTCTACGTCGACGCGACCGCGGCTCCCTGGAACGCGCATTGGCGCATGGCGAGCTACGTGACCGACGAGCTGCGCGCGCTCGTGCTCGAGCACTTCGACGGCCGCGCCGAGCGCGTCGGCATCTTCGGCCACTCGATGGGCGGGCATGGCGCGCTGACCTTGGCGCTGCGGCACCCGGGGCGGTTCCAGAGCGTCTCGGCGTTCGCGCCGATCGCCGCGCCGATGCAGTGCCCGTGGGGCATCAAGGCCTTCAGCGGCTACCTCGGCGACGACCGCGCGGCCTGGGCCCGCCACGACGCCACCGAGCTCGTGAAGGCCGGCGCGCGCGTGCCGCCGCTGCTGATCGACCAGGGCCTTGCCGACCAGTTTCTCGCCGAACAGCTCCACCCCGACCTGTTCGAAGCGGCCTGCCTCGCCGCGGGCCAGCCGCTGACCCTGCGCCGCCATGAAGGCTACGACCACGGCTACTACTTCATCTCGAGCTTCATGGCCGACCACCTCGCGCACCATGCGCGGCAGCTGAACGCGGCGTGATGGACAAGCCGGCGCCGGCGCCCCAGGCGCGCAACCCGCTGCACGGCGTCACGCTCGAGGCGATGCTGAACGAACTCGTCGCGCACTTCGGCTGGGCCGAGCTCGGCGCGCGGATCCAGATCAACAGCTTCAACGTCGAGCCGAGCATCACCTCGAGCCTGCGCTTCCTGCGCAAGACGCCGTGGGCGCGCGAGAAGGTCGAGGGCCTGTACCTGTTCATGCGGCGCGAGCAGGCGCGCCAGTCACGGAGTTGAGCATGGCATCTGTGGTTCGCGAAGCGCCGTACGGCAGCTGGGCCTCGCCGGTCAGCGCCGACCTGATCGCCGGCGCGACGATCCGCCTCGGGCAGATCGCCCTGCTCGGCGACGACATCTTCTGGAGCGAGGGCCGCCCGCAGGAGCAAGGCCGCAACGTGGTCGTTCGGCGCAGCCCCGACGGCACGCTCGCCGATGTGAACCCCGCACCGTTCAATGTGCGCACGCGCGCCCACGAGTACGGCGGCGGTGCGTTCGTGCCGCTCGCGGGCGAGGCCGGGCCGGGCGTGGTGTTCAGCCATTACGACGACCAGCAGCTCTATCGCGTCGACGGCAGCGACGCGCCGCGCGTGCTGACGCACAACGCGCAGCAGCGCTACGCCGATGCGGTCGTCGACGTGCCGCGCCGGCGCCTGATCGCGGTGCGCGAAGACCACCACGAGAGCGACATCGATGCCGTCGCGACTCTGGTGGCGATTGATCTGCGTGATGGCAACGTGCAGGTGCTGGTGCAAGGGCCCGACTTCCTCTCGAACCCGCGCCTGAGCCCCGACGGCCGCCGGCTCGCCTGGCTGAGCTGGGACCACCCGAACATGCCGTGGGATGGCTCGACCCTGTGGCTCGCCGAGGTCGCCGACGATGGGTCGCTGGGCACGCCGATGGCGGTCGCCGGCGGCGCGTCCGAGTCGATCTTCCAGCCCGAATGGTCGCCGCGCGGCGAATTGCATTTCACGTCCGACCGCAGCGGCTGGTGGAACCTGTACCGGCTGCGCGACGGTGCGGTCGAGGCGCTGCACCCGATGGCCGCGGAATTCGGCAAGCCGCAATGGGCGTTCGCGATGGCGACCTACGGCTTCGACGGGCGCGGGCAGATCGTCTGCACCTTCCTGCGCGACGGGGTGTCGCGGCTCGCGATGCTCGACCCCGATACCGGTGGCTTCAGCGAGATCGCGACGCCCTTCTGTGCGATCGACGAGTTGCACGTCGGCCGCGACTTCGCGGTGTTCGCCGCCGCCAGCCCGACCTTGCCGAGCGCGATCGTGCGGCTCGATCTGCGCACCCACGCACACGAGGTGCTGCGTCACACCAGCAGCGCAACGCTCGCGCCGGCGTTCGTGGCGCAGGCCCGGCCGATCACGTTCCCGACCGCGGGCGGGCTGGAGGCGCACGCGTTCTTCTATCCGCCCACCAATGGCGACTTCGTCGGCCCCGCCGCCACGCGGCCGCCGCTGATCGTGATCAACCATGGCGGTCCCACCGGCTCGACCGACGCGGCATTCAAGTGGTCGGTCCAGTACTGGACCAGCCGTGGCTTCGCGATCGTCGACGTCAACTACGGCGGCAGCCACGGCTATGGTCGCGCCTATCGGCAGCGCCTGAACGGCCAATGGGGCGTGGTCGATGTCGACGACGCGATCAATGCGGCGCGCTACCTGACCGAGCGCGGTGAGGCCGATGCCGACCGCGTCGCGATCCGCGGCGCGAGTGCCGGCGGCTACACGACGCTGGCGGCATTGACCTTCCGGCGCTTCTTCAAGGCCGGCGCCAGCCACTATGGCATCGGCGACCTCGAGGCGCTGGCGGCCGACACGCACAAGTTCGAATCGCGCTACCTCGATACGCTGATCGGCCCTTACCCCGCCGCGCGCACGCTCTACCGTGAACGCTCGCCGGTGCACCACACCGACGCACTGGCGAGCCCGATGATCCTGTTCCAGGGCGCGGAGGACAAGGCGGTGCCGCCGGCCCAGGCCCAGGCGATGTATGAGGCGGTGCGCGCCAAGGGCCTGCCGGTGGCCTACCTGCTGTTCGAAGGCGAGCAGCATGGCTTTCGGCGCGCCGCGACGATCAGGCGCACACTCGAGGCCGAGTTGTATTTCTACGGCCAGGTGTTTGGCTTCGCGCCGGCCGACGCGATCGAGCCGGTGACCATCGCCAACCTGCCGCAGGCACTGGCGCAATGACCGGACTGGTTGCAACGGGTGCTTGCAGTTGAATCGTCTGTTCACACGACCTGAACGCCTGGACACGTTAGCGTCGCCCTTCGATTGAAGGAGAGTGGTGATGAAATCTTCGTGGCGAACCGCCTGGCAGGGGCAGGACATCGTGGTGTTGCGCAACGAGGTCGAGGTCGATCGGGTCCATGCCCAGGCCATCGAACGCGTGGTTCTGGTGCACCGGGGATCCGGCGATTCACCGGGCGACCTGGTGCAGGCCGTGGTCGAGGTCGGTGACTCGGTGCTGCTCTTCCCGGCGGACACCGGCTTCGCCGGCCGCGTCAACTTCGAGCGCCAGGCGTTCTGGGCCGAGCGCGCCTGCGTGTTCTGGGTCAACGAGTCTCGCGCGCCGCTGCCGCTGAGGCTGCGCCGTGGCCGCTGGCTGCTCGGCCTGACGAGCCCGGTGTTCACGCGCGTGCCGCGCGCGGAACTGGCGGCATTGATCGAACGCTGGCCGCTCCAAGGGCCGCAGACCTGGGAGCAGCGCAAGTGGCGGCGCATCGAGCGCAGCCGCGCCTTCACGTCGGCGCACGACGGCGACACGAAGCTGCACGCCTGAGGACATGGAGCACCCGGCGCCGGGGTTACCGACGCCATCCGGCAGACGTGGGAGCGGACCGGCGCTCGTCTGAGGCGCCTCCGGCATGAAAAAACCCGGCCTCGGCCGGGTTTTCTTGTGCCGCTGATGACTCAGGGGTGGGTCTTCGCAGCAGCCTTCTTCTTGGCGTGCTTCTTGGTCTTCTTGGCCGGGGCTTCCTTCTTCATGTCGGCCTTGGCTTCGGCCTTGGCCGGAGCGGCAGCGGCGGCAGGCGCCGAAGCTTGGGCGAATGCGCCCATCGAAAAGGCGGCGGCGATCAGTGCGGCAATGAGTTTCTTCATGTGGTAGTTCCTGCAGGGAATTTATGAACGAGCCGAATGCTCGCGTGAGACAACGTGCCACCTGGCACCGCGGTTGACACTGCTTCGCTCAAAACCGCGCGAGGTGGCGTAGCGCCCGAGGCCACCGTCAGGCGAACACGCCCTCGCGCAGCCACTTCGTCGCAACCCATTTCTCGCCCTCGAGCACCGGGGCGCCGCCATGCAGCGAGCGCGTCGACGGGTGCGGCCGCTCGTAGCTGAAGAAGACCGCGTTGCCCTTGACCGGCGCGACCTCGAGCTGCACGTCCGGAAAGATGGTCGCGCCGCCGAGCGCCGGGGCGCTCAGGTAGCACACCAGCGAGGCGACGCGTTGGCCGCCGCGCTTCAGGATGGTCGGCGTGCCGGCATGGGCCGGATCGAAGTAGTCGTAGTGCGGTTTGTATTCGGCTCCGGGGCCGTAGCGCAGCACCTGCAGGCCTTCGCCGTTCTCGACCGGCCAGCCCAGCAGCGCGGCGATCCGCGCCTCGATCCGCTGGCACAGCATGTGTTCGCCGCGATCGAAGAACATGCCCTGGCTGGTGCGCGCATCGTTGACTTCACTCGAGCCGGTATTCGTCTGCACCGTTTCGGAGCGCACGAGCCGCGCGCGCGCCAGGGCGATCATCTCGTCGCATTCGTCGTCCGCCAGCAGGCCGCCGAAGACGACGACGCGCGGCGCCGTCATCGTCATCACCACCCGCACTTCGCGGTCGCCGGCCCAGACACTGGCCTTCGTGCCCTGCGGCAGCGGCTCGGGCACCGGCACCGCGGGCGGCAGCACGACACGCCGGGCCTGCTGCTGCTCATGCAGATAGCTGGTCAGCGTCTCCTCGAGGGCGACGATCGCGATGTCTTCGTTCCAGCCGCTCGCGAGCATCGACTTGAGCACCACCTCGGGCGTGTGCCCGGCGGTGGCCTGCTCGATGATCCACGCGCGCAACTCCGGCGTGACGACCTGCTGATCACTCATGTTGCAATTTTGCCGGAGTTGCGCGGCCGGCGTCGTCTCAGCCTCAGCCGACGCGGCGCCGGAACACGAAACGATCCGGCTCGGACGCGGCGGCGTCGAAGCGGTAGCCCTCGGCGTCGAAGCGCTTCAGCCCGGGCGGCGTCGCGACCCGCCGCTTCACCGCATGGCGCGCCATCAGCCCACGAGCGCGCTTGGCGAAGAAGCTGATGACCTTGTAGCGGCCGTTCTTCCAGTCCTCGAACACGCAGTCGATCACGCGCGGGCGCAGGACGCGCGGTCGATCGGCAGCGCGGAAATACTCCTGCGAGGCGAGATTCACGATCACCGGCGACGCGTCGGCGGCGCTGCGCGCATTGAGATGCTCGGCGAGCGCATCGCCCCAGTAGGCGTAGAGGTCCTTGCCGTGCGGGTTCGGCAGCGGCGTGCCCATCTCCAGCCGATAGGGCTGCAGCCGGTCGAGCGGGCGCAGCACGCCATACAGGCCACTCAGGATCGCGACGTGGCGCTGCGCCCAGACCAGGTCGGCACGCGTCAGGGTGTTGGCGTCCAGGCCACCATAGACATCGCCGTCGAACGCGAGCGCCGCCGGCTTGGTCGACGCGGCATCGGGCCGTGCCGACCAGGCGGCATAGCGCCCGACATTGAGCGTGGCGAGCGCGTCCGACAGGTCCATCAGCTGCGCCACATCGGCGACGCTGCGGGTGCGCAGCAGCGCGATCAGTTCGGCCGAGCGCGGCATGAATGGCGGCTCGGTGGCGAGCGCGGCGATCGGGGCCGGGACGGGCGTGGCGTAGTCGAGCGACTTGGCGGGCGAGAGCAAAAACAGCATGGCCGCGATTATCGCGAGGCGCCGCCGCGGCGCCGCCGCCGCCGCCTCGCGCGGCCGAATGCCGACGATGGCCCGCCGGGGCGCGAGGCGTGCGCGGCGCCCACAGGGCACAGCGCCGGACTCGGGCTTCTAGTACTTCACGCCGCTGGCCGCCTCTTTCGGCTTCTCGGCCGATTTGTCGGTCTGGTCGGCGATCTTCTTCGCGGTGCGGTCGATGTTGCGGCCGGGGCGTTCAGCCGGATCCTGGGCCGGCTTGCAGGCGGTCAGGGCCAGGGCGCAAGCCGCGGCGACGGTCCACAGCGGGTGGCGGTGCGTGTCCATGGCGATCCTCCTGGCGGCGTGTCGATGGGCCACTGTAGGCAGCCGCGGCGCGGCGCGTCATTCGGACGCGCGCGCGGCGCGGCGTGCGCGTCGTCCTACGGCGCGAACGCAGGTGGCCTTGGCCGCCTCAGCGGAAATCCCGACTGCGCGCGACCAGCCCCTGCAACAGGTCGGAGTGGTCGATCGCCTTCATCACGACCAGGTGCATGATCGCGTCGTCGCCCTCGCCCTGGCGCTGCCAGCGGCCGAACAGCGTCAGCAGCTGCGCCGCGAGCAGCGGCCGGCGCTGCGACTCGACCACCGCCGGCCAGACGATCGCGTTGACGGTGCCGGTGTCGTCTTCGAGCGTGACGAACATCGTTCCCTTGGCGGTGTCGGGCCGCTGGCGGTGCGTGACCAGGCCGCTGGCGCGCGCGAGCCGGCCATTCGGGTAGCTGCGCAGCACCGCGGCGGGCTGCACCTTGAAGCGCGCGAGCTCGCCGCGCAGCAGCGCCAGCGGGTGGCGGCGCAAGGTCAGCCCGAGCGCGCGGTAGTCGGCCAGCATGTCGTCGGCCTCGGCCGGCGCCGGCAGCGCCACCGGCGCCTCATGCACGCGGGTCTCGCGCAGCAGCGCGGTCGGGCGCGTGTCGATCCCGGCCACCGCCCAGGCGGCCTGGTGGCGATGACCGGTGAGACCCTGCAGCGCATCGGCCTGCGCGAGCGCCTGCAGGTCGTGGGCATCGAGCCGGGCGCGGCGGGCCAGGTCTTCGACCGTCGTGTACGCGGCTTCGCGGCGCGCCGCGACGATGCGCTGCGCGGCCGCATCGGCGAGGCCGCCGATGCGGTCCAGGCCGAGGCGCACCGCACGCAGCGGCGCCCCATCGAGCGGCTCCAGGCTGCTCTGTTCTGCGCTCACGGTCACGTCAGCCGGGCGCACCTCGACGCTGTGTGCGCGCGCATCGCGCACCAGTTGCGCTGGCGCGTAGAAACCCATCGGCTGGCTGTTCAGCAGCGCGGCCAGAAAGGCATCGGGATGGTGGCATTTGATCCAGCTGCTCACATAGGCGAGCAGCGCGAAGCCGGCCGCGTGGCTCTCGGGAAAGCCGTAGCTGCCGAAGCCCTCGATCTGCCTGAAGATGCGCTCGGCGTACTCCTGCGCATAGCCCTTCTCGACCATGCGGCCGACCAGCCGCTCGTAGAACGGGCCAAGGCCGCCCTTGCGCTTCCAGGCGGCCATCGCGCGGCGCAGCTGATCGGCCTCGCCGGCGGTGAAGTCGGCGGCCAGCATCGCGATCTGCATCACCTGCTCCTGGAAGATCGGCACGCCCTTGGTGCGCTTCAGTGCCGGCAGGATTTCGGCCGGGCAATCGATCTCGTCGTCGCGCAAGGTGCGGTTCTTCAGGTACGGATGCACCATGCCGCCCTCGATCGGCCCGGGCCGCACGATCGCGACCTCGACGACCAGGTCGTAGTAGCAGCGCGGCCGCAGCCGCGGCAGCATGCTCATCTGCGCGCGGCTCTCGATCTGGAACACGCCGACGGTGTCGGCGCGGCAGATCATGTCGTAGGTCGGTTCGTCGCCATCGGGGATGTCCTGCATCCGCACGGTGCGGCCGAGCTTCGCGCCCATGAAATCGAGCGCGCGCCGCAGCGCGGTGAGCATGCCCAGTGCGAGGATGTCGACCTTGAGCAGGCGCAGCTCGTCGAGGTCGTCCTTCTCCCACTGGATCACGCTGCGGTCGGGCATCGCGGCGTTCTCGACCGGCACGAGCTGCGCCAGCAGGCCCTTGGCGATCACGAAGCCGCCGGGGTGCTGGCTCAGGTGGCGCGGAAAGTCGAGCACCTGCGCGGTGAGCTCGATCCAGCGCCTGACGACCGGCGACTCCGGATCGAAGCCAGCCTCGCGCAAGCGTTCGGGCGCGATGCCGCGGCCATCGAACCACTGGTGGCCTTTCGAGACCGCCTCGATGCGCTGCAGGTCGATGCCCAGCGCGCGGCCCATGTCGCGCAGCGCCGAGCGCGAGCGGTAGCGGATCACCACCGCGGTGAGCGCGGCGCGGTGCCGGCCGTACTTGCCGTAGATGTACTGGATGACCTCTTCGCGGCGCTCGTGCTCGAAGTCGATGTCGATGTCGGGCGGCTCGTCGCGCTCGGCGCTGATGAAGCGGCCGAACAGCAAGGTGGCGCGGCGCGGGTCGACCTCGGTGACATGCAGGCAGTAGCACACCAGCGAGTTCGCTGCGCTGCCGCGGCCCTGGCACAGGATGTTCTGCGCGCGCGCCCAGCGCACGATGTCGGCCACCGTCAGGAAGTAGCGCTCGTAGTCGCAGGCGCGGATCAGCGCGAGCTCACTCTCGATCTGCAGCCGGTAGGCCTCGGGCAGGCCGTCGGGGAAGCGGTCGGGCACGCCGGCATACGTCAGCTCGCGCAGCCGGCTGGTCGGCGTCGCGCCCGGCGGCACGATCTCCTGCGGATACTCATAGCTCAGCTCGCCGAGCGAGAAGCTGCAGCGGCCGGCCCACGCGACCGTGTTCTCGAGCCACTCGGGCTCGTACAGCGCCGCGAGCCGGCTGCGCGAACGCAGGTGCTGCTCGGCATTGGGCTGCAGCTGCAGGCCGCAGGCCGCCACCGGCAGCCCCAGGCGCGTGGCGGTCAGCGCATCCTGCAGCGGCTTGCGCGAGCGCACATGCATCAGCACATCGCCGGCCGCCAGGATCGGCAGCCCGGTGAAGCCGGCGACGCGGCGCACCACGTCGCGCAGCTCGGCATCGAACGGGCGCCTGAGCAGCTCGAGCGCGATGCCGGCGCGGTCCTGGAACCAGGTCTTGAGCCACATCGCGTGCGCGAACACCTCTTCGAACGACTGATCCGCCGCCGGCACCAGCAGCGCCAGGCACTCGGGCAGGCCAGCCAGCGTGGCGGCGTTCGGCGCCTTGCCTTCGAGGTCGCCCGGGTGAGCGAGGTACTGCCCCTTCGGCGCACGGCGCCGCGCGACGCTGATCCAGTGCGACAGGTTGCCGTAGCCGCGACGCGTCTGCGCCAGCAGCACCAGGCGGGGTGGCGAGGCGGCGCCATCGCCGGCGCCGCCATGGTCGGTGGGACCGCCGCCGAGCGTGGTGTTGCTGCCGTTGCCATTGCCGTTGCCGTTGCCGTTGCCGTTGCCGTTGCCGTTGCTGCCGACGCCGCGGCCGACCTTCGACGGCGAACTCAGCTGGACCTCGCTGCCGATGATCAGGTGCAGCCCGGACTCGCGCGCCGCCACGTAAGCACGCACCACGCCGGCCAGCGAGCACACGTCGGTGATCGCCAGCGCCGCATAGCGCAGCGCCGCCGCGCGCTCGACCAGCTCGCCCGGGTGAGACGCGCCGGTCAGAAAGCTGAAGTTGCTGCGGCAGTGGAGCTCGGCGTAACGTGGTAGCTGGACCATGGCTCACGCACTTCGCGAGGGGGATCGCCTGCATCGTCGTCTGCACGGCCCTCGTCGTCATCATGGCCCGCTTCATGGAAGCGATCGCTGTCGTCGCGATCGCCGCGCGCCGGCGGCCATGTCGAGACCGGCATCGACGAAGCGAAGCCTGGGCCGCCGACCGCGCCCGTCAACGCCCCGCTCATCAAACCATCGAGTGGGCTCGCCGTGCCGGCGGCGGCCGACTTGAGCACATGCGTGTAGATCATGGTCGTGCTCACGTCGGCGTGGCCGAGCAGTTGCTGCACGGTGCGAATGTCGGTGCCGGCCTGCAGCAGATGCGTCGCAAACGAATGGCGAAGCGTGTGCACCGTGGCCGGCTTGGCGATCCCGGAAGCGTCGACAGCCTTCTTCAGATCACGCTGCAGGCGCTTCTCGTGGACATGATGGCGGCGCTTGAACTCCTCGTCGCGGGGATCGGTCGTGATGACCGTCGACGGGAATACCCAGAACCAGGTCCAGCTCTGCGCCGCGCGCACATACTTGGCCGCCAGCGCATGCGGCAGGTAGACCCCGCCACGCTCGTGGCTGCGATCGCTCAACCAGTATTGGCGCGCCGAATCGAGCTGATGCCGCAAGGCCTGCTCGAGCGAGCGCGGCAGCATCACGACCCGATCCTTGCCGCCCTTGCCATCGCGAACGATGATGATCTGGCGCACGAAATCGACATCCTTCACGCGCAGACGAACCCCTTCGAGCAAGCGCATGCCCGTGCCATAGAGCAACTGCCCGAGCAACGCCGAGACGCCGCTCATGCGCGACAACACCGCTTGCACCTCGCCATGCGTCAGCACCACCGGCAGACGCTTCGTCGGTACCGGGCGACCCAACTCCTGCATCCAGGGCATGTCGGCGTCGAGCACCTCGCGGTAGAGGAACAGCAATGCACTGAGCGCCTGTCGATGCGTCGACGCGGAAACGCGCCGCTCGTTCGCCAGCATGCTGAGATAGGCCTGCACCTCGACCACGCCCATCTCGCGTGGATGGCGCATGCCGGACCAACGAACGAAGCCGCGCACCCAATAGACATAGGCCTGCTCGGTCCGTAAGCTGTAATGCAAATACCGCAGCCGCTGCACCAGCGTCTCGATCAAACCCGGTGCCCGCCACGCAGAACCGTTGTCCACTTTTAAGCATCCAATTATGACTGTACATCCATACAGTACAATGCGCATCCCCGCGCGTCAAGGAGGTTCCAGCCTCATGCCAATCCGCGTTACGCCCCAAGTACCGGTCAAACGAGACTGTGTAACGGGACGAGTGGTGTCGCCGAAAACACGTTAGCCGTCACATGTCCGGGCAACCGCCACCGCTTCGCCTCGTCGAACTCGTCCGTCGCATGGACGAACCTTCGTGGCAAGGCTTTTTGGTGACGCAAAGCAGCGAGCTGCTCGTGCTTCATCGAGTCAGTGACCGCTACGACCTAGACGGCTACTGCGTGTTTCGTGCCGAAGACGTCGTTTCTGTGGAGACCGAGTTTCCGAGGTGCGAACTCATTGAACATGCGCTTCGGTTGAAACTAGAAGAGGCTCGTCCGCCGGCTGGAATCGATGCTTCGTCCATGAGAAAGCTGATGGAGTCCGCCCAACGGCTATTTGGCGTATTGCTCATTGAACGCGAGTTCGTCCAGCCTGGCGAAGCTGAGGTGGGTACGATTCGCATGACCTCAACAGACACCTATGTTCTCC
>Ga0207645_10002029_pt1 | contig 16261 bp, 14 predicted proteins | sample KBSM53metaG_FD_184331 | JGI IMG/M metagenome (GOLD analysis project Ga0207645, IMG submission 184331) | Miscanthus rhizosphere microbial communities from Kellogg Biological Station, Michigan, USA - KBS M5-3 metaG (SPAdes) (version 2) | ecosystem: Host-associated > Plants > Roots > Rhizosphere >...
GTACGCCAGCAAATGGAAAAAGTCTGGCGTAAAGCGTCGATGTTGCATGTCGATGTTTTGCTTCTCATCTATCACTTTGCCAGGGTGTGCGCGGGCAATATTCTCGAGATCGGCCCTTACGTTGGTGGCTCCACCATCGCCGCTGCGTTAGGCGCCCGCGAGTCGGGAACGCGGAAAAAGATCGTTACCATCGAAGTGGGCGGACAATTGAAACACCCCCGACTGCCGAGCAGAAATATCCTCAAGGATCTAAAAAAGAACCTGGCCCGCTTCGGCGTGCTTGAAGATGTCGTTCTGATCGAGGGGCGATCTGCTCATGAAACGACAAAGTCCGCTGTGCGGCAGATCTTTGGCAGCGGCGAAGTAGGTCTGTTCATTTTCGACGCGGACGGCAATCCGCGTCGGGATCTAAATTATTACGGCGATCTGTTGGTGAATCATTGTTGGGTTGTGATCGACGATTATTTCGGACCGGGGATGAAGGCGGCGCCGATCCGGGCGCAGGTGGACGAAATGGTAGCCGCTGGAAGGCTGGTTCCGTTTGGATATTACGGGTGGAGCACCTGGATCGGTCAGTGGCAGAGCAAGTGATGGGTGACGCCGGCGCTATCGCGCCTTCGCGCGCGGGACAAGAAGGACATCGCGGCCGACGAGGTAAAGAAGAGCGCACAGCACGGCGAACGGAAGCAAGGCGAGCAGATCGGCATATGAGCCGTTGAGGAATGGATTGTGCGCCATTTGCCATTCCTCAATTCGCTGTCCCATAGCGGCAAGAGGACCTACCAATTCCTTGGCCGCGATCACAATTCCCGTGATTGCGCCACCGGCGATATAACCGGACGCAAGCAAAACACCGGGGCTCTTGTCGCCCTCAGCAGTGAGTTCCATCGCGGAGAGATTTGCGTGCCGAAATTTCACCCGCAGGTAACGATCGACGAGCAGGCGAACCATTCCGCCGATGAAGATTGGACTAGATGAAGCCAGCGGAAGATAAACGCCAACAGCAAAGGCAAGTGACGGAATCCCGCTCATTTCGAGAACGATTGCGATCATGGCGCCGAGGAGGACGAGCGCCCATGGCAGTTTCCGGCTGAGGATTCCTTTGATGATGTAAGACATCAAAGTGGCTTTGGGCGCATCGAATTTTGTGACGGTCGATCCATCGGGACGGACCTTGTGCGTTCCGTTAATTCCGGGATCCACTAGGTAAACGGGAAAGCCTTGGTTGTTTACCAGATAGCGCTGGACGGCACCGCCTTCAGGATCGATTCGCTGCCAGGAATGATACGAATTTTGATCGGACAATCCTTGCAATCCGCGCACTTTTTCTGGTGGGCCAATTTCGCTGGCTGGCGCGCGCAATTCCGGTGTCCTTATTGGTACATAGACCGTGTAAGCGTCGTTAAGGAATAAGAGCACGAAACCGAGCGTGAGCGCGGAAGCGAGTGAGCCAAACAGGATCGCGATTTGCTGATATTTTGGGGTCGATCCAACCAGAAACCCCGTTTTCAGATCCTGCGACGTCGTGCCGCCATTGGACGAGGCGATACAGACAATGCCGCCGATCGAGAGCGCAGTCACAAAATAATTGGGGGTCGTCCAGCCGATGATGAGAAACACCAGGCACGTGAGCAGTAGCGTTGCCACCGTCATTCCTGAAATCGGCGTTGAAGACGACCCGATCTCGCCGGTCAATCGTGACGACACAGTGACGAAAAGGAAACCGAACAGCACGATCAAAGACGCGCCAAGCAGATTTCCGCGCAGATGCAATTGCGGCACCGCCATGATCACCGCGATGATGGCGAGGCAACCGATGATCACCACACGCATCGACAAATCGCGATCGGTGCGCGGCGCATGTTCGCGCGGACCGTGGCGACCGAGCAAATCGGCCAAACCACCCCTCAATCCGTGCCAGATCGTTGGAATCGAGCGAAACAGGCTGATGATTCCGCCCGCTGCGACCGCGCCCGCACCGATGTAAAGAATGTAAGCGCCGCGAATATCGTCCGGCCCCATTTCACTGATCGGGATTGTCCCGGGCGCGATCGGCATCGTCGCGTTTTCGCCGAAAAATTTTATTGCCGGAATTAAAACGAGATACGAGAGCACGCCCCCGGCACACATGATCGACGCGATTCGCGGCCCGATGATGTAACCGACGCCGAGCAGCGCCGGCTCGATCGTGGCGGAGATCGAGCCGCCCTTAAACGGCGCACCGAAAATTTTCTCGGGCGTGTCTTTCCACATCCTGAAGGCGCCCATCGCGGCTTGATAAAGAAAACCAATCCCAAGGCCGCCAAAGATGACTTTACCGCCGCTGCTGGCAGCCTCTTCGTTAACGATTTGAGCATTCGTGGTCGTCTGAGTTTTGTCCGCCACTGCGAGCGATTCCCTGGAAGCAGCGGCTTTGAGGACTTCCGCGCAGGCTGTGCCTTCCGGATATTTGAGAATCCCGTGTTCAGCAACGATGAGCGCCCGGCGCAGCGGGATCATCATCAGAATACCGAGTAATCCACCAAGAACGGCAACGAGCATCACTCGCGTCATTTCGAGGTCGAACCCCAAAATCATGATGGCAGGCATGGTGACACCGAGGCCGAACGCGATTGATTCGCCTGCCGAGCCTGCGGTTTGAACGATGTTGTTTTGCAAAACGTTCGCGTCGCGAAATCGGAGCTTCGAGAAGAGTCGGAATATGGTGATCGAAATAACGGCGACTGGAATGGACGCGCTCACAGTTAATCCGACTTTGAGAACCAGATACAGAGACGACGCGCCAAAAACCATTCCGAGAAGCGTGCCAGTGATTAAGTGTGGCCACGTCAGCTCCGGCAATTGCACCGACGCCGGAATGAACGGTTTGAAATTGGCCGCCAGTGGGTTCGTCGGGCGAGCGCCAACGATATCAGGATACTCCTGCGGCGGATTCGAAGTATCGACTGTCGCCATTTGCAAGAGCTTTGAGAAAATGCGCTACAAGCGCAAGCGCGGACGCAGCCGCTTCCGCGCGTCGAAGTGCATTATGGTTCCGTCCTTTACGCCAGATTGAACCAGACCGGCTTGACCCGTTTGGCCATTCCACACTATTCTCCGCTCGCTTGGTCGGGGCAGGTCCTTGGACCACGTAATTTGTAATCGAAAACCGGATCGTGAACGCCAACCAACAAATCCGCCAGAGAACGCCCGCCGAACTTACCATCCGTGGCTTGATCATAGGCATTCTCATCACGCTGGTATTCACCGCGGCCAACGTGTACTTCGGGCTCAAGGCTGGGCTCACCTTTTCGACGTCGATTCCGGCGGCGGTGATTTCGATGGCGATCCTGCGCGGTTTTCGCGATGCGACCGTTCAGGAAAACAACATCGTGCAAACCGTCGCCTCCGCGGCCGGCACGCTGTCGTCGATCATTTTCGTGTTGCCGGGTCTGATCATGATCGGTTGGTGGACCGAATTTCCATTCTGGATTTCGTTCTGGATTTGTGCGCTCGGCGGAATTCTGGGGGTAATGTATTCAATTCCGCTGCGGCGTGCATTGGTGACGACTTCGGACTTGCCGTATCCGGAAGGCGTCGCCTGCGCTGAGGTACTGAAGGTTGGCAGCAGCCGTGATTCCGCGCACGCTTCCGATATCGAACACGGCCGCGCCGGTTTGCTCGCGGTTTTGTGGGGATCGATCGTCTCCGCGGTATTTGCCATCATCGTGGCAACGCAAGTTTTCGCGGCGGACGTCGCGCAAACTTTTCGGATCGGCCGGCGCGGCGCGGTAAGCGGTTACGATTTCTTTTTGTCATTTGCGCTGCTCGGGATCGGGCATTTGGTCGGTCTTTCGGTTGGCATTGCGATGCTGATCGGCGCATTCATCGGCTGGGGGTGGGGCGTTCCGCATTTTTCGGCGATGGCCGGGGATCTCACAACAGCTGCCGCCGCGATCGCTCAGAAAACCTGGAGCACGAAAGTCCGTTTTGTCGGCGCGGGGGCGATCGGCGTTTCCGCGATTTGGACATTGCTCAAGTTGGTAAAGCCAGTTGCGCGCGGTCTAACCAGCGCGATGGCGGCGTCGCGTGCGCGTAAAGCGGGCCAAGCCGATACGCTGCCAATTACCGAACGCGACATCCCGATTGGCATTGTCGGAGTCGTGACGTTGGTCTGCATGCTGCCGATCGGCTGGTTGCTCGGATATTTCGGAACCTCGAGCGGTCTGGGCGCGCATTTACCGACCCTCATCATTGGCGGCGTGACTTACATCGTGTTGATGAGCTTTTTCGTTTCCGCGGTGTGCGGTTACATGGCCGGGCTGATTGGTTCCTCGAACAGTCCGCTCTCCGGTATCGGAATTTTGGTCGTGATCGGCGCGGCGTTGTTGCTCGTGATGGGCGTCAAACCATACGTCGGTCCGGATGCGGGCAAAGCGCTGATTGCGTTCGCCCTGTTCACAACAGCTGTGGTCTTCAATGTGGCGGCGATTGCCAACAACAACCTGCAAGACCTGAAGACCGGCCAGCTTGTCGACGCGACGCCGTGGAAGCAGCAGGTCGCTCTGATTTTCGGTGTGATCGCAGGCGCTTTGGTCATTCCGCCGGTCCTCGATTTGGTCAATCACGCCTACGGGTTCGTTGGCGCACCGGGCGCGGATTTGCGTCCGCATCCGTTGCCGGCGCCGCAAGCCGGCTTGATCTCGTCGCTCGCGAAAGGCGTGATCTCGGGTGACATCGATTGGAGCCTGATCCGAATCGGCGGCATGATCGGCGTTGGCATTATTTTGTTGGACGAAATCCTCCGTCGCACGACGAAACACATGCATGTTCCGCCGTTGGCGGTCGGTCTCGGGATTTATCTGCCGACGCAAAGCACGCTAATGATCGTGGTCGGCGCGATTGTGGGCTGGTTCTATGACCGACGGGCCGATCACACTCCAAAACCGGAGGCCACAAAGCAGCTCGGCGTCTTGCTGGCGTCAGGCTTGATCGTCGGCGAGGGCATTCTCGGCGTCGTCATATCGGCAATCGTGGTGTTTTCGGGAAAGGATGCGCCGCTCTCAGTCGTGGGGCCGGGCTACGAAACGGCCGGAATTATCATCGGTGGATTGACGTTCGTTGCTATCGCGTTTGCGCTTTACCGCTGGATCCTGGGAATGGCTTCGGCGAGATCGACATGAAACGAAAATGGAACTGGCCGATCTGGGTTGGTTTTCTGGTCGCTGTCGCCGGAGTGTTCTCCTACGGATTCTTCGCCCGGTATCCAACAACGCGTGATTTCCCTTGGGCAAATCTTTTGCTTCTTGGAATCGGCACTGCGTTGTTGGTAGTCGGCCTCTTTCGCGCGTTTGGCCGGCCGCAACTTTATCGCGGTAAGATATTCGGCTCGATCTTCACAGCGATCGCTTTGTTTCTTGGCGCATTTTTCTGTTACGAAATCTTTTACGTCCTGCGGCAAGTTCCGCCTTCAACCGGAGCGCCGCGCGTCAGCGAAAAAGCACCAGCGTTTACATTGCCGGACCAGGATAATAACCAGGTGTCACTCGCAGATCTTCTCTCAGCGCCGGCATCGAGCGCCTCGACCGCGAAGGCGAATGGGGTTCTCCTGATTTTTTATCGTGGGTTCTGGTGACCGTTATGCAACTCCGAGTTGCGGAGTTTTCAGGACAAGCTTTCGGAGCTCGAATCGCGCGGCATTCGCGTGGTCGGTATTAGCGTCGATCCACCGGAAGTTAACCGGCAGCAATCGCAAAAACTTGCCTATACATTCCCGTTGCTCTCCGATCCCAAAGCGGAAGTGATTCGCCGTTACGACGTGCTGCATGCCGGGGCGGGACCGAAGGGGACCGACATTGCTCGCCCGGCTGAATTTCTGATTGATTCCAACGGGACGATTCGCTGGGTAAATCTGACAGAAAACATTGCCGTGCGTGCGCGTCCCGAACAGGTGTTGAAAGCTTTCGATGAAAGGGAGCGTGGCGGCGGCAATTGACGGCGCTCGGCAGAATCAATAACTTCAGCGCGCGTGCATCCTGAATTGGAACAACTGCTCGTTCTTCAAGATCGACAACAAAAGATCAGGCAGATCCAGGCCGAAATAGAGACCGTGCCGCTGCAACGGAAAAGCCTTGAAGCGCAACTGGCTTCGAGCGCGGCAGGACTTGAAGCGCTCAAGCAGAAAGCGCGACACGTCGAGATGGATCGGAAGAAACTTGAGCTGGACGTGGGCACTCGCGCCGAGAGCATCGCACGGCTCAAGACTCAGCAATATCAGACGCGCAAGAATGACGAGTTCCAGGCAATCGGCCACGAGATCGAGCGCTACGAAAACGAGATTCGCAAGATCGAGGACGAAGAGCTCGAGCTGATGGTGGAGGCCGACAAGCATAAGGCGGACCTGGGCGTAGAGGAAAGGAAGGCCGCTACCATCAAGGAATCAATCGCGCGGCAGACGAATGATCTCGAAGCGAAATCAACGACTTTGCAATCGCGGCTGGAAGAGCTGACAAAAGAGCGTGCCGAGATCGCCGGCAAGATTGATGAGGATTTACTGGGCCGGTTCGAACGTCTTTTCAAAAGCAAAGGCGACGCCGTTATTGTCGCGCTCGAACACGAAGTCTGCACCGGCTGCCACATGAAAGTGACCACCCAGACCGCCCACCGCGTGAAAGCGGGGAAGGAAATCGTGAGCTGCGAAAACTGCGGCCGGATCCTGTACGAAGGCTAGGTCGGGCCGCCGGGCTGTCCGGCGCGCTCGGCGAGCGCGTGCTACCAGTCACACGTTAAAGCGGAAGAGGATCACATCGCCATCGCGCACAACGTAATCTTTCCCCTCCAGCCGCAGTTTGCCAGCTTCGCGAGATTTGGCGAAAGAACCAGCGCCGACCAGGTCGTTATAGTCGATAGTTTCCGCCGCGATAAAACCGCGTTCAAAATCAGAGTGAATCGCTCCCGCAGCGACTGGCGCCTTGTCGCCGACGTGAATGGTCCAGGCGCGCGTCTCCTTTTCTCCCGTGGTAAAAAACGTGCGCAGCCCAAGCAAATGATACACAGCGCGAATGAGCGCGTGCACGCCACTGTCTTCTACGCCAAGGCCGCGTAAATATTCCAATGCCTCCTGCTCGGTCAGATCGACCATTTCGCTCTCGATTTGCGCGCTGATCACGATTGCTTCCGTGGCGAAATGGTGTCTGGCGTAATCTTCAACAAGATCGACATACTCGCTGGCGGGATTCGCCGAATCGCCTTTGGAAATTGCTGCCAAATCCGATTCCGCCACATTGCAGGCAAAAATTGTTGGCTTTGACGTCAGCAGGAAGAAACCTCGCGCGACTACCTTCTCCTCTGGAGTCAACTCGGCAGTAATCGCCGGCTTCCCGCGGTCGAGATGCGCAAGTAGTTTTTCAATGATCGCAGTTTCAATGATTGCTGCTTTATCACCGGCGTGCAGTTGCTTCTGTATTCGGTCGCGTCGCTTCTGCAACGAAGCCAAGTCAGCCAGCACGAGCTCCGTATTTATGACCTCGATGTCGCGCACCGGATCAATGGTCGCGCTGACGTGATGAACGTCGGGATTTTCAAAACAACGCACCACCTGCACGAGCGCGTCCACTTCGCGAATATGATGGAGAAACTGATTGCCCAGTCCTTCGCCCGCGCTCGCGCCTTTGACCAGTCCGGCGATATCGACAAACTCGATCGCCGTCGGCGTGATTTTTTTTGAGTGGGAAATCTGCGCAATTTTTTCCAGACGCTGGTCGGGAACGATGACCACCCCCACGTTCGGATCGATGGTGCAGAACGGATAATTTTCCGCGGGCGCTTTGTGAGTGCGCGTAACCGCATTAAAAAGCGTCGATTTCCCGACGTTTGGCAGTCCAACAATTCCAGCGCTTAGCATTCAGTCATAGATGAACACGGATTTACACAGATCGTATTGCCTCCTGGCCATGGATAATCCGTATTCATCTGTGTTAATCCGTGGCAAAAGATTTATCGGGCTGGCGGGATTTGAACCCACGACCTCTTGAACCCCATTCAAGCGTTCTACCAAGCTGAACTACAGCCCGATTTGGTGAGCCGATGACTATCTATTCACCGGCCCAGCTCGTCAAAAAGGCATTGATTAACTCTGGCAGCTTCTCGCTGTAACCGCCTTCGAGAATAGCGGCCGTGGGAATGCCGGTGTCCCGCAGCCATTCTCCGAATTTCGCAAAATCTTCTAGCTCCAGCGTCATTTGGACGAGAGGATCGCCGGAGTAAGCGTCGAAGCCTGCCGAGACCAGCAAGAGATCTGGATGGAATTTCAAGAGGTTCTCCAGCGCGCGTTTCGCGACTTCGACATGCTGGGTTCGGGCGGTGTACGGCGCCACGGGATAATTGTAAATGTTCGCAAACGATTTTGCGCCTGTTCCGGGATAAGCTGGGAACTGATGGATGGACGCGAACGCAATCCGCGGATCGTCCGCCACGATCGCTTCCGTGCCGTTGCCGTGATGCGCGTCGAAATCCCAAATCGCGACGCGCGTGGCGCCATTCTCTAATGCGTCCAGCGCCGCAATTGCGATGTTGTTCAAATAACAAAATCCCATGGCCCGGTCGCGGGTTGCGTGATGTCCCGGTGGCCGCATAAGGCTGAAGGCATGCCCGCTGCGGAAGGCTGTCTGTGCCGCGTTGATCGCTGCGCCAACCGAGCGCAAGGCGTCTTCGTGAATGTTTGGATACGCAGGCGTGTCCGCGTCGAAATCATGCCTGGCATCGTTGATCCGTCGGAGGTGCTCTGGGGAATGGGCTCGCAGCAATTTGATTTCATCGGGTGCGACCGGCTCGCGCCATTCCCAATCAGGATGTTGATCTTTCAAGAGAGGCACAGTGCGTGCAATGCGCTCCGGTCGCTCGGGATGTCCCGGACTGGAATATTCCAGGCAGCGTGCGTCATGAAAAATGATCATCTGAAACTGTAGCGGCGTTTTGTGACCGTCGCTCGAGTCTGGCTTTAAGCTAATCCCCGGTTTGAAGAAAGAATGCGACGGTCATAGGCCGCCGCGATAGAAGGTGACCATGACCGTCTCGCGCGCGGTCCCCGTTTGCTTCCTCAATTGTCTCCCGGGCGCTAAGGAAGTGGGTCACGGATTGGGCTGTCGTGCTAACGGTGTTGCCCGCGAAAAACCAAACAGATTTAGATCATTATCTCACAACGTAGTAACCACGGACCCACACTCTTCGACCGTGCCGCCATGTCCAGCGTCCCGGACGCCAGACATAATGGACCCCGCGTGACCAGTAGCCTGGACCACGATAGTACGGTCGATCGCCAACGGCGACTACGACTGACCCGCCTCCGTAGTACGGCGCGGGCCCGTAATAAGGCCCGTATCCCGGGTAACCACCGTAATAATAATCGTCACATCCAGCGCCTCCGATGACGACCGAAAGGCACGCAAGCAGGAGAGTTGTCCGTTTCAATCGCGTTTTCATTCCATCCCCGAGGCGAACCGCTTTCGCGTTCACGTGATCAACAATATTGCTTTTCATACATTGGTTATTCGCATTCGGCTGCGTTTTCACGCGCCTGCGGCTAACCGCAGGGCGGCTCCGGCATTTTTCGACCTGACGACAAAAACTGTGTCACGCCGAATCCGAGATGGATAGCTTTAACAAGACGGATTTTGATACACGCTTCCTTGCCTTATGCGCTGGCGGAGCGCCCTTCTCTCGAGGCACTTTTTTTCGGCGAAAATAATCAGATTGATTCCGCGATGTGAAATCGGGAAATGTCGCGCTGGCAGCTAGACGACACCCTGATCGAGCATCGCGTCCGCGACTTTGACGAATCCGGCGATGTTCGCGCCAACGACCAGATTACCCGGATGGCCGTATTCGGTGGCGGTTTCCCAGGCGTTTTTGAAAATGGTCGACATTATGTGCCGCAAACGAGAATCGACTTCCTCGCGCGGCCATGGCAGGCGCATCGAGTTTTGGCTCATTTCCAGGCCGGACGTCGCGACGCCGCCGGCATTTGCCGCTTTACCGGGGCCGAAAAGAATTTTGTTCTCCAAGAACAGATCGACAGCCGCTGGGACGCTCGGCATGTTGGCGGCTTCGGAAACCAGATAGCAACCGTTCTCAACCAACTTCCTTGCATCTTCCCCAGTAATCTCGTTTTGGGTGGCGCATGGGAATGCACAATCGCATTTGATGTTCCAGGGCCGCTGCCCTTCTACGTATTTGGCGCCCTTGAATTTCTTGACGTATTCTTTGATGCGTCCGCGCCGCACGTTCTTTACGCTTTGGATCCAGGCCAGTTTTTCTACCGTGATGCCGTTCTTGTCGTAAATAAAGCCGCTGGAGTCGGACATGGTAATCGGCTTCGCGCCGCAATCGATTAGTTTTTCCACCGTAAATTGCGCCGCATTGCCGGCTCCCGAGACGGTGCAAACCTTGCCTTCAATGGTCTCATTACGCGTTTTGAGCATCTCCAGAGCAAAATAAACCGCTCCATAGCCGGTCGCTTCCGGGCGCATCAGCGAGCCGCCCCAAATCCGCGCCTTGCCCGTGAGCACGCCAGTAAACTCGTTGGCGAGCCGTTTATACTGGCCAAAGAGATAACCGATTTCGCGACGACCCACGCCGATATCGCCGGCAGGCACATCGGTGTGAGGACCGACGTGCCTGAACAACTCGGTCATAAACGATTGGCAAAACCGCATGACTTCATTGTCCGATTTCCCTTTTGGATCGAAATCTGCGCCGCCCTTGCCACCGCCCATCGGCAAGGTAGTGAGTGAATTCTTGAAGACCTGTTCGAACGCGAGGAACTTCAGGATGCTGGCATTAACCGTCGGGTGGAATCGGAGCCCTCCCTTGTAAGGCCCGAGGGCGCTATTCATCTGGATGCGAAACCCGCGGTTTACCTGGATCTGGCGCTTGTCGTCGACCCATGGAACCCGGAATTGAATCAACCGCTCCGGCTCAACAAGGCGTTCAAGGATCTTGCCGTCCCGATATTTTTTATGTCGTTGAACCGCGGGTTCGATGGACTCGAGAACTTCGGTGACCGCCTGGAGAAACTCCGGCTCGTTCGGATTCCGCTTTTTAACGATCTCGAGAACTTCCTGGACTAGACCCATAAGGATTTCACTTCTGCAGGTTATTTCCCTCGCGAGCAAACAAAAAGATGGTGCGCAATGGCGGCGCGACTTGTGGCCGCGGCGACCGCTCTATTATACCATTAAGCGCTAAATTTCGTGCGACAGGAGAAGACATGCGCGATGCAGGGTTCGAACCTGCGACTTCTTGCGTGTGAAGCAAGCGCTCTACCACTGAGCTAATCGCGCGGGTTTTCAGAAGCCGACAAAATAGAGTGCGGAACACTTAGCGCAAGCATGGCCGCGGAGTTGTAACGCAGCTTAGAAAGCCTTCGGGGTTGCCCTACAACTCATCGCATTTTATACAGAAGAATGTCCGAACACAAAGTTACGCTCACTTGGCAACGCGGCGACAAGCCGTTTGAGTATCAGAAATATTCACGAGACCACACTTGGAAGTTTGGCGGCGGGCACGAGATGCAGGCGTCAGCCGCGCCCGCGTATCTGGGCAATCCGAACCTAGTCGATCCGGAGGAAGCGTTTGTGGCTTCGCTGTCGAGCTGCCACATGTTGACGTTTCTCGCCATTGCGTGCAAAAAGAGGTTCGTGCTCGACGAATATGTCGATGAAGCAGTCGGCGTTATGGAGAAGAATGCCGAAGGAAGACTTGCCATTACACGCGTCACACTTCGACAACGCTTGAAATTCTCCGGCGAGAAACAACCCACGCCGCAGGAAATCGAGGAGATGAATCATGGCGCGCACGAGCAATGCTTCATCGCCAACTCGGTGAAAACCGAAGTCAAAGTCGAACCGCAAGGCTGATCATGTCGTTGTAGGGGCGGCTGTGTCATCCGCCGAACCAATGGCACAGGCGTTTGGCACAAACGCCTCTACAACGTTTTCGGATATGTGTAATTATCGATAGGCAATGAGCGCGTCGAAAGACTCACAACCCATGGAGAAGATTGTCAGCCTGTGTAAGCGGCGCGGTTTTATTTTCCAGTCGAGTGAAATCTATGGTGGATTGAACGGTGCTTGGGATTACGGACCGCTCGGCGTCGAATTAAAGCGCAACCTGAAGAACTACTGGTGGCGCGTGATGGTCCACGAGCGCGACGACGTCGTGGGGATGGATGGCGCGATCCTGATGAACCGCGCCGTTTGGAAAGCCAGCGGCCACGAAGACACATTTAGCGATCCAATGGTGGATTGTCGAACTTGCAAGGCTCGCCTGCGGGCGGATCAACTGGTCCAGAAAAAGGATGCACTGCAATGTCCAAACTGCGGCGGCAAAGACTTAACTGAACCGCGTCCGTTTAATCTGATGTTCAAAACCTACGTCGGTGCGACTGAAGATGAATCCAGCATCACTTACCTTCGCCCTGAGACCGCCCAGGCAATCTTCGTTCAGTTCAAAAACGTCCTTGAAATTTCACGCAAAAAACTGCCCTTCGGCATTGCGCAAACCGGGAAAGCCTTTCGCAACGAAATCAACCCGCGCAATTTTACCTTTCGCTCCCGGGAATTCGAGCAGATGGAGTTGGAATATTTTTGCCGGGCAGAGGAGGGGATGAAGCTGCTCGATTACTGGCTGGAAGAGCGGCTCACGTTCTATGAAAACATCGGCATTGGTCGCGACCATCTACACGTGAAGACCGTGCCGGATGAGGAGCGAGCTTTTTATTCGAAGGGAACTTACGACATCGAATATGATTTTCCGTTTGGGAGGCAGGAGCTCGAAGGCGTCGCTTATCGAACGGACTACGATTTGCAACAGCACATCAAAGCCAGCGGCAAATTGCTGGATTATTTCGATGAAGAAACCAAAAAGCGCTTTGTTCCTCACGTCGTCGAACCGAGCGCCGGTGTGGACCGCACCGTACTGGCCCTGATCTGCGAAGCATATTCGGAAGACGAAGCGCCGGACGAAAAAGGGAAAATGGAAACGCGAATTGTGATGCGATTTCATCCACGGATGGCGCCAGTCAAATGCGCAGTATTTCCGTTGCTCAAAAACAAGGAGCAGCTCGTCGCAAAGGCGAAGGAGATTGTCGATGTTCTGCGTCCGCACATGAACGTCTTTTATGACGAGAGTGGCGCGATCGGGCGTCGCTACCGGCGCCAGGATGAGATCGGCACGCCATTCGGGGTGACCGTCGATTTTGAAACGCTGGGGGAAAAAGATCCGGCGCTCCGGGATACGGTCACGTTGCGTGAGCGCGATTCGATGAAACAGGAACGGATCGCGATCAACGATCTGGCGGGCATTCTTGTGGCGCGGATTTCTTGATGGATCTGGAAAAATTGCGCGAGTATTGCCTCGGCAAGCCCGCTGCAAATGAGAGCATGCCATTCGGCGAGGACGTTCTCGTATTCAAGGTGGCTGGTAAAATATTCGCGCTCGCCTCACTCGATGAAGTTCCAGCGAGAGTGAATTTGAAATGTGATCCCGACCTGGCGCTTGAATTGCGCGATCGATACGAGCAGGTCCGTCCCGGTTATCACATGAACAAGAAACACTGGAATACCGTCGAGATTGAGTGTGGCATCCCCGATACCGAACTGCGACAAATGATCGACCACTCCTACGAGCTCGTGGTCGGAAATCTACCAAAATCTAAGGCAAGGGTTGGAGCTCGACCTCGCCGAAGCTCAGCTCCAGCGCGTCGCGGGCGACGTTAAGAAAATTATCAGCCGCGTCAGTCAGCGCGACACGCAGCTCACCGTGGTTGGGAGGCGCTGCACGCAAAGATTCTCGATCCAGCATTTCTTCCACCGCGCGGGCGCAATTTTGCGCGGAATCGACGAGCACGATTTGGCGCCTGACCGATCGTGCGATCGCGCCGGCGAGCAACGGATAATGCGTGCAACCAAGCACCAGCGTGTCGATCCCGTCGGTGAGCAGCGGCTCGAGATAACGCACAATCACTTGATCCGTCACTGCATCGTCGAGCAATCCTTCTTCGATCAACGGGACCAGCAATGGACATGCTCGACTGCTCACGCGCACATTGTTGTCGGTTGCGCGCAATGCCTTTTCGTACGCGCCGCTGCGAATCGTTGCTCGGGTTCCGATTACGCCGATGTGTCGGTTGCGTGTCGCCTGCAAGGCAGCTCGCGCTCCCGGTTCAATCACTCCGATCACCGGCACGGAAAATTTGTCTGCCAACAACGGCAGCGCGACTGATGAAACCGTGTTACACGCAACAACCAGCGCCTTCGCATTTTCCCGCATTAGCATCTCCGCGAGTTCCACTGCATAGCGTCGCACGGTTTCGGGGCTTTTTGGGCCGTAAGGAACACGCGCCGTGTCACCGAGATAAAAAATGTCTTCGTTCGGCAGCAACTCGCGCAGCGCCTTGACGACGGTAAGTCCGCCAATGCCGGAATCAAAAACGCCAATCGGACGCGAATCACTCATGCAGTCGGAACGTGGCGGCGCAGCAGCCGGCCCGCAACCCGATTGTGCGCCGGCCTCGCGGCCTGACAGCCTGAAAACACCAGCGCAGTACGAGGAGCAAGTCGAGAAAAGGACTTGTCATTTTGCAACCCACCGATGCATCCTAGATATGACCGAAGCTAACTGATCGAAGGTCTTGATGAAACAGCAACGCCTGAGTCTGTGTTTGTTATTCTTGATTGGCTTCGCTGGGTTAGTTTTGCGTTTTCCGTTGGCGCAGATTGCAGCGGAGGAAACGCCCAAGCCTTCGACAACGCCTGCCACGACAGGCGCAGCTGGAATCTCGCCAACACCCTCACCAGCGGAGACTCCTCACGTGCGCTGGGTGGGAGTGTACAATGGGAAAGAAGATCGAGAGGGCGTCTTGGAAACTTACGCGCAACGCGGCGACAAGATTTGGGTCGATATTTTTAATTTCAAGGACTGGCTGAAAGACAAGAAACCCGAAAAATGGAATCCAAATGATCTCATCCTTTATCTCAATCATGTCCCGCTCGAGGGCGTTCACCCATTTTACTCGCATGACTGGACGTACCAGGAGTGGACGGGCAAGGTGGCTTCCCATGAATATCCGGTTACGACCTTCGGTTTTTCGCTAGACCGCAATGAGAAATCGAAGCTGGGGTGGTCGCACCTGCTCAACCAGCCGGTCTTCAACCGCAGAGTAATCGTATCGGCGGGATTCCTTGGTGGCGAGGAAATCGCTTCGGACCTAACTCTCGACAAAGTTACCGGAAAGGATCAGCAGTTTTATTTGACGGTTATTCCGAAATTTCGCACCGCTTTCGGCTTGATAGTTATTGTCGGAGCGCTGATCGCATTTGTCGCGCTGGCTCGATACACGCACATTATTCGCGATGCGGCCGCGCCGCGCCGGCCCGACGGTCTCAGGCCCTACAGCCTGGCGCGCGGACAGATGGCGTTCTGGTTTTTTCTAGTGATCACCTCCTATTTCTTTCTTTGGATCGTAACCGGCGACATGAATACGCTTAATGCCTCGGTGCTGGCGTTGATCGGGATTAGTGCTGGCACGGCATTGGGCTCCGCTTTTGTCGACGCAGCCAAACCAGTTTCGGTCGGCTCTCCCGGCAACCAGCCGATCGTTGATGTCACACGGCCGCACCTCGAAGTGCTAACAGAACTGACACAACTGCGAGCCGATACCCAGAAAGAGCTGGAGGTGCTGCAGAAAGCGCGCACCTTACTTTCTCCGTCGGACAAGCAGGCGCTGGACGACAATGAGCGTCAGCAGAATGAAGTGCGGGAACGCCTCGCGAATTATCGCTGGCAAAGCGCCTACTTCGCATGGCCGACCTGGAAAGGAGTGATGTATGACCTCCTCGCTGAAAACAACCTGATCAGTTTTCACCGTTTCCAGATCTTTGTCTGGACACTTATTCTGGGAATAATGTTTGTCGCAAATGTTTACTATGAATTGGCGATGCCCGAGTTCAGCGCAACGTTGCTCGGCCTGCTCGGAATCAGCGCTGGCACTTACGTCGGCTTCAAGCTGCCGGAGACTAAGGGGCAGTAATCCCGAGGATTCAGGGCAACCCGAAAGCAGCAGCAGTCTCGAGCCAGAAGAGTCTGGGCAATTTACAAAGCCCTGCCAGCCGTTCTTCGAAACGATGGAACGATAGAAGCCTGACATTCTGTCCGCCGTTCTTGCAATCGCTCCCCTCTCTTCGATGATTGCGCATGGCAGAGATTTCCAAGGCTTACGAACCGC
>Ga0207645_10002035_pt1 | contig 16232 bp, 15 predicted proteins | sample KBSM53metaG_FD_184331 | JGI IMG/M metagenome (GOLD analysis project Ga0207645, IMG submission 184331) | Miscanthus rhizosphere microbial communities from Kellogg Biological Station, Michigan, USA - KBS M5-3 metaG (SPAdes) (version 2) | ecosystem: Host-associated > Plants > Roots > Rhizosphere >...
ACCGACTGCTTGACAGGCTGATCCAGGCCAACGACCCCCCTTACGCTGACCAATGGAACGGTCTTCCCGATGGCTATCGAAGCACTTTGCTTGCGGGCATTGTTGGTTTCCGTATTCCCATTGCTCGCATCGAGGGCAAATTCAAATTAAGTCAGAACCGTCCCGAAGCGGATCGCCGCAGCGTCCATGCTGCACAGGTCTGCGGCAATTCCGATCAGCAAGCATTGGCTTCCTGGATGGAACGCATCGCTGGATGGTAAGGTCATTCCAAGTCAGCGGCCTCAACTCCAAGTCACGAAGGTTGGTCTTACCATGCGCAAGTCTTTGCTCGCACTCGGTGTCCTGCTCCTTTGCTCAACGCTCCACGCTGCCCCGCCCGACACACCCACGGGCTGGAGAGCCAAGGTCGCCGAGACAATGCCGCTGCTCGGCCACCGCAACTGGATCCTCATCGTCGACTCCGCCTATCCTCTCCAGTCTTCCGAAGGAATTGAAACCATCGAAACCAACGCCCCACACTCCGCTGTTATCCGTTTCGTCCTCGCTGCCATCGACCACTCCATCCACGTTCGTCCACTCATCTACATGGATGCGGAGTTGCCCTACGTCCCCGACACCGACGCCCCCGGCGCATCGGCCTACCGTTACGAAATCAAGCAGCTTTTCCGCGACTTCCCTGTCGAGCAGCTTCCGCACGAGCGCATCATCTCCACCGTTGACGAGACCAGCAAGCAATTCCACGTCCTCGTCCTCAAAACCAACATGGCCATCCCCTACACATCTGTCTTCATTCGGCTCGACTGCAAGTACTGGAGCGCGGATGCCGAAGCCCGCATGCGGGCGAAGATGAACGCATCAGAACCCGCTGCTAAATAGCCGTGCGCCCGTAAGCCCAATCAATGAGCCAACTGGCCCGCGTGCAATCGGATGCAGGCCGCCTGTCCGCCTTTTAGGACCACTTCTTTTGATATACTTGTAGAGTTCACCTCGAGCGGAGGTGGCGAAATTGGCAGACGCACTAGCTTGAGGTGCTAGCGCCCACAAGGCATAGGGGTTCAAGTCCCCTCCTCCGCACCAAAGACTCTCCTGCCCGGTCCAACCGGGCATGGCTTGGAAAGCAGCTTCAGCAATGCAGATTCTCTTCTATTTCGTAATCGTTTTGCACGTCATCGTCAGTCTCTTTCTCATCGGAGTTGTACTCCTCCAGCAGGGCCGCTCAGCCGACCTCGCAGGCGCATTCGGTGGCCAGGGTTCGCAGACCGCCTTTGGCCCCCGCGCCGCGGCCAACGTACTTACGCGCCTGACTACCTGGTCGGCAATCATCTTCATGATCACCTCCCTGTCGTTGACGGTGCTTTTTGTGCGATCCAATCAATCGCGCTCAGTGCTCGACGACACCAAGCCCGCGTCAGCGCCTGCAAAGCCCGCCAAGTAAGCCGCGCCGGCTGTATGCGCCCTGTACGATTAGCAATGGGTTTCACTCGAGGCAGACCGCTCCATGGTCTGCCTTACGTGTCTATACGCGAATTCCAAACGCCTTCCGCTCTACAATGAACACATGATTCTCGAGACATTCCCGGTCGGTCCCCTGCAATGCAATTGCACCCTGATGGGCGATGAGGAAACTCGTGAAGCAATCGTCATCGATCCAGGCGACGAAGTATCCCGCATTCACCGACGCCTGACCGAGCATGGCCTCAAGCTCAGGCAGATTCTCATTACCCACGCCCATATTGACCACGTGGGCGGCGCGCTCAAGCTCAAATCGCTCACCGGCGCACCAATCTATCTCAACGAAAACGATCTGCCGCTGCTCAGCATGATGGCGGCCCAGGCAGCCTGGATCGGCGTTCCTACGCCCGACACCGCCGCACCCGACGAAGCTCTGACCGAAGGCCGCCGCGTCGGACTCGACAACTACCCTGCCCAGGTACTCCACACTCCCGGCCATACCCAGGGTTCGATCTGCCTCCATTTCGAACCGCTCAAGATGGTCATCGCCGGAGACACATTGTTCGCCGGAAGCATCGGCCGCACCGATCTCCCTGGCGGCAACTTCGACCAGATCATCGACTCCATCCAGACGCGTCTCCTGTCGTTACCCGACGCGACGACCGTCGTTCCCGGCCACGGACCAGTAACCACCATTGGCGCAGAACGCAAATCCAATCCATTTCTGCAGCAGGTGTAAAGCAGCATAATTGTCGACGTTTATTATTATTTTTTAACAACTTGCAACCACTATCTAAGTGAAAACTTGAAGTCATCTGGCGTTAGTGTTACTACCTTGATGCGTTCTTAAATAATCAACGAGCTTTCCCACGCCCTCTTTGAATTCCCTAACTTGACCCAGAAGGCTCACCACCAGCCAGCCCGACTCTCCCATGCCAAAGAAATAGCCCGGGTGCACCCAGACACCTCTGTCGAGCAGCGCCAACACGGTTGCCTCATCGGGCTGCACTGCTGGAATCCGCAACACTGCGTACCACCCACCCTCGACGGCCAGCCGCTCCACCGCCTGTTGCCCGTTTAGGCACGCATCCAGTGCCGCCAGGTTCGCAGTCACCCGTTCCAGAATCTGCCTCTGAATTCCTTTTCGACCCTCAATCCACGACGGCATCGCGCGCTGTACCGGTGCATTCATTGACAGAAACGTGTCCGCCACAACTTCCAACCGTTCGATCGCTGCCCCAGCCTCCGGCCCGGTAGCCACAATCCAAGCCGCCTTCATCTGCGGAAGCCCCGCAATCTTGCTCAGCCCGCTCACGACATAAACTTCGACGCCTTCCAACCCTTTAGCAAAGCTTGCCGGCTCTCCCTCAAATCCGTAGTCCAGAAACACCTCGTCGACAATGAGAGCGAGTCCGTGCTCGCGACAAATCCTGGCCAGTTCCTCCGCCTCCCACGCCTTCGTAAAGTGCCCCGTAGGATTGTTCGGATGCACCAGGACAATCGCTCGTGTAGCAGGAGTAATCGCCCTTCGAAGCCCCTCCGGTTCGATCTGCCAGCCGTAGTCGTAGACCAGCGGCGCCGTTTTCAGCCGAACATCGTCCAATCCGGCCAGAAAGTCAAACAGCGGATATCCCGGTTGCGGAACCAGAATCTCCGTGCCCGGATCGCAAAGCAGCCGAAAAAGATAGCTGTAGGCCTCGCTCGTGCTCGTCGTCAGCACCACTTGCTCCGGCCCCACAGCAACGCCGTGCTCGGCATAATACCCGCACACAGCCGCACGCGCGCTCAAAAGCCCCTTCGGCTGTGGATCGTAATCCAGCGCCCGCGGATCAGTCAGGGCGACCAAGAGGGCAGGATCGTAGTCAAAACCGCATCGCGTGGGGTTCGAAGCCGTAAGGTCAGCAGTCGGCAGGCCGGTCTCCACGCGCATCCGATGTGCCCGAGCCAGCACGCTCTCCTCCGTATTCCATTCCGTCCTGCGCGAAAAGCGCATCAAGCTCACCCGCCTTACCGGCCCCGGGAATCCGCAGGCCCTGCACCGTCGGACCACCCGGGCGCATCCTTCACAATAGAAGAAGCGCCTCATTCACCATACAAGGCGAATTCAAGGGGGAACATTGGCTTTACGTGCTGTCATCTTTGATTATGGAATGGTTCTTACTGGAGCGCCGGTTGCCGAGGCCCACGACGCAATGCTTCGCATTACGGGCCTGCCGCATGATCGATTCGAGGCGCTCTATTGGGCCGACCGTCACGCATACGACGAGGGAAAACTCACCGGACTCGAATTCTGGCGGAAGATTGTCCGCAACGCGAGCCTCAATCTCGATCCGAAAGCCATCGACGACCTCAAATCCTGGGACGCCCGCATGTGGACCACGCAAAATCCCGTCATGCTCGCGTGGCAGCAGAATCTGAAACAGCACGGTCTGCTCACCGCAATCCTCTCCAACATGGGCGACTCTGTACTCGAGAACATGCAGCGTGAATTCGATTGGCTCTCCAACTTCGACGTGCTGCTCTGGAGTTTCCAACTCAAGATGGCCAAGCCCGATCCCGCCATTTATCACCATGCGCTTGAAAAGCTAGGCACGCGACCCGAGGAGACACTCTTCATCGACGATAAGAACGTCAACATTGAGGCCGCTCGCGCCCTCGGAATCAACGCGATCCTTTTCTCCACAGTGGACCATTTGCGCAAAGATCTGATCGCCACTGGCCTCGACCGCGACCTACCCCTGCCTGCCTGATAGCAACAACAAGTAAATCCCGGGTGGTAATCTCAGTTTGAGCTTTCGCGAGGACGACCAAAGAACAAGACATAGCCGTCAGCATCTCTCAACTCGAATCCACGCAGCCCGTCAGAAGTATCTTTCAGCGGCACTGAAAAGAGGATGCCCTTTGATGCGAACTCGGCCGCCAGCGCGTCTGGATCGGGCACATTGACGTAAGCATCCCACCGCGCCGCGGCGTCGCGTGTGGGATTCGGCGCCGGGCCTACATCCACTGTCTTCATCATGAGCATCGCACCGTCCCGGACAACGATCGCAAAAAACGGATCATCCACGGGTTCCTGGAAGGTGATATCGAAGCCGAGTCTGTCGCGATAAAAGGCGACTGCGGCTCCAATATTGCGCACAATGAAGAATGGCGCGATGCCGTTAATGACTGGCCGGGGCATCCGGGCCCTCCTTGGATGTATTGATCATGCTCGTGTTGATCTCGATTTTCAAACTGAGATCCTGCTTCCCAAAGATCCGGTATTTCGCCCGCCTGCCCGAAGTACCTCCCGGACAGTAACTAATTACTTCAAGTAACTGTGACCGTATGGGGATGCCCCTAACTCCCATCCCAGCTATGATCTTGATTCAATCAATAGCTGCAAGTCACAACGGGCCCTGTCTTCTGAACCGAGAATTCCCCCAGAAGGAGCACGAAAGCGATGCAAAAACGAAACGGTAATCTCCTGAATTCAGTGTTGATGACTTTCCGAAAGAGCAGCAGACACGAATCAGAGTCAACAGATCCTTCCGTACAGGAATCAAAGCGCAAGCTTGAAGAACGCATAGAGTCGGTTCTCAAAGATACGAACAGTCCAACCCTGACCTTCTGGGAGCCCGTTGAGCCTTCAATCCCGGCGCAGGCGTACAACGGTATGGGCCTGAGTGCGCTCGCTCTATCCCACGACAATTCGTTCAGAGCTTGAAACGGGGATGATATCGAGTGGCGCACAATCCGCCCGGCACTCGCTGCCGGGCGTTGGCATTGCCGGCCAGTGAGCGCCAACCCTAAATTCGCTCCTTTGCTTCCCCATGTCCCCTGTCGTCCGTGTCCGTTCACAACCTGCGCAGCCCGCGAAATCCCCACGACACCTCCGCGCTGAATAGTTACGTCGGCCGGTCTCCGGTGCGATTCAACGCGCCCTAACCAGCAAGCTTGCGTGGTCCACGGCGCTGTGAGATTTGCCGTTCCAGAACCATGTGTGCCCACAATACTATGTGCATAAGCGATACGCCTGCCGTGCCAAAGGCGGTTCCGTGGTATAGAACTCTGAATAGCCCAGTGCGTAACTTCGAGAAAACTCGAACGGAATTCCAGGAGATACTCACCAAGCCCATTCGCGAACTCGGGCTCAAACTTGAGGGTTCTCCACTCGAACGATTCGTTCAGCAGCTTTATCGCGAACTGGAAGCCAAGGGCATCCACAAGTTCCGTCCGCTTTGTTATCTCACCGATGAATGGGGATGTCCTTCGGGTGAGCCCGTCATCGGCATTCCGTTTTATCTGGCCAACCCGGACCTGGCAAAGCTTGAGCACGACATGAACGACCTGGAAGACGCTCGCGAGATCATGATGTACATGCGTCATGAGGCCGGACACGCATTCAATTACGCCTACCAGTTCTACAAGTCAGCTGAGTGGCGCGGTCTCTTCGGCCCGTTTCGCCGCGCCTATCGCGACAATTACCGTCCTATACCATTCTCGCGGAAGTTCGTTCGCCACATGGCCGGGTGGTACGCGCAAAAGCATCCAGATGAAGATTTCGCGGAAACCTTTGCGGTCTGGCTCACGCCTCGCTCGCAATGGCGAAAGCGCTACAAAGATTGGGGAGCTCTGGCTAAGCTCCAATACGTCGATCGCATAGCGCGAAAAATCGGCGACGTCGAACCCGTCCGGCGTCGCGGCCGTACCGACATTACTGTCGATGAGATGGAATCTACGGTCGGCGAGTTCTATCATCTCAGCCTGCCGGAGGAGATTCCGGTGGAGGAACTTGCGCTGGATACCGACCTCGCGGATATCTTCAATATCTCCCTCAAACGACGGACAGGCGTGCGACCCGCACATGAGATGTTGAGCCAGCATCGCAAGCCGATTATCGACAAGGTCGCGTATTGGAGCGGGGTGCAACGTCCGATCGTGAAGCGACTAGTGGAAGCCATTTGCAAGCGTGTTGAGGAACTGGGTCTGCGCGTAGACCTTCGACGCGAGTCCGAGCACCTCACGGAATTCACCGTGTACACAACCGCACTCTCAATGAATTACCTGACCCGTGGGAAGTTCATTCATCCCTGAGGCGTGAAGGCAGCAGGCGTCACTCCGATTGGAGGTTACATGGCGAAGTTGAAAGTCACAGTGCTTTACGACTTGTGGGAAGAAGAGCCCGCTGAAGTGCAGGAGGAAGTTCCTCCACCGCGCAAGCGCAAGGGGCAAAAGAAGCGCACGAAGAAGCCTGTAAAGCACGACCGTGAAGAGATCTTCGAAGCCTTGGAGAAGCTGGGTCACGAGCCGTCATATTACGTTCTCGACGGCCGCCTGCAATCGCTGGTCGGACTCGCCAAATGTGGCGCCGATCTTATTTTCAACCTCACGGAATCCTATGCCGGCGATGACACCAAGGAGATGCAGGTCACGGCATTCCTCGATCTGCTCGATATCCCCTACACCGGCGCGGGACCGCACGCGCACATCCTTGCGCAGGACAAATCAATCGCCAAGAAGATGTTCGCTTTTCACGAAATTCAATCGCCCTGGTTCGCGACAGCCTATCGCGGCAACATCGACCACGCGCACGACATCTCGTTCCCACTCATCGTGAAGCCCACCTCAGAAGATGGATCCATCGGTATTGATGCCGCCGCCGTCGTTACCAGCGTGAAGGAGTTGATGGAGCGCGTCTCCTATATTCAAACGGAATTCGATTCTCCTGCCTTGATCGAGGAGTACATCGAAGGGCGCGAAATCTACGCCTCCATCCTTGGCAACTACGAAAATGCACATGCGCTTCCGCTTGTGGAACTTGACCTTTCGAAGCTTCCGAAAGGCATGCCCAGGATCGCCAGCCAGGACGTGAAATTCGAGAAAGACACCGAAGCCTATAAGCTCACGAAATCGGCGATCGCCGAAGACCTCGATGAAGAAACCGCAACCAGGCTCACCGAGATCGCGATCAGGGCCTACCGGGCCGTCAAGCTTCGCGACTATGGCCGCATTGACATGCGCATATCCAGCAAGGGCGAGATTTATGTCATCGAAGCTAATCCCAACCCTTGGCTCTCCAGCGGACAGGAGTTTGCCATGGCCGCGAAGAAATCCGGTCTCTCCTACACCCAGATGGTCGGGGAAATCGTAAGTCTCGCAATGGCTCGACACACCTGAGAGCTCCTAGAGGCTTGTGCGCAACACACCACTCCCTCTAGCCGCAAATCGATTCCGCATCTGTCAAAAATAGCAGTGCGCAAGTCTTTTCCGAATGAAATACGCGACGACAGACCACGTCTGTCACAAGTGACAGTTGTGGTCTGATCATCTGCTCTGTACTGTGCACTACGGGTGGAGATCCCCCAATTCCTTCCGCTCGTCTCTCTTGCTGACTCGAGAGCGGAAGCCAGCAGCGTTGCGCCCGATTACGGTCTTGGCTGCCGGAATCAATCCACCCGGAGCGACTCGATGCGAACAAAAAATGCACAGAAAGTCTTGTCGGTAGCACTTGGCCTTCTGCTCGCCACTGCTTCACCCCAGGTGTCATTCGGATATCAGGCCCCGAGTTCGACGGCTCCCAACGAAGCTGGCAGTCCAACTGACTCGGCTCCGCTCAGCTCAAGCCAGTTGCAGGCCCTCGTGGCGCCCATCGCGCTCTACCCAGACGCGCTTGTGGCCCAGGTCCTCGCGGCTTCCACATTTCCAGATCAGGTCGCGGTTGCGGAGTATTGGATCCAGCAGAACAAAAGTCTTACGGGAACGGCGCTGATGCAGGCCGTCGACAAGCAATCATGGGATCCGAGCGTCAAGGCGCTCACTCAATTCCCTTCGGTACTCGAGAATCTATCGAAGAATCTCACCTGGACATCGTCGCTCGGAGAGGCCTATCACAATCAGGCCGCAGAAGTAATGACCGCTATCCAGACGCTGCGCTCACAAGCCAAAGAGAAGGGCAATCTCAAGTCGACCCAACAGATCACGGTCGTGCAGCAGTCGCCGCAAACGATTGTCATTCAATCGGCCAACCCGCAGGTTGTTTACGTTCCGCAATATGACCCCGCCGTGATTTACGGCTATCCCTATGTGGTCCCCAGCTATGTTGCTCCCGTTTACTCCACCGGAGACATGGTTGCAGCCAGCATGCTTTCATTCGGAGCTGGCATCGCGGTCGGAGCGATGATGAGCGGCGGATGTTGTGGCTGGGGATACAGCAGTTGGAACTGCGGCTGGCATGGCACCGCTGTCATTTATCACGGCGGAGGATACTACGGAAATTCAGCCTGGCACGGGGGCTATTACAACGGGGGCTACCACAATACCTACGGCTACAACAACGCCTATAACCACTCCGGAAATAGCTACAACAACTACCACGGCGGAAACACCTACAACAAAAATACGGTCAACGTGAATCAACAAAGCGCAAAGAATTTCAACTCCGATCGCTCTTCCTCTTCGAACTCCTGGGCACAGCACGACAGCGCAAGCGGAAGATCGACCGCCTTCAGCGGCATGAGCGGGCACTCCGGCGGATTTGGCGGCTCCGGTGGCTGGTCTTCGAGGGCAGAAAGTGGTCGAGGCTGGGGAAGCATGCGTTCCAGCGGATTCGGCGGCGGCCGATTCGGTGGTGGAGGCGGCTTCGGCGGTGGCGGTTTCCGACGCTAGTCGCATTCGGCATCCGTAAGCGAGCGGTCAGAGAAAAGAGCAGCGGCAGTTTGGAGAAATCGATATGTCTCATCGGATTTGGACACTTGAGAATGCAGGTGCACGTCTAGCCGCCCTTATCGGTCTTCTCGCACTGGCCCTCTTGCTCGTAGCCTGCAAAAAATCAGAAGATGCCAAGCCCGCCGCTCAAAGAACTTTCGCATCGCCCGCAGAGGCAGGCGCTGCATTTGTAGATGCTGCCAAATCAGGCGACCAGCAAGCTCTACTTGCAATCTTCGGTCCCGAGGGCAAAGACGTGCTCTTCTCAGGAGATTCCGTGAAGGACAAGAATGCGCTTCAGGACTTTGTTGCCAGCTATGCCCAGATGAATCGATGGCGGGAAATCAAGGCCGGTGGCGAGACTTTATACATCGGTGCAGACAACTATCCCTTTCCAATCCCGTTGGCGAAGAATTCCACTGGGCAATGGGCCTTTGATACTGCAGCGGGAAAAGATGAAGTACTTGCACGTCGAATTGGCAAAGGCGAGTTGACCGCCATTGCCGCGTGTCTTGCAACTGCCAACGCTCAGCAGCAATACTTCAGCCGCACACACGATGGCGACAGCGTGAAGCAGTATGCCCAGAAGTTCGCTAGCGACGCGGGAAAGCAAAACGGGCTGTACTGGAATGCTCCACAAGGCCAGAATCAGAGTCCTCTTGGCGATCTTGGTGAATTCGCGAAGGCTATTGGCTACACTAATGCTGGCGAAAAGCCGCAACCCTTCAATGGCTACTTCTTCCGGATCCTGACCAAACAAGGGGAAAAAGCGCAGGGCGGTGCCAAGGACTACATTGCTAACGGAAAGATGACCGGCGGCTTCGCCATACTTGCTTATCCCGTGGAATATCGGAATTCTGGAATCATGACCTTCCTGATCGGCAAAGACGGTACCGTTTATCAAAAGGACCTGGGAGAAAAGACCACCGATCTCGCATCTGTCATGACTGAATACAATCCTGGCGATAGCTGGAACGTGACAATGCCCAAGGAAGAATCTAAGTAAAAAGATCTCCAATTCGGAACAGATCTGCGATCGGTGACCACGATTGAGTCGGGTCGCTTTCCCCCAGCAAACCGGACACTCTCCTCACCCTAAGCCCCGCCACAGCGCGATCATGGCCGCATGCTTTACACTTGCATGCCGTTGATGAAAAGCGGCCCAATCAATCGTTTATTCGGATGCCGCGCTAAAACCCGATGCAGCGGCTGTCCCGAACTTCGGCTCAACAGTCCAGCCACGGGCCGAGGGGGCAAGAAGTGACGTCATTCAAAGAATCAAAACCCATGCGCGCGGCAGTTACCGCGTTGGCAATCGCTATTTTCGTGTTAACAGCAGCAGGTACGTTCGCGCAGACCGTGCCGGTAGTCACCGGCGACGCGCGCGTTGACAAGTTGCTCAGCCAGATGACGCTCCAGGAAAAGCTGACGCTCATTCATGGAACCCAGGAAGATCCAGCCGTCTACCAGGGCCAGGCCGGTTATCTCGCCGGTATCCCTCGTCTCGGCATTCCCGGCTTGCGCTTTGCCGATGGTCCTCCGGGAGTGCTCACGCGCCACCCGTCGCAAGGTGAAACCGCCACCATGGGCGTGGCCGCAACATTCAGCCGCAAAACCGCGGAAGACAACGGCCTCGTCATCGGACGAGAAGATCGCGCTCTCGGCATCGACGTTTCCCTCCAACCGTTCGTCAACATTGACCGCGACCTCGAATTCGGACGCGGCTACAACACCTTTGGCGAAGACCCATTTCTGACTTCCGAAATGGGAGTGGCTGAGGTCAAGGGCATCCAGTCGCAGCACGTCATGGCGCAGATCAAACACTACGTCGCATACGACTCGGAGGGCACCAACATCTTCGTCGACGACCAGACCCTCCACGAGGTTTACGCCGCTCCATTTGAGGCTGCCATCCGCCGTGCCGACGTCTCGTCGATCATGTGCTCCTACAACCGCATCAACGGCACCTTCGCCTGCGGCAACGAGTCAACGCTCTCAAAAATCCTTCGTGATGAATTTGACTTCAAAGGTTTCGTAACTTCGGACTGGGGCGCGGTCCATGCCGTCAAGTTCATCAACGCTGGTCTCGACATGGAGATGCCCGGCGAACCCGGCAACGGCGGCTTCCAGCTTCCCTCTTTCTTTGATTCAAAGCCAGTTCCACCCCCGCCGCCGGCTAATGCCATGGCAGATATGATGGAGGGCTTCTTCGGGCACGTCCCTGAAGAGCCTAAACGCACCATGGGGAACCTTGGCGACTTCGGCAAAAAAGAAGACCCCAAAAAGATGCCCGAGGCTCTCAAGGACGGCACCGTCAACGAAGCTGCCATCACCCGCGCTGCCGGTCGCGTGCTCTATGAGATCGTCCGCTTCGGTTATCTCGACGGCCAGTCAAAGCACGAAGTCACCCCGCAGGCCATCGATGAAAATGCCAAAATCATTCAGCGCACCGGCGAAGAAGCGGCAGTACTGCTCAAGAACGAAGGCGGTGCGCTTCCGCTTAAATCCGCCGATCTCGATCAGGTTGTCCTCATCGGTCCCACAGCCGGCCAGGTCGACTCCATCGGCATCAACGGCGAGCGATCTGTCGGCCTGCCTGAGCGTCAGGTCGGCCCCTATGACGCACTCAAAAAGATCACCGGCAACGCCAAAATTCAGTTCGCAGTCGACGACGATATGACCGGAACGACCATTCCGGCCGCTGTCCTCAGCCACGATGGAAAGCCCGGCCTGGTGCGCACCGGCGACGGTGCCGAACAGGTTGATGCCACCATCGACTTCACGGCCAAGAGTGGCAAACCGCTTAGGCCGAATGCCACTGTCACATGGAAAGGCACGCTTACGATTCCGAGCGCGGGCACCTATTGGATCTACCTCCAGGCCCTGGGTACTAACGCCAGCATCAAACTCGACGACAAACGCCTCTCTCACACCGGCGTCTCCCAGGGCGGCGTCCACGGAGACATCCTTCAGGCCGCCCAGGACAACGCTATTCCCACCACCGACGGCATCGACAACGTCCGCCGCGCGATTGAATTGACCGCAGGCCCTCACGCAATTGAGGTCTCCACCACCCCCGACACCTCCGCCGCTCCCGTTCAGGTGCGTCTCAACTGGTACACGCCCGAGAAACGCAAGGCCGACCACGAAGCAGCCATTGCCGCCGCAAAGAATGCCAAGGTGGCTGTTGTCTTCCTGTGGACGCGTCTGCGCCCTGTCTTCGGTCTCCCCGGCGAGCAGGACAAGCTCGTCGAAGAAGTGGCCGCCGTCAACCCCAACACCATCGTTGTTCTCAACACCAGCCAGCCCGTTGCTCTCCCCTGGATCGACAAGGTCAAGGCCGTACTCGAAATGTGGTGGCCCGGTGATGAAGGCGGCTGGTCCACGGCTAACATCCTCGCCGGCAAGACGAGCCCTGCCGGACGTCTGCCCGTGACCTGGGGCAAGACACTGGCGGATTATCCCGCAACCAACCCCAAGTACCCCGAGCGCTCCGGCAAGGGCGTCGAGGGCAAAACCACCTACTCTGAAGGCGTCAATGTCGGATACCGTTGGTTCGACAAAGAAAGCATCGAACCTCTTTTCGCCTTCGGCCACGGACTCAGCTACACAACCTTTGATTACTCCGGTCTCAAAGTCGACAAGGCGATGGATGGCGGTCTCGACGTAAAAGTCAAAATCAAGAACACCGGCAAAATGGCGTCAGACGAAGTCCCGCAGGTTTACCTCGGTGCACCGAGCGAGATTCCTTCAGGTGTCCAGTTCCCGGTGCGTGCGCTAGTAGCCTTTGACCGCATTCACCTCGATGCCGGTCAGTCGAAGACAGTCACTCTACACGTCGCACCTCGCCAACTCCAGTACTGGTCAACAAAAGATGGCAAATGGATGACGGCAAGCGGCAAGCGCACTGTCAGCGTTGGCGGCTCATCCCGCAATCTGCCCCTCAACCAAACGACCAACTAGAAATGTGCATCAGCACAAAAATGCCGGAGCATAAGCTCCGGCATTTTCTTTTATTCGATCGAAGTTCCCTACGTCGCCAGTCCCAATCCCACCAGGTTAGCTGCTGCGATAATCACCACGATTCCCACCCACAGGAGGCGCACCGGCCTGCTGCTCACGCCCGCCCACTCTCCGAGCGCGAGGCCAACGATTCCGCCAAACAAAACGTAGCCGCTCATGTGCAGCATCCAGTTCACGTAGCTCAGGTGTTCCGGAATGTTAGCCTGGCCCCATGCATAGAAAAAGAACTGCAAGTACCACATGATGCCGCCCGTCGCGGCCATCACTGCGTTCTTCACCAGGGTGCCTGCTGGCTCGGCCAGATCGCGCCTCAGTGAAATCTTCTTGACCAGCGCGAGCCGCACGAAGCAGTAGCCCAGGTTCACCACTGCTCCACCACCCATGATGATCACGTAGGCGGGCAGAGCCGAATAGAGATGGTTTACGCCGAGATTCTCCGCAGCCTCCTTGATGGGCAGCGCCGCGTCCATGGCAAACGACATGCCCGACGAAAAGATACCGCACATCACGGCCAGCGCGAGCCCAAGCATCACGTTGAACTCACCGGGCTCGCCGGTCTTCAACTGCTCCTCTTTCTGGTGCCCCTCATACGACACCACGGCCACGCCGATTAGCGCCACGACCACACCCGCCATGTTGAAGAGACCGCTCCTCGTCTGAAACAGGCTTGCCGCCTGCCCGTGCATCAACGGCGGAACGAGCGTGCCCACAACCAGCGTCACGCCGATGGCCACGCCGATCCCCAGCGACATTCCCAGGTACCGCATGGTCAGGCCGTAACTCACATTTCCTACGCCCCACATCGCTCCGAAGAGTGCCACCTTCCACAGCACATCCGTCGGGATCGACGAGTAAAACGCGCCGAAACGCGGCAGCAGCAGAAAGCTCACGCCGATAGGCAGCAGGATCCACGAAAACAACCCAGCAATCGCCCACGTCGTCTCCCACGACCACTTCTTTACCTTCTCAATCGGCGCATAGAAAGAGGCGGCCGATGCCGCCCCAACCATGTGCCATCCAATTCCCGTCAAGACTCCCGGCATAGGTTCGTTACCTGCTTTGCGATGAGAAACCTTACAGCCATCCTAACGGCACATCGCGGCCCCTCCCCGAAATACTTGGCCTCCAAGGGATCATTTCGCGACAATGCCCTTTACACTCTCCCCATGGCCCTCAGTTTCTACGTAGCCACAACGAGCCAGGGCAAGCTGCTGGACTTTCAAACCGCCGCAAAATCCCATTCCATCGAGATCAATCCCTTGCCCGATCTGTCAGACATCCTCGCGCCTGAAGAGGACGGCGTCACCTTCGCTGACAACGCGACTCTCAAGGCCGTCTACTACTCCCACTTTGCGCCCGGCGAGTTGGTGCTCGCCGACGATTCCGGCCTCGAAGTCGACGCCCTCTCCGGTGCTCCCGGCGTTCGCTCAGCCCGTTTTGCTGCGGACTCCGGCATGATCGACTCCCCCGACGCCAATGACAATACAGACGTCTGGAACAACATCGTTCTTTTACAACGGCTCGAACGAATACCGGAGATGAAACGTACAGCTCGCTACCGCTGCGTACTCGTCGCCGCTCGCGATGGCCAGCCTGTGGAATCCGCCGAAGGCACGGTTGCGGGCCGCATTCTTTCCGCACCTCGCGGAACCGGCGGATTCGGCTACGATCCGCTTTTCTACCTGCCTGAGTTCGACTGCACCATGGCCGAAATAAACCTCGAAACCAAGCATTCCCTTAGCCACCGCGGAAGAGCATTTCAGAACCTGCTCTCCAAGCTCCGAGCCTGAATCCTCGCGACCCATTGCGCATATCGAGAATTGCCCCCTGCCTCGCCCTTGACGACCCCTGCATGCGTTCCCAATAATGCATGGGTAAAGAATCAAGAAACCTCAGTCCCTCAATCTGATACGCCCAGCTCCGGTTTCCGGACCCGCAGCCTTTAGGAGCCACATTCCAATGGCCACTGCCCAACATCCTGCCGCGCCCAAGGTTCGGGGCGGCGTTCAGCCGCTGCGCGCCGGCCAAGGCACCAGTTTTCTTTGGCGAAAGCTCCACTCGCTCCTGGGCATCATCCCCATTGGCGCCTTTTTCGTCGAACACATCGTCTCCAACTTCGAAGCGCTCAAAGGCCCCGCCGCATACGGTGCGCAAGTCAAGTTCCTCAATGCCCTGCCCCTCGTGCGCGTCCTCGAGTGGACATTCATTTTCCTCCCCATCCTCTACCACGGCCTCTATGGCATGTACATCTGGCTGCGCGGCAAGTCCAACGTCGTCTACTACCCCTGGGCCGGCAATTGGATGTACGTTGCACAGCGTTGGACCGGTCTGGTCGCGATCCTCTACATCGGCCAACACGTCCTGCGTCAGCGCTTCATGGGAATCAGCCTTCCTGAAAATCCCGGCGCTGCATTCGCAAAGGTGCAGCAGGAACTCGCCAACCCCGTCATGCTCGCCGTCTACGTCATCGCCATGATCGCCATCTGCTGGCACTTCGCTTACGGCATCTGGCTCTTCGCGGCAAAGTGGGGAATCACCCCCGGTCCTGTTGCGCGCAAACGCTTCGCATACGCATGCGGCGCTCTCGGCGTCGTCCTCTTGTTGATGGGACTGGCCAGCATCTGGGCCTTCGTCAGTCCTCAATACAGAAACGCACCCGAAAACGTAACGCCTGCAGCACTGCTGCACTCATGTGCACAACCGCACTATCAGTGCGTTTAGCCTAGCGACAATCCATGGTCAACACGGAAAGGACCAGGTAGAAAATGGCAGCACCCAGAATCATCGTGGTTGGCGGAGGCTTGGCCGGACTCGCGGCGGTTATCAAAATCGCTGAAGCCGGCGGCAATGTTGACTTGTTCTCCATCGTCCCCGTCAAGCGTTCTCACTCGGTGTGTGCCCAGGGCGGTATCAACGCCGCCAAGAATCTCAAAGGCGAAGGCGATACCACTGACAAGCACTTCGACGACACGATTTACGGCGGCGACTTCCTCGCCAACCAGACCCCCGTCAAAGCCATGTGCGAAGCGGCGCCCGCCATCATCGACCTGCTCGATCGCATGGGCGTGCCA
>Ga0207645_10002036_pt1 | contig 16228 bp, 10 predicted proteins | sample KBSM53metaG_FD_184331 | JGI IMG/M metagenome (GOLD analysis project Ga0207645, IMG submission 184331) | Miscanthus rhizosphere microbial communities from Kellogg Biological Station, Michigan, USA - KBS M5-3 metaG (SPAdes) (version 2) | ecosystem: Host-associated > Plants > Roots > Rhizosphere >...
ACAGAAGCCATTCGACCGACCTCGTATAGCCGGCGGCCACGGCCGAGAAGGCGTAGATCAGAATGCTCCACACGAGGACACGGCGGCGGCCGAACAAGTCGGTGAGGTAGCCGCCGATCAACCCGAAGATGCCTCCCGCAACAGCAGGCACGTACTGAAGCGTGCCGACCCATGAATTGACGGCGAGGCTATTGGGTTCGGCGGCGAGCAGTTCGGCCAGCGCGGGGCGGACGATGAGCGGCAGCACGAGGAGCGTGTAGGTGTCGAACGCGAAGCCGAGAGCGGCCGTGGCGCAGATCGTCCACTGCAATGGTGTCAACGCCCGTGGTGCCGGGACAGTTACCGTCTTGTTCATGCCACCTCGATACGACATCGCCCTCACGAGCGTTACGAAGCGCCAGGACTTGCAGTCAACGTCAACTCCCAGCGGCTTTCGCCCGACCAACCTCCAACTCCCAACGAGCGAGTCCGAACATCGGGAGGTTGGGCCTTGGGAGTTGGGAGTTGTCTTTGGCCAAGACTATACTGCGAGTCTTATGCACGGCTCCCAGCCTTCATCGATTTCGGTCGTACCGACACAGGCTCAATCCGCTCGCGAGGCGCTCGACGCGTGGGTCCGCGAAGTTGTGGCATGGCACTTCGACCCGGCGACGGGAAGTCCCTTTTGGCTCGACTACGCGAAGAAGCTCGGGTGGGACCCGCGCGATCGCATCAATGGATTCGACGATGTTCAGCAGTTCGATCTCTTCGAAGACGAATGGCTCAGGGGCGGACCGGTCCAGCGGTGGGTGCCGCGAGGACTCGCGGGCAAGCCGGTCTTCGTGTTCGAGACCGGGGGCACGACGGGGACCCCGAAGACGCGCATCAACTGCGACGACTTCCGCACCGACTACGAGATCTTCAGCACGACGCTGCCCGATGAATACTTTCCGAAGGGCGCCAACTGGCTGATGCTCGGGCCGTCCGGCCCGCGCCGCCTGCGGCTGGCCGTCGAGCATCTGACACAGCATCGCGGAGGCATCGCGTTCTGTGTCGATCTCGATCCGCGCTGGGTGATCAAGCTGATCAAAAAAGGATGGAGCGAACACCTCCAGGCCTACAAAGATCACGTCATCGATCAGGCGGTCACGATCCTCGAGGCGGGTCACGACATCAGGTGCGCGTTCGCGACGCCGAAGCTGCTCGAAGCGCTCGCGCTCCGGCTCGAGTCGATGGGTACCACCATCCGCAAGATGGGGATCACCGGCATCTTCTCGGGTGGAACCGAGTTCACGCCGCAGTGGAATCGCTTCGCCCAGGAGGAGCTGCTGGACGGTGCCTACATGACGCCGACCTACGGCAACACGCTGATGGGACTGGCGCCAAGCGCACCGTCCGGCCCGCACAACAACTACAAGATCGCGTATTACGCGCCGCAACCGCGTGCCGTCGTGGAAGTCGTGGACTTCGACAATCCGCGGAAGCTGGTGGAGTACGGCCAGACCGGACGCATCAAGCTGACCACGCTGACCAAGGAATTCTTCATGCCAGGGTTCCTCGAACGCGACGAAGGCGAGCGCGAGCCGCCCTATGAGCGCTACCCCTGGGATGGGGTGAGCGGGGTGAGGCCGTTTCACGGCTTCGCGGCGACCACGACTGTCGGCGTTTATTGATCTGTCAACTCCCAACTCCCAATTCCCAATCTCCAACGCGGTTTTGGAGGTTGGGATGGAACCTTGGGAGTTGGGAGTTGGGAGTTCCGTGAATGTTGCATCTACCAGTTCTGCGTTGGGGCGAACCCTACACCAGCATGGAAGTCGACGAGGTCGTGCACTTCGCGACCGGCGAGCCGATCGCTCGCGTCAGCCGCGCCAATGGCGGACTGATTCAACGCGACGCTCGCAAGGCGCAGCTCGCGCGTGATGCGCTGAGAAACATCCCCGTCGACGATCTGATCGCGCGTGCCGGTCGAGCGGGAGAGCTGTTCATGGACGCGACACTCCCCATGGGTGATGGGACGCAGACGCCGCAGGAATTCGTCCACGCGCAGTCGGCCAGCACTGGTCTCCCCGAGCACATGTGCCGGGCGAACATGAAGAAGAACGCCTTCGTGCTGGGCGAGATGCGGAACATTCTCGAGTCGTTGACCCGCGGGCTCTCGCTCGACGTGTTGACGACCGGCCACGGTGAGGAACGCGGCGTCCCCATCAGCTATCAAATCCAGAGCCCGGTGCTGGGCCTGGTCCTGCCCTCGAACTCACCGGGCGTGCACGCATTGTGGCTGCCGATCATCCCGATGCAGGTGGGGCTGGTGTTGAAACCTGGACCGCAGGAGCCCTGGACACCCTACCGCATGACGGCGGCCTTTCTCGAGGCTGGCATTCCAAAAGCGGCGATCTCCATCTACCCCGGGGGCGCTGATGTCGGCGCCGCCGTCCTCGACGCCTGCGCGCGCAGCGTTGTCTTTGGCGGCACCCCAACGGTCGATCGGTATCGCGGCAACCCGCGCGTGCAGGCGCACGGCCCGGGTTTTTCGAAGATTCTTCTCGGCGACGATCAGGTCGATCGCTGGGAGGAATACCTCGACTTGATGGTCGAGAGCGTGTTGATCAACAGCGGTCGAAGCTGCATCAACTGTTCGGGCATCTGGGCGAGCCGTCACACGCGCGAAATCGCCGACGCGATTGCGCAGCGGCTGGCCGCGGTTCGTCCGCTGCCGCCGGAGCATCCCGACGCGCCCCTGGCCGCTTTCACGGTCCCCGGCGTGGCCGATGCGATCTCTCAATCCATCGACGCCGATCTGCAGACCCCTGGCGTCATCGATATGACGGCAAAGCACCGAGAGGACACTCGCCTCGTCAGAAACGGGAAATCAGACTACCTGTTGCCGACCGTCATCCACGTCGACTCGCCGGAGCCGGCAGTCGCCAGGAAGGAGTTCATGTTCCCGTTCGTGACAGTGGTGGCGTGTCCGGAGTCGAAGATGATCGACGCCATCGGCCCGACGCTCGTGTGCACGGCCATCACGTGCAACGAGTCGTTCAAGCGGCGTCTGCTGGATGCCGTGCACGTCGATCGGTTGAACTTCGGCCGTGTGCCGACCACACAGCTCAACTGGCGGCAGCCGCACGAAGGCAACATCGTGGAATTTCTATTCAGAGCACGGGCATTTCAGTCTGCGGCCCTGTAGTTCCGTGTTCCACGTTCCGAGTTTCAGGTTCGTGTTCCAGTTCCGGTTCTTGGTTGCACGTTCCGGGTTCGAGATTCCGCCACGTCTGGTGGTCTTGCCGGCAACGGCCGGAACTTGGAACGGTGAACTAGGAACCGTGAACCCGAACCCTGAACACGAACCGGGAACGGGGAACGAGGAACCTGGAACGGCAGGATCATGAGGATTCTGTCGATTACTGCCGGCGCCGCAGGGATGTATTGCGGGAGTTGCTTCCGCGACAATGGTCTGGCCGCCGAGTTGATGGCGCGCGGGCACGACGTCACCCTCATCCCCGTCTACACGCCGACCAGGACGGACGAAGCCAATGTCAGCCGCCCCGACGTCCTGTTCGGCGGCATCAGCGTGTACCTGCAGCAGTACTCGGCTCTGTTCCGCAAGACGCCGCGTTTTCTCGATCGGCTGTGGGATTCACCGCAGGTGATCGCCGCTTTCGCGGGGCGGGGCGTATCGCCGGACGCGCGCGTGCTCGGCGAGCTGACGATCTCGACGCTGCAGGGGGAGCACGGCGTGCTCCGCAAGGAGTTCGACAAGCTGATTGAGTGGACTCGGGACGAGCCCGTGCCCGATGTCGTCAACATCCCGAACTCGCTGCTCATCGCCCTGGCGGCTCCGCTGAAGCGCGCGTTCCGGCGCCCGGTGCTGTGCACGCTGCAGGGCGAAGAACTCTTCCTCAGCGAGCTTGCGGCGCCGTACAGAGATCAAGCGGTCGCGCTGATCCGGCAGCATGTCAATGACGTCGATCAATTCATCGCGGTCAGCGACTACTGCGCGGAATTCATGATTCGGTATCTGAAGATTCCGCCGGCGCGAATGTCTGTGGTGCCGCTCGGCATCAGCATGGCCGGTTACTCGCGTCGCCCGCCCGACGATCGACCGGAGGCGTATCGGATCGGGTACTTTGCGAGGATCGCCCCCGAAAAGGGACTTCAGAAACTCGCCGAGGCGTATGTGCGATTCAGGCATCGTGCCGGTAACGTCCCGGTCGGTCTGCACGCCGCCGGCTACATGGCACCGACCCACCGCGAGTATCTCGAGCAGGCGCACGGCATTCTCGAGCGTGCCGGCCTCGGGTCGGAGTTTTCCTATCACGGCGCTATCGACCGCGAGGGTAAGCTCGCGTTTCTGCGTAGCCTTGACGTGCTCTCGGTTCCCGCGACGTATGACGAGCCGAAGGGCATGTTCCTCCTCGAGTCGATGGCCGCCGGCGTGCCCGTCGTGCAACCCAGGCGGGGCGCGTTCACGGAAGTGGTGGAGAAGACGGGCGGCGGGCTGCTCGTGGCGCCGGAGGATATCGACGCGCTCGCCGATGGACTGCACACCTTGTGGGCGGATCGCGCGCTGGCAGCACAGCTGGCGAACAACGCCTTCGAGGGCGTTCGCGCTCACTATACGATTGCCGCATCGGCGACGCGGCAGCTCGAGGTGTACGACGCCGCGAGTCGACGCGCCAGCGCAGGTCTACCGTGTTGAACGTCTCGGCAGTCAGTAAGCAGTATCCAACGCCGCGTGGACCGCTGACGGTGCTGTCGGACGTGAACTTCGTGTTGTCGCCCGGCGATGCCGCGGCGATCACCGGCCCCTCGGGCAGTGGAAAGAGCTCGCTCCTCTACATGCTCGGGGCGCTCGAGCCTCCGTCACATGGCAGCATTACGCTCGACGGGCAGAATCCGTTCGACCTCACGGCCTCGGCGCTGGCCGATTTTCGCAACACCAGCATCGGGTTCGTCTTTCAGGATCACTGCCTGCTGCCGCAGTGCACGGTGCTCGAGAACGTGCTCGTGCCAACGCTGGTCGCAAAGAAGAATGGAAGGGATGACGCCGCGCGTGCCCGCGCCTGCCTCGAGCAGGTCGGGCTCGGGGAGCGGCTGGAACATCGTCCGGGCGAGTTGTCCGGCGGTGAGAAACAACGGGCCGCGATCGCGCGGGCGCTCGTTCTGCAGCCGCGCCTCGTGCTCTGCGATGAGCCGACTGGAAATCTCGATCAGGCCTCGGCTGCGATCGTCGCGTCGATGCTGCTCGATCTTCACGCTCGCCAACGCAATATCCTGATCGTCGTCACGCACAGCGACCGCCTGGCGGCACAGTTTCCGATTCGTTTCGAGATCGCGGACGGTCGACTGCGGCGGGTTGTCCAGTCATGAGCCAATCCAGCTCTTCTGCCCTCATCGCCCCCGGAACGCGAGACCGCGTGTACTACGGTTGGGTGGTTCTCGGCGTGGCCGCATGCGCCATGGTCGGCACCCTGCCCGGGCGCACGCAGGGTCTCGGGCTCATTACCGAGCCGCTTCTTCGCGATCTCGGATTGGGTCGCGTCGCATTTGCGCAGATCAATCTTGTGGCGACGCTCGTCGGTTCGCTGTTCTGCCTGGGCGTCGGCCGCTTGATCGATCGAATCGGCAGCCGCCTTGTGCTGACCGTGACCGCGATCGCGCTTGGGCTCACGGTGCTCGCGATGAGCCGAACCGGCACCGTCGTTGGCATCCTCGTGCTCGTGACGTTGACGCGCGGCTTTGGTCAGAGCGCGTTGTCCGTGATCAGCCTGGCGATGGTCGGCAAGTGGTTCCGCCGGCGTCTCACCGTGGCAATGGCTGTCTACGCGTTGGTGATGAGCATCGGGTTCATGGCCGCGTTCCCGTTGGTCGGCGCCGTTGTGCAATCGGCAGGCTGGCGGACTGCGTGGGCGTCAATCGGTGCAGCGCTTCTCGTGGCCCTCGCGCCGCTGGCGTGGTGGCTGGACCGATCGTCACCTGAATCCATCGGTCTCAACGTGGACGGCGATTCTTCCTCTGACGGTGTCGTTGATGTCACAGAGGACGGCTCGGAAACGGCCCAGGCCACGCTGGGCGAAGCGCTCCGATCATCGGCATTCTGGGTCTTCGCCCTGGCGAGCTCGGTGTACGGGCTTGTCGCGTCAGGGATCGGTCTGCTGAACGAGTCGATCCTCGCGGAGCGTGGATTCACGCCGGACGTGTACTACACGGCTCTGGCCGTCACTGCGATTACGGGTCTTGCGGGCAACTTCGGCGCCGGCGCGCTTGCTCCGCGCCTGTCGCTGCGCGCAATTCTCGTGAGCGCGATGGCGGTACTGGCCGCGGGACTCGTGGCGCTCGCGCACGTGTCCACCCCGCTGCAGGTCATGGTGCAGGCTGTCGCAATGGGCATAGCCGGTGGATTCATCACCGTCGTGTTCTTCAGTTTCTGGGGACAGGCCTACGGACGCCGGCACCTGGGACGGATCCAGGGCGCCGCACAGGCACTGACGGTAGTCGCATCCGCAGTCGGCCCGCTATTCCTCGCGCTGTGGGTCGAGCAGACCGGGTCGTATGCCGTCGCGTTCTACGTGCTCGCCGTGATCGTGGCGCTTCTCGGAGTGGCCGCCGGGTTTGTCTCGATTCCTGCCGGCGCGCAACCAGTAAGGCGCGATCGAATGGAGATCGCCGCGACGACGTTGCTGGAGCAGATCGAGAAGAACACGGCGCCGACGATCATCGACGTCCGCTCGGAGCAGGAATTCGTGAATGGTCACGTTCCCCGCGCTTTGAACATTCCATTCCACAGAATTGGCCGCCAACTCGACCGCATTCCTGGCTCGAAGCGCGACGAGGTCCTGCTTTATTGTGGTCACGGTCCTCGAGCGTGGATCGCTGGCGCTGCGTTGCGCCGACACGGGTTCAGCAACGTGAAGTATCTCGCTGGGCACTTTAGCCGGTGGCATTCTGCGGGCTTGCCGCAGGAGCGGTCAGGTCAAGGGTCAAGAATCAAAAGTCAAAAGTCGGGTCAAAGGTCTTAAGCGCAATGTTCCAAGCACGAGGTGTCAGGCCCTAAGTGTCAGGCCAGAACCCGTACGTTGGGCTTGCTTATAGCGCTTGAGACTTGTTACCTGCGACGTTCTACTTGCAACCTTGTGCTTTTGACTTAACTTTTGACCTTTGACATTTGACTTTTGACATACACGGGAGCAAAACACGAATGCGAAAGATTGACGTGTTCACCCACATTTTCCCCCCGCGTTATGTGGAGCGGATGATGGAGCTGGCCTCGACGATGAAGGACGTCGGTAAGCGCGTGCGCGGCGTGCCGATGCTGGCCAATCTCGACGTGCGATTCGAGATCATGGACCTCCATCCGGGCTATCAGCAAATCCTCTCCATCGCGACGCCGCCGGTCGATGCGTTCGCCAGCCCGGGCGAGGCTGTCGACCTCGCTCAACGCGCCAACGACGGGATGGCGGAACTAGTGAACAAGTATCCGGAGCGATTCCCCGGGTTCATCGCCTGGCTGCCGATGAACGACGTCGATGCGACGATGCGCGAGCTCGAGCGCGCGATGGGCGCGCTCAACGCGCGAGGAATTCAGATTTGCTCGAACGTGCAGGGCAGGCCGCTCGACTTGCCGGAGTTCCAGCCGATCTTCGCCGCAATGGCCGCTCGCGATCTCCCGATCTGGCTGCATCCCTATCGCAGCGCTGACATCGCCGACTATCCCACCGAGGAGCGATCGCTCTACGAAATCTGGTGGACGCTGGGCTGGCCGTACGAATCCAGCGTCGCGATGTCCCGGCTGGTCTTCTCCGGCATCTTCGACCGCTACCCGAACCTGAAGATCATCACGCACCACATGGGCGGCATGATTCCGTACTTCGAGGGGCGCGTGGGGCCGGGGTGGGATCAGCTCGGCACGCGCACCTCCGACCGCGACTACACCAAGCTGCTCAAGGAGCTGAAGAAGCGGCCGCTCGACTACTTCAAGATGTTCTACGCCGACACCGCAACCTTCGGCGCGTACGATCCGACCGTCTGCGGTCTGCGCTTTTTCGGCGTGGATAATGTGCTCTTCGCCTCCGACGCACCGTTTGACCCGGAGGGTGGGCGTCAGTACATTCGCGAAACGATCAAGGTCATCGATCGTCTCCCGATTACCGACGTGGAGCGGGAGCAGATTTACTGGCGGAATGCCGCTCGTCTATTGAAACTCGATTAGCGCGGAGAGCCATGGCCACACTGCGCACGGCGCTCGCCCTCGTCTTGATCTCCTGGACCGGGTTGGCTGGCGGCGCGCAGGATTCCGTCGTCACACGCAAGCTGGACCGGCTCGACCGTCTTCAGCAATGGCTCGACGCGGTCGAGCAGCACGAGTTCGGCACCGCCGACGATCCGCTGATGCGCGTGGCCTCATGGGATCGCAACACGCTGTGGCTCGTCTGGCAGGACGTCAGCTCGGTCGTCAGCCTCGTTCGCGAACCAGACGTCCTGATTTTCTACACGCCGATCGAGCCCGAGCCTTTGAGCGGTATTTTCCGCCTCCCGTCGAACCGGCGGCCGTCGCGAGTGATTCCATACGGCCGCAACGAAATCACGCGTCTCAAGCTGATCGCGCAACACGTCGTGAATGCAGGTGGAGAGAATCGCATCCTCAAGCGGGGTGCCACGCTTCATGCGGAGATCGCCACGCTCGGACCTGCGACGCCCTCGCCCGATCCCGCACGGCAACCGCGCTCCGATTCCGTGATGCTGTTTCTCGCCGACGGCCAGCAGACGGGCGTCGACGATGCGGGTGTGCAGTGGGAGATGGGCAGGCGGCTCCTCGACAAGGTGAAGCCGAAGAACTCGCGAAGACGAGAAGGCGGGAATGACCCCGGCGCGGACGAGACGGTTCGCCTCTGGTACCTGGCTTCCAACGTCTACATGCAATCTGTCGAACAGGTCGACGCCTGGCACGTCGATCGGTCGGTGCAACTTTTTCCGCAAGACCCGGAGATTCTGTTCGTGGCCGGATGCGCCCGCGAGATGTTCAGCGGACCACAGATTCAAAGCGTGCTGCTGTCGACAACGCTGTCGCGCGGCCTGTTCAATCTGTACGGCGACGAGGGGGAGGAACTGCGCCGGGCAGAGAAGTATTACCGGGAATCGCTCGAGCGCGACCCGAGCCGCGCCGAGGCGCGCATCCGCCTGGGTCGCGTGCTCAATCGCAGGGGACGGCACCAGGACGCGATTGTCGAATTGCGACGCGCGACCACGGCAACGAAGAATCGCCTGTTGCTGTATTACGGCAACCTGTTTCTCGGCGACGCGGCAGACGCCCTTGGTCTGGCTGAAGAGGCACGAACCGCATACCGGCGTGCGGGCGAGCTGTTCGAGCTCGCGCAGTCACCACAGCTGGCGCTCAGTTCCATGGCCGCCCGTGCAGGCGATCGGTCTGGAGCGCTGGCTGCCATCGAGGAAGTGCTCAGCCGGGATCAGCCAGTCACGGCAGACGATCCGTGGTGGGGCTACTACACGGCGCAAACACGTGACCTCGAAGGCGTGTGGACAGCGCTGCGTGTTGCCGTGACGGCAGAGCGGGCGCCTCAATGAAGGTTCCTCTTGGACTGGCGCTGTTGCTCGGAACCGGGCTCACGGCGGGTCCCCAGCAGCCGACGTTCTCCTCGCGTGTCGAAGCCGTTCGTGTGGATGTGCTCGTCACGGATCGCGGCAAGGCCGTCACCGGCCTTCGCCCGGAAGACTTCGAAGTGAAGGACGAGGGCGTGCTGCAGGAGATCGATCTCGTCCAACTCGATCGGGTCCCGTTGAATGTCGTCCTCGGCCTCGATGTCAGTGAGAGCGTGAACGGTGAACGGCTCGAACATCTCCAGAGCGCCGGCACTTCACTGCTTCGAGGGCTCCAGAAGGACGATCGCGCCGCGTTGCTGACCTTCAGCCATGCTGTCCGCCTGCGTCAGGAGTTGACGCCCGACATCGCTCTCGTTCAGGAGACGCTTGCTGATGTCGTTCCTGCCGGGCTGACCTCCCTCGTGGATGGCACGTATGGAGCGATCGCCCTGTCTGGGTCCGATCTTGGACGGAGGCTGCTGATCGTATTTAGCGACGGTGTCGACACCGCAAGCTTCCTGTCACCGGACGTCGTACTTCAATCCGCGCGGCGGTCCGATGTCGTCGTCTACGGTGTCGCGATGCGCGGGCGCATCAGCCCAACGTTCCTGAAGAACCTCGGCGAGGTCACGGGCGGAGCCGTATTCGAGATCGAGTCGACGAAAGATCTGTCTCAGACCTTCCTGCGAATCCTTGCAGAGTTTCGCCAGCGCTACCTACTGAGTTTCCAGCCTCGCGGAGTATCGACGACCGGATGGCACCGCCTCGAGGTTCGCGTCAAGGGACGTCGCGGGACGGTGAACGCCCGTGCAGGGTACCAGGCCGGTCGATAGCTCGGCTCAACGATTACGACACACTGAGGCACCGAGGCATCGAGTCGGCCGTATAAATTCTCTGTGCTCTCGTTGCCTCGATGTGTGTCGTGACGCCAAAGCGCTTCGCCATCGATTTTCCCCCGCTTCCCGTGATGAAATGAGAGTCGCTCGAATGCGCGCGCGACAGATCGTCCTTCGCAGCCTCACGTATTACTGGCGCACGAATGTAGCCGTCGTCCTCGGTGTGGCCACGGCCGTCTCGGTGCTAGCTGGAGCGCTGCTGGTCGGCGATTCTGTACGCGGCAGTCTTCGCGATCTGTTGCTCGGGCGACTCGGCAAGACCGACCAGGTCGTCGTCTCGACCACGCTCTTCCGCGAACAGCTGGCTCAGGATCTCGCGTCGCAGCCCGAATTCACCTCGGCCTTTTCTGCCTCGACGCCTCTTCTGATGATGCAGGGGACCGTCACAGCGCAGAACGAAGGCCGTCGGTTGGCGCAGGCTCGCGTGTACGGCGTGGACGATCGATTCTGGCGCTTCCATGGAGTTGGCGGCGTCAGCGGTCCAACCAACCGCGAGGCGTTCCTCAGTCCAGCACTCGCGAGGCAGATCGGCGCATCGGCGGGGGATTCGGTCCTTGTGCGGGTGCAGCGCCCGACGGATATCCCCCTCGAGTCGCTCCATGGACAGCGCGACAATCTCGGACGTTCGCTGCGCCTGACCGTGACGAATGTGCTGTCAGCCGATTCACTCGGCGAGTTCTCGCTCGAAGCGCAACAGGGTGACGTGTCCGCCGTGTTCGTGCCGCTCACCCGGCTGCAACAAGACCTGGATATTGCCGGCCGCGTCAACACGCTGCTTGTGTCGACGGGACTGAGTCCGCCTGGCGACGCGCCTGCCGCGTTGCGCGCGCTGATCACGCGTGAAGCGCAGATCGAAGATCTGGGCTATCTGGTGGAGACGGTCGACTCACCGGCTGTGCTCGTGATCGGGTCCTCGGCCGGTCTCCTCGACGATGCGCATGCGAAAGCAGCGATGGGCGCACTCGAGGGAACCGGGATGCAGGCGGGCGCGCTTTTCACGTATCTGGCCAACAGCATCCGCATCGGCCAGAGAGAAATCCCGTATTCTCTCGTCACCGCCCTCGACCTCGAAACCATCCAGCCGACGGCGCCCGCGCGCGCATCCCAATCCAATCCGCCTGATTCGAAGCCATCGATTGTCCTGAACGACTGGGCGGCCACGGAGCTGCAGGCTCGCACGGGCGACGAGGTCACGATGGAGTACTACACCTGGGAAGAGCCCGGGCGCCTGGTGACGAAATCAACGATGCTCAGCGTGGCTGGTGTCGTGCCCGTCGATCGTGGCGATCGGAAGATGGCGCCGACATATCCGGGCATCACCGATTCGCCGACGCTGGACGATTGGAATCCGCCCTTCCCGGTCGACCTTCGCCGCATTCGAAAGGTCGATGAAGCGTACTGGGAGAAGTACCGAACGACGCCGAAAGCGTTCGTGCCGCTCGAGACAGGCCAGCAGCTCTGGCAGACACGCTACGGAGCGATGACGTCGATTCGGGTCAGACCGAAAGAGGGGCAATCGCTCGCCGGCGCACGCGACGCGTTCGTGCAACGCCTGCGCACTGCTGCTGATCCACTGGCGCTCGGCTTGGCGGTGATGGACGTGCGCGCCCAGGGCCTCCAGGCGTCGCGTGGTGCCACCGATTTTGGCGAGTACTTCGTCTACTTCAGCTTCTTCATCGTAGTCTCCGCATTGTTGCTGGTGGTGCTGTTCTTCAAGCTCGGCATCGAGCAGCGCGTGCGTGAGGTCGGTTTGTTGCGAGCCGTAGGTTTCGGACCCGGAGGCGTAAGACGGTTGTTCCTGCAGGAGGGCGTGCTGCTCGCCGTCATCGGAAGCGCCCTCGGCATTGCTGGCGCACTCGGATACGCGTGGCTGATGATGTTCGGCCTCCGGTCGTGGTGGGTCGATGCCGTCGGCACGACGGCACTCGCACTGCATGTGTCGCCGGCGTCGCTCGTCGGTGGGGCGATCGGTGGAGTGCTCGTAGCGGTTGCGTGCATCTGGTGGACGTTGCGCGCATTGAGCCGCATCTCCGAGCGCAGTCTCCTCATGGGGACTCTCGATAGCTCCGAGATAGGCAGCTCCCAACCATCCAGCTCGCGGCTCCCAGGAACGCTCCGCGCGTGGAAGTGGCCAATTGCGACGGCAATCCTGACGCTGCTTGCGGTGCTCTTGCTGGCAGGTGCTGGGACTGGCGCTGTCGACCGGGTTGGCGCGTTCTTCGGCGCCGGAGCATCGCTGCTCCTCGCTTCGTTGTGCGGAGCAGCATGGCTGCTTCGACGTCGCGCACGAAGCGGCATCATTGGCCACGGATGGGTGGCGGTATCGAAGCTCGGAATGCGGACGGCGACCTATCGGCCCGCTCGGAGTGTGCTATCGATTGCCGTGATCGCCTCGGCAACGTTCATCCTCATCTCAGTCGAGGCTTTTCGGCGGGGCGATCGCCTCGCGGATACAGGCCTGCGATCGGGCGTGGGCGGCTACGATCTGATCGTCGAGACGCTATTGCCCGTAGTGCGTGACCCAAACACGCGCGAGGGTCGAGAAGCTCTCAACCTGTTCGGCCTCGATCAGTCGGTGGCATTCGAACCACTCCGGCTGTTGCCGGGCGACGATGCCAGCTGTCTGAATTTGTATGAGCCGCGCAACCCGCGAATCCTTGCTGCCAATCAGAGCTTCGTGCGCGAACGGAGGTTTGCCTTTCAAAGCAGCCTGGCAACGACCGACGAGGAACGCGCCAATCCCTGGCTGCTGCTCGAAAGAGTCGAGCCTGATGGGACAGTGCCCGTCATCGCCGACGCCAACTCGATGACCTATGTCCTCCATAAGAAGCTCGGCGAGGACATCGTGTTGCCGCGAGGCGATCGAGAAATTCGTCTGCGCCTGGTCGCCGCCCTGAGCGACAGCATCTTTCAAGGCGAGCTGCTGATGGCGGAGCAGCCCTTCTCGAAGTTGTTTCCTGATCAGCAGGGATACCAGGTGCTGCTCGTGAGTGCCGGACACGAGACGGCAGCGACGCTCAAAGCCACTCTCGAGGAAGAGATGGCCGATCTCGGCGCGCGCGTGACAGGCACTGCAGAGCGATTGGCGCAGTTCCATCGCGTGGAGAACACCTACCTGTCGACTTTCCAGACGCTCGGCGGACTTGGGCTCCTGCTCGGCACGTTCGGGCTCGCGACAGTGCTGCTGCGAAACGTGCTCGAGCGCAAACGAGAGCTGGCTCTTCTCGGCGCTGTCGGTTTTCGCCGCGCCCACGTGATGACGATGGTCGTGGCGGAGAACGTGCTGCTGTTGGTTGCGGGGCTGGCGTCGGGGGCGCTGTCGGCGGCTTTGGCGATCGCGCCGGCGATTGCCGAGCGCGGCAGCAGGCTTCCATTCACCAGTCGCAGCGCAGTCTTGATGATCGCCGTGCTCGTAACCGGTCTGTTATCCTCGGTACTCGCCATGCGGGCAGCGACGCGCATGCCGCTGCTGGCATCTCTCCGATCGGAGTAAACCCGGATGAGGCAATCGCTGGTAACGGTCGCGTCGGTTTTCATACTGTTCGCTCTTTTCATTCCACCTCTTACAGCGGAAGAGTGGCCACAGTGGCGTGGGCCGATGCTGAACGGCACCAGCTCGGAGAAGAATCTTCCGATCCGTTGGTCAACGACCGAGAACGTGACGTGGAAGCTCGCGATGCCCGAGCGCTCCGGCTCGACTCCGATCGTCTGGGGCGACTACGTCTTCCTCAACGTCGGCGAGGGATCCAATCTCTCACTGTGGGCGGTGGATCGAACCAGCGGCGCCGTCCGGTGGAAGCGCCCACTCAGCGGCGGGAATCGCCGGATGATGAAGCAGCAGATGTCGTCCCCGTCGCCGGTGACCGACGGTCGATCCGTCTGGGTCATGACCGGTACGGGAGTGCTCAAGGCCTTCGACTTCAGCGGCAAGGAATTGTGGGGCCGCGACATCCAGGCAGACTACGGGCGCTTCGGGCTGCAGTGGGGATACGCCTCCTCGCCGCTGCTGTTCGAAGATTCGTTGTATGTGCAGGTTCTTCACGGCATGCACACCGACGATCCCTCCTACCTGCTGCGCATCGACAAAGCGACCGGCAAGACAGTCTGGCGTGTACTGCGGATGACACGTGCGCGATTTGAATCGCCGGATGCGTACACGACACCGGCACTTCTGAAGCATGGCAATTCGACCGAGATCGTCATCACGGGCGGCGACGTCGTGACGGGCCACGATCCGGCAACCGGCCAGGAGCTGTGGCGCGCTGACGGACTCAACCCGTCTAACGACGGCAGCTACCGCATCGTGGCGTCACCGGTCGTCTACGGGGATCTGTTGTTTGCGCCGTCGAGAGAGCGTCCACTGTTGGCGCTCAAGCCCGGCGGCCGCGGCGATGTCACCAAGTCTCACGTGCTGTGGTCGTTCAACAACGGTCCGGATGTGCCGACGCCGGTCAGCGACGGCACGTATCTGTACTCGATCAACGATCGCGGGATCCTCTACTGTCTCGATGCCAGAACGGGAAAGGTCATCTACGGTCCGCAACGTCTTCGCAATGCCACCTACAGCGGATCGGCAGTCCTGGCTGACGGCAGGATCTACATCACGGACGAAGACGGCGTGACGACCGTGATCCGATCGGGCCCGAAGTTCGAGCTGCTGTCTCAAAACGATCTGCAGGACTACACGCTGAGTTCACCGGCGATCTCCGATGGACAGATCTTCGTCCGGACGGCCTCGTTCATTTACGCGATCGGGCGAAGGCAGGCGGCGGCAAGAAGTACGCAGTGACAGGCGGGTCTACAGATCCGCCTCTACAGCGGCGCGTCTGTAGACGCGCCGTCGAGAACGACAACAAATGGTTCGCACGATTCTGAAGGTCACAGGCAGACTGCTCGTCGCACTGGTCCTCGTTGTGGCGGCGTTGTACCAGTTCTTCGGTCTTCGCTTCGTCATGGACGGCGCCGGGATGCCGTATCCACGCTTCGTCCAATCGAGTCAACAGCAAGCGGAGCAGATCGAGCGTCATCGCGACGCCCAGCGCGCCGCTACCGAGCCCGCGCCTTCTCCCGCGGTGACTGAGCCGACATCCGCAGCCGAATCGATCGCGTCGTCGGAACCGTCGGCTCCAGCACCAGCCGCAAAACCTGCAGCAGTGTCCACCGCCGGTCCCGCTCCGTATTGGACGGACTTCCGCGGCCCGAAGCGCGATGGCAAGTACGAGGAAGTACCCGTCCTGACCGAGTGGCCCGCTGCGGGCCTGAGACCGCTGTGGAAGCAGCCGATCGGTGGCGGCTACGCCTCGTTCGTCGTCGCGCGAGGGCGCGCGTTCACCATCGAGCAGCGGGGATCCCAGGAGGTCGTCGCAGCCTACGACGTCCCGACTGGCCGCCAGCTGTGGACCAATGCGTGGACCGCCGAGTTCCGCGAGGCGATGGGCGGCGATGGGCCGAGAGCGACGCCGACGTGGGCTGACGGTCGCGTCTATGCGCTCGGCGCCACCGGTGAATTGCGGGTGCTCGACGATACCAACGGGAAGGTGATCTGGCGCACCAACATCCTGAGCGACAGCGACGCCAGAAACCTGGATTGGGGTATGGCGGCAGCGCCGCTCATCGTCGACGACACCGTCATCGTGCTCCCCGGTGGCGGCAATGGAAAGTCGATCGTCGGCTACGACCGTACCAGCGGCAAGCGAGTGTGGTCCGCGCTCGGCGACAAGCAGGCGTACTGCTCGCCGATGATCGTGACACTG
>Ga0207645_10002038_pt1 | contig 16226 bp, 14 predicted proteins | sample KBSM53metaG_FD_184331 | JGI IMG/M metagenome (GOLD analysis project Ga0207645, IMG submission 184331) | Miscanthus rhizosphere microbial communities from Kellogg Biological Station, Michigan, USA - KBS M5-3 metaG (SPAdes) (version 2) | ecosystem: Host-associated > Plants > Roots > Rhizosphere >...
AGGGAGACCGAGCGTCGCGCTCGAAGCGAGGCTGACCGGACATCGCTCGAGCGCGACCTCGCCTACGTACTAGACCCATGGAGCTCCTCGATCAGCTCGCGGCGGCGCTCGGTGATCGCTACCGGGTCGAGCGGGAGCTCGGCCACGGCGGCATGGCGGTCGTTTTTCTCGCCGAGGATCTGAAACACCGTCGACCGGTCGCGATCAAGGTGCTCAAGCCGGAGCTGTCGGCTGCCGTGGGCAGCGAGCGATTCCTCCGCGAAATCGAAATCGCCGCGACGCTACAGCACCCGCACATTCTTCCGCTTTTCGACTCGGGGCAGGTGCCGGCGGGCCCCTTCCTTTACTACGTCATGCCGTTCGTCGAAGGCGAGTCCCTCCGCCAGCTCCTCGCGCGCGAACAGCAGCTTCCAATCGCAACCGCCCTCCAGATCACTCGCGAAGTCGGCAGCGCGCTGCAGTACGCGCACGAGCACGGCGTCATCCATCGGGATATCAAGCCCGAGAACATCATGATGTCCGGCGGCGTTGCCGTCGTCGCCGATTTTGGCATTGCCCGAGCGCTCCACGCCGCGGGTCCGGAGCAGCTCACCATGAGTGGAATCGCGATCGGCACACCGCAGTACATGAGCCCCGAGCAGGCGGGGGGAAGCACGGTGGTGGATGGTCGGAGCGATCAGTATAGCCTGGCGTGCGCCCTGTACGAGATGTTGATCGGTCAGCCGCCGTTTACAGGACCGACGACGCAAGCGGTCATCGCCCGGCACCTCGCCGAGCCTGTGCCCAGTCTGCGTGTAGTTAGGCAGACGGTGCCCAAGGCGATGGAGACGGCGATTCTGCGGGCCATGGCGAAGCTGCCCGCCGATCGTTTTGCGTCGATCCAGCAGTTCCTGAACGCCCTGGAGGTCCCGGACCACGCAGAGGCTCTGGCCGTGCCCCTTCCGTCGCAACGTCGGTTCGCCCGGTGGGCGCGTCCGCCATTGATGATCACGTTAGGCGTCGCGGTGCTGGCGGCGGCGACGGCATGGTGGCTGGGTGTTGGACCCGCGAGGCGCGCAAATCCCGATGCGTCTCATGCGGTCAGAGCCATCGCGGTACTCCCGTTCAAGGATCTCACGAGCAACCCCGACAGCTCCTATCTGGGTGTCGGGATGACGGACGGACTCACCGCCGATCTCGCACAGATCGGCGCGTTGAAGGTCCTGTCGCGCTCATCGGGTGAGGTGGCGCAGGGAGCCGCTCGGTCGCTCGCACGCCTCGGCGCCGACCTTCACGTCGATGCCGTCGTGACCGGCTCGGTTCAGCGGTCGGGCGATAGCGTGTCGGTCAACGTGAAATTCCTGCACGTCGGTGACAGCACGGTCCTCCTGGCCAGAGACTATCAACGGCGGCTCGGCGAGCTCCCGAACCTGCAGCGCGAAATCACCACGGCTATCACCGCCTCGATCGACGCCAACCTCGACGGCGCTGAGCAGCGCCGCCTCGGCGCACGCCGTGAGGTCGATCAACGAGCGTACGACGCCTACCTGCGCGGTCGCTTCCACCTGGGCGCGGCGAGCTGGAGCAGGCACGGGCGTTCTTCGAGCAAGCCAGCCGGATCGCGTCGGAGTGGGCCCCGCCTAACGTCGGCCTCGCCAACTACTATACATCGCTTCCGTTCTTCACGGACGTACCGCCGATCGACGTGCTGCCCAAGGCCCGCGCGGCGCTCGTCCGAGCACTGGAGCTCGACGAGACGTTGGCGGAAGCGCACGCCGCGAACGCCTACATCCGCGCCTACTACGAGTGGGATTGGCGGGCCGCCGAGCAGGAATTCAAACGTGCGCTCGAGCTGCAGCCCAGCTACGCCGATGCGTACTTCTCGTACAGCCGCTTTCTCGCATCGCGGGGCCGGCTCGACGAGGCGATCGCCCAGCTCGAGCGCGCCGTGGAGCTCGACCCTCTGTCGGCATCGCTCCAGGCGAACCGTGCCCTGCTCGACTACTTTGCCGGCCGCTATGACGACGCGGGCAGACGACTCCGCGAAATCCTCAAGACCGATTCCACCGACGTCACCGTCAGGTGGGGCTTGGGCCTCGTCGCCGAACAGCAAGGGAAGCCGGACGAGGCAATCGCGATTCTGGAGCCCATCAGCGGCAACAGCCTCAATCGCAAGGCGTCGCTCGGCCACGTCTACGCGGCGGCCGGGAGAAAAGAGCAGGGACTAGGCGTGCTGCGTGCGCTGCGCTCGGCGGCGGCCGGAAGCTACGTGCCGTCCTACTACTTCGCGCTGGTGCGTGCCGGGCTCGGGCAGCGGAATGAAGCACTCCGCGACCTCGAGCGTGCGTACGAGGAACGCTCGACCGTGCTGGCGTACCTCATGATCGATCCGCGCCTGGCACCGCTTCGGGACGACCCCAGGTTTCACGCGCTCGCGCGGCGACTCGGGAGGGAGTGATCTGCGTTGGTGCGCCGCTTCTTGACGCCCCTCACAGCGCGCTACATGGTTGCCCAATCGTTCGAGCATCTCTCCAGCCGACTCCTCGGTAAAGGAAAACCGCGAATGGCAACGACCAAGCCGCGGATCAACGTCACCGTGAACGGCACCGTTCACGAGCGCGAGATCGAGCCGCGAATGCTGCTCGCGCACTTCCTTCGCGACACGCTGAATCTCACCGGCACCCACATCGGCTGCGACACGAGCCAGTGTGGTGCATGTACTGTCCACCTGGACGGTCGCGCGGTGAAATCGTGCACGGTGCTCGCAGCATCCGCCGACGGCGGCACGGTCACCACGATCGAAGGCCTCCGGCCGCACGGACAGCTCCACCCATTGCAGGAAGCGTTCTGGCAGGAGCACGGCCTGCAATGCGGGTTCTGCACGCCGGGCGTCATAATGACGGCGGTCGGGCTGCTACGCGACAACCCGACCGCATCCGCCGAGGAGATCCGTGAGGGACTCGCCGGCAACCTGTGTCGATGCACCGGCTACCACAACATCGTGCGGGCCGTCCAGGCGGTCGTTTGGCAGATGGCGCATACCACCGAGATGCCCGCGCTGGTGCCAGGCGATGTGATCCCGCCCGAGTCGCTACCCGGCGGTATTCTCTCGTCGCCGAGCGGCGCCGATATCGCAGTACCCAGAAGCCCGAAACGCTGAGGAACGCGAACCATGGCCACGACTACGACTCCGACTCCCGCCACTGGCGTCGAGCGGCCGACGCCGGCAAGCGCCGAGGGCACGGTGGAGCGTTTCCTCGGTGCACGCGTGCGCCGGAAGGAGGACCCGCGCTTCCTCACGGGACGAGGGCTCTACACCGATGATGTTCGTCTGCACGGCACGGTGCACGCCGCGTTCGTTCGAAGCCCGCACGCACACGCGACCATTCGCGCCATCGATCTCGACGCCGCTCGTGCGTATCCCGGCGTCGTCGGCGTGTACATAGGGACGGACCTCGTCGAAGCCGGCGTGAATGGTATCCCCGTCGGCTGGCTGCTTCCGGAGCTCAAGCCGAGCAACCACCACGCGATCGCCGTCGATAAGGTGCACTACGTGGGCGAAGCCGTCGCAGTGGTCGTCGCCGACTCGCCGTACGCCGCACGCGATGCGGCCGAGCTCGTGGCGGTGGACTACGATCCAATTCCCGCGGTAGCGGACGTCGAGAAGGCGCTGGCGGCGGGGGCGCCCATCGTGCGGACCAAAGGCGCGGACAACGTGTGCTTTCGCTGGCAGATCGGCGACGCGGCCGCGACGGACACTGCGTTCGCGAGCGCCGCGAGGGTCGTTAGGCAGCGGCTCATCAATCAGCGCCTCATTCCGGTGGCCATGGAGCCGCGCGCGTCGCTCGCCACCTACGTGCGGGCGACCGACGAGCTCACGCTCTGGGTCACGTCCCAGGCCCCGCACGTCCACCGACTAATCATGGGCGCGTTCGTGCTCGGGCTCCCCGAGCATAAGTTCCGCGTCATCTCGCCGGACGTGGGCGGCGGGTTCGGGTCGAAGGTCTTCGTCTACACCGAGGAAGTCGTCGTCGCGTGGCTGGCGCGAACGCTCGAGCGGCCGGTGAAGTGGACCGCCGAACGGCGCGAAAGCTTCATGACCGACTCACACGGGCGCGACCACGTCACCGACGCCGAAATGGCGTTCGACTCCAACGGCCGGATCGTGGGCCTCCGTGTGAAAACGCTGGCCAACCTCGGCGCGCACCTGACGCTGTTCGCGCCGGCCATCCCGACCTACCTCTACGGCACCCTCCTCTCCGGGCAATACCGCATCCCGGCCATCCACGCTGACGTGACCGGGGTCTTCACGAATACGACACCGGTCGACGCGTACCGCGGCGCGGGGCGGCCGGAAGCGTGCTATCTGCTAGAGCGGATGATCGACCTGGGCGCCGGCGAGCTGGGGGTCGACCCGGCCGAGCTGCGCCGGCGCAACTTCATCCCGCCGGATCAGTTCCCGTACCTAACGCCGGTCGCGCTGCAGTACGACAGCGGGAACTACGAGCCGGCGCTCGATCGCGCGCTGGACATGGCGGACTATCCGAACCTCCGCGCCGAGCAGGAGAAGCTGCGCAAGCAGGGCCGGTACATCGGCGTCGGTTTATCGAGCTACATCGAAGCGTGCGGCCTCGCGCCATCGCAGGTCGTCGGTCAGCTCGGCTCGCAGGCCGGCCTCTACGAGAGCGCGACCGTGCGTGTCCATCCGACGGGAAAAGTCACCGTCCTGACCGGGTCGCAGCAGCAGGGCCAGGGACACGAGACAACCTTCGCGCAGATTGTTGCGGACAGGCTCGGCATCGACATCGATGATGTCGAAGTCGTGCATGGTGACACGGGTCGCGTCCAGTTCGGCATGGGGACGTACGGCAGCCGCAGCGGCGCCGTTGGCGGGACCGCGATCGTACTGGGCCTCGACAAGGTCGTCGAGAAGAGCAAGCGCATCGCCGCGCACATGCTCGAAGCCGCACCGGAAGACATCGAGCTGACGAACGGTCGCTTCCATGTGCGAGGCTCTCCTGATCGATCCAAGGGACTCCCCGACATCAGCCTGGCGGCGTACCTGGCGCACAGCATGCCCGCCGGGATGGAACCCGGGCTCGAGGCAACGAGCTTCTTCGACCCGCCGAACTTCACGTACCCGTTCGGCACACACATCGCGGTGGTCGAGGTGGACGCGGACACCGGGACGGTCTCGCTGTTGCGCTACATCGCGGTCGACGATGTGGGCAACGTGATCAACCCGATGATCGTCGACGGCCAGGTGCACGGCGGGATCGCGCAGGGCGTCGCCCAGGCGCTGTGGGAAGGCGCGGAGTACGACGAGAGTGGGCAGCTCATCACCGGCTCGCTCATGAGCTACGGTCTGCCGAAGGCGCACCAGCTGCCGTTCTTCGAGCTCGATCGCACGGTGACGCCGTCCCCCGTCAACCCGTTAGGCATCAAGGGCGTAGGCGAGGCGGGAACGATCGCCTCGCCGCCCGCGGTCGTCAACGCGGTCATGGATGCCCTCAAGCCGTTCGGCGTTAGGCACATCGACATGCCGTTGACGGCACCGAAGGTCTGGCAGGCGATCCAGTCCGCGCGTACCGCGTCGTCTAACACCGGGAGATAGCGCATGTACACCGCACCCTTCGAGTACCATCGCGCCGAGAGTGTTGACGACGCCCTCGCCATGCTCGTGACGTACGCCGAGGACGGGAAGCTGATCGCGGGCGGGCACAGCTTGCTCCCCGTCATGAAGCTGCGCTTTGCGCAACCGGCGCACCTGATCGACATTCGCCGAATCGCGGAGCTGGCGGGGATTCGCGAGGAGGGTGGCGTGCTTCGCATCGGCGCGACGACACCGCACGCCGCCGTCGCGGCGTCCGGACTGATCCACGGCAAGGCGAAGATTCTCGCGGAAGCGGCGGGTCGCATTGGCGATGCGCAGGTCCGCAACATGGGGACGATCGGCGGAAGTCTCGCACACGCCGACCCCGCGGCCGACCTTCCCGCGGTGACGCTCGCGCTGGGCGCGGAGCTTCGCGTGGTGGGTCGCGGCGGACCGCGGACCATCCCGATCGATCAGTTCTTCACGGGGATGTTCTCGTCGACGCTCGCGCCGGATGAGCTGCTCGTCGAGGTACGCGTTCCGGTCGCACCCGCGCGAACCGGCGGCGCGTACGAGAAGTATGCGGACCCCGCGTCGGGCTACGCGATCGTTGGCGTCGCGGCGGTCGTGACGCTCGGGGCCAACGGCGCGGTCGAGCGCGCGCGCGTCGCCGTCACGGGCCTGACGCCGCACGCGACACGGCTCGCGGGGGTCGAGCAGGCGCTGATGGCGAAGGCACCCACAGCCGAGGAGATCCAGGCGGCCGCGCAGCGAGCGGCCGAGGGTCTCGAGTTGCGGGACCTGACGGGCGGCGGCGCCGCCTATAAGAACAACCTCGCCGTTGTCTATACTCGGCGTGCACTTACACGCGCTGTGGAGCGCGCGCGCTCGGCCTGAGGACGCAGCGCCTCCACCTTCGCGAGATTCACGTTTGGAAGGAGCTCGGCGCGGTCAGCCCGTGCGTCGCGCTCGCGTGAGCGCTCGGTCGAACGCTGACGCGAACGCCTGCTTGTCCTTTGGCGAGTATGGCCGTGGTCCGCCAGTCTCGACGCCCGAGCCGCGAAGAGCGTCCGCGAAGTCGCGCACGCTCAGTCGCTCACCGATGGTCTCCGCGGTGTGCTCGTAACCGCGCGGATCGATGACCACGACGCCGGCGCCCACGAGCATCGCGGCCAACGGGATGTCCGCGGTTACGGCGACATCGCCCGCCGTTGCGTTCTCGGCGATATACCGGTCCGCTGCGTCGGGACCGCCTTCCACCCGCACCGCGCTGATCGTCGGATGCCCCGGCGGAATTGGCACGCGCTGGTTCGCCACGACGACCGTGTCGATCGCGAGTCGGTGCGCGGCGCGAAACACGATCTCCTTCACGTCGCGCGGCGTGGCATCGGCATCGAGCCAGATTCGCATCGACGCTATCCAGCGCCGAGCTGGCGCTCGACGCGATATCGATCGGCCAGGGCGGCCGTCACGCGAGAGATCGGCTCGTCACCCGCAACTCGCTCAGCGAAGCACATTCCAGAAGCTGCAGGTCGGCGGCGATGAGCGATACCAGGGCCGCGTCCGGACCGAGGAATGGACGACGCTGAACGAAAACGCTGGTGAGTGGCGACGTTGCCACCGCACCAGCGTGATCGACTCGCGGCCCGGTTCGGATCGCGCTGCGCGGGGTGCGCAGTGCTCTTGCGCCTAACGCCCCGCCGGTACCGGAGCGGCCTGTGGCAGCAGGACGGCGTTGATGACGTGGATGACGCCGTTGGACGCCTGGACGTCCGCCGTGACGACGTTTATGCCGTTCACGTACACCTTGCCGTCACGTACGACGATGTCGAGGGGCAGTCCGTTCACCGTCTTCGGCGTGGCGCCGTTGGACTTGACGATGTCGGCGGCCATGACCTTGCCGCTCACGACGTGATACGTGAGGATCGACGTGAGCTTCTCCTTGTCCGCGAGCAGCGCGTCGATCGTCCCGGCCGGGAGCTTTGCGAACGCGGCGTCAGTCGGCGCGAAAACCGTGAACGGACCCGGGCCCGAGAGGGTCTCGACGAGACCCGCCGCCTTCACTGCCGCGACGAGCGTGTTGAAGCTGCCTGCCTCGACGGCGACCTGCACGATGTTCTTCATTGGCTTCTTGTCCTTGGTGGTAGCGTTTTGCGCCGACGCGACTGCCGGCGCGGTAGAGACGGCGGCCAGAGCGGCGACCATCCAGATCTTGGCGGTGCGGTGCATTGTCATTCCTCGAATCGAAACGTTAGGCGCGGCCTACGCGCGCGCGGAGCGCGCCGGTGCCAGCCACCGCCGCTGAATGCCCTGCCACTGCATGGCCTGGTAGAGCGCCGACAGCCCGACGAGCACATAGACCGTGCGCCCCAACGGCGACATCGGACCGAATAGCGTTGCAACGAGGTCGATGCCGGCGGCCCCCACGAACCCCCAGTTCAGGCCGCCGATCACAAGGAGAACGGCGGCGACTACGTCCAGCTTCTTCATTGCTACCTCGATCGAGTTGAGTGACTCATTCTCGCGTCCGGCGAGACTCACATGCCCTTTCTGTCCATGCGTTGTCCAAGTAATATCACATAGCAGCCCGGCTATGTCAAGCATTTGACCAACGTAATTACTTTGACAAATCATGGACAAGCGACGATCTTTATCATCATGGAAGACTCAACCCCCAAACACCCCATCGCCGTAGCATCCGAGCGAACCGGACTCTCCCAAGACATCCTCCGGATCTGGGAACGCCGCTACCAGGCGGTCGAGCCCACCCGAGGCTCCGGCGGCCACCGCACCTACTCCGACGCCGACATCGCTCGCCTTCGCCTCCTGCACGCGGTCACGTCCGCCGGTCGCAGCATCGGACAGGTCGCTCGCCTCTCCACCAGCGAGCTCACCCGGATGGCCCAGGAGGACAACGCCGCACGCGCCGAGCGTGAGATCGGCAGCGGTGCATCGGAGTCTCGAGATGCCGGGTCTCACACCGCCGCCCATATCGTCGAGCTGGCGCTCGAGTCGACCGCGCGACTCGATACCCCGGACCTCGAGCACAGCCTGCGACGCGCGATCGCTCAGTTGGGGATCACGTCATTCATTGAAGACGTCGCGTCACCGATCCTGCGGCGCATCGGCGAGGAATGGTACGCGGGGCGTCTGACCATCGCCCACGAGCATCTCGCCTCATCCACCATCCACGACATCGTGGCCGAGTCGATGCGAGCGATCGGGCGCGGAACCGGTGATGCGAGGGTATTGGTGGCCACGCCCACCGGCGAGCGCCATGCGATCGGCGCGGCCCTTGTCGGCGCCACCGCGGCGAGCGAGGGATGGCGGGTGGTCTACCTCGGTACCGATTTGCCGGCCAGCGACATTGCCGCCGCCGCGATCGCGACCAAAGCGCGGGTCATCGCGATGAGTGTCACCTACGTCCAGGACCCCGGGCGCACGCTGGGCGAGCTCAGAACCCTTCGCGCCCTGATCCCACCGTCCATTTCCATCATCGTGGGCGGAGCTGGCGTTGCGGAAATGGAGAATGACCTCCGGCAGCTCGGGATTCGAGTCGGCGCGAGCCTGCGCGATCTGCGTGACGCACTGGCCACCGCGAACCACCCGATCGACAGGAACGCGGCGTGACGCGTCAACCAGTGATACCTAACGAGCAATCCACGCCGTCGACCACGCCGCCTCCAACGGCGTCGTCCGTCGGCACGCGCCTCATCCTCGTCACCGGCGCCAGCGGCTACGTTGGCGGTCGGCTCGTCCGAGCACTCGACAAACGCGGCGAGCGAATCCGATGTCTCGCCCGCCGCCCCCAGGAGGTCGCGGCCCGCGTGTCCCCCGGCATCGAGGTCGTCGGCGGGGACGTGCTCGATGCACCCTCGCTCGAGCGTGCGCTCGAGAACGTGGACACGGCGTTCTACCTGGTGCACGGGATGGGCTCACGGAGCGACTTTCGCGACCAGGATCGATGTGGTGCGACGAACTTCGCGCTCGCGGCTCGCGCGGCCGGAGTGCGCCGCATCGTCTATCTCGGCGGCCTCGGCACGGCGACGGATCTCTCCCCGCACCTCGCCAGCCGGCACGAAGTCGGGCGGATTCTCCGCGCCTCCGGCGTCCCGACCATCGAGCTCCGTGCGTCCATCATTCTCGGATCGGGGAGCCTGTCGTTCGAGATGGTTCGTGCGCTCGTCGAGCGGCTGCCGGTGCTCGTGACACCGCGATGGGTACGCCAGCTCACGCAGCCGATTGCGATCGAGGATGTGATTGCCTACCTCGTCGCTTCGTCCGATGCCGAGGTGGTCGGCAGCGAAGTCGTCGAGATCGGCGGACCCGATCAGGTCGCGTATCTCGATCTGATCCGCGAGCACGCACGACAGCGTGGGCTCAAGCGTCTCATCATCCGCGTCCCCGTGCTCACCCCGTGGCTGTCGAGCCTCTGGCTCGGACTCGTGACGCCGGTGTACGCGCGTGTGGGCCGCAAGTTGATCGACAGCCTGCGCAACGAAACGGTCGTGACGTCGTCGCGCGCTCGCGAGCTGTTCCCGACCATCCGGCCGCGCGTCATGCGTGAAGCACTCGAGCGCGCACGCGCGAACGAGGACCGCGAGCTGGCGGAGACGCGGTGGTCGGACGCGCGCTCGTCGGTCGGCGCGGCGCCGTGGGGCGGAGCGCATTCCGGATCGAGGCTCGTCGACTCGCGCGCGTTAGGGGTCGCCGCGACGTCGCACGCGTCGTTCGCGGCGATCACGCGCATCGGCGGTGACGTGGGCTGGTACTACGCGAACTGGCTCTGGCGGCTTCGTGGCGCGCTCGACCTCGTCGTCGGCGGGGCAGGCATGCGGCGCTCTCGTCGCGACCCGACCGCATTGCTCCCCGGCGATCCGCTCGACTTCTGGCGCGTCGAGGCCGTCGAGGGAGACCGGCTCGTGCGGCTGCGGGCGGAGATGAAAGTGCCGGGGAGAGCGTGGCTCCAGTTCGAGGTGCACGGTGAGGGCGACCGCAGCGTCATCCGGCAGACGGCCCTGTTCGAGCCGCGCGGGCTGGCCGGGTTAGCGTACTGGTACGCGTTGTTTCCGCTCCACAGCCTGATCTTCGCCGGCATGCTGCGCGGGATCGCGACGGAGGCGGAGCGTTAGGCTTGTACGCGCGACCGATGGCGACGTAAGCAGATGGGCCCGGGAGGTCGTTAGGGCAGTCATTGCCATCCGCAGGCTGATGTGTTAGGTTGTACAAGCAGCCGGTGCGCATACCGCGCGTCGAGAGATCCAGAGACAGCTCAGAGGCCCGAGCGTTTTGCTCGGGCCTTTTCTATTTGTCTCATGGCTGCACGCCACCGGTAATCGTCGGTCGCGGGAACTCAGTCATCGTGCGATCGATAACCGATCGCACAGCAGTCGGAACCTCCGGCCAAGTCCGGCCTTCGACCGCGATTACATCAAAGGAGTTCGACCATGCGTTCCACCGGCACAGTGAAGTGGTTCAACGACGACAAGGGCTTCGGGTTCATCACGCCCGAGGACGGCGCGAAGGACCTGTTCGTCCATCATTCAGCGATTCAGGGCAGCGGCTTCAAGTCGCTCGCCGAAGGCGATCGTGTCGAGTTCGACGCGGTGCAGGGCCAGAAGGGCCCGGCAGCCGAGAACGTCGCGAAGATCGGGCGCTAGGTCCGAGCCACTCGCTGTGGACATACCCCGCACGGCCACCAGGCCGTGCGGGGTATGTCGCATCTGGGACACTCCGGTAGCGAACGGCGACAGCTCCGATCTGCCCCGATCTGCACAACGAGCTGAACGACATTATGCGGGTGTTGGGGAAACCAGCCCCGAGGCCGGGCCGTAGGCCGAGGGTACCGCCTACCACTCCGCGAGCCCTCATGTCTGTTTCGTCCGTCGTCCGACCGGCTTGGCGATCACTGCGCCGCAGCCCCGCCTTCACCGTCACCGCTTCGCTGACGCTCGTCATTGGCATCGGCGCGGCAGTGGCGATCTTCGCCCTCGTGAACGGCGTATTGCTGCGCCCACTGCCATACGGTGACCCCGACCGGCTCGTCGTGCCTTACCACAACATGCAGCTGATCGGGCTGGCCAAGGGAAACCAGACCCAAGGCACGTACTTCACGTACAAGAAGCTTGCGCGGTCCCTGGAGGCGATCGGCGTATACCAGGCCGGCGCCGTAAACGTGTCGGACCCGCGCGGCGGGAGCGAACCGCAGCGCATGGGCTCTGCGTTCGTGACCCAGAGCGTGATTCCGTTGCTCCAGGTCCCGCCGCTCATCGGTCGCAGCTTCACCGAGGCCGAGGACGCGCCGAAAGGACCTAACGTGGTGATCATCAGTGAAGGGCTCTGGCGCTCGCGCTTCGGCGCGGACCGCGGCGTTCTTGGGCGCACGATCGACGTCAACGGGCGCACATGGGAGATCATCGGTGTCATGCCGACGCGGTTCCGCTTCCCATCGCCCGAGACGCAGATCTGGATCCCGATGCGCCTCGACGCTAACGATCCGTCGCCCGGCGGGTTCAACTACGATGGCATCGCGAGGCTTCGCAAAGGCGTCACCATCGCCGCTGCCAGTCGCGACCTCGTGTCCGTGCTGCCGAAGATCCTGGAGCTGTCTCCGAATCTCGCACCCGGCGTCTCCACGCAGATGCTGCTCGATCAGGCGCGGCCGGTTCCATTCGTCGCGCCGCTCAAGGATGACGTGACCGGCGGCATCGCGAAGACGTTATGGATCGTGGCTGCGGCCGCCGGCGTGGTGCTGCTCGTCGCGTGCGCGAACGTCACGAACCTCATTCTCGTCAGGGCCGACGGGCGTCAGCGCGAGCTTGCCGTGCGCGAAGCGCTCGGTGCCGGGCGCGGTCGCGTCACGATGTACTTCCTTGGAGAATCGATCGTGGTCACGGCGGTGTCCGCGGCGGCAGGAGTAGCCCTGGCAGCGGTCGCCATACGCCTGCTCGTGAGCATGGGGCCGACGAGCATTCCTCGGCTGTCGGAGGTGCACATCGACCTCGCGACGGTTGCGTTCGCGATCGTGGTGTCGGCGCTTGTCGCGGTGGCCTGCAGCATCGTCCCTGTGCTGCGCATCGGCCGCGTCCATCTCTCCAACGCGCTGCGCGAAGGTGGCCGAGGCGGCACGGCTGGCCGCGCGCGTCAACGCATTCGCAGTGCACTCGTCGCCGGCCAGATCGCGCTCGCGCTCGTCGCGCTCGCGAGCTCGGGACTCCTGCTCCGGACGTTCGAGCGACTCAACGCCGTTCGCCCCGGTTTCGAGCCTGAGGGCCTCGCGACGTTCTGGGTGGCGCTGCCGTACGCCCGGTATACGAGCGACACGAGCGCCGTCCGCTTCTACTCGCAGCTGCTCGACCGCGTGCGGGCCGTGCCCGGTGTCAGAGACGTCGGCCTCTCCTCGAGGCTTCCGTTCGAGCAGAATGGTGGCTGGAGCAAGGACCCGCTCTATCCCGAGGACGATCTGGCGACGTACGCGAACAAGATCCCGCCGCTCAACTTCTATACGACCACGGATGGTGGCTACTTCCACGTGATGGGGATCCCGCTGATCGCGGGGAAGACTTTCGATCGGCCTGAGCTGCAGCGCGGCGACGAAGCAATCATCAGCCGAGCCACGGCGATCCAATTCTGGAAGGACTCGACGGGACAGCGCGTGCTTGGCAAGCGGTTCCGCGAGCTGCCCGGCACTCCGTGGCTCACGATCGTGGGCGTCGTCGGAGATACGCGCGACTCGTCGCTCGCCAGTCCGCCGTCGCTCGTCGTGTACAGGCCACAAAGCATCTCCAACGGCACGCACTCGACGCAGTGGACGATGGCGCTCGTCGTCCGCACGGGGAGCGAGCCGACGGCCATCACGTCCGCGATCCAGCGCGCGGTTCGTGATCTGGATCCGACGCTCCCGCTGTTCGACATCCGATCGATGTCGGACGTCACGGCCGCGTCCATGGCGCAGCTGTCGTTCACCATCATCGTGCTCGGCGCTGCCGCGCTCGTGACACTGATCCTCGGCGCCGTGGGACTCTATGGCGTCATGGCGTACGTCGTATCCCTTCGCACGAGAGAGCTTGCGGTCCGCATCGCGCTCGGCGCGACGCCGTCGGCCGTCATCCGCATGCTGACGACGCAAGGAGTAGTCGTCACGGGATTCGGCGTGGCGGCTGGGCTGGTACTGTTCGTGATCGTGGCGCGCGCGCTCAAGTCCTTGCTGTACGGGGTGGCGTCCATGGACCCGGTGACGCTGCTCAGCGCGTCGCTCCTGCTCGTGGGCATTGCGGCGTTCGCGAGCTGGCTGCCGGCGCGTCGGACGGCGCGGGTGGACCCGGCGGACGTGCTGCGCGCGGAGTAGAGGCGGATTGTGCGCGGATCATGCATCATTGAGTGTGACTCACTCAATGGACATCCCATGACGCGTGTCAGCCTGATCCCGCGCACCACACTCGCCGTCGCGTTCGGCCTTGCGACTTCGGTTGCGGCCAGAGCGCAAGAGACCCCACCGCCACCTCTCGTGGGGCGGTGGGACCTGGTCGTCTCGGATTCCGGCGGGACGTACCCGTCGTGGCTGGAGGTAACGCGGTCGGGGTACAATGCGCTCGTGGGCCGGTTCGTAGGCCAGTCAGGCAGCGCCCGACCGATCGGCAACGTCGCCTACGACAATGGCGCGTTCAGCTTTGCGATCCCGCCGCAGTGGGAGCAGGGCAAGGCCGACCTGCGGCTCGAAGGAAAGATCGAAGGCGAGAAGCTCACGGGCACGATCGTGAACCCGGCAGGCGATCGTCACACGTTCACGGGAACACGCGCGCCGGCCCTGCATCGCGCCAACGCTCCAACGTGGGGCGCGCCGATCGTGCTGTTCAACGGCAAGGACCTCGCTGGGTGGACCACACAGGGAGGCCGAAAGAATCAATGGAAAGTGGTCAGCGGCGTGCTCACGAGCCCGGTGCCCGGTGCGAACCTGATGACGACGCAGAAGTTCAACGACTTCAAGCTGCACGTGGAGTTCCGCTACCCGAAGGAAGGGAACAGCGGCGTGTACCTGCGTGGCCGTCACGAGGTGCAGGTCGAGGACAGCCCGGCGGGCGACTTCCCGCTCTCGGTGCACATGGGGGGCGTGTACGGCTTCCTGTGGCCTAACGAGAACGCGTCGACGGGCCCGGGCAAGTGGCAGACGTACGACATCACGCTCGTCGGCCGGCGTGTCACGGTGGTGCTGAATGGCAAGACGGTGATCGCCGATCAGATCATCCCGGGCATCACGGGCGGTGCGCTGGACAGCGCCGAGGGCGAGCCGGGCCCCATTCTCCTGCAGGGCGACCACAAGGCGATCGAGTATCGCAACATTCGTCTGACGCCGGCCAAGTAAGGCTGGGCTCTCAGACGTTGGGCGACCGGATCAATCGGATTACCCGGATTCTACGAATTGCTCCTCGAGGTGCTCGAGCTCCTCGTACGAGAGCCCACGGAATACTTGAACGACCTCGGGGAGCAAGGCTGCCCGAGGTCGTTCATTTCATCACGTGAGATCTGTACGCCGTGGCCTACCCTGTGAGGAGCAGATCCGATCGATCAGCCTGGATCCGATGAATCCGTTACCCTTCGGCTGAGCGGCTTGACCGTCGGGTTCAGACGAACCGCCTAACGAAATTCAACGCCGTGGTCGCGACCTCTTTCCAGCCGCTGTCGATCGTCAGCGCGTGACCACGCCCCGGCATCTCTACGATCTCGGTTACGCCCGCATTGTTGTCCTGCAGCTGGAACGACGCGTTCGCGATCGACCACGGTACCGTGTGGTCCTTTTCGCCCGAGATGATGAGCAGCGGGCCGCGGTCCGGGTTCTCCGTATCGACTTTCACTTCGGTCCACGGGTTGAGGTTTGCCACCGCCGCCTGGAATAGCGGTGCGCCGGGCGCCGGCACCGCGTACGTCTCGTAGAGCTCCTTCGCCTCCTCCTCGCTGACCGCGTTGGCGAACGCGTAGCGGAATTGGTCGTACGTGAGCGGCACGGCGCGATGACGGTTCGCCGGGTTGCCAAGGACGGGGAACGCCGATCGGAGTGCGGAGATCGGCAGAGGGAGCACACCGCGGAACGGAGCGGGGTCGACCGCGACCGTCGCCACCGAGCAGCCACGCCCCGCGAGAATCTGCGCGAGGAGGCCACCGAACGAGTGGCCGATGATCGCGGGCTTCTTCTTCAGTCCCCGGATGACTTGCTCGATATGATCGGCGACCTGCCCGACCGTCTTGTCCGCGAACACCTCTGGATGCGCATTTGCCTCCGACACAGTGGCGGGATCATCGGGCCAGCCCGGTGTGAGCGCGGTGAACCCGGCTTCCTCGAACAGCGTTGCCCATCGATCCCAGCTGCTGGGCAACAGCCACAGCCCGTGCACGAAGACGACGGGCTGAAGTCCGGTGGCGTTGGCGCGGTCGACCTGTTGTGCTTCGTGATCGGTGACGGAGATGGAGGCGGAGGATGCGGGCGTGGCCGAGGTGTTGGTCATTGATCGTTGTCCGTGCGGCGAGTGATGCTGAGCGTTCATCGAGTAGCGACGATGATTCAGATGAGTCGGTTCGATGACGGACCGCAAGGCCCTTTCGTCGCATGGGTTGTCACGACAGAACGGCCTCGGGAAGTCAGAGCGTCCCGCGGTCGTGC
>Ga0207645_10002047_pt1 | contig 16165 bp, 9 predicted proteins | sample KBSM53metaG_FD_184331 | JGI IMG/M metagenome (GOLD analysis project Ga0207645, IMG submission 184331) | Miscanthus rhizosphere microbial communities from Kellogg Biological Station, Michigan, USA - KBS M5-3 metaG (SPAdes) (version 2) | ecosystem: Host-associated > Plants > Roots > Rhizosphere >...
TGGGCAGCCGCATCGCCGCGGGCGGCCTGAACAACCCAATCATCTTCGACCGTCTCGCCGCTGGTGTGGCGGTCGGCCAGCTCGTCACGGACTTCGGCCGCACCGGCGATCTCGTGGGCAGCTTCAGTCTGCGTGCCGACGCGCAGCGCCAGGAGGTGGGCGCCCGGCGCGCCGACGTGGTGCTGCAGGTGGATCGCGCCTACTTCGCCGTGCTGCGGGCGCAGGCCGTGCAGCGCGTCGCGCAGGCCACCGTGGCCGCGCGCCAGGACGGCGTCGACCAGGTGACGGCGCTCGCCGCCAGCAAGCTGCGCTCGGGGCTCGACGTCAGCTTCGCGCGCGTGAACCTGGCGGACGCGCAGCTGTTGTTGTCCCAGGCGCAGAACGACGTGCAGTCGGCATTCGCCGTGTTGTCCGCGGCGATGGGCGGTGCGACGACGGCCACCTACGAACTCGCCGAAGAACCGATGCCGGCTCCGCCCTCGACACGGCTGCTGCCGGCGCAACGGCGCGCGAATCGGTCGCCGCCCGCCCACCGCCGATGCCGGCCGCCATTGCGGTGTGCGGCCACGGCGTCGGTGCTGGCGTCGGTGTCGCCGCGGGCCTGGCCATTGCGACCCGCCGGTCCGGCGCAGCAATCGCGGCCGGTCGCCGCGCCGACGTGGAGCCGTTCTTGCCGGCAATCGCCGCCGCGGCGCGATTGCCCGCAGCCGAGGCACTGTGGGCCGCGGCAGCGGTGGTCGACGGGGCCTGCGGAGGCGTGCGGGCAGCTTCGCGAACCGCCGTACGGCCCCCGTTGCGCGAGGTCGCCGCCGGATTGACCGCGGCGTTGCCCTGCGCTGCCGCGGCGCCCGAGCGCGCGACCGGCGAAGTGCCGGCGTTGGCGGCCTTCGCGGTGCGCGCGTCACGAGCGGGCGCTGGCGCGATTGGCGCGATTGGCGCGGCCGGATGCTGCGCAGCGGCCGATCGCGCCGGCGCGGCGGTCGGCGGGGCAACGGACGCCGATGGCGGCGCATGCGCGGCGTCTCTGCCCGCATCGGCGGGTCGTGTGACCGGCGCCGGCGCAGGTCCCGGCCCCGCTGCTTCACTCTTGCCCTCGGCTTGCTCGGCCTTATCCGGTTGCGGCCGCAACGATGTGTCCGCGGGCTGGGTTCGCGCGAGCGTCTCCGACGACGGCCCCGCCGCCCCTGTGTCGTCGTGCGGAGACGACGCCGCGGTCGGCACCACCGGCACGATCGCGACCGGCCGCGGCGCTGTCCCCGCCCCAGTCGCGCGGCGCGTGCCGGCCGGCGCTTGTGCAACCTCAACATCGCGCGGCGATGCGCTCCCTGCCGCACTCGCCGCGGCGCGCTGCCAGACGCGCCACGTCTCGCCGAGCACCGGCACGCCGATCGCGACGGCGGCCAACAGGCCGATTGCCCAGGCCACGCGACGACGCGGCGGGCCCGGTTGGCGAACCGCCGCCAGCGGGCGGGCCGGGATGTCGCTCGGATCGATCGTGATCGGATCCGCGTCGACACCGGTCGGCATCCGCGCCGACGGCATCGACACCGGCACCGGCATCGCGATGCGGGTCACCGGCGTCGGTAGATCGGCCGCGAAGGGCGGACGCTCCGGCGCCAGGGTCCAGCCGCGCTGCAGCGACTCGGCGAGGTCGGCGGATTGGAGCGGTGCCGCCGCCAGCGCGATCAGCTCGGCGTGCGGTCGCTCGGCGGCCAAGGCGCCGTCATGCACCTCGAGCAGCCGGCGCACGAGTGCGCGCGCCTGCGCATGCCGCTCGGCGGTCCACTGGCCGCTCGGTGCGCTGTCGGGGTCGGGCAGATAGCGGCGCAGCATCGCCGCCAGGCTGAAGATGTCGCAGCGCCAGTCGAGCTGCCGGGTCGGCCCGAGATCGCCGCGCGCTCCCGCCTCGAGCGCCAGCAACAGGCGCGGCGACTGATAGTCGTATTCGGTCTGGCGCGCAATCGGCAGGGCGCTGACCAGGCGCTCTCCGGAGACCAGCGAGAACGCGAAGTCGATCAGCGCGATCTGCTCGAAGCGCAGGTTCAGCGTCCGCCCGGGCTGCTGCGGATCGTAGTCGGCGGGGTCGGCCGGAATGCAGACGTTGTCGGCCTTCAGGTCGAGGTGCACGAGCTGCAGCTGATGGATCGCATCGAGCGCGATCAGGCAATGCCGGGCCAGCGCCCACCAGTGCGCGCAATCCTCGAACACATGGCGCAACGTCGCGCCGTCGCGCTCGACCGGCAACAACGTGGCCCAGTGATCGACCGTGATGCCGGCGTCGTAGGTCTGGACCAGTGCCGGCCGGTCCGAGGCGCCGCGATCGAACTGGACCACATCCGGCACCGGGCCGATGCCGTGGCCGACGAGGCGGGCGAGGATGCGCCACTCGCGCTCGGTCCATTGGCGGAAATCGCCGGCCGCCGTGGCCAGGAAGCGCTTCGTGTAGCGGCGCCGCTCGCCGGGCAAGGCGGCCTCGCGGAACACTTCGACGTGTTCGCCGGTCACCATGCGGAGGCGCCCGCGCCCGAACACGCGGTCGAGGTCAGCGGGCGTCATGCGAGTTCTCCTCGATCGTGGTCGTCGCGACCGAAGCGCGGCATCCAGCGCGCGCGCCGCGGCGCGACACCGGAGCGCCGCAGCAGCAGCACGGTCGCATCGTCGACGCTGCCGCCGGCGCGCGCCGCGCCGATCAGCGCTTCGCAGCGCAGCGCCAGCGAATCGGGTTCAGGCGCCGTCGCGCGCAGCCAGTCGGCCGCATCGATGTACTTGTGGACGCCATCGCTGCACAGCGCGAGCAGCTCTTCGCTCGCCAGGTCCGTCAGCGCGACGTTGGCGCCGGATGTCGCGCCGTTGCCGACCATCCGGGCCGGATCATCGAGCGAGCTGCCGGGCGGCGGTGTCTCGCCGAGCACGCGGAAGGTGTCGTCGCGGGTCAAGAGCTCGATGCGCCGCCCGGGTTGCGCCGACAGCCGGTAGGCGCGGCAATCGCCGACCCAGCCGATCAGCCAGCGCGCCGCGGCCCGGTCGACCGGCGCGCACAGCACCACGGTCGCGGCACCCGGCAGGTCGGTCTCCCGCGCGATCGCGCGCGCGATCCTGCGGTCGGCGTCGAGCACCGCGTCCCGCACCCTTTCGGCATCGGGCCGATGGCCCTCGAGCGCGCCTTGCAGCAACCCGACCAGCCATCGACTCGCCATCTGCGCCATCGCGCCGCCGCCGACGCCGTCGGCGACGATGAAGAGCTGGCCGGCGCCGTCGAGGTCGACCGCGGCATCCTCGTTGTCGACGTGGTGCGGCCCGCGCGACGAGGCGACCGCCGCCTCGAGGCGGCCGTACGGCGTCGTGTAGACCGCAACGCGCGTACCGCCGTCGGCGCGCAAGGCGGCGGCCGGCATCGCGTGCGCCGGCTCGATCGGCGTGATCAGGCTGCCGGCCGAAAGCGGCTGCGAGGCATCCACGTCAGTGCTGCTCCTGGCGGGTCAGCTGCAACGTGCACGGCGGCTGGTCGTCGGCCGCGGCGCCGAGCAGGATGGTCTGGCCGATGACCCAACGGCAGCGCGCGCCCGCCGGGTGCAGCAGGCCGTCGATCGTGATGCCGTTGTCGCCGTGGACGATGAGGTCGGCGCCGTTCTCGTCGAGGCCGACGATGTCCAGGTGATGGCCGGACACGCCCTCGTGGCGGCGGTCGACGACCAGCGTCTGGTTGCGCGAGCGGCCGACCGCGATCGGCAGCGAAGCCGACCGCACCTCGAGCGTCCGCACGCCGGTCGCCTGGAGGGCGGTGATCTTGAAGACCGGCTCGTCGTCGCGCGCCGCCAGGATCGCGGTCAGCGGCGTCTTGGGCGCGCCGACCGCCGCGATCGGCGTCAGCCGCGCGGCGAGCGTCGGCGCCGGGCGCATCGCGATCGTCGGGTAGTCCGACGGCGGCCCCTCGGCGCGCGCCGACAGCACGATCCGCGCATCGTCCGTCAGGCGGACCGGCGGCTCGGCCTCGGCGGTGATCGCCGCGCCGCTGCGGCCCTGCGGCGCCATCTGCGATTCGACCCGGATGCCGTTGGTCGAGCCGGCGTCCGCGACCCACCAGACGCCGTGGTCGAGCCAGATCTCGGCATGCCGCCGGCTCGTGTAGGTGCCGTTGACGCGGACATCGCAGGTGTCGCTCTTGCCGATCATGTAGCGCCGGCCCGGCACCACGGCCTGCAGCACGACGCGGCGCTTGCCATCGGCATCGTGAACGTCGAACTCGCTGCGCAGGCCCGCCATCGGCGTCGACGGCGTCGCGGCCGGCGGCGCGATCGACGGCACAGCCGGGTTCGCGGTCGCGCGCGCGGGATCGGTCTCGGCCCAGCGGCCGACCACGCTGACCTCGTAGGGCCGACGCGCCGCCGGCGGTGCGGGACGCAGCGCGTCCAGCAGCTCGCGGTATTCGCCGTCGTCGTCTGGGTCGGGGCGGGTCTCCGCGTCCGACAGGCCGGCGAACTGCGACAGGTCGATCGCCGACGCGTTCGGCAACCCGCCGATCACCTCGCGGGCAAGATAGCGCTTGACCTGTTCGGGCTTGAACTCGCGCATGAACTGCTGCAGCAGCGCACGCGCCTCCGGCGCGCAGCGCACGCCGATCGAGGTCAGCACGAAGCGGTCGCGCTCGGCGATCACGACATGCAGGCGCACGTGACTGGCGACGAAGTGCTCGAGCTCGTCGCGCACCGCGGCGATCAGCGGCCCGTAGGCGCCGAGCTGCTCGACATCGCCGAGCGGATCGATGGCCGACGCGCGCAGGCCGGGGTCGACGCGGACAGGTGCGGCGCTCTCGGGCGCCGGTCGCGTCGGCTGGAAATCGGGTTCGCGCGGCGCGAGATCGGGCCGGCCGGTCAGGCCGTTCATGTCGTGCACGCGGTGCAGGACCCAGGACTTGAGTGACATGGTGCGGACTCCTCTTCAATGTCGGTAGGCGATGACCAGCGTCGCCAGTGGACCGGCGGCGCGCAGATGGCGGATGCGCGGCTGGGCCGGCAGCCCGTAGCGCGCGAGGCGTTGGAGAAAGCGCCCCCAGCCCGGCTGCAGCCGGTCGCCGGCCGCGACGCGCGCCTTCACGGCCGGCAGCGACAGGTCGATCAGCAGCGCAAGCCGCGCGCTGTCGCCCACCATCACGATCGCGCGCCGCAACGTGTCCTCGAGATCGGCGAGGCAGCGCTCGAACGGGCCGTCGAAGGTCCAGACCAGCGGTGCGGGCAGCCCATCGTCGGCAGGCGGCGCCTCGGGATCGGTGGACGCGTAGCGCACCTCGCCCAAGGCGCGCACCGGTTCAGCGCGGCTCATGGCGCGGCCCCCGGGATCACGCCGAGCTGGCGCGCCGCGATCTGCATCGCGATCTCGGCCGACGGATTCGGCCCGTGGTCGCCGACTCCGTGGACCTGCCCGGTCGCCTTCAGCCAGTTGCGTTCCGTCAGCACCGCGATCGCCTTGGTCCACGCACCGTCGCGGTCGCCCGGCGCGCGGTACGCCGCGACGTACCACTTGTACGGGCGCAGCGAGCTGCAGGCGACGCGCTTGCCGGCATGCGGCGCGGACGTGCCGCCTCGGCAGTCGCGCGCGAGGTCGTCGAGCGAGACGCCGTCATTCGGGAAACTCGGCGTGCCGGTCTTGCCGGCGAGCCAGTCGATCTCGCGACAGCGCCGCGCATCGAAGACCTGTTCGCACGCGGTGCGCGCGGTGCCGGCGCGATGGCTGTACGACAGGCCGCTGAGGATCACCTCGGCGGCATCGCGCGAGATCGCGAGCGGCGCAGACACTGCGGCCCCGAGGCCGAGCTCCGCGGGATCGATCGGTCGGCGCGCCGCGTCGCCGGCGCCGCGCAGCGCTGCGACGAGGTGCGGCCGGTGCAACTCGGTCTGGCCGTTCGCCGCCGCAGCGAGCGTCGCCATCATCCCGGCGACGCCGAGTGCGCTGGCGCGCGCATGGCCCTGGCCCCAGCCTTCGGCGACGACGTCGACGACCGCACCGCCGCGGCACTTGCCCCAGTCGTCGTCGCTGAGGCGGCGGCCGTCGGCGCCGGCCGCGCAGCGCCGCAGGATGCCCGGGTCGAGCAGCGCGGGCGGACGCAACTGCATCGCGGCACCGAGGCGCCCGGCGAGCGGCTCGCTCATCAGCCGTCCATAGGCGACCGGCTGGGCGAGCGGCGGCAACGCATCGATCGCAGGCGCATCGAGCGCACGCCCGAACAGCAGGTCCTGCTTGCCGCAGCCGCTGCGCGCCGCGCCGCAGCCGGCGTTCCAGCCGAACGCGAGCGCCATCGCCTGCACGTCCCACGGGCGGCGGCACTGCACGAATCCCTTGTCGAAGCAGAACATGCGGTCGAGAAAGCGCGCCGAATCGGAGCGCATCAACTGCGCACGCAAGCTGCCCGCAAGCGGTGGGCCGTCGCGCTGCATCGCCGCGCGCTCGGCGCCGAGCCAGCGCGCGCCGACCTCGGGGTCGGACAGGAACGCGGCCGCCATGATCGGCTTGATCGTCGACGCCGGCATCGCGTCGTGGAAGACGGCCGGGTTCAGCAGCGCATCGGCGCGGTAGCCGACCGGATACGGGAGGCGCCGATCGCAGCCGGCATCGCGACCCGGACCGTCGACTTCCTGGCGCGCGCACGGCGACATCGCACCGGCCAGCGCCTCGATGCGGCCGCTCGCCACGTCGATCACTGCGACCGCGGCCATCCGGACCATCGCCCCCTCGAGCAGGGCCTGGCCGATCGGACCGTCCTTGTCGTCCTGGCGGCGCATCGCGAGTGCACGGCAGACGTCGTGACGGCCGGTGTAGCAGGCGGCCGTCTTCTGCGCGAGCGCCTGCAGTGCCGGATCGATCGTGACGTCGATCGACAGGCCGGTGTCGACTGCTGCGCCGTCGATGCGCACGCGGTTGAAGCCGTGCGCGACCGTGTCGGCGGCGCCGTCGGTGTAGCGCTGGTAGCGGGCGCCCGCCGGCTGGCGCAGGCCGTCGAGCGGCTGCAGCAATGCGAGCAGCGACGGCGGCACCATCCAGCGCGGATCGTCGACGGCATCGGCGGCGCCGGGCTCGCCGGCGATCGCGCGCGGCCCGGCTGCGCTGGCCGCCGCCATCGACGGCAGCGCGCACAGCCTGCGCTGCGCGCTGCGCACAGGCGCGACGAAGTACGCCGGCGCATTCGTGGCGTCCGACTCCGGGCGCCCGATGTAGATGCAGCCGGCCAGGCCGCCCCACGGGTTGCGGCGCATCACCTGGCGGGCACCGATCGCGACCTGCTGCGCCGGCTGCCAGCGCGCGAGCGTGGTGCGCCCTTCGGTGCCGCGCCAGGCGAGGCTGTCGAGCATCCGCGCATCGGTGCGCGCCAGCGCGGTCAGCGCGCCGACCAGATCGGCGCAGCCGAGCTGGAAGCGCTGGCCCGGATAGTCGGCCGACTCGACCGGGTTGGCGAGCGCCTGCTGCACCGCAACGAACCAGCGCCCTGCATCGAAGCCGAGCGGTGCGCCGACGCGCGCATTGGGCCGCGTGCTGAAGCGCTGCAGCGCCGCGTCGAGGCGCGCGAGCTGGGCGACGACGCCGTCGGCCGGCGTCGACATCGCGGGCGCCTGGCGCAGCGTGCGCAGCATCCGTTCGACGGCGCCGCCGGCACCGCCCCATTCGCGCCGGCATTGCGGAATCGCCTCGAGCAGCGCGTTCGCATCGCGCGGCAGCTTCGGATCGGCCGCTCGCTCGACGATCGCCGCTTCGAACGTCTTCAGCGCGGCGACATGGCGCACGCTGACGTAGCGATCCAAGCGCTCGCGGCGCGCCGCGAGCGCCGGATCGGCCGGCCGCACGACCGCGACCAGCAGCAGCATCGCGAGCATGACCGGGACGACCGCCAGGCTCGCGGCGATCGCGAAATCGAGCAGCGCGATCGGGCGACGTTCACGCATGGCCGCTCCGGACCGGCGCATCGACGCTCAGGCAGAGCGCGAGGAACGCCAGATTGACGAGCAGCGACGTCATGCCGAAGCTGACGAACGGAAACGTCACGCCGGTCAGCGGTAGCACCGCGACATTGCCGGCCACCGTGACGGCGAGCTGGCACGACGTCAGCACGACCCAGGCGACCGCGATCCAGCTGATGAAGGCCTGGCCGTCGAGCACGGTGCCGGCCGGCGTCTGCAGCAGGCGCGGCTCGCCGCGCGTGACGCGCGCGTGATGGCGGATCAGCCGGTGCAGCCAGAGCGCGCAGCCGAGCGATGCCGCCCATGCGGCAAGCGCCCCGAACACGCCGACGATCGCGGTGAACGTGTAGTCGCTGTGGATCTGCGCCGGCACGCCGCTGCAGCCGGCCGCCGCCGCGTAGCCGCACCACGGCACCGCGCCGAGGCCGAAGCCTTCGGCCGGCGCGGCGCGCTGGAACCAGGCGACCAGTGCGAGCTGGTCGTTGGTCGAGGCGAACGGTGCGGCGACGCTTTCGAGCCGCGTCGCCGTCAGGCTGTCGACCGAGCCGATTTCGAACAGCGTCCAGGTGACCGCGGCGATCCAGCCCGCGAACAGCAGCACGGCGAGTGCGAACGCCGACCAGCGCTGGCCGCTGCGCTCGTGCCACCACATCGCGAGCGCCGCAGCGAGGAAGGCGCCCGAACCGTAGCCGGCGATCAGCAGCGGGCCCATGTCGCGCGTGACCGCCATCGCGGCGACCAGCACGCCGACGACGAACAGCATCGGCCAGGCGTAGCGCCAGAACGAGCGGCCGGTGCTGCCGGCGCGGGCCAGCCGCTCGGTCAGCGGCCCGGCGCGCAGGAAGAAGAACCAGGCCGCCCCGACGATCAGCCAGATGCGGCCGAGTTCCGAGGTGAGCTGCCGCATGTTCGCGAAGGCGACGCCGAATGCAACCACCGCAGCCAGCGCGACGACGACGAGCGCAACGCCGGCGCCGAGCGGACCGAGCCGTCGCGTCGCCGCACGCACCGACTCGCCGCCGATCGACAGCAGCCAGCCGAGCTCGCGTGCCAGCGGCCGGCGCAGGAACAGCAGCACCGAGAGCACCAGCAGGCCGAGCCACAGATGACCCTGGTGGTAGAGCGCGAGATAGCGGTTGCCGAGCTGACCGTTTGCCGACAGGTCGAGCAGGAGCAGCCAGCCCAACCCGCTCGCCAGCGCGAAGCCCGCGTAGCCGATGCGCGAGCTCAGCGTGTCGCGAACCGGCGCCGGCTGGGCTCGCCGCCGCGTCCACAGCGCGGCGATGAAGACCGCGGCGGCGGCGCCGCCGAGCGCGAGCACGAACGGCGCGGGCGGGCTGTCGAGCGCTGCATCGAGGCGGCCAGGCTCGAAGCCGCGGCTGCCGGCGAGCGGCCACGGCACCCGCGCGATCCAGGCGGCCGCCGCCCACAGTGCCAGCGCCGCGGCGATGCCAACAGCCGGCGTGCGCGCGCGTCGGCTCCAGACCAGCAGGCCATAGCCGAGCGCCATCGCACCGGCCCATTGCCAACCGGCAGTCTCGAACAGCGCGAGCGTCGCTTCGTTCTTGCGCGCGTTCGATACCGAGAGGCGCGCGTCGGCCATCACCGCCGCGGTCGCACCGAGCGCGGCGGCGACGCGCTCGTCGCATGGCGGCGCCGGGCGGATGCGGGCGACCGGCAACACCGCCGTCTGCGCGAGGCCTTCGGTCGCGCGTCGGCCGTCGAGCGCGGCCGCGAACAACAGCACCGCATTGGCGCGCGCCAGGTCGCGGCCCTGCGCCGGCTCGACCGGGCCGGCGCCATCGGCCAGCACCGCTTCGATCCAGCGCCGCGTGCAGACCAGCGGCTGCGGACCGCCGCTGCCCGACAACTGGAAGCGCTCGATCAGCGGCTGCACCTCGGCTTCGAGCGCGCCGATCGCATCGGCCGTGCCGAGCACGTCCGCGCTGGCACCGCGCTCGCCTTCTCGCAGGCCCTCGAGGCGCGCCTGGTATGCGCGCAGCGGCGCGGCGAACGCCTCGGCGGCGCGCACGGCGGCCTGCGCCATATCGGTCGGCAGCGCCGGCGGCAATGCTGTCGCGAAGCCACCGGACCGTGCGCCGCAGAACCGCTCGCGCAGCGCCGGCTCGGCTTGCGCGGCGACGCGCGCACAGGCCGACGGCAGCACCTCATCGGGCAGGCCTTCGATGCGAAACGCCGGTTCGACGAAGCGCCGGTCGCGCCCGCCGCCGTTCTCGGCGACCGAACCGAACGACGGCAGCAGGAGCGCGATGACGGCGACGAGTGCGAGCAGTTCGAGCAGCGCCGGCACCCGCACCGACCGCACGATGCGGGTCGGCCGCATCGGTGCCAGTGCAGCGGTACCGCTCATCGACCTCTGTGACCCGGGCTGTCGACGTCCACGCCCTTCGCGCGCTTCAGTACGGCGACGCCGGGCGCGGCGCGCGCGCGAAGGTCACCGGCGGCAGCCGCACCGTGTCGCCGACCCGGAGCGGTGGCGGACTGTCGTAGCTCTGGATCTGCGACGAGCCGTCGGGGCGCCGCAGCAGCACGTCGTAGCGCACGCGCCGGCTGTTCGCGCGCTCGATCTCGCGGCCGGTCAGGGCGCCGCCGACGGCGCCGAGGATGCGCGCAAAGCCGCGCAGGTCGCCGTGCGCGATCTCGCCGCCGAGGATCGCGCCGAGCAACCCGCCGGCGACCGCGCCGCCGACGCCTTCGCGCCCGGCCGTCTCGACGGTGCGCACCGATTCGACGACCGCGCAATCGGCGCATCCACCGGCCACGCGCAGCGGTGGCGGCAGGCGGAGCGGTCGCGCTGCAAGGGCCACCGGCGCAGTCGCCTCGGCGGGCAGGCGGCGCATTTTCGGACCGGTGTCGTCCGGGCTGTCGAGGTCGAAGCCCCCCGGCGCGGTCTGCGGCGTGGCGGCTGTCCGAGGCTCGGCACTCCGCCTGATGTCGACAGCGGGCCGGTCGGCAAGCGCGAGCGCCGGCTCGCGGGCCCGCGCGGGCGGCGCGGCACCGAGCACCAGCGGCTCGTCGAGCACCGACGTCGCCACCTCGGCGCCGCGTCGCAACGTCGCGACGACCTGGCCGTCGGCGGGGATGCGGTCCTGCGCGTCGATCGTGTACGTGCCTTCGTAGACGCCCTGCTCCGCTTCGCGCAGCAGGAGGCCGTGGCGTGCGCCGTCGATCTGCAACGTGGCGACCGCGCCGGCGGTTCCGAACAGGCTGAAGTTCAGTTGGGTGCCGACGCGAAGCTGCGGAACTTCTTCGACGTCGAGGCCATCGATCCGGACCGGCGATCCGACGGCGGCGGCCGGGCGCGACGGCTCGGCCGCGGCCGGCACGCACGCCCAGGCCAGAAGCGCTGCCAACACGCCCGCGATGATCCGGCGCACCGATGCCATATCCCCTCCTGCCACGTCCGTCGCGAAGGACAGGCGCACGGCGAGCGCCGGCGCGATGTCACCTTCTTTGTAACGTGGCGGGGAAGCCGGCGCTGACGCAGGGCCGGAGAAATCGGCCACCGTTTCGGGGTGTTTCCACCTCTTTACGATGGCTCACATTGCTTAGCGTCGAGACACAACCCGGCGCTCCGGGCGAGCGCTGATGCGGGTGTCAGGGTATCAACGGATGTGCGTTGATGAACTCGAGCAGTCCCTGGTACTTCGGCGCCGACGCAGCGTCCTGCGTGACGTACTCGAGCGCGCCCCACAGGCCCCAGCGCGACCAGCCGCCGATGTCGTTGTACTGGTTCATCGTGTCGCCGCCGCTCGCGACCCACTGCCCGTAGTACTCGAGGTAGACCTCGCGCATGCGCGGATTGCGGTTCGCCTCGGCGAACTTCGCGGTCATCAGGTCGATCTTGTCGGCCGGGAAGTACCAGCTGCTGTCGCCCGGGCCGCTCTCGTAGGCCTTCAGCTTCAGGCCGTAGCGCTTCGCGAGATCGGCATTCATCAGCATCGACGTCTTCACGCTGCCGCGGATGTTCGCGAGCATCTGGTCGACGATCTGGTCGCCGGACAGCTGCAGCGTCGCATTCACGTTCGCGACGAGGTCGGCGGCCTCGGCGTTGAAGTACGGCGCGATCGCCATCACGTCGGCGTTCGCGGCGGTGCCGTTCCAGGCCAGCGCGCTGTCGAGGAACTGCGTCCACACGGCCTGCCCGGCCAGCACGCGAACGAGGCGCCCGCTGTCGGCGGCGCCATAGACCTGCTGGATGATCTTGAACACCTCGACCGACCGCTGCGCATAGAACGCCGACGGCATGAAGCCGGCTGAGAGCGGCAGCTGGAGCGCCTGCGAGCGGTCGACGGCCCAGCGGGTCTGCTCGAAACCGGTGTTCCAGACTTCGTTCGAGTACTCGATGTGCGGTCGGAGCGCCGGATCGAGCCGGGCGTGCAGCAGCGTCGCGAACTGGCGCACGTAGTCGTCGCTCGCCCGATGCGGGATGCAGAACCACGGGTCGACCTTCAAGGCATTCGCGAGGTCGATCATCACCTCGATCGGCACGCCGTTCTGGTTCGCGTAGGTGAGGTCTGCGACGTGCGAGCGGTCGGCCCATTCTGCGACCGGCGAACCGTTCGTCATGCCCCAGTCCATGAAGCGCAGCACCGAGAACGGCGTCGTCCTGTTCAGGAACTGCTGGCTGAACGGCTGGGTCGCATAGGTCGCCTCGGCACCGGGCAGGAGGAAGCGGACGTTGCGGACCGGGTCGGTCGCGCTCGTCTTGTCGATCGAGACCCAGAGCTGGCCGCTGGTGTCGGTGACGTCGATCGCGATGCGGTTCGGCGCCGACTGGGCGATCGTGACCTTGCTCATCGGAAAGCCGATCGAACCGCTGCCGTCCCACAGCACCACGTAGCGGCCGGCCGGATAGTGCGTGTCGTTCCAGGCCACCGCGTTGACCGCGTGCTGGCCGGTCTTCAGTGCGGCCGGGTAGCCGTCGGCACGCAGCGCGGGGAACGCCGCGTCCCAGGTGCCGTTGTCCTCCATCGAGTGCCAGCCTCCGCTGCTCTTCATCAGGTCGGCGAACGGGAACTGCGACGAGTAGTAGGCGATCGGTGCGAGGTTGGTGCCGACGTAGCGGGAGCGCGCCGTGATGATGCTGGCCGGGCGCACGGTGACCGCGGTCACCGCCGACGCGCCGTTCGCGCTGGCCGTCACGCTCGTCGAACCCGCGGCGAGCGGCATCAGCAGCCCGGCCGCGTCGACCGTGGCGATCGCCGGATTGCTGCTGGACCACGCGACGGGCGCACCGCTGACGAGCTTGCCGTTCTTGTCGCGGACCTGCGCCACCAGTTGCAGCGGCGTCCCGACCGTCGCGGTCGTGGTGGCCGGCAACGTGACGGTGCTCGTGCCCTTGGCCGGGGCTCGGTTCGAGGCGAGGGCCATCGCGGTCGGCGAGTCATCGAGGCCCGGCGCGGGGTTCTCGCCGGAGCCGCCGCCGCAGGCGACGACGGTGGTCAGAAGGAGGATGGCGGCGAGGTGACGGAGAGCGCTCATCACCTCATTTCGGCGCGCGCACATCGTGCTTGAGGTCAGCCGGCAGCGAAGATCGTCACCAAATGAAAACGTCGACCGGAACCGGCGCAGCGGGCGGCCCGAAGAGGGCCTGCAGGCGGGTCTCGTCTTGGGGGCAGCGCCCAGCGCCGGCGCGAGTCGGCGCCTTTCCTGATGTGGCGAGACCGGCACGAGCCGCTGACTACACTGCGCGCTCGCGCACGATCGGCAACGGTCGGCCGTCCCTGTCGAAATCGCGCAAGCCACCGTGCCCCGACCCTCCATCGCCTCGATGACCGCCGTGGAGCTGCGGCGTGCGATCGCCGAGCGCAGGCTGAGCGCGGAAACCATCGTGCGCGCGACGATCGAGCGCATCGCCGAACGCGAGGCGCTGATCCACGCGTGGGAATGCGTCGACGCCGACGGGGCGCTGGCGGCCGCGCGCGTCGCCGACCAGCGCGGCGTTCCCGGCCCGCTCGGCGGCGTTCCGCTCGGCGTGAAGGACATCGTCGCCACCGCGGACCTGCCGACCTGCTACGGCACGCCGATCTACGCAGGCTTCCGTCCCGCTGCCGATGCCGATTGCGTGGCCCGGGCGCGCGCCGCCGGCGCGCTCGTCGTCGGCAAGACCGTGACGACCGAGCTGGCCTATTTCGCGCCCGGGCCGACCGCGAATCCGCGCGACCCGGCGCACACGCCGGGCGGCTCGTCGAGCGGGTCCGCAGCGGCGGTGGCCGATGCGATGGTGCCGCTCGCGTTCGGCACGCAGACCGCCGGCTCGCTGATCCGGCCGGCGTCGTTCTGCGGCGTGTTCGCGCTGAAGCCGACCTTCGGCGCGAACCGCATGGACGGCATCAAGCCGTTCGCGCCGTCGCTCGACACGCTCGGCTGGTTGGCTCGCAGCGCCGAGGACCTCGAACTGATGCGCAGTGCGCTCGCCGACACGCCGTTCGAGTCGTTGCAGCCTCCGGCTGCAACCACGCTCCGACTCGGCGTCTGCCGGACCCACGAATGGGGCGCGGCCGATGCCGGCGGCGCGGCGGCGTTCGAGCGCGCGGTGCGGCTCGCCGCGGCAGCGGGCGCACGGCTGCGCGACATCGAGCTTCCGGCCGCTCTCGCCGATCTCTCCGAGGCGCAGAAGACCGTGATGGCACATGAAGCGGCCCATCAGCTCGAGCGCGACTGGCGAGAGCACCGGGGGGAGCTCAGCGCCGCGCTGACGGCGCTGCTGCAGACCGGCCGCGCCATCTCCGAAGCCACCTACCGCCAGGCGCTCGACCATGCGACGCACGCTCGGCGCGTCGTCGCGGAATCGCTGCACGGACTCGATGCGCTGATCACACCGGCCGCGGTCGGCGAAGCGCCGCGCGGATTGGCGGCCACCGGCGACCCGGTGTTCAGCCGCGTCTGGACGCTGCTCGGCGTGCCATGCGTCGGCGTGCCCGGCCTGCACGGTCCGCACGGCCTGCCGATCGGCGTGCAGCTGGTCGGCCACGTCCGCCGCGAACGCGCGCTGCTCGGCATCGCCGCGACCTTGCATGCGGTCTGGCGCGACGACACGCCGCCCGCCACGACCTGACGGGACCGATCCGCAGCGACCGCCGTCGACAATCCCGCGATGTCACGCCACCAACCCGATTCGCGCTACGCGTGGACCCGCCTCGTCGTCACGTTGGCCCTCATGACGATCGGCAGCAGCGCGATGTACGTCGTCGCGGTCGTGCTGCCGGCGGTGCAGGCCGAATTCGGCACCGCACGTGCCGACGCCTCGCTGCCGTACACCGTGATGATGGTCGGCTTCGGCCTCGGCGGCATCGCGATGGGCAGGATCGCCGATCGCTTCGGCGTGATGGTCGTCGTGCTCCTCGGCGCCGCCGGACTCGCGCTCGGCTTCGTCGCCGCAGCGTACTCGGGCAGCCTCGGCGGCTTCATCGTTGCGCACGGCCTCTTGCTCGGCGCGCTCGGCAGCTCGTCGACGTTCGCGCCGCTCGTCGCCGACACCTCGCTGTGGTTCGTCCGCCGGCGCGGCATCGCGGTCGGGATCTGCGCGAGCGGCAACTACCTCGCCGGCGCGATCTGGCCGCCGATCGTCCAGCACTTCGTCGAGACGATCGGCTGGCGCCAGACCTACATCGGCCTCGGCATCTTCTGCGCGCTGACCTTGCCGCTGCTCGCCCTGCTGATGCGGCCCCGCCCGCCGCTGCTGCAGCCGACGCCCGAGGCCCAGAGCCACGGCGTCGTCGCGTCGAACCGCCCGTTCGGCTTGAGCGTCGGACAGGCCCAGGCGCTGCTCTGCATCGCCGGCGTCGCGTGCTGCGTCGCAATGTCGATGCCGCAGGTCCACATCGTCGCCTACTGCACCGACCTCGGCTACGGCGCGGCGCGCGGCGCCGAGATGCTCTCGCTGATGCTGGCCTGCGGCATCGTCAGCCGCCTGGTCTCGGGGGTGATCTGCGATCGCATCGGCGGCCTGCGCACATTGCTGCTCGGCTCGACGTTGCAAGGGCTCGCGCTGCTGCTCTTCCTGCCGTTCAACGGACTGGTGTCGCTCTATGTGGTCTCGGCGATGTTCGGCCTGTTCCAGGGCGGCATCGTGCCGAGCTACGCGATCATCGTGCGCGAGCACTTTCCGCCGGCCGAAGCCGGCGAACGGGTCGGCACTGTGATCATGGCGACGCTGTTCGGCATGGCGCTCGGCGGCTGGCTGTCCGGCAAGG
>Ga0207645_10002048_pt1 | contig 16165 bp, 15 predicted proteins | sample KBSM53metaG_FD_184331 | JGI IMG/M metagenome (GOLD analysis project Ga0207645, IMG submission 184331) | Miscanthus rhizosphere microbial communities from Kellogg Biological Station, Michigan, USA - KBS M5-3 metaG (SPAdes) (version 2) | ecosystem: Host-associated > Plants > Roots > Rhizosphere >...
GGCACCATGATCGGGATGCAGTCGCCGATGCCCACGTGCAGCTTGCGGGCGAGCTCGGCGCCGATCGCGATGCGCCCGACGTCGGTCGCGGCCCTGGGCGGCGTCGTCCCGGGCAGCACGCAGCTCGCGGACTTCACCAGGTCCTCGACGCTTCCCTGCTCAAGGGAATGGCGCAGCTCGTCTGCGCCTTGTTTCAGGTCGATCCCCTTCAGGTTGGCGCCGACGCGCCCGATCATCACCTCGCCCGCCGAGAACAGGAACGGCGCCATGCGCACGACCCCGGGCATGCCCGCGAGCCGACGCTGGATGTCGTCCATCTCCTGGAAGTCAGCGTCGCCGTATGCCTGGACGATGAGGTGCGCGTTCAGCGCCAGCACCTTGTCCTGGAACTCGCGCTCGAAGCCGCTCGTCACGCCGAAGACGACGACCAGCGACGCGACCCCCAGCACGACGCCCATCGTCGACACCGTCGTGAACACGGAGAACACGCGCAGCAGAAACGACACCACCGCCACCAGCCCGCCCGCCAGGATGGTGCTGACGCCGGCGGTCTCGAGGGCGCGGGAATTGACGCGCGCTTGATGGGCCAGCGCGAACACGGCGAAGCCGATGGCGACCAGGGCCAGGCCGGCGGCGAGCCCGATGGACGCACCGCGAGATTGCCGCCCGCGGTGCAAGTAGCGGAAACCAACCAGACGTTCCAGCGTCGACTTGAGCAGCTCCGCGACCACCCAGATGAGACCGACCGCGACGGCGATCGCCCGCATCGTCCAGCGCGCGTCGTCGGAAAGGGTTATCCCGCGCGCGAACTGGGCCGACCCCAACAGCACCAATATCACCAGCGTCCAGACGGACCGGAGGACGAGCCAGACGGTGGCGCGTGGGGTGAGCGGGCGCATGGCGATGGGCGGCACACGTTAGCAGTTCCCGGTTCCCTTCGCCGGTACAGCTTCCTTGACACCCTTCGACGCCAACCCGTACCGTACACGGCAATGGCCTTCCCAAGGGCGCGGCGGCTGCCCCTCATCCTGTGCGCGGTCGGGGTTGCGGCGCTCGCCGGCGAAGGCCGCGCGCGCGCGGGTAAGAACGACCTGCGCCTTCTGAACCTCTGCCCGCCTGATCCGATCACGAACGAATGCAGCTGGGTCCAGCGCGACGCCGCCGGAAACATCATGGCCGGCAAGACGCTGCCCGACGCCGACGGCGCCTCGCGCTTTCGCAGCCTGATGTCCGAGCTGGGCTTCGCGATCGCGCCGCGCCTGATGACGCCCGCCGATACGCTCGGCTTCGCCGGCTTCCAGTTTTCCGCCGAGCTCGGCGTCACGACCATCAACTCGAACCGGAAGATCGGCGACCGCGCCTACTGGGACGGCATCGCCGCCGTCGAGCCGACCAGCCCGGCCGCGGCGCCTCGCGATTCGTACCTGACCACCGTGGGCGGCTTCGTGCGCAAGGGCCTGTGGATCCCGCTGCCCGCGTTCGAGTTCGGCGCCGGCGCGATGAGCATCCTGAACTCGAGGATGTACGTGCTGCAGGGTTACGCGAAGATGGCGCTGCAGGAAGGGTTTCACGGCTGGTGGCTGCCGTCGTTCGCCGTGCGTGGTTCGGGATCGCAGCTGCTCGGCACGTCGGAGGTCGATCTGACCGTCTACGGGATCGATCTCCTGATCTCGAAGGCGTTCGACGTCGGCGGCACCGCGCGCCTCGAACCGATCCTGGGCTGGAGCATGCTGTTCATCGACGCACGCAGCGGCGTCATCGACGCGACGCCTGGTTGCGACGCGTTCGCCTCGCCGGGCGGACCGGCGACGACCTCGTGCGTGGCCTCGCAGACGCCGGGACCGAACTACCAGAACGACCTGAACGCCAACTTCACGTTCCCGAAGCAGGACGTCATCACGCGGCAGCGGTTCTTCGGCGGCTTCAAGCTGAAGCTGTCGGTGCTGTTCGTCGCGGCGCAGGTCGAGGTCGCGCTCGCGGGCGGCAGCAAGGACACGTCGCAGGACATCAGCGCGAGTGACCGCAGCGCCACCCAGGAAAAGTACTCGCTGTCGGCGGGCTTCGACTTTTAGGTTGGGAACCCTCGCAGGGGTCCCAAGCGGCGAGCAAGGCTCGCCGGCCCCCCACGCGATCAGGCCAAGCGGGTCAGGCGGCGGCGCCGCCGACGCCGCCCGAGCCGGCTGAACCGGCGGCAGGCGGAACCGGAGTGCCAGCGGCCGGGGCGGCCGAGGTCGGCGCCGCCGCGGCCGGCATGCCGCCCTGGATGATCTTGCGCAGGCCGGCAACGGACAGCCGGGGCGCCTTCTTCTCTTCCTCGAAGATGATCTGGGCGAGCGTGGCCGTGGTCAGGTCCGCGCGAGTGGTGTTCTCCACGACCCGCACGTCGTCACCCGCCCGCACCATGGCAGCGATGTGATCCAGCGTCACGTAGCGACTGTCCCGTGTGTCGTAGAGCTTCCTGTTCGCGTACCGCTTGATGGTGCGTGCTGTGGTCATTGTCTTAGGGTGTCATAGTTAAAAAAACAGGTCAATCGTGTAATACAACGAACCAATCCGCACCTATGTGAAATGGCCAAAAAATCCCGTTGTTTACACCTCGGCCGTAAGACCAGCGGCGAATGACGCAGAAAAGCCCCGAAGGGGCGCGCGTTTGCCCGGATTGACCCGGAGCGGCTTACTTCGTGGGCTTCGACGACGCCTCTGCGTCGTCGATCTCGCCCTTCTTGTCCTTGGCGCCGGGCGACACGTCAATTTCGCTCTGCGCGTTAACCGCGCGCTTGAAATTCTTGATTGCCCGGCCGAGCCCGTCGCCGAGCTGCGGCAGCTTCGTCGCCCCGAACACGACGACGACGATGATCAGGATGATGACCAGCTCGGGCAGCCCGAGCGAGCCAATCAGCAACAGAGACAGTCCGCCGTCTGACATGGTTGCTCCTTGAAGCTGCGCCATCTATAGCACCCCGCAACCTTCGACGCTCGGTAATTTTGGATAACGCGAGCGATCCGATACGATCGCCCGACCCGTCCGGAACAACGAGGCGGTCCGTACACGATGATCGTCGATCGGCTCAAGAAAGTGCATTTTCGCCGCCTGTTTCTCGTGCTCGCGTCCGCCACCGTCGTCGCCACCGGCGGCGCGGCGTTCGCGGCCACGCCGGCCAAACCGCAGAAATCGACCACGCCGCCGCGCGATCCCGGAGAGGAAAGCCTGGCCGAGCGACGCGCCGTACGCGGCTCGCCCGTCGACGATGTGTCGGTCCCCGAGACGCCGGAGCTGCGCGAGCTGCGGCGCTTCGAGGAGCAAGCGTTTCCACGCAGCGGCGCGCCGCGGCCGACCACCGTCGACCCGTCCTTGCCCGCGCCGTCGCTGCCCGGAAGCTGGGGCGGCAGCGGCGACGTTCCTCCCGAGCTGCGCTCGCCCACGCCGCCGCCCGCGGCCAGCGCGACGGTGCCGCCTGACTCCGACTGGCTGCGCGCGCTGAAGCTTCCCGATTTCCCCGTGCGCTGGGACGCGCAGGTGCTGCGCTACCTCGACTACTTCAAGAGCGATCCGAAGGGCCGCGCGGTGATGTCGAACTGGTTGCGGCGCGCGGGCCGCTACCGCGACGTCTTCGACAAGGTGCTGGTGCGCCACGGCTTGCCGCGCGATCTGTTCTACCTCGCGATGATCGAGAGCGGCTTCGAGAGCACGGCGAAGTCGCGCGTCGGCGCGGGCGGCGTGTGGCAGTTCATGCCGGGCGCGGCGCGCGCGTACGGCCTCGAGGTGAGCTACTGGATCGATGGACGCCGCGATCCGGAACGCGCGGCCGACGCGGCGGCGCGCTACCTCAAGGACCTCTACGTCCGCTTCGGTTCCTGGTACCTGGTGTTCGCCGCGTACAACGCCGGCTACGGCGCCGTGCTGCGATCGATCGCCAACTACAACACCAACGACTACTGGGAGCTGATCAAGCACGAGTCCGGCCTGCCCTGGGAATCCAGCGTCTACGTGCCGAAGATCCTCGCGGCCGCGATCGTGGGCCGCAACCAGGGCACGTTCGGGTTCGCCGACGTCACGCCCGATCCGCCGTTCGCTTATGACGAGGTCGACGTGGCGGCGGGCACGACGCTGGCGACGGTCGCGCGCGCCGCAGGCGCCAAGACCGAAGTCGTCGAGGCGTTGAACCCGTCCCTGCTGCGCAGCCGCACGCCGCCCGAGCGCGGGACCACGCGCGTGCGCGTTCCCGTCGGAACCGGCGCGGTCTACGCCGCGAACATCGAGAAGGCGCGCGGCACCGACAAGACCGAGACGGTGGTGCTTCGTTTCGGCGAGACGCTGGACGACGTCGCGCGCGGGCGCGGCGTCGCCGTCCGCGAGCTGCGGCGGTTGAACGGCGTCAAGGATTCGTCCGAGCTGCGCGCGGGGACGGCGATCGTGGTGCCGGCCAAGAAGGTCGCGCTGGCGTCGGCGACCAAGGGCAAGGACGCACCCGACAAGGACGCGCCCGCCAAGGACGACGACGGCGCGGCGGACGCCGCCGCCAAGCCGCCCGCGGCCGGCGACGACGACTCCGTGCTGGTGGCGGTTCCCGATCGCTCGTTCAGCTACGACGGCCGCGAACGCGTCTTCTACCGCGCGCGCGACGGTGACAGCCTGGACGAGATCGCGGACGCGTTCGGCGTGCGCAGCGACGAGCTGGTCGAGTGGAACAACGTCGATCCGAGCGCGAAGCTGCACCCGCGCATGGTCCTCCAGATCTTCGTGCGCAAGGACTTCGACCCCGCGGGCGTGGTGATGCTGGATCCCACCAAGGTCCGGGTCGTGACGCTGGGCTCGGAGGAGTTCCTCGAGCTCGAGACCGCGCGCCGCGGGAAGAAACGCCTCTACTACACCTGCAAGGACGGCGACACGCTGGCCAAGCTGGGCCGCCGCTACGGCCTGACGCCGGGCGATCTCGCGCGCATCAACCGGTTCTCGTACAACACCGAGCTGCACCAGGGCGACCGCGTCGTCGTCTACTCGCCGACGGGCGATGCGCCCCACGAGCACACGATGGGGATGACGCCGGGCAAGAAGCGCCCCGAGCGCGGCGCGGTGACCACGCCGGCGCGCGCGCCCGACACGAACGCCAGCGCCAACGCGAAGAAGAAGCCGATCACGACCATCGCGAAGGTCGAGTCGAAGCCCGCGAAGGGCGACGGGAAGGCCGCGCCCAAGGCCGACGCGAAGGCCGCGCCCAAGGTCGAGAAGGCGAAGGTCGCCGACAAGACCGGCGGCAAGAAGAAGTAACCGGGTCCGGCCATGGCGCGCGCGCGCATCCCGCCCGAAGCGGCCGGGCAGCGAATCGATCACGCCGTGGCGGCGGCCGTCCCCGGGCTGAGCGTCGCGGCGGCGCGGCGGCTGCTGCTGGCGGAGGCGGTGCGCATCGACGGGCGGCGGCCTCGCAAGGGTGCGAAGGTCGGGCCGCGCGAGGCCGGCGCGACGATCGAGATCGATGATGCGGCGCTGGCGACCGTCGATCGTTCACGCGCGGAGCTCGTGCGCATCGCGGCCGACCCGGGCCTGGCGGTGACGGTCGTGTTCGAGGACGCGGCGCTGGTCGCGATCGCGAAGCCCGCAGGCATGGCGTCGCATCCCCTCGCGCCGGGCCAGCTGGGAACCGCAGCCAATGCGATCGTCGCGCGCTTTCCCGAGTGCGCGGCGGCGTCGCCCGATCCGCGCGAAGGCGGCCTGGTCCACCGGCTGGACACCGGGACCAGCGGCGTGCTGGTCGCGGCGCGCAGCGCCCGCGTCTGGCCCGAGCTGCGCGCCGCGCTGACGGCGGACGACTGCGAGAAGACCTACCTCGCCGAGGTCGCGGGGGCGCCGGCCGATGCGGGCGTCGAGACCGCGCCGATCGGACGCGTCGGCCGCCGCGGCGGCCGCGTTCGCGTCGGTGGTGGCCGCCAGCCAATGGCCGCCGAGACCACGTGGCAGGTGATCGAACGGCGTGCCACGACAGCGCTGCTGCGCGTGACGCTCTCAGCCGGAAGACACCACCAGGTTCGCGCCCACCTAGCCGCCGCGGGCTACCCCATTGTCGGCGACAGCAGATACGGCGAGCACGAGCACGTCAACGTGCACGAGGATCGCGGGGAGCTCCTCCATCTCCACGCCGAATCCGTCAGGTTCAAGCATCCGGTTTCGGGGGAGACGATTTTCATTGAAGCGCCGCCGCCGGATTGGGCAAAGATCCGCGCGTGAAGAGCGCCGTCATCCTGCAGCACACGCCGACCGAGGGCCCAGAACGGATCGCGCCGTTGCTCGCCGCGCGCGGCGTCGCGAGCGAGACGCTGCCGCTGTACGCGGGCGCCCCCGTCCCCGACATCATCGGGCCGGGTCGGCTGGTCGTCGTCATGGGCGGACCGATGGGCGTCGCCGACGCGGGCAGCCCCAAGTATCCGTTCCTCGCGGCGGAGATCGCGCTCCTGCGCCGATTGATCGCGCGCGACACACCCGTGCTGGGCATCTGCCTCGGATCGCAGCTGCTGGCCGCCGCCGCCGGCGCGCGCGTCTACCCGAACACGCGTCCCGGTCCCGACGGTAAACCGATCCCCGTGCGCGAGGTCGGCTGGGGCCCGATCGATCTCCACAACGTCACCGAACCGGTGCTGGCGGGCATGCCCGCGCAGCCGCTGGTCGTGCACTGGCACGGCGACACCTACGACCTGCCGCCCGGCGCCGTTCACCTGGCGTCGACGCCGGTGTGCCGTCACCAGGCCTATCGCATCGGGCGCGCGTTCGGCTTGCAATTCCATCCCGAGCTGGAGCGCGAGACGATCGCGACGTGGGTGCGCGAAGACGCGGACTACGTCCTCGGCGCGCTGGGCCCGGAGGGCGGCGCGCGCATCCTCGCCGACACCGATCGCCTCTACGCGGGCGCGCAGCCCATCTGGGATCGCCTGCTCGGCAACATCCTGTCGCTCATGCAATAGTAGGCGCACCGTGGCGGCTCCCAGCACCTTCAAGATCGGTCTCGTGCAGATGCGTTGCTCGCCCGATCCCGACGACAACCTGGCACGCGCGATCGCGCACATCGCCGGCGCGGCCGGCCGCGGCGCGCAGATCGTCTGCCTGCCCGAGCTGTTCCGCAGCCAGTACTTCTGCCAGGCGGAGGACCACGCGAACTTCGATCTGGCCGAGCCGATTCCGGGGCGGACGACGGAGGCGCTGGCGCTGACCGCGCGCCAGACCAAGGTGGTGATCATCGCGTCGCTGTTCGAGCGGCGCGCGGCGGGCATCTACCACAACACCGCGGTGATCATCGACGCCGACGGCAAGCTGCTGGGCAGCTATCGCAAGATGCACATCCCCGACGATCCGCTCTACTACGAGAAGTTCTACTTCACGCCCGGCGATCTCGGCTTCCGCGCCTTCGACACCGCGTGCGGGCGCATCGGCACGCTGGTCTGCTGGGATCAGTGGTACCCGGAGGGGGCGCGGCTGACGGCGCTCGCCGGCGCGGACGTGCTGTTCTATCCGACGGCGATCGGCTGGCACCCGTCGGAGAAGGCCGAGTACGGCGCCGGCCAGGCGTCGGCGTGGCAAACGATCCAGCGCTCGCACGCGATCGCGAACGGCGTCTACGTGGCGGCCGTCAACCGCGTCGGCCACGAGAAGCTGCCCGGCGTCGGCGGCGACGGCCTCGAGTTCTGGGGCGGCAGCTTCGTCGCCGATCCGTTCGGCGTGGTCGTCGCCGAGGCGTCGCGCGAGAAGGAAGAGACGCTGATCGTCACCGTCGATCGCAAGCACCAGGAGACCGTCCGCCGCAACTGGCCGTTCCTGCGCGATCGCCGCATCGACGCCTACGGCGCGATCACCCGCCGTTTCCTCGACGAATGACGCGCAAGCGATCGCGCGCGCGCGCCCCGGAACCCCCGCCCGCCGCGCTCGGCTTCCGCATGCCGGCAGAGTGGGAGCGGCACGAGGCGACCTGGATCGCCTGGCCGCACGAGGCGGAGGACTGGCCGGGCAAGCTGCCCGCCATCGACTGGGTCTACGGCGAGGTGGTCCGCCACCTGGCGGTGGGCGAGCGCGTCCGCATCCTGGTGCACACGGCGGCCGTCGAGAAACGCGCGCGCGCGATCCTCAAGCGCGCCGGCGTCGACAAGAAGCGCGTCGATTTCTTCCGCGCGCCCACCGATCGCAGCTGGACGCGCGACTACTGCCCGATCTACGTCACCGACCGCGAGGGCGAGGTCGCCGCCACCAACTGGCGCTTCACCGGCTGGGCGAAGTACGCGAACCACAAGCGCGACGACGCCGTCAACGATCGCATCATCCGCAAGGACCGCATCCGCCAGTGGCAACCGACCGCCGCGATCGGCCGGCGCGTCGCCCGCGTCGTGCTGGAGGGCGGCGCCATCGACGTCAACGGCAGCGGGACGCTGCTGGCGACCGAGGAGTGCCTGCTCGACGAGAAGGTGCAGGTGCGCAACCCGGGCCGCTCGCGCGAGGCGCTGGAGAACGTGCTGGGCGCCTACCTGGGCGTGCGCAAGGTGCTGTGGCTGGGGCGCGGCATCGCCGGCGACGACACGCACGGTCACGTCGACGATCTGGCGCGCTTCGTCGACGAGACCACCGTCGTGATCGCGCAGCAGAGCGATCCCGACGACGTCAACTACGAGCCGCTGCGCGAGAACCGCGCGCGCCTGGAACGCATGACCACCGCCGACGGGCGGCCGCTGCGCGTGCTGTCGCTGCCCATGCCGGAACCGCTGTATCTCGACGGCATCCGCCTGCCCGCCAGCTACGCGAACTTCTACATCGGCAACGAAGCGGTGATCGTGCCGACCTTCAACGACCCGAACGATCGCGCCGCGCTGCAGATGCTGGCGGGGCTGTTCCCCACCCGGCGCGTGGTCGGTATCCACGCCGTCGATCTGGTGTGGGGCTTCGGCACGCTTCACTGCATGACGCAGCAGCAGCCCGCCGCCGTCACCACGACGGGGAAATAGCGATGGCGCGGTACGCGTCCTTGCAGACTTCCTCTTCGACCGGGCACACGGCCGCCGCGTAGACGCTGTAGGTCTCCGTCTCGGCGACCGACGTCACGTACATCGAGACCTTCTTCGTTCCGTCCGGCGTCTCGACGGCGACGGGGGACGCGACCTCGGTTTTCCCGCTGCCTCCCAGGCGCGTCACCCACTCGTGCTGCCGGATCTGGCGCGCGGTATCGGCCTGCGTGTTGAGGCCGATCAGGCCCCGCGCGGCGATGCGCTCGTAGACGGGCCGCGTGTCGTAGCCGCCCGCGCAGTGCGGGGTGACGAACAGCTCGATCACCCGGTACACGCCGTCTCCGTTCGGCGGTCCCCGCGTCGTCAACAAATCGCGGCGTTCGAGTCGCACCTTCCAGGACGCCGGCAGCTCCCAGCTGAACGGCTCCCCGACCAGCGAAGCGCGATCGTTCGCCTCGTCGTAGGCGAGCTTCGGGAGCCGCGTCTTCCCGCAGCGCGTGCCCGCGATCAGCGTCCGGCCGAGCTCCACCTTCGAGCGCGGGGACAGATCCTTTTCGTCCCGGACGGCTGGCAAGGGCATGAGCCCCGGGAAAGGTAACGGCGAGGCTGGCGCCGCCGCTTCCGGTGACGGCGCCGCGGCGCCCGCGACCCGGCGCGTGCAGGCCGCGACGAGCTCCGACATCTGGTTGCCCTTGCGCTGCTCGCCGCTCGGCAAGAACATCTCGCCGATCATGCAGCCGCAGATCTGATCGCAGGTCCGCCGCTTGTCCGGCGACGGCGCCGATCCCACGCAGCCCTTGATGCAGGCCGCCAGCGCCTCGGGCCGCGTCGCCGGCCGCTCGGCCTTGCCGCCGCACGCGCCCGCCAGCGCGCCGGCGAGAACGGCGGCGCCCGCGCGGACTCGCATGCTAGGCCGGCGGCTGCGCCGAGGCGAGGCGCGCGAGGCGGTTGCGGCGGCGCACCAGCCTGATCGCGACGATCGCCGCCGCGATGATGACCGCGATCAGGATACCGTGCTCGGCGCGGCGGGCGTACTTGATGACGTTGTGGATCTGCTCGCCGAAGCCGTAGGCGACGTAGACCAGCACCGGGACCGAGAACGCCGCCGCCACGAAGTCGTAGAAGAAGAACACCGAGGGGCGCACGTGCAGCGTTCCGGCCGTGAAGAAGATCGTGAAGCGCAGCCCGGGCGTGAAGCGGCCCACCAGCACCACCTTGCTGCCGAACTTGCGGAAGTAGGCGCGCGTGCGCAGCTGCCGCTTGGGCGTGAAGTACTTGCGCGCGAGGTTGCTGGCCAGCACGCGGCGCCCGTAGCGGCGGCCGAAGAAGAACGCGATCGTGTCGCCCGCCAGCACCGCCGTGAAGCAGACGGCGAACGCCGTGTGAACGTTGATGATGGGCGGCATTCCCTGCTTGGCCCGCCAGGCGATGTACCCGGCGGCGATCAGCGAGATGTCCTCGGGAATGGGCAGCCCGAATCCGCACAGGAGGAGGATCGTGAACAGCAACATGTACGCCCCCGGGGCGCTCATGTGCGTCAGGTACTCGATGATCCTTTCCACGCGGGGCTGCCTGCGAGGCTGGGGCCGGCTCGATCAAATATCACATCAACCCCGGGTCGAGGTTTGACATTACGCCGCGTGGAACGTACGGTTTTCCCCGACGAGGGGGTCCCCAAATGGCCACGCATCGAGACGACTCACGCGCCGCGCCCCCCTCGGGGCCCGGACTGCTGGCGCTGGCGGCGTTCGCCGTCACCGTCGCGTTGTTCGGCGCGGGCTGTCCCGCGGAGTACCCCTCGTGTGACACCGACAAGGACTGCCACCCCAAGGAGTTCTGCGTCGCCAAGAAGTGCCAGCAGTGCCGCGACTCGAACGATTGCCCGGCGGGCCAGGCCTGCAAGGCCGGCAAGTGCGAGGCGATCCCGGGCTACTGCCGCAGCAAGGCCGACTGCCCCGCCAACCAGGAATGCATCGCCAGCAAGTGCAAGGCGTGCGCGAACGACAAGGAATGCCCGGGCGGCCAGCACTGCGTGAAGGGGACCTGCACCGCGAAGAAGCCCTGCAAGAGCGACAACGACTGCCCGCAGGACGAGGATTGCATCCAGGGCTTCTGCACCAAGGAGAAGGCGCCCCCGCCCAAGCCCGAGAACTGCCAGCTGGACGCGGTGTTCTTCGACTTCAACGAGTCCGCGCTGACGACCGAGGCGACCGCGGTGCTGGCGCGCGACGCCGAGTGCCTGAAGAGCGTCAAGCGGCCCGCGCAGATGATCGGTCACACCGACCCGCGCGGCACGCAGGAGTACAACCTGGCGCTGTCCGAGCGGCGCGCGCAGTCGGTGCGCGACCACCTCGGCCGGCTGGGCGTGGAGGGGAATCAGCTGACCGTGCTGCCGCGTGGTTCGCTGGACGCGAAGGGGACGGATGAACCGAGCTGGGCCCAGGATCGCCGTGTCGACTTCGTCTGGAGGTAACCACATACGCAGCGCCGTCGGCGCCCTCGTGCTGGCCGCGTTCGTCGGCGGCATGGGCGGCGTCGCGTGCATGACGACGGGCGAAGGCGAGAAGATGCGCGCCGACATCGCCAGCCTGCGCACGAAGCTGGACGAGATCGAGAAGCGCGACAAGGAGTACAAGGAGCAGGTCGTCCGGCTGCGGACGGTGCTGGATCAGGCGACCAAGCTGCTGACGCGCAACTCGGCGGACGTCGGCGCCAAGGCGGCGAAGGCGGAGCAGGACATCGCCGTGCTGCAGGGCCGTATCGAGGAGCTGACCCACACGATCGAGCAGAACAACCGCCAGTCCGTCGATGAGCGCAACCGGCTGGAGACGCGGCTGGCGGCGCTGGAGCAGACGCAGAACAAGATCGTCGACAAGGTCGCGCCCTCGATGCCCGACGACAAGGAGCAGCTGTGGCAGCAGGCGGCGCAGCGGCTCTCGTCCGGGCAGCGCGACGACGGGCGTCGGTTCTACCGCGTGTTCATCCAGCGCTTCCCGGCCGACCCGCGCTCGGCGCAGGCGTACCTGGCGATCGGCATGTCGTTCGTGCAGGAGTCGAAGTTCCCCAACGCGGCGGCCGAGTTCCAGAAGGTGCTGACCGTGTACCCGTCGGCGCCCGAGGTGCCCGAGGCGATGTGGCAGCTGTCGCTCGCGTTCGTGCAGCTGCACTTCTGCACCGACGCGCGCGCGCTGCTCGGCGATCTCATGAAACGCTACCCGAAGTCGCCCCGCGCCAACGACGCCAAGACCGAGCTCAAGACGATCGCGAAGCTGCCCAAGGCTTCCTGCACCAGCTAACCCGAGGCCGACAAGCCGGGTCGGATCGTCGGCCGAGCGCTCAGCCGATGATGCAGCGGAACGTCACGGTGACGTTCATCGTCGTGCCGGCCTTGACCGCGTCGCAGCGCGGACCGAAGACCTCGATCGCCGTGTGGGCGGCGTTGGTGTAGTCCCAGCCGTCGGTGTGGGTCATGTCGCGCGGGATCATCGTGCCGTCGCCGAACACGTCGATGAGGTCGTTGCTGGTCATGGCGTTCGGCGCCGCGCCGATGTTGAACTGGCAGCTCCCGACGCGGCCCAGGATCGTCTGCAACGTCGCCACCAGCGAGGCGGTGTCCGTCACCTGATAGAACGACGTCGCGGCGCCGGTCTGGGGCATGCCGCCGTTGATCGCCATCTGATCCAGCGTCGCCGCGCCCATCGTGTCGCCGATGCCGACGACGATCGTCTTGAAGCCCATGGTCAAGGCGTTGCTCACCGCCTGCTGGGCGCCCATCGCGTCGGAGTCGTTCATGTTGGCGGCGGGCAGGTCCGGGTTGCAGGTCGGCTCGCCGTCGGTCGCGAGCAGCACGTACTTCGGGTTCATGTCGGTCAGCGTGGCCATGTAGCCCGCGGCGACGTTCATTCCGTTGCGCGTGGGCGTCGGGCTGCCCGTCCGGGTGGCCCCGATCCTCGTCATGATCATCGCCCCGGTCCCGGGCCCGATCGGGACGTCCGGCGGCGTGCTCACGGTGCAGTTGTTGCTGCTGCCGAAGAACTTGAGGCCCCAGTTCACCTGCGTGTCGGTCATCGGAACGACGGCGTTCAGCGCCGCGGTCACTTGATTCCAGCGCGAGTTGGCGCCGCAATTACTCCGGCACATCGCGGTGGCGTCCCACTCCATCGACCCGGACCGGTCGAGCAGGATCAGGATGTCGGGCGGCAGCGGCGCCGCGCCCTGGTTGACGGACGCGCAGTTCATGTCCGGGCTGGACATGCTTCCGTCCGCGCGCACGGACCCGTCGACGCTGATCGGCGGGGGTATGGCCATACCCGTTCCGGCCGTGCCGGTCAGGCCGCCGTCAGTGAGCCCCGTCCCGCCGGAGCCGGAAGCCCCGCCGGTGCCCGTCACGCCTGCCGCGGGCATGCCCTTGAATCCGCACCCACCCCACGCGGCAGCCAGGGCCGCCATCGCGAGAAATGTCTTCGTCGACATGCCCATCGGAAACCTCCCTAACTTATTGTCCGGCGGTGGGAGGATCTGCTGACCGGGACGACAGAAAACGTTTCCGTCGCTGCACCGCGAGATCTGGGCCGCGAGCGCTGGCGGCCGGCGCCGTCAGCGCGCCTACAGGACGATGGCGAAGCCGAGGTTGAGGTCGATGTTCAAGGTGCGATCGGGCTCGCCCAGCTGCGCCTCGACCGCCACGACGGCCTCGATCCGGTCGTTGAATCGCCAGCGCAGGCCGCCGCCCGCGCCCACGAAGTAGGGTCCGCTCGTCACCGTGTCGACGCACGTCTGATCACGGTTCGGACCGCACGTCGGGGCGATCGTCGTCAGCCGGGCGAGGTGGCGAATCTCTCCGTAGCCCAGAGACGCCGCCACATAGGGTTGCAACCGCGCCTCGGGCGCCAGCGGCAACCAGCCGACCTTCCCGAACCAGGCGTAGGCGCGCGTCTGGCTGCGGTACACCCGCCCGCTCGTGTCATAGAGATCGGTCGTGCCCGTGACGACCTGCAGGCGGGGACCGGTCATCAGAAAGAGGCGGACGCGCGGGAACAGCACGCCCGCCTCGACGACCGCGTGACCGAGGCGCGCCGTACTGCCGCCCGAGAACGGGATGTCGGCGTTGAGGTCGGCGTTCCCTTCCGACCAGCCGTAGCCGGTCCCGAAGAGCATGCTCGCCGTGAAGCGCGCGACTGGCGGCGGCGCGACGACGGCGGTCTCGTCGGCCGCGCGCGCGCTGCCGATCGACGATAGACCGGCCGCGAGAAACGCCGCCAGCACCTCCACCCGTCCAGCCCGTCGCATCACGACGCGCATGATAACCGAGACCCGCGATCAGCGGATCGACGTCGGGTGACCGTCGACGCGCATCTGCAGGACGAAGTACGGCGGCAGGCAGGCGTTGCCGCCGTCGGGCGTGCGGGCGCAGAGATAATCGGGCCGGCAGGGGGTGCGCGCGTCGCAGGCCGCCAGTCCGGCCGGCCGCGCGAGCTTCGCGCACTCGGCGAACGCCGTGCCGCGCGCAAGGCAGTTGTTGAACGGGGTGAGCAACGCGATGGCGCCGCACGCGTCCCCGGGCCCGAGCGCGGCGCAGCTGGACGCGCACATCCCGCCGGGAAAGCCGACGCCGATACCCTCGCACACGCTGGTGTCGCCGCAGGCGAGCGTCGCGGGCGACTTCACGCGGTCGCTCTGGAACGACACCGGGCCGGGGTGGCAGGCCGATCCGGCGCGGGGCGCGCGGGGCATGCACTGGCCGACGCGATCGTCGTCGACCGCGACGCACTCGAGACCCGACGCGCACGTCCACGCGGAGAACCCCGCATCGCCCAGCCCGCACGCGTGCCCGAACGTGCCCGCCGCGCTGCCCCGCTCCGCCGGCGGCCGCATCTCGTCGGGGACCTGGCCGGCGGCGAGCGCGCGCAGATAGGCGCGACGGCGGGGCAGCTCCTCCTCGAGGTGCGGCGACAGCGCGACCGCCAGGGCGTCGACCACCCGCGCGGGATCGCGCTCGGCGCCGACGACGTGAAACCCGGCGAGCGAGCGGCTCTGGTGGCAGCCCACGCAGGTCAGCGCGTCCAGCCGACGCAGCAACGCTTCCGGCGATCCGATGTGGCGGCGGCCGGCGAGCGCGAGGCCGGCGAGCTCGGACGCAGGGAGCAGGCGCCGGAACGGCGCGTTCTGCGCGCGCGCGAGTCCGCGGGGCGTGACGCTCACGGCGCGCGTCGCGAGCAACGGCTCGGGCAGGAGCGCGGTCCCCTCGTCGATCTTGGCGAGCACGCCGGGCGCCCGCAGCCACGCCGCCAGCGCCTTGCGCAGGGCCGCGTCCGCGCGGATGCGGTCGACGTCGGGCATGTTCTCGAGCGGCGCCGGAACCAGGCGGCCGCCCGCGGCGGGATGGAACACGCGCAGCAGGTAATCGGCGTGGCCGCCCAGATCGGGGCGGATGGTCGACGGCCAGCGTGACGTCTGGACGTTGATCTCGACCGACTTCAGGGTCAAGCCGGCGCGGACCAGCGGGGGGACGTCCTCCGGTCGCGTCAGCGCGCGCGCGCGTTGCGCGCAACGCTGGCCGTCGTCGGGAACAAAGAAGACGACGTTGACCGTGAACGGCAGGCGCGAGGAGAAATGGTCCTTGGTGGGCGCCTGATACGCCATCCGGTAGACGAAGCGAAGCTCGCCGCAGGTGCCCGGATGAAAGACCCGGCGATCGATCCGGTTGACCACCGCCACCATCTCCAGGCGAACGGCCGCCGATGACAGCCACGCCGGATCGAAACCGCGGTGCGTGTAGCGCATGCCCACGCCGTAGCGGCTGTCGCGGGCGTAGATCTCCGCGATGTCCGCGCGCAGGACGTCCTTGATCGACGCCCAGCCCGCGCCGCCGGCGAGCTCCGCCATCGACGACGCGCCCTGCTTGCCGAGCGCCAGCGTCCCCGCGTCGAGGCCGCCCGCTTCCAGCGCCGCCAGCGCGCGCGGCTCGGTCACGACCAGGAGCGGCTCGCCGGTCGGCGCCGCGGCCGCTGCGAGCGCGCCGCCGATCGACGACAGACTCGCGCCCAGGAACATCGTCAGCGCCCACGCGCGGCCAGCCGGTCGCGTCACGGCCCTATCGTAACCTCTAATCGAAGTCGTAGTGCGCTCTCAACCGCGCGCAGGAACCGCAACGAAACACGTAAACACCGATGCTGTCGCCACCCTGGCC
>Ga0207645_10002051_pt1 | contig 16146 bp, 8 predicted proteins | sample KBSM53metaG_FD_184331 | JGI IMG/M metagenome (GOLD analysis project Ga0207645, IMG submission 184331) | Miscanthus rhizosphere microbial communities from Kellogg Biological Station, Michigan, USA - KBS M5-3 metaG (SPAdes) (version 2) | ecosystem: Host-associated > Plants > Roots > Rhizosphere >...
GTCGGCAAACGCCTCGTCCTTATGTAATATCGCCGCAGCGCGTATAACGGTATTGAATATGTCAAAAACGATCTGGTTGGTCATTGTAGTACCGGCATCGAGCGACGAACCCTGGTGGGCCTTTGGTGCATTCTCCGGCGACATGTCGGGGTTGATGACCAGCCAATGATAAGCGGGATGCTCTACCAGGAAGTCAACATAAAACAATGCAGCTCCTTTCAACACAGGGTATACTGATGCCAGAAAAAATTTATCGCCACTATATAAGTAATGCTCCCAAAGATGCTGACTGGTCCATCCGCCGGCCGCACTCCATACTCCCCACAAAGCACCATCAACGGCACCTGTTGCCCGCCAGATATCGGTGTTGTGATGGGCCATCCATCCTCTTGCACCATACATATCTTTTGCTGTCTGCTGACCGGTTATGGAAAGTTCTTTGATCAATTGCAAAAATGGTTCGTGCAGCTCGGAGAGATTTGTTTTTTCGGCAGGCCAGTAATTCATTTCAGCATTGATATTAATGGTGTATTTGCTGTCCCATGGCGGATACATCTTATTATTCCAGATTCCCTGCAGGTTCGCAGGTTGTCCGCCCGGCTGCGACGAAGAGATCAATAAATAGCGTCCATACTGATAATAGAGCGTTACAAACTGCGGATCGCTTGTTGAATTGAAATTCTTTAATCGCTCATCTGTCGGAAGACCGGCTGCATCCGTTGTGCCGAGATCCAGTTTTACCCTGTTGAAATATTTCTGGTAAGCACTGACATGCGATTTTAATAATACGGAATAAGATTTTGCATACGCCTTATTCAAAAAATCCGCAGCCCGTTTGTTCTCGTTCCCGCTGACGTCAAGATAGGAATTGAAATTGGTGGCAATAGAAATATAAATTGTTGCAGCATTCGCCTTTTTAATTACCAGGGATGTATCATTGGAAGTGAATACGCCTCCTTCCGGTTTGATCCGTACAATGCCTTTAAATTTCACTAAACCTTTTACTCCTTCGTGATCGATGGTGGTACCGGCTATTGTCAGTTCTCTCAATGCGGTTGTTGCAACAGTAGCCTTTGGTTGCGGTGTTGATAGTGAAGCCGTGAAGGAAATGCTGTTTGGTTTATCCGCTGTCAACCGCATAACAATGACACGGTCAGGAATAGATGCAAAAGCTTCACGTGTAAATTTGATGCCGCCTGCCACATAAGATGTTTTGCTGACAGCTTTCTCAATATCCAGTTCGCGGTAATAATCGGTATAGTTGTCATGACCATCAAAAACAAGCTGCAGGCTGCCTACCGGCTCAAACATTTGTCCATGCGATTTCCTGGTAATGATGATCCTGTTCGCAATGTCTTCGGCCTCTTTTTGTTTACCATCAAAAATCAATTGACGTATAACAGCCAATGAATCCAGTGAAGCAGGATTATCATTACGGTTTGGGCCACCGCTCCAGACAGTATGTTCGTTCAGCTGGATTGTTTCTTTGCCCACGTTTCCATATACCATGCCGCCCAACCGCCCATTGCCGATAGGCAATGCGTTTTCCCAGGTGTCACCTGCCGGTTGTTTATACCATAATTTTAAATTTTGGCTGCTCTGCGCATTGCACAGCGAGATAAAGAATAAGAAAACGACTAACAATCTTTCTTTCATTGTCATGATTAACAGTGGTGAAAATAAGTGTTCTTCCTGCAATTATTGGCGGCAAATGAATGTTGCCGGATGCCGCGTCTTTTGAACGATGATAAATGGTTATTTGAATAATAATTGCGCAAAGTTGTAAAGATTATTTCTCCATACCGGCCAGGTATGCCCACCGGGATATTCGCTGTATGTATACTTTATTCCCATCTCATCAAATTTGGCGAGCATGATTTTACAATTGTTGTAAGCAATATCCTCTTTACCGCCCATGGATATCCACAGCGATTTCAGGTTGCTGTTTATAGTTGCTGCATTACTTTTCATATACTCATACTGCGGGTTTGAAAGGGCAGTATTATTTGCAAACCAGCCTGAGCTGAATACACCGAGATAAGCAAACAGCTGTGTATTTTTTATACCGGCATATAAGGTTTGTAAACCACCCATCGACAGGCCTGCGAGTGCCCGGCTATTTGCGTCTGTGGCTACCCGGTAGTTCTTTTCAACAAGAGGAATCACCGCCTGTTTCATTTCGTTCTCGAACATTCTTAGTGTCTGTTCACCAAAACCGGCAATACCACCCGAACCAAAATTTCCATCTGCCATTACAACCAGCATTGGTTTTGCCTTCTTTTCGTCAATAAGGTTATCCAGTATCAGGTCTGTTTTGCCCTGTGTGGACCAACCTCTTTCGTCTTCACCGCCTCCATGTTGTATATACAGCACCGGGTATTTTTCATTTGTGTTGTCATCGTAACCGGGTGGCGTATAAATATAGATGCGGCGCCATGAATTGGTAACCGGCGAATAATAACGTTTGATCCGGATATCCCCGTGAGGAATATTTTTTAAGGCGTAATATTCTCCACCGGTAAACGGGATTTCGATACCTGCAGCCATTCTGCCCATACCATAAAATGTTTCACTGGCCGGATCGGCAAGAGGAACACCATCGATAAGCAGGGAGTAATAATGAAAACCTTCGCTGACAGAATCTGTCGTGAGCTGCCAGTAACCGCCGGTATCTTTTTGCATGTCGTATTTCTTTACAAGATCCACCTGCACGCGCTGTGCATCGGGTGCCTTGATGCGAAATATAACACGGTTATCAGGCAGAACCTGCGGATATTTTGCCGACCGTACATTACTTGAAGCAGGCGTACCGAGTAATGTATATTTTGAAAAAGAAGAAACATCTACCGGTTTAAACAGGAATTGCGAGAACATATATAACCCATTTTTCCAGACGTTGAAATCATGCACACCGGGTTCGATATAATAAATATGCGGTACATTTTTCTGGTACAGGTAATCATGCGTTCGTTTGCTGAAACCTATCAGGCCATCATTATCACCGCAGGATATCCACAACAGTTTCAATTTGCCTTTTGCGGTTTCAGGATCAGGCACCAGTTCCTCCGGCTTTTTGGTATTGGGTGCAGATGAAAAACCACCTACCCACGCGAACTTATCCAGGTTACCCAATCCAAAGTTCAATGATTGCCCGCCGCCCATTGAGAGACCGGCAATAGCACGGCTCTCCCGATCTTTTAATACGGGATATTTTTTTTCAATAAAAGGAATCAAATCGTTGAGCAAATCTTTTTCAAATGTTGCAAATGCCTGCACTTTTGCACTATCAAAAACGTTCCCGATAGCGCGGTCGTCTTTCATGGCTCTTCCGTTGGGCATTACCACGATCATCGGCTCGATTTTATTTTCTGCATACAGGTTATCCAATATTATTTGCGGCTTACCGCCATTGAGCCATTCTTTTTCATCACCACCAATGCCGTGCAGGAGATATAAAACAGGATATTTTTTCTTTTTCGAAAACCCCGGCGGAGTATAAATAATGGCGCGACGTTTGGTTCCCACCGTTTTTGAATCATAACTAATCGTATCAATTTTTCCATAGGCAATGCCTGTGTGCAACGAATCGAAGCCGGGAGCTGCATGTTTTTCTATTGATTGCGAATATGTCAATATGCTGCATGCAAATGCGAACGCAGATAAAAGGATCAATTGTTTCATAGCCTTTCGGGTTTGTTTTTGGTTAATTCGCGGTTACTCAAGCGGGTTATATCATTTCCTTTTTACACTAACTTTTATTTGTGTAAATGAATGCGGAGCAAAGCTATAACTGATTTCGTTGCTTTTAATTTGAATTTCTTTTGTTACCGGTAAATAGTTTGATTGCTGATCGAATGTAAAAGCTGCTTTCAGGTTGTCGCTTGTAATTACGCTCGCTTCTGCCTTTCCTGAAAAATCAGCCGACGTATTAACGATACGGGCAGTAATTGCTTTATCCTGGTGGCGGTTGATAACGTTGATGAAAACAATACCTGTCGCTTTTGAGTACACCGTTGTCACATCGAGATAAGGAATTCCTTTATATTTCTCGGTGTTGAACGTATCGCAGGCAACATATGTATCCACCGAGTTGCCACGGCAATTGTTGGAGAACAATTTGAATGTATAAAACAAGGGAGATTTAAACGTTCCTTTTCCCTGCTCAGTGGATAACAGCGACGTCATCGTGGTGAAGTTGGCCATCTTTACTACATCCGCGTGCCTGATGAATGAGTTCAACGATTGAGCTACCGGTAATACATTCAAAAAACTTCTGCCAAACGCCCCATATTCATCTACGGAAATTCCTATCGGGTTTTTAAATCCTTTTATTGCCGAAACTGATTCAATTTCATTACCCGTTAATCTGATCCTTTGTTCAAACGTCATGGCACTGGCGCCCATATAACTATAATAATCCGGTGAGTTTTCCCAATAGCTGTGTATGGAAATATAATCGACCCGGTCGCCCAATCCTGCAAGTATCTTACGGTTCCACTCATCCCATGTGCCCACACTATACCAGGATGATCCGCAGGCAACCAGCTTGATTGTATTATCCACCGCTTTCATAGCCTTTGCAGCTTCCCGTGCCACCTCGATATAGTCTTCCGCATTTTTGTGACCAAGTTCCCAGGGTAAGCCGTCCACTTCATTTCCGAGGTCCCATATCCGGACGTTATACGGTTCCTTATGGCCGTTCTTTGCCCGCAGATCAGAATAGTATGTGCCTCCCCGGTAGTTGCAGTATTCCACCCAATATGCAGCATCGTATATAGTTCCGAGCCCAAGGTTGACACACACAATGTTCTCACTGCCTATTGATTTATTGAGTTTCATCCATTCGTCTGTACCTACATGATTGTTATCCACGCCGCCCCACGCAAGATTAATTCGAACGGGCCGTTGATCTTTGGGACCAATACCATCCTGCCAGTTGTACCCCATTAAAAAATTTCCACCGGGCCATCGCATATTGGTCACTTTTAATTCCTTCATGGCATCGATGTAATCTTTTCTGAAACCATCCGCGTCGGCAAGCGGTGAAGAGGGGTCATACAGGTTTCCATACAGCGTGTTGAATTCAACAGAGTCCGGTAAACCCATCCTGCGACCGTTCAGGTGGATGGGTTCCATGAACACACCGTAGATCTTAGGATCTATTTCACCAATGCTCCTGTCTACATCGACTTTAATTGTTGCGGTCTGTGCAGCGCTTACCAACGAATGTGCAATGCAAAAAGTAAACAGCAATTTTCTCATATAGCATTTTTATTTTTAGATAAGTGTTCCTTTTACATTTATTTTTTAATACCTATATCCCTTCTTCCCATTTTGTTTCGTGATGTTTAGATTGATTGAAAATTCGTTGAGCCCGAAAAAGTTTATTTCCGCAAGTTGTTGTACAATAAGCGGGATGTTATAAATGCAGGGAACAGGGATTACGGAGCACAATAATATTCTAACTGCATTGACTCAAACTTCCAATAAAAACCGGCGTAAGATTTTATACAAAATGCGGATCGTTTTCACAGATATTTGTTTCCCGGAACGGCATGTTGGTTTTATTGAGTTGGTGGTGACAACCGGAAGAGGCCTGAAAACGGATTCACAATTAAACCGGGTCAGGTACAGTGATGACTTCGCAACCAAATACGCTTTTTATTCATTCATAAACAAAACGGTTATGCCATGTCAAAAAATAAATTTTTCATACTGTTCGTTGCATTATTTTTCTGCGCACAGCAATTGATCTGCCAGCAGGTGCAGGTTTCAAAAGATGAATTGATCGCGTTGACTTATTTATGGAAAGGAGAACGGTTTGCCGATGGCCGTCCAAAAGTTCCCGATGATATTTTGCGCCGCATGAAATCAGTAAGTGTGGAAGAAGCATGGGCTGTATTGAAAAATGCAGGTTATGGTTACCAGGTAGCCGAAGACTGGCAGGTCATAAACCCCGATAGTGTTTTAGTCGGCAGAGCTGTAACAGCCACATTTATGCCTGCACGTCCCGACGTATGGGGTATTATTGACTCCGTTGGAAAGAAGGCTGGCAAAAAAGGACAAAACACATGGGCCGTTGATCTGCTTGTTAAAGGTGATATATATGTTGCGGATCAATTTGGCGCCCATCGCAACGGGCCGACAATTGGCGATAATGTAGGCAATGCTATTTATGCAAAAACAGGTAATGGCATTGTGTACGACGGTGCGCTTCGTGACGTTGAAGGGTTGAAAGAAATCGGGGGGTTCACCTCGTATTATACAAGTTATGATCCTTCTTATCACAATCCTCCCGGGGACTTGAATACAATGATAGTTGGTATCAATCACCCCACACGCATCCGGACAGTGACCGTAATGCCGGGTGATGTTGTGTTGGGAAAACTGGGTGTTGTTATTTTTATTCCTCCGCACCTGGCAGAAAAAGTAGTGACCACATCGGAAATCGTGCGGCTGAGAGATATGTTTGGTCACCAGCGATTGCGGGAAGGTAAATACACCGCGGGTCAAATCGATAACCGGTGGACCGATGAAATAGAAAAAGATTTTTCCAAATGGCTGAATGATCACATAAACGAGTTGCCTGTTGGTAAAGAACAGATTCAGCAATATCTGAAAGACCGGACATGGTAAACATCATCCCCACCCTTTGAGCGCGTTTAAATTAATTTCACATAAAAGATTGCCGTCATGACAAACTCGAGAAGAAACTTTATAACCAAAGCCGCTATTGCCGCAGCAGTTACCCCCTTCGCATCATTATCCGTGTTTGGAAAGGAGTATGAAAATGCTATAGATAAAATTGAAAAAAAATCGCCGCCGTCTGATTTGAAAATTACAGACATAAAATGTGGTTACATCCGGGGAAGTTTATTTGTAAAAATTTATACCAACCAGGATATATGGGGATGCGGTGAAGGAGTGGATGCGATTCCCGGAACCTATTACCTGGTAAAAAATTTTGGAAACAGGATCAAAGGGCAGAGCCCGTTGAATGTGCATAGACTTTTCGAAACCATTCGAAAATCCGGTTTCTTCCAGGGAGCACAGTCCGGGATGTATGTGGCCGTTTTATCTGCGATCGAAACAGCCTTATGGGATCTTGCAGGCAAAGCACTAAATGTTCCGGTGTACCAGCTGCTCGGTGGAAAGTTCAGGGATAAAATCAGAGTGTATTGCGATACGGCCTTATACCAGCGCAACCTGCCAAAACCAAAGGACTTTGCAGATGCCGCATTAAAAGCAAAGAGTATGGGGTTTAATGCGATGAAGTTTGATCTTGACCAGGCGAACGATCCAAAGAAGTACGATTTGTTTAACTGGACCGCGAGTCCCGGTGAATTACAAAGAATGCATGACCAGATTGCCGCCGCCCGCGAAGCAGTCGGACCGGAGATAGATATATTGGTGGATATGCATGGACGTTATGATGCCGTAACGGGTAAAGCCGTTGCGAAACTTTTGGAACCAATGAATCTTTTATGGCTGGAAGAACCCGTACCTGCCGAAAATGTCGAAGCTTATAAACTGATCTCTGATTCAACAACTACGCCAATTGCCGTAGGAGAAAATCAGTACCTGGCTTATGGATTCAGGCGAATGCTCGAAATAGGTGCCGTAGACATCGTGATGCCCGATTTGCAAAAAGCAGGCGGTCTTGGCGAAGGTCAGCGAATAGCCAATCTTTCCAATTTATATTATACGCCATTTGCCCCGCACATGGTGGCTTCATTTCTCGGGGCCATGGCCTCCTGCCATGTGTGCGCATCTGTTCCAAATTTCCTGATCCTGGAATGGCAATCTTATTTTCATACCGATCCCATGTTTAAAGAAATTGTGAAGTATGATGAAGAATGGGTAAAAGACAGTTTTATTACCGTTTCAGAAAAACCCGGGATCGGTGTCGATATTAATGAAGAAGCCATGAAAAAATATGCGGTGGCCGGTGTTCCTTTTTTTGAATAAGGCCCGGAAAAAAATATTATTCGTTTATGCCTGCCAGTTAGTGAAGGTCTCTTGTAACGTCAGCCCCCGAGCCACCCCGTAACGTTGTGAAGTCTGCACCCAGGTGTGCCTGTTGCACATGGTCAATGAATATTTTTACATAGCCTCTCTCTGTGGCGGGTTTGGGTGGGTTCCATGCCGATCTTCTTTTTTTTAACTCCTGGTCACTCACGTCCAGGTGCAGCCGCCGTTGCGCTACATCCAGTTCAATCATATCGCCGTCCTGTACAAGCGCCAGCGTACCGCCGATTGCCGACTCGGGCGACACATGCAGTATAACGGTTCCCGCAGCCGTTCCGCTCATGCGGCCATCGGAGATCCGGATCATATCTTTTACACCTTTCTTTAAAAGCTTTTCCGGCAGATCAACATTACCTACCTCAGCCATACCCGGGTAACCTACAGGACCGACGTTTTTTAAAACAATCACCGAATGCTCGTCAATATCCAGTTCAGGATCATCAATCCGCGCATGATAATCTTCAATTGTTTCAAAAACCACAGCGCGGCCGCGATGCTTCATTAATTTTTTTGTAGCCGCCGACGGTTTGATGATAGCACCCTGTTCGCAAAGATTTCCCTTCAGTACGGCTAAACCGGCGTTTTCCTGCAGTGGTTTGTCAAGTGATGCAATGACATCGGCATTATAACAAACGGAAGAAACATTATTCTCCCCGATCGTTTTTCCGTTTACAGTGATCGCTTTGTTATGCAGGTGTTGATTGAGTTCACGCAGCACAACGGGCAACCCGCCTGCATAAAAAAAATCTTCCATGAGGTATTTACCTGAGGGCTTCAGATTTACCAGCAGCGGGATCCGGCTCCCTATTTTGTCAAACTCATCTATTTTTAAATCAACACCGATCCTGCCAGCTATGGCAAGCAAATGAATAATGAAGTTGGTTGAACCGCCTACTGCGGCATTTACAACGATTGAATTTTCAAATGCTTCACGGGTGAGTATCCTGGAGAGTTTAAGATCTTCTCTAACCATCTCGACTATGCGCCGTCCCGACAATTGTGCGAGGGTCCTTTTTCTAGAATCAACAGCAGGAATCGCGGCCGCGCCGGGTAAAGTTAAACCGAGAGCTTCCACCATACAGGCCATCGACGATGCAGTGCCCATCGTCATACAGTGTCCCGCACTGCGGGCCACACCTACTTCTGCTTCGAGTATGTCTTCAGCTGTATAATTTTCAACCAGCATTTTTTCTTTTACCATCCAGTTGAAAGAACCCGAGCCGAGGCACTCGCCTTTAAATCGTCCATTCAGCATGGGCCCTCCCGGTACAACAATGGTAGGCAGATCAACGCTGCACGCCCCCATTAATGTGGAAGGCGTTGTCTTATCACAGCCCGTGAGCAATACAACACCATCGATCGGGTTTGCCCGGATTGCTTCTTCCACATCCATGCTTGCAAGGTTACGAAACAGCATCGTTGTCGGCCGCATCAGCGTTTCGCCCAATGATGTGACAGGAAATTCAAGCGGAAAACCGCCGGCTTCGATCACTCCCTTTTTTACTATTTCAGCAAAATCACGAAGATGACCGTTGCAGGGAGTCAATTCACTCCAGGTATTGCAAATACCAATGACAGGTCGTCCTTGAAAATAATCATCCGGGTATCCCTGGTTACGCAGCCAGGAACGATGCACAAATCCCATCTTATCCGTTTTACCGAACCAATCGGTGCTTCTTAGTTTTTTTGACATGCTTAGTACTCAAAGTATGTTTATAGTTGTGCTTACAACATTGGACGTTGACGTCACATTTGTACCCGGTTGCATTCCTCCTGCAGAAATGGTTACTTTCCCGGAAAATTCTTTTGCGTTTCCATCGTCATCTATGATTGAAAGATCTTCAGGCGACAGGCTGAACCGCACAATCTTGCTTTGCCCGGCTTTCAACGCCACCCGTTGAAAAGCTTTCAACGCTTTCAGCGGCACTCGTACTGCTGTGGTTGCGGCAGACACATATAACTGAATTACTTCATCGCCGTCTCTTTTACCGCTATTCTTTACCCTAACGGTCACGGGCACGTCTTTTCCCTGTTGCATCGACGAAGGAACCGTTAATTCATCATAACTGAACGTAGTATAGCTCAGGCCATATCCGAATCCGTATAACGGTTCGCCTTTGAAGTAGCGGTAAGTACGATTCTCCATCGAATAATCATTAAAGTCCGGCAGATCGTCGTCACTCTTGTAAAAGGTGACCGGCAGTCTTCCCGCCGGGTTGTAGTCACCAAACAATACATCAGCCACGGCCGTGCCCGCCGCTTGCCCCGCGTACCATGCATTTACAATCGAAGGAATGTTTTGCGATTCCCACGGTAATGCAACAGCGCTCCCGGTCATCAACACCAGCACAACCGGTTTGCCCGTTGATTTTAATACCTGTAATAGTTTTGTCTGAACGGGTGGCAATAAAATGGTCGTACGGTCACCACCGTTGAAACCCGGATAATCGACCTGCATCTCCTCTCCTTCTAGCTGCGGTGAAATGCCGCCAACGAAAACAACAGCGTCGGCATTCTTGATACGATCTGCCACCTTTTTGAAATCAGTTTTTACATAATGACCTGCACTCATACTGATGGAGGCCTTGCCCGCTCCCTGGAAATATTCAAGAGTCAGCCGGTAGGTTTTATTAGCTTCAGAATTTAATGTATAGTTCCTCGCTCCCCAGCGGTTTCTTGTCCATGCGTTGATGACTTCTTTACCGTCGACGATAAAACGGTAACCATCATCCGCAGCAACCTGCAGGCTTACAGGTCCCGCGTCCGATGCGGTAAAATCAGTTGTATAGCGAACGGAGAAATTATACGCTTTCAATGTATCTATAACCCGCTCGCCTTCCTGCCAGTTGTGATCAATTGTTTGTTCTATTCTCTTTGCCACCGGTTGTCCTTTCAATTCGCGATTGTTGAAGTATTCTGCCAAAAATCCTTTTTGTCCCTGCCAGGAATAGTGCACGCCTGATTTTGTTTTAACAAACAATGTATCATTTGTAAAATTTATCGCTTGTTCAAACATTACGACTGCGTTGTCACCAAGTTTATCTTTTATTCCCTGCAATACGGTGGTGACTTTTGATGGAATACCATTATAGTTACCCAATATGGCAATGGCGTTATCGGCATTGGGACCGATTACGGCAATCCGTTTAATCGTTTTTTTCAGCGGCAGGATATTATTTTCATTTTTCAGAAGGACAATGGACTCTCTTGCCATTTTCAGTGCATGCGCTTTGTGTGCCGGGCTTTCCAGTATGGATCCGGGTATGCGTGCATATTTTACTTTGGAAGGTGGATCGAACATGCCCAACCGAAAACGAACGAGAAACAATCGCTTTAAAGAAACGTCAATCTGTTGCTCTGTAAGGAGTCCTTCTTTTACCGCCTGCACAAGCGATTTGTAAGCATCTGTGCCGCATTCGAGATCTGTACCGTGCAGCACAGCATCTGCGGAAGCCATTTTTGCGTCGGGATGTGTTTTATGGTTCTTAAAAAAATCATCTATTGCCCAGCAATCGGAAGTAACATAGCCGTTAAATTTCCATTTATCGCGGAGAATAGCAGTCATTAATTCATCGCTGCCGCAGCAGGGTTGCCCGTTATATGCATTGTAAGCACACATCACGCCGGTGACATGTGCATTTGTTATGAGTTCTTTGAATGCAGGCAGGTATGTATTCCACAAATCATATTTGCCGGGACTTACATTAAATATATGGCGTGATGGTTCCGGTCCGCTGTGAACCGCATAATGCTTGGCACAAGCGGCGGCTTTCAGGTACCTGGGATCATCTCCTTCCAATCCGTGAACAAACGCTTTACCCAGCATGGCGGTAAGAAATGGATCCTCACCATACGTTTCCTGGCCGCGTCCCCATCGCGGATCCCGGAATATATTTATGTTAGGTGTCCAATAGGTAAGGCCCACATATCGCTGGCCGGTATAACCTTCCTTATTTGCTTTGTTAAAAATGGCTCTTCCTTCCAATGCAGAATAGTCTGCCATCAGTTTCAGCGCACCTGTATCGAATGTAGCTGCCATGGCAATTGCCTGTGGAAAAGCGGTGACAGGATAGGGTGTTCTTGCAACACCATGCAGCACTTCATTCCACCAGTCATAAGCCGGAACACCAAGCCTCGCAACAGCAGGAGCGGCATTCAGCATTTGTGCCACTTTCTCTTCGAGCGTCAGGCGGGAAACAAGATCATCAACACGTTGTTCGAAACTCAGGGATATATTTTGAAAGGGATATACAATTTTCTGTGAAGATGCCGTAAGTGAAACAAGCAATGAACAGATCATTTTTAATCCCGGCGACAAAATCGTCCTCCGCAAAAAACTGCTTTGCATTTTCCTGTTGCACATTACGTATAATCTTTTACATCTTTTATACTGATCCTTTCATTTAATCCTGGCAGAGCTTATGGAGATTTAATGACCTCGTGTGGAAACAAGAGGTCGACCAAACTGCCTATGTAACTCAAACTGAATAATGCTATTCCTTATCCCACCACACTCTCGTACTTAATTTATCCGGTCCCATTGTTGCAACGGCTGCATTCAGGTTATCTGCATTCACTGATAGTTCTGAAGTGGGATAACCGATCCTCCGGATAAATGTTCCATTCGGCACATCGGGGTTGCTCGGTTGTCCGTAGGGGTTAGGAGTCAACCCGGGATAACCTGTTCTCCTGAAATTGGCAAACGCTTCGGGTCCGTTTAAAAAAGAGGCGATCCAATACTGGGTATTGATCTGCTCCATTTCCCGGCCGGGCACGAGCGGGTGTGCCAGCAAATAAGCATCGCGGTCTGCGGCGGCTACAGCAGACGCCGCGTCATATGTCGCCATTTGATCCATATGTGCTTTTATTCCATTTGAAAAATATAGATCAGCGGTGCCGTCTGTGATCCAGCCCCTGAATTTTGCTTCGGCAAGTAACAATTGCGTTTGGGCAGCCGTGACAAAAAACATCGGTGCTGTTGTTTTTGCCATTCTTCTCCTGTCTACCTGGCTGTAATCGTAAAAACTGGCAAGACCATCACTCGTGGCGCGGGCCACGATTGTTCCATTGTCATAGCCCATGGGCATGCCGATCTGGTCCGCAGGCAGTTTCGTTCCTATATCCACCGTCTGGGAAGGTCCTGAGGTTGCGCCTTTATAACGGATAGCAATAGCCGATAAACGCGGATCATTATTATTTTTTAAAGTATCCACAAATGAATTGACAAGATACCAGTTTGCCGCTTCCGTACTGTTAAGCATTCCTCCTGCCGGATTTTGATAGTTGGCGTCGTGCCGCATATATGCATTGTCCGCATTGTCTGTAATTACACCTCCTGCATAAGCAGCCTGAACAATAGTTTGTGCTTTGGCCGCGTCCACTTTACTCAATCGCATTCCTGCTCTCAACAACAGCGAATAACCAAACTTTCTCCATTTATCAACATTTCCTGAATACAGAATATCGGAAGCTTCTGCAGTACCTGAATTGTTGAGTGCTGCGGTAGCCGTTGTAAACTCATCGATGAGTTTTGGATAAATATCCTGTTGCTGATCATATGCCGGAAACAGGATATAGTCTGTCTGGCCCGCACCACCTTCAGTATAGGGAACCGCACCGTATGTATCTGTCAGGATCATGAATGCGTAAGCCTGCCATATCCTTGCCATGTTGTAAAGGTTGGCTCTTGCAGGATCATCTTTTGTTTTCGCAATGGCATCATGTGTATACTTAATTACGTTTTGATAATAAACGGCCCAAACCGGCGCACCTGTTACGTCGCGGCTATCCTGGTTAAAGTTGCCGCCAGCCAGCACGCCACCGTTGGGTGTCACCATTTGCTGAACGATCGACATTTCATAGATCTGCGTTTTAGTGGGAAAAGATGTATTGATGATCGCGTTATTTAAAAGCAGCGCCGGGTCAAGGGTAGTGGGATTGACCCGGTTAATATTTATTTCACTCAGGTCCTTCGTACACGAAATAATTGCAAGCACCGGGATGAAGAAACAGAGGATAATTATTTTTTTCATAAATAAATGCATTAAAATTTAATGTTTAAGTTCACGCCGAGGCTTCTTGTAGTTGGCACTCCCGGCGATTCCAATCCTACCATGCTATCTACACCATACCCGACCGTTTCAGGATCTATATTATCCACCCATTTTTTGATGATCAGAATATTATTGGCGACAAAATCAAGCTTGACCCCTTTCAATGGCCATTTGGAGGGGAGATACTTTGTAAAATCATATCCCAAACTGATCTGCCTTAATTTCCAGAACCCTGCATTATAAATTACCGATTCAATGATCTGTTGGGAACGCAGATGTTCCCAGTATGTTTGAACCGCTGCTTGCGCCGTGTTTTCACCGCCGGCCTGGTTCACTCCTTTGCCTGTTACGAAACCTGATTCACGACCTTCCAATGTTCTTTTATGCAGTCCGTGGCGTGTTGCATTGAAATTTGTGCCCGACAAGAGTTTGTTGCCGAGTTTGTAATCAATAAAAACAGAAAGTGAAATACCCCGGTAGTTGAAACTATTCAGAAAACCGCCGGTCCATTTTGGCAAACCGCTTCCAAAGAGTATGAAACCTGATGTACGCAACGGTAAACCGTTTGCCTGGAATATCATTTCTCCTTTTGTATCCCTTGCGTATCCAAAGCCGGCGATCTGTCCCATTTCTTCGCCGACAACCATTCTTACCTCGCCATTAAACGGATGTGTACCTGTTGTAAATTTTTCACCTGCTTTGTCCGTCGTAATTTTATTTACACGGGAAATGTTATAAGCCGTGTTGGCTGTAAACTCCCACCGGAAATTCCTTGAGCGTACAGGTATGAGCGTTAGAAGTGCTTCCACACCTTTGTTCTGGCTTTCACCGCTGTTGATCAGTGTACTTGTGAAGCCGGAGCCATCTGAGATTTGTACGGAAACAATCTGGTCTATTGTTAATTTCTTATACACCGCAACGTCAAGGCTGATCCTGTTCTGAAACATTTTTAATTCCAGCCCGGCTTCAAATTCCTTAATCCGCATCGGCTTAAGATTCTTGTTTGGCAGCACGGCACCACTGCTTCCCACAGTTACGGCTGTGCCGTTTGGATTATTGATGGTATTCGAATTAACGGTGTAGAACAATTGATCCGCATAAGCACCCAGGTCCGCGTCACTTCCAACTTCAGCATAACCGACTCTCAATTTTCCAAATGATAACCAGGGCAGGCTTTCTTTCAGCGTTTCGGAAAAAACATAAGAACCGGAAACTGAAGGATACAGTATCCCATTATTCTCTTTGGCCAGCGTAGAGAACCAGTCTTTCCTCGCGGTACCGGTTAAATAGAAGGTACTGTTCCAGGAAAGATCGAGTGAGGCATAGAGTGAGTTCACTCCTTTTTCATCTATCGCATAGACCGGGTTTTTCGCCCGTCCGTTCTGCACGGTATAGAGTCCCCGTACAACAAAATCGGTAACCTGCACATTGTTTATATCTGTGCGACGCCGCATGCGGTTACCCCCCACCGTAAGAACGGCATCGAGAGCTCCGAAGGATTTATTCGCGCTGCTCAAAAAATCCAGATTCGTTTCCCTGAAGCGACGCGATTCCTGCGTATATACGCCATTTACAAAACCTGCGGGAGCGGGAGCTCGTGACGCCTGCCCGGTTGGAAAATTATTCACATCCTCATCCCGTGAAAAATAATCCTGTCCGAAACGTGCCTGCACCCACCACCAGGGAAGAATATTGTATTTCGCAAACACATTACCGAAAACCCTGTCGCGTGTAATATTGTGAAATTGTTCCGCCAAAACCCAGTAAGGATTTGTGCGGTTCATAAATCTCGAATAGATATATTCATTACCCTGTGCATTGTATTTGTTATCTCTCATCACGCTCAGCGGCATCGTATTGGCGAGTGCCAGCAGCGTGGTGGGTATAGAATTATCCTGGTTTGCGATATTGGGTGGATTGTGATTTTCTTCCCTGGAATAATTGATATTTCCTCCAAAACTGAATTGATCGGTGACATTGCTGTTAAACCCGAGATTCAGCACCTTGCGATTAAATTTATTGTTCGGGGTAATACCAAGGTTGTCGGTGTTATTCAACGATAAAT
>Ga0207645_10002054_pt1 | contig 16132 bp, 15 predicted proteins | sample KBSM53metaG_FD_184331 | JGI IMG/M metagenome (GOLD analysis project Ga0207645, IMG submission 184331) | Miscanthus rhizosphere microbial communities from Kellogg Biological Station, Michigan, USA - KBS M5-3 metaG (SPAdes) (version 2) | ecosystem: Host-associated > Plants > Roots > Rhizosphere >...
GCTTGTCGACCAGCACGTCGACCTGCACGGTGTCCTTCATCCCCAGCGCGCGCACAATGACGTTCTTGTGGGGGAACGCCGCGATCTCGTCTGGCGAGAGGTTCTTCATCTTGATGTAGTCGTTCAGCAGCGAGTGATCCTCGGTGAGCTGCTTCATGACGCCGTCGCGCCGCCGGTACAGGCGGCTGTCGCCGACGTGGCCCACCACCAGGGCGCGGTCGAGGAACAGCGTCGACACGACGGTGGTCCCCATGCCGTGGCAGCGCGGGTCCTTCTGCGCCTGCTCGTGAATCTTCAGGTTGGCGAGCTTGATGGCGGTGACCATGCGGTTCACGTCGTAGCGATGACCGTGGTCCATCTTGAAGGGCCAGGTGAGCTGCTGGTCGTCCTGGGTCGCCTTGAAGAAGCCGACGATGGTCTCGACCGCCATCCGGCTGGCCACCTCGCCCGAAGCGTGGCCGCCCATCCCGTCGGCCACGATGGCCAGGCGTTCGCTTTCGGGCAGGTAGAACGAGTCCTCGTTGTGGGCGCGCTTCATGCCCACGTTCGAGTCCCCCGCGAACCGCACCCTCATCCCGTCCAAAGGAAACGACGAGCTCATCGCTGGCCGCCCATGGTATCGCCGCGCGGGCGCACAATCAACGCGGAGGGCGGCTTGAGGAAATCGATCCGCGGTCCGACCGAGATCGCGACCGGCTCATCCGTCCGGTAGAGATCCCCGTCGATCGTGTAGGACCAGCTGCCGTTCTTGGATTGAACGTTCATCTGCGAGGCGACCGCGCTGTACGCCCGGCGGGCGGCGATGCCGCGGCCGGTTCGCACGGCCGGGACATCGAGCGCCAGCGACAGCACGCCCGAATGCATGGCGAGCACACCGAAGCGCTCCGGGTCGTCGTCGGCGCGGTGGACCAGCTTGAAGCCCATCCCGACCTCGCGCACGGTCCCGGCCATCAGACCGACGAACTTCGTCTGTTCGAGCAGCACGCCGTCGACGTGCACCGAGCCCTCGAAGCGCTTGAACAGGCGCTGGATGAAGGGGCCGTGCCAGAGCGCCGAGAAGAATGCCCGCGCCAGCAGCCAGGCTGCACGGGCGGGACCGTATTCGCCGGACCCGTAGTATTCGGTCAGGAAGTTGGCGGGCATCCCGTTGCCGAACAGGAATCCCAGCTCGTCGCCGATGCGCATGCAGCGCCGCCTGATCGTCTCGAGCGGCTGGCCGGTCCGGTCAGCCTCGACGATCGACTTCAAGAACACCGACGGGCGCTCGCGGATCTGAAGCGACGTTGCCACGACGTTCATGGTTCCGCCGCACAGGATCCCGATCGGCGGCAGGGGATCGTCACCGAATGCGCGCGCGAGCGCGGTCACCGTCTTGTGCAGCGTTCCGTCGCCGCCATGAACCGCGATGACCGTGGTCGGCGACCGCCGGATCTCCGCCGCCATGGCCTCCAGCTCTTCGAGGGTCTTGGGCGCGAAGATGCGGCCCCGATCGCCGACGATCGCCTGGAACTCGGCCGCGATGCGAGGATTGCGGCGGTTCGCGCGCGATCGCGGGTTGACGATGACGGCGATCATTGGAATGGGCGTCCGCGCGCGGCGCTCACTCGTCGGAGTCCGCGTCTTCGCCGTCCTCGCCGTCGCCGCCCGCGTCTTCCTTCAGTTCAGCCGTCATCTCCGCGATCTTGGGATACCAGCCCTCGAGGACCTCGGTGATCTGGCGGGCCTGCTTCTCGTTCGAGATGTTGAACGACGACTGCTTCCGGTAGCTCCCCTTGCTCTTCTTGAAGCGGACGATCGCCATCTTGGGCGGCCGGAACTTGCCCTTCGCCCGATCCAGCTCCTGGAACAGGAACATCACCGTCGCCCAGCTGCCCTTGGTCAGGACGGCGCGCTCGATCTGTTTGCGAACGAGCACGCCCTCGTCCTCGTAGTCGTACGTCAACTCGTCGAGGGATTCGGGCACGACGGCGGTCAGGTCAGCCGTGCGATGGCGGCACGATCGTCGGGCGAGAGGTCGATGAACTCCAGGCCCATGCCGGGAAAGCGGTCCTTGGCGCCGCCGCGCGCGACCCGCACGACGCGGCCCTGCGTGCGGATGTGACGCCCGCCGGGAAGGTCGAACTCCATCACCAACATCTCGCCGACCTCGAACAAGAGATCGGAGCGGAGGAAGGCACCGCCGCCCGAGATGTCGCCCGAGGAAAACCGGATCGGCTTGCGGACGCGCTTCGCGGCATCCGAGATCATGACGGGGACTTCGAGGTTGTAGCGCGGGTGCTTGCGGGTGTCTCGCGCCGTACCGCTCACGGGCGCAGCTCCACCGCCAACGTCGATCGGACCTCGACCGAAACGCGCGTCCCCGACGTCACCAGCGGCTCGCGCACGCGCAGCCGACGCGCGATCTCGAGGGACAGGCCGACGGTGCCGGTGGCGGCGGCGTCAGGCGCGCGCAGGTGGGCGAGCAGCGCGCGCGGAACGGAGATGACCGCTTCCGTCGAGGCGTTGCTGGGGACCGCGCAGCTGACCACCACCGTCGTGCCGAACGGACGCAGCTCGATGAACCCGCCCGCGGCGGCGGCCAGCGACAGGGTGAGGCCGCCGCTGGCGTCCACACGAAGTCCGGCGGTCGGCGCGGAGCCGTTGACGGCCAGCAGCTTGGGCAGCGCCGGGACGGACAGCTCGGCGACCGGCAGCTCGGTGTCGGGAGAAAACACGCTGACGTGTTCGGGGAGGGCGGTGATCGGCTGCGGCGCGGCTTCACCCACCACGCCGCCGACCACGCCCGCGACGTCGGGGTAGACGCGCGGAAAAGTTCGGATCACGGTCTGCGGCGAACCGGCCGCGCCCAGGCCGACGCCGACGCCGCCCAGCTCCTCGAGATCGACCGAGCCACCACGCGTCGCGAGCGCGCGGTTCGCGAGGTCGACGTCGCGCAGCACGCATCCCTGAGCGGGCGCTGTCGCCGCCAGCGGATCGACCAGACCGAGCACGTCGGTCTCGGGTCCGGCGGCCGCGGCGCGGAATCCCAGCACCGACACCGTCGTCGGTCGATCGGGGCTGACCTCGAAGCGCACCGAAAGCTCCGACGAGTACGCGGCGGGCTGCGTCTGCGCGTCCGGCATGCGCTCGCCGCCGTCGCAGGCCAGCGCCAGGCACATCGCCGGCGTCAGGCACACGAACAGCGCCCGAAAACGATTTCCGGAAGGCGTCATATCGGACCCAACACTATACCGCGTTGCACGGCCCGTGGCGAATTCGGGCGAACCCTGAAGCTGCGGCGCGGCCGGCTCGCCGAGGCAATCGTGGTATGAAATCCGGCCTTCATGTCTCGCATCACCGCCGACGAGGTCCGTGAGCTCGCGCTGCTGGCGCGCTTGCGTCTGTCCGATCAGGAAGTCGCGGCGATGACCGACAACCTGGGTGCGATCCTGGAGTATGTCGATGCCCTGCGCGCACTCGACACGACATCCGTCGAGCCGATGACGCACGCCGTGCCGTTCGACTGCCCGACCCGTGAGGACGAGGTGAAGCCCTCGCTGGAGCCCGACGAGGCGCTGGCGAACGCCCCGCGCCGCGACGGCAGCTTCTTCCAGGTTCCACGAATCGTCCCCGGCCCCGGCGCCGACGGCGAAGGCGGCGGGTCGTGACGGCCATCGACGCGCGCGGCGCGACCGCCGTGGCGATCGCGGACGGCGTGCGCGCGGGCAAGCTGCGCGCGCGCGACGTCGCCGAGCAGTATCTCGATCGCATCGCGCGGCTCGACGGCGCGCTCGGTTGCTACCTTTTGATCGATGCGGAGGGCGCGCGGCGTCGCGCTGACGCCGTCGACGCCGCTTACAAGGCGGGCCGCGATCCGGGCGCGCTCGCCGGCGTTCCGCTGGGGGTGAAGGACATCTTCTGTACGCGCGGGGTCGAGACGACCTGCGCGTCCAAGATCCTGCGCGGTTTCATTCCACCTTATGAATCGACGGTGACGGCGCGCCTCGCCGGGGCGGGCGCGGTGATGCTCGGCAAGCTGAACATGGACGAGTTCGCGATGGGCTCGTCCAACGAGAACAGCGCGTTCAAGCCGGTGAAGAACCCGTGGTCGCACGCCCACGTGCCCGGCGGATCGTCGGGGGGATCGGCGGCCGCGATCGCCGCGTCGCTGTGCGCGGGCGCGATCGGCACCGACACGGGCGGTTCGATCCGGCAGCCGGCCGCGCTGTGCGGCGTGGTGGGCATGAAGCCGACCTACGGGCGCGTCTCGCGCTACGGCGTCATCGCCTTCGCGTCGTCGCTGGATCACCCGGGGCCGTTCGGGCGCACCGTCGAGGACGCGGCGGCGCTGCTCGAAGCGATGGCCGGCGCGGACCCGCACGACTCGACGAGCATTCCGGCGCCCATCGGCGCGTACCGCGCCGCCGCGCGGGCGGGCGGCGACGGCCCCGAGCCGCTCAAGGGCATGCGCCTCGGCGTGCCCGACGAGTACTTCCAGCCCGGCATGGACGCCGAGGTCGAAGCGGCCGTGCGCGGCGCGCTGGACGAGCTCGCACGCGCGGGCGCCCAGATCGTCAAGGTGTCGCTGCCCAACACCAAGTACGCGATCGCGACCTACTACCTGATCTGCACGGCGGAGGCTTCGTCGAACCTGGCCCGCTACGACGGTGTCCGCTTCGGGTATCGCGCGCCGGACGCGCGCTCGCTGGAGGAGATGTACACGAAGACGCGCGGGGAAGGGTTCGGCACCGAGCCCAAGCGGCGCATCATGCTCGGCACTTACGTCCTGCGTGCCGGCTACTACGAGGCCTACTACGGCAAGGCGCTGCGCGCGCGCCGCAAGATCGCGGACGATTTCCAGGCCGCGTTCGCGGGCTGCGACGCGATCGTCACCCCGACGTCGCCGATCCCCGCGTTCAAGTTCGGCGAGAAGACCAGCGACCCGTTGCAGATGTACCTGGCCGACGTGCTGACCGTCGGGCCCGACCTGGCCGGCATCCCGGCGCTCTCGCAGTCGTGCGGCTTCACGAAGGCAGGGCTGCCGATCGGCCTCCAGACGATCGCGCCGGCGCTGGGCGAAGAGATCTGTTTCCGCGTCGCGGGGGCCTACGAGGCGCGTACGAAGTGGCACGAACGGCTGCCGCCGGAGACCGCGTCGTGAGCCTGGACGATTACGAGATCGTCATCGGCCTCGAGGTGCACGCGCAGCTCGCGACGCAGTCGAAGATCTTCTCCTGGTCGTCGACGGCGTTTGGCGCCGAGCCGAACACCCAGACCGATCCGGTCTGTCTGGGCCTGCCCGGCGTGCTGCCGGTGTTGAACCGCGGCGTCGTCGACGCGGCGGTGCGATTGGGGCTGGCGGTCGGCAGCAAGATCCGCCAGCGCTGCCGCTTCACGCGCAAGCACTACTTCTATCCCGACCTCCCGAAGAACATTCAGATCTCGCAGTTCGACGAGCCGATCTGCGACGGCGGCACCGTGAAGTTCCGCCTGCACGGCGAGGTGCGCGCGGTATCGCTGACCCGCATCCACCTGGAGGAGGACGCGGGCAAGAACATCCACGCCGACGCGACGAAGAGCCTGGTCGACTACAACCGCGCCGGCGTCCCGCTGTGCGAGATCGTCAGCGAGCCTGACCTCCGTTCCGCCGAGGAGGCCGCCGAATACGTGCGCGCGCTGCGCACCCTGGTGCGTTACCTCGGCATCGGCGACGGCAACATGGAGGAGGGCTCGCTCCGCTGCGACGCGAACGTGTCGCTGCGGAAACGCGGGACGACCGCGTTCGGCACCAAGACCGAGATCAAGAACATGAACTCGTTCAAGAACGTGCGCGACGCGATCGAGCACGAGGTCAAGCGCCAGGCGTCCGTGCTGGACGGCGGCGGTCGCGTCGTGCAGGAGACACGCCTCTGGGACGCGGCGCGCGGCGTGACGCAGTCGATGCGCTCGAAGGAACAGGCGCACGACTACCGCTACTTCCCGGAGCCGGACCTGCCGCCCGTCGTCGTCGACGACGCGGCGCTGGCGGCGCTGCGCAAGACCCTGCCCGAGCTCCCCGAGGATCGGTTCGCCCGCTACGCGGGCCAGGTGGGCCTGTCACCGCAGGACGCGGGCGTGCTGGTGTCCGAGCGCGAGATCGCCGGCTACTACGACGACGCCGTGGCGGCGGGCGCGCCCGCGAAGCGCGCTGCGAACTGGGTGATCAACGAGGTGCTCGCGGTGGCGGGCGACGCGCGCCGTCTGGGCGACGCCGATATCCCGGTACCGCCGGCGGCGCTGGCCGGGCTGGTGAAGCTGGTCGAGGACGGCACGCTGTCGGGCAAGCTGGCGAAGGATGTGTTCGGGAAGATGTGGGCCGAGCGCCGGACCGCCGCCGACATCGTGGCCAAGGAGGGCCTGGTCCAGGTCTCCGACAGCGGCGAGCTGGAGGCCGCCTGCAGCAAGGTCATCGCCGCCCACCCGACCGAAGCCGCGAACTTCAAGGCCAACCCCAAGCTGATCGGCTTCTTCGTCGGCGCGGTCATGAAGGAGACCGGGGGAAAGGCGAACCCGAAAGCCGTCAACGAGATCCTGCGCAAGCTATTGGCTTGACAAGGGAACTCCCCTCCATAAACTACGCCGCTTCCAGCGAGGACCTTGATCCATGTACGCCGTCATCTCTTCCGGGGGTAAGCAGTACCGTGTCAGCGAAGGGGAAACCCTGCGCGTCGAGAAGCTGGCCGGAGGACCGGGCTCGAAGGTCACGTTCGGCCCGCTGCTGTTCGCCGACGACGGCGGCGGCGTCCAGGTCGGCCAGCCGACGGTCAAGGGCGTCACGGTCGAGGCCGAGATCATCGATCAGGGCCTGGCGAAGAAGATCATCATCTTCAAGTACAAGCGCCGGAAGAGCTACCGCCGCAAGCAGGGCCATCGTCAGCCGTTCACGGCGCTGAAAATCACCGCCATCCGCGCGGGGGCGAAGGGCTAAAGCCAAGGTCAAAAATGGCACACAAGAAAGGTCAAGGGAGCTCCCGCAACGGCCGCGACTCGCAGTCGCAGCGCCGGGGCATCAAGCGTCACGCCGGCGAGGCCGTTCTCGCGGGCAACATCCTCGTCCGCCAGGTCGGCACCGTGATTCATCCCGGGTCGAACGTCGGCATGGGCCGCGACTTCACGCTGTACGCGCTGGTGAACGGCGCCGTGAAGTACACGCGCTCGGGCCCGCGGACGATCGCCAGCATCGTCGCTTAACGGGGCGGCGTCCGGGCGGGCGCAGGTTCCTCCGTGCACTTCGTCGACGAAGCGACGATCCGCGTGAAGGCCGGCGCGGGCGGCAACGGGGCGATCGCGTTCCGGCGGGAGAAGTTCGTCCCCAAGGGCGGTCCCTCGGGCGGCGACGGCGGCGACGGCGCGTCCGTCGTCATGGTCGTCGATGAAGGGCTGTCGACGCTGCTGGATTTTCGCTACCGGCACGAGTTCGACGCGCCCTCCGGCGCCAACGGCGCGAACAAGGATCGGTACGGCCGCGGCGGCGAGGACGTCGTGCTGCGCGTCCCGCCCGGGACGCAGGTGTTCGACGAGGCGACCGGCGCGCTGATCGGCGATCTGCGCGCGCACGGCGAGCGGCTGGTCGTCGCCCAGGGCGGCAAGGGCGGGCGCGGCAACATCCACTTCGCGACCTCGACGGATCGGGCGCCGCGCAAGTCTGAGCCGGGGACGCCGGGTGAGGAGCGTACCGTCCGACTCGAGCTGAAGCTGCTCGCCGACGTCGGCCTGCTCGGGTTCCCCAACGTCGGCAAGTCGTCGCTGATCGCGCGCATCTCCGCCGCGCGCCCCAAGATCGCCGATTACCCCTTCACCACGCTCGTCCCGAACCTGGGGACCGTCGGGCTGTCGGGCGAGCGCTCGTTCGTCGTCGCGGACATCCCCGGCCTGATCGAGGGCGCGCACGCGGGCGCCGGGCTGGGCGATCGATTCTTGCGCCACCTCGACAGGACCCGCCTGCTGGTCCACCTGCTCGATGCCACGGCGGTGGGGCGGACGCCGCTGCGCGACTACGAAACGATGAACAAGGAGCTGGCGCTCTACGACCCGGCGCTGGCCGCGCGCCCGCAGCTGGTTGTGCTGAATAAAATCGACCTGCCGGAGGTTCGAAAGCGCACAAAGCAGATCGCGGGCGTGTTCGGGCGACGCGGGATCAAGGTCGCCGCCATCAGCGCGGCGACCGGTGAGGGGACGGCCGAGCTTCTCGAATCCATCTGGCGGGCCCTGCCGCCGCGGACCCCGTCGACTTAGTTTCCTGCCTTCGACGGAAGCAGGGGGTCACAAGCAAAAAACCAAAAAGGCGATGGGATTGACCACACTTGCGCGGTTTGATAAAAACGCCACTTCGATTTGTGACCTCTCCGGACCCTCTGACTGCGCTGCTAGTGGGTCCTATCGCCCTGACGGAGTAACGACATGACATCGCTCGGGATCGGGACTTTGCGTTGGGGTTCGTTGATGTTGTTGCTGCCGGCCTTGGTCGCAACGCAGGCTCACGCCGCGGACGCGCCGCCGGCGGCCCCTGCCGCGGCAGCGCCGGCGGCCGCTGCGCCGCCGGCCGATGCGCCACCGGCGGCAGCCCCGGCCGCGGGCGCGCCGGGCGCTCCCGCCGAAGCCGCGGGCGCCACCGGGGGCGGCGGCGATCAGGGCGCGTACACCGTCCGGCTGCGCGGGCTCGAGAAGAACGTCAACGAGCTGAAGGAACAGATTTTCCGCACCAAGGCGCGTCTGAACCTGTTGAAGGAGACCGTCCTCGGCGGCGTGATCGGGGCGTCGCGCGCGCTCATCCACCACAAGAACGAGATGGGCAGCTCGTTCCGGCTGGTGAAGGCGGCATTCGCGCTGGACGGCGTGCAGATCGCCGCCAAGAGCGATGCGGGCCTGGCCGACCTGCAGGAGTTCGACGTCTACAACGGCGCCATCCAGCCCGGTTCGCACACGCTGTCGGTCGCCCTGACGTACCAGGGAAACGGCTTCGGCGTGTTCAGCTACCTCAAGGGCTACAAGTTCAACGTCAAGTCCAGCCACACCTTCGTGGCAGGCGAGTCGAAGAGCACGAACATCACCGTCGTCGGCTACGAGAAGGGCAACATCACCACGCAGCTCTCCGATAAACCCGCGATCGATTTCCGCGTCAACGTCATGTCGGCCGGCGAAGGTGGAGCGGCCGCGACTGCGACGAAAAAGTAAAGAGCGTCCATGACGAAGCGGAGCCTGCTAGCTGCCACGCTTGCGTTCGGTGTTGTGGGTTTCGCGGGAGCGGCGCGCGCCGACGAGGTCGACGATACGCTCAAGAAGCTGATCGACCTCGACCAGCGCGTCCACATCATGGCGATGGAGCTGCGCGAGACGCAGCCGGTGCAGGCCGATGAGGCCGATCGCCGCGTGCTGGACGCGCAGGTCCTGTACAGCCTGAAGAACTACGAGGAGGCGGCGACCATCCTGCTGGACGTCGTCGAGAAATACCCGAACACGCGCGCGCACGACGATGCGCTGGTGCTGCTGGGCGAGTCGCTGTTCCAGGCGAGCGACCTTTATTCGGCGAGGCACTACCTGCAGGAAGCGGTCGCCAAGAACACCGGTTCGAAGCAGGAACAGCGGGCGCTGCAGCGGCTGGTGGAGATCTCGCTGCGCACGGGCGACTTCGACAACGTCGACGGTTACCTGACGCGGCTGCAGAACCTGCCGCCGAACCTGATGGAGCCGGCGACGCCGTACGTGCGCGGCAAGTATTACTACTACCGCAGCCGGCTCGACGACGCGGCCCTGGTGTTCTCGTCGATCCCGACGACCAACACCTACTTCTTCCAGGCCCGCTACTTCCTGGCGACCATCGCGGTGAAGAAGGGCGATCTGGCGGGCGCGACCCAGGGTTACGACGCGCTCCTCAAGATGCAGGCGCCGGACGCGTCCAGCAAGGACGTCCAGGACCTGTGCCGGCTGGCGATCGCCCGCATCCTTTATGAGCGCTCGCAGTTCGACAAGGCGATCGAGTCGTATCTGTCGATTCCCCGCCAGTCGAAGTACTGGCCCGAGGCGCTGCGCGAGCAGGCCTGGACGTACATCAAGGCGAAGGACTGGCAGCGCGCATATCGCTCGGTGAACCTGCTGCTGCTCGCCGATCCCGACGTGCCGGACGGCCCCGATCTGCGCATCCTGGAAGGAAACCTCCAGCTGCGCATGAGCAACTTCTACCTCGCCAGCGACACCTTCTCGAAGGTGCGTGACGAGTTCGAGCCGATTCACCGGCAGTTGAACCAGGTGATCGTTAAGTCGCAGACCGATCCGACCTACTTCGACACGCTGATCGGCAAGAGCCTGGACAAGTTCGACATCGGCGCGTTCGTGCCGCCGACGGCGGCGAAGTGGGTGAAGGCCGAGCCGGAAGTCGCGCGGATGATGGTCCTGGCCACCGACATGGGCGACATGCAGCGCGACCTGGTCGAGAGCCAGAAGCTGCTCGAGCGCATCCAGAGCGTGATGAACGGCCGCGGGCGGGTGGGAATCTTCCCGGACCTGGCGTCACTGCGCGCGAAGTCGACGGAGATGATGAACCAGCTGGTCGCGACCCGGCAGAAGTTCTCGGGGAAGATCCGGCAGATCATCGAGCCGGTGCTGACCGCGGAGGAGCGGGCGGAGCTGAATAAGATCGCGAGCGAGCGGGATAGCATCGAACACCAGCTGTCGGCCATGCCGACCACCGACGAAGGCGTGCTCGCGCACGAGCGCACCATGAAGGAGCGGTTCACCGAGCTGGATCGCCAGGCGTCGGAGTTGAACGTCGAGCTGCAGAGCATGGAGGCGCAGCTGGTCGCGATCGAGAATTACTACCGGCAGTCGCGCTCGGAGCAGAAGATCCGGCCCGAGGACATCCGCCAGCCGGTACACGACGTGCGCACCACGCTGGAAGATCTGCGCGGGCAGCACAGCAAGCTGCGCGAGGCGATCGCCGACGCCAAGCGCGACTCGTCCGCGGCGGGCAGCATCGGCGACGTCGAGCGCGAAACCACCCGGAAGCTGTCGGCGACGTTGCAGCGCGAGTTGGAGATCGAGAAGCGCGCGGTGGCGCGCCTGACCGGCAGCGATCGCCTCGCGGTCGAACGGATGATCGATCTGCTCGGACGTTGCGACGCCGTCGAGACGCAGCTCTATGCGTTCGACAAGCGGGTCGACGCGCAGGTGAACGCGCGGCTCGATAAGGTCAACCGCTACCTCGAAACCGGCAAGGAAGAGCTGGCCGTCGTTTCGACGAAGCTGGGCGCCATCATGGAACAGTCGAAGAGCCTGGGCGGCGGTCTCGCGCAGGCGATGTTCACCAAGGTGGCTGACAAGTTCTACGACCTCGTGGTCCGCTCCGACGTCGGCATCATCGACGTATCGTGGGGCCTCAAGGATCAGAAGACCCAGGTGGTCACCAAGCTGACCAATCAGAAGAGCCTGGAGCTCAAGGCGCTGGACGAGGACTTCCGCAAGGTGCTGGAGGAGGACAAGTGACCCGTCGCGTGCGGTTGTCGTGGGCGCTGGTGTTGCTGGGCGCGGGCGCGCTACCTGCGTACGCGGCGCCCCCGCCGCCGGCGGCGCCGGCGCTAGGCCCTCCCGGCGCGCCCGACATGCGCCTGCTCGAGGAGATGGAGAAGGACGTCCAGCACTTCGCCGAGCTGGTGGGGTAGTACCGGACGACCGCGCGCGACGTCCTCAAGCGCGCGTACCACGACAAGGTCAAGTCGATAAACGCCAAGTACGATCCGCAGATCAACATGAACGATCGCCAGGCGCGCGAGTACCGCCGCGACGCGATCGGGATGTTCGAGGCGTTCCTGCTCAAGTACCCGAACGACAAGCGCTGGACGCCGGACGCGATGTTCCGCCTGGCCGAGCTCTACTACGAGAAGTCGGCCGAGGAGTACCTGGACGCGGACGAGGCCTACAAGAAGGCGCTCGACACGCCGAACCCGCCCGACACGCCGCCGCCGCGGGTCGATTACACGCCGACCATCAACCTTTATCGGCGGCTGCTCACGGAGTTCCCGAGCTATCGCTTCCTCGACGCGGCCTACTACCTGCTCGGCTTCTGCCTGGGTGAGATGGGCGAGGATCAGCAGGCCAAGCAGGCGCTGCTCGCGCTGGTGTGCTCGAACCGTTACAAGCCGCTCGACACGCCGGTGCCGACGCCGAAGCCGGCGCCGCGGAAGCCCGGCGAGCAGGTGTCCAGCGACGAGGAGTACTACAAGGAGTGCACGCCCGTCCGGAAGGAATCGAAGTTCATTCCCGAGGCGTGGACGCGCGTCGGTGAGTTCCACTTCGACAACCCGAACGAGCTGAAGTTCGCGATCGCGGCGTTCCGCAAGGTGCTGACCTTCAAGGATTCGCCCTACTACGACCGCGCGCTGTACAAGCTGGCCTGGTCGTACTACCGCGACAACCGCTTCCCCGAGTCGGTGCGCGAGTTCGACAACCTGGTCAAGTACGCGGACGGGCGCACGGCGGCCGGACAGAAGGTCGGTTCCGATCTACGCCCGGAGGCGATCCAGTACCTGGGCGTCAGCTTCGCCGAGCCCGACTGGGACGGCGACACGTTGCCCGACCCGATCACGGGCCTGCAGCGCGCGATGGACTTCTACAAGGGCCGCGAGAAGGAACAGCACGTCCGCGAGGTGTTCCAGCGCCTGGGCGACATCTACTTCGACCAGACCAAGTACGCCGACGCGATCGCGGTGTACAAGGCGCTGCTCGCCAAGTGGCCGTACTACTCGGACGCGCCGCGCGTGCAGGACCGCATCGTCCACGCGTACGAGAAGGACCGCAACCTGGTGGCTGCCGCCAAGGAGCGCGAGACGCTGGGGCGGTCGTACACGAAGGGCAGCGACTGGTACCAGCACAACCGCGACAACCCCGAAGCGCTGGCGGTCGCGCGCCAGCTGGCCGAGGACGCGCTGCTCACGGCGGCGACCAACGTCCACGCGGCGGCGCAGGCCTGCAAGACGAAGTGGCTGGAGAACCAGCGCGACACCAAGAAGCTGGAAGAGTGCAAGAAGCTGTACGCGACCAGCGCGGAGCTTTACGAGAAGTTCCTGGCCGCGTATCCGAACTCGAAGCGCAGCTACGAGTTCGCGGCGTTCTACGCCGACGCCCTCTACTACTCGGGCCAGCTGAAGCAGGCGATCGTCGCCTACAAGACGGTGCGCGATTCGCAGCTGGACAACCGATACCAGGAAGACGCCGCCTTCCGGATGATCAAGACGTACGAAGAGATCATCGACTCGATGAAGAAGTCGAAGGAGATCGACGATCCGCCGATCCCCGACGAGAAGAACACCAAGCCGCCGGTCATCCCGGTGTCGATGCCCGACATCTACAAGAAGTACATGGAGGCGATCGACTGGTACGTCGAGCACATCAAGAACGATCGCATCCCCGACCTCAAGTACGCCGCCGCGGTCATCACGCTGCGCTACCGTGACTGGCCGACGGCCCGCCAGCGCCTGTCGGCGATCGCGGACCAGTACTGTGGCGGCAAGTCGGACGTCGGCTTCAGGGCGTACGACGCCATCCTGCAGACGTACTTCATCGACTACCTGGTCACGGACGAGGAGCAGAAGGACTGCGCGCTCGGCCAGCTGCTGACCGTCGCCGAGCAGTTCGGCGAGTCCGCGTGCGGCAAGGCGCCCGCCGCCAAGCCCTACCTGGCGCGCATCTCCCAGATCAAGTCGTCGGTGAAGACGATGATCATCACCAAGCGTCTCCAGATCTCGATGGAGAACGAGGAGAAGGGGACCAACAAGCAGCTGACGATGTGCCAGTCGGGACCGGGCGGCATCGCGATCGTCACGGGCACCGCGACGCCGGGCAAGACGGGCGGCGCCACGCAGGCGACCAAGACGCCGCCGTCGACCCAGCTGGACGTCGGCCTGGCGCTGGATCTGATCGACGTCGTCAACGCGAGCCCCAGCGATCCCGGCGCGCCCACCGCGCTGAACAACGCCTGCGTCATCTACGAGAAGCTGTACCAGTTCGGCGAGGCGACGAAGTGCTACGAGCGCCTCTACGGCAGCTATCCGGATTCGGAGTGGGGCAAGGAGGCGCTGTGGAACGCCTCGCGCAACCACTATCGCTTCTTCGAGTTCGACCAGGCGGTGAAGGGCTACCTGACCGTCGCGCAGGATCCGAAGTTCGCGCAGTCCGAGCACCGCAAGGAGGCGCTGGGCCTGGCGGCGTCGATGCTCGACAACGACCAGCAGTACACGCGCGCCGCGGACCTCTACAAGAAGTACTCCGAGGCGGTGTCGGACAAACCGCAGGACAGCGCCCAGTCCTACTTCTTCGCCTGTAACGCCTACGAGAAGGCGAACGACCTCCGCGCGTACAACGCCTGCCTCAAGGACTTCATCAAGAAGTACGACAAGCAGCAGGCGGCCGGTGAGTTCGTGGTCCAGGCGTACATGAAGCAGGCGGTGATCACGGAACGTTCGAGCAAGAACAAGAGCGACGTGCTCGCCGCCTACAAGCGGGTGCGTGACGAGTTCATCAGCCGCAAGCTGCCGCCGGCGACGCCCGCCGCGGGCTTCGCCGCCAAGGCCGACTTCATGATCATGGAGGAGAAGTTCAAGGCCTTTCAGAAGAAGGAGCTGAAGTTCGGGAGCAAGCCCGAGCAGGTGAAGAAGACCTTCGACGCCTTCGCCGCCGAGGCCAAGGCGCTGAACGAGGACTACCAGAAGATCTGGGCGTACAAGGACGCGACCTGGACGCTGGCGGCGTTCCTGCGCTCCGGCGACGTGTACTACGAGTTTGCGCAGAAGCTGATCAAGGCCGGCGACTCGCCGCCCGACGAGCTGAAGAAGCTGGCCAAGCAGGCGTGCAAGCTGAATCCCGACGACTGCGGTCTGGTCGAGGGGCAGTACAAGGACGCCATCTTCCAGTTCGTGACGCCCGTTGAGGACGAGGCGAAGAAGCGCTGGAAGGACACGCTGGCGCGCGCGTCGCAGATGGGCGTGACCAACGACTACGTCAAGAAGGCGCGCGAGAACCTGTCGAAGTACCTGCCCGACGAGTTTCCGTTCATCAAGGATGAGCGCGTCGGCCTGGAGTATCCGTGAAACGTCGGACGACGATGAAGCGGGCGGGATTCGTCCTGCTGGCGCTGGTGGCCGCGAGCTCTCCGGCGCTCGCGCGGCGCCAGCCGCCTCCCGCTGTGATCCCGACGGAGGAGACGCAGAAGGCGCGCGATCTCTACAAGACCGGCCGCTACACCGACGCCGTGCTGGCCGCGAAGGCGGCGCTCAACAAGAACGAGCGCTACACGCCCGCCATGCTGGTGATGGCCAAGTCCTACTACAAGCTCCACAAGTACGAGTGGATGAAGAAGCTGTGGGAGATGATGCAGGCCAACAACGCGTCGAACGCGGAGAAGGCGGAGATCTACCAGCTGCTCGCCTTCCTCGAGGTCGACCAGAAGAACGTCCCCGGCGCGATCATCCTCTTCAAGCAGGCGGCCGAGGCCAAGCCCGACGACGCCATCCTGTGGAACAACCTGGGGGCGCAGTACCTGGCGGCGAAGAACTACGCCGACGCGACGCCGGTCCTGGAGCGGGCCGCCCAGCTTCAACCGGGGTTCGCCAAGGCGCATCTAAACCTCGGCGACGCGTACCGGGGCGTCAAGCAGCACGAGAGGGCGCAGGAGGAGTACCAGAAAGCCCTACAGCTATTCCCCAATTATGCCGACGCGGTGTTCAACCTCGGCATCTTGTACCTGGACGCGGACAAGATGCCGAACATGGACCTTTTCGCCAAGGAAAACCAAGCGATCCAGTACTTCCAGCGGTACAAGCAGATGATGGGCGGCACCCTTCCGCCGTCCGACCCCGCGGAAGCGTACATCGCCGAGGCCCAGGACAAGATCAAGAAGGAGGAGAAGCGGCTCGACAGGTTGAAGAAACAACAGGAACGCGACGCTGCGCGCGCCGCCAAGAAGGCCGCTGACGACGCGAAGAAGGCCGGTGCCGCCGGAGGCCAGGCGCCCCCGCCGGGCGCCCCGCCGCCCGCCGCCCCGCCGGTCCAGCAGGCACCGCCCGCCCCGCCGCCCGGTCCGCCGGTCCTCCAGTAGAGAGGTCAGAATGACGACACGAGGAAATCA